>Ga0163217_1016824_pt1 | contig 12711 bp, 10 predicted proteins | sample SynspAceP_FD_185933 | JGI IMG/M metagenome (GOLD analysis project Ga0163217, IMG submission 185933) | Saline lake microbial communities from Ace Lake in Antarctica - Synechococcus sp. Ace-P (PacBio error correction) | ecosystem: Environmental > Aquatic > Non-marine Saline and Alkaline > Saline ... | reverse complement strand
GACATCTTCAGCCACGGACTTATAAGCTTGTAATGCTCGTTGTCCGAAACTAAAAAAGCTTTCCTTATCTGCTAAAATTAAAAACTCTTTTATAATGACCCCTTCGGTCTGAGTTGACAAGACATAAGTTCTCCACTTTTGATTTGGTTCACATTGTCGTACATAAGAACCAATCACCGATAGTACCAGGAATCAAAGGCAACTCGAACCCCAGCAAGCTCAAAGCCACGATAAGTGGATTGTTGGGAGGATTTGGAGTGAAACTGGGCAACTGCTCATGTGTAATTCCAGATCCAAGCAAAATCCGTGGAGATAAGCCCTGCCGAACCCTTTGAACCGACTAGCGTGATGTTCTCCCTTCATTCATCTTGATTCGTGGGCAATTAGTAGGATATGATCCACGCGTTTTTATTGCATTGCCCGCCTGCCTCTAATTATCAATATCATGCTCCATAATCTTCCAAGCCAACTTCAAAGTTTCACAAAGCTTTTGCAAAGTCGCGAAGCTTCGTTTTGACGACCATTCTCAAATAGGCAGAGATCATTGTCGCTGGACGTCCAATGATCTGCAAGATCATTATTGGGTAATGGCTTTTTGCTTGCGCAAAAACCGAAGGTGAGGCGAGGTAGTTCATGCTGGAAAAAAATAGAAGTTAGTGATCCTCTGATGCCGGAAGGATCGAAAGAAAAGGATTCAAATTCAACGAAGCTGCTTTCTGCGCGTCCATCGATTCTTAATCTCTTCGATAATCTTCTCCACACGTTTAGGCTTACGCACAGCAATAACCCTACTGCAGCTTTGCTCATCTTCAATAAAAAATTAACTTGACAATTTCCTTGAAGCAATCTTCGGTCGTGATGCTGATTTTCTCTTGTTTCCAATCCTTTCTGTTGACTCGTGAGCTAGATATAAATGTTGTTTAATAAAAACATTACAGTGCTTAGAAGAAATTTAACATTGACTTAGGGACAGCATTTTCAGAAAACAAAAAAATAAGCTTCAATCCAGATTTCAGGCTTTTGAAAAAAAGGATTTCTATTCGTACGAGTAGTTACGGAGATCTGATTTTGCCCTAAATCGCTTAAAATAGTATAACTCGGTTTCCAATGCGCCATCGACGCTTACCCAATTCCTATTCCTAATCGAAATGGAATTACCGTTCATTTGTCCTGTTCGAAAGCTGAAATTTCGGAAAAGACTTACCTTCAAAACCTAAAAGTCATTAGACCTAATTATTTGCAATGAAATACTTCCTTATTACTTTTTCTTTCTTAGTTCTTTCTTACCGCATGGACCTCAAAACATCTATCAAAGGGCGAGTCATTGAACTAGGTCAAAGGAAAGTATCCCCGAATGCCACCTCTTATTATTGAAATTTTTCTGATTCGGATTCAGGTTAGATGGATGATTCAGATCTGATGGGAATTTACGCTAGATAATATTTAAGAAGGGTGAATACCTGAGGAGAAGTTCCAGTATTAGGGATTTGAAAAAATCCTTCGGAAACATTCAGCTGCAGCGGGACCTTGATCTTTTGGAAATGGAATGGATTGTCGCTGAGACCGCCTAAGATCTAGGTGAGAGTGACCTCACGCAAGAAGATCCACCGGCACCAGAAAAGTGATACCACACTCTATATGGCCCGATGCTTTCAAACTATGAAAGATTGCCGTGCGGCAGTTTTGGTAGAAAAAACTCCCAGGCATTATTAATGGTGGAGGGGCGCTCAAGCTCAAGAGAGAAAAACATTACTCAGATTCGTAGATGGTAAACCTCTTCTTGGGAGAAGATGTTAAGGACGGGCTTTGCAAACTACCAGCCGAAAGTCATAACTAAGCATCGAGATTTTCGATCAAAAGCGTCAAGCCCTATTGAGTGGGTTTGATGGATGGAACGCAGAGAAAACGATTAATATCATCACCAAGCCCAATCGCCGAAAAGGTTCAATTGAAGAATAAACAGGTGCGCTACGGTCTGTGAACGCACCTAGCTGGGCAAGTATCAATGCCTTCAATGAGACCAACGAATCACCTCAAGCTTGACGAATAATATCAACTGCTAGACTTCTCTAAGTGATACCAAATGTCAAGACAATTCTAACCACAAAATGGAGTCGTAGATACAAATTATTTCTAGGACGAACTTTCAGATGGTGGGGGAAAAAAGTGAAAATGTTCAAATAACGCTATCTTTTCAAGGAAATGCAAATGTCGGAAATAGAGATCGCTCTACAGGGAATTTGTAACGAGCTCTCAGGAAGGGTCAAAACCCATATGTCGAAAATTAGCGAGAACTCGGACAAATTCAGGATCACGATTTGACATGCGACTCGAAATACAATTTCAATGAGAAAAACAGAATCATTTTAGACCAAGGTTCTTGCAGCTTTTGATAAGGAAACTCTGCATTTATCGGAGAAAGTTGAAAATCAGAGGCCTTTGAACCGAACGAAAATACCCGAACGGCCAAAACAAGATATGACTCTTTAATAGACTATATAACGGACATAAGTTTGACAAGGGAAGGCCGAAGCTTAACCCATTAAGACTGGAGCACCGCCCAACAGCTGGAATCGAGACAAACGCTATTCGAAGAGCTGAAAACACCTTTTTCCAAAACCCACAGAGCCGATTAGAAATAATCAATCAGCAGATCACTCCGAGGACGAACTGGACTTCCTGGAACTGGGAATTTCCTATACGAACCTGTCGGAAAAAAGGGCAATTAGAACTATGAATTACGAAATTTGGGAATGCGAGTTCCAATGATTCAGCATCAAACTGAACTTTTGATATTCAAATGAAGACTTGGATAGATTGGAACTAGACACTGCCATGAGTAATTCCTTTGGGAGTAAATATCTTGACCCAAGAAGCTTGAGGCTGGAGTTATCATACAAACTAGAAAAAAATTTACAGGCGCAAAAGTAGAAGGACCATTCCAACATGCAAAAATTAGATAATAGTCAAATTTTCCCTGCCACCATTTTGATTTTAGCTCGAACCTTCAAAAGCTTTTTACCTTTACTGTACCGATTTGATTACCAGTTTACTTGAGTTTACCAATATGGAAATCGGACTTTACGATAACAGGATGTAGACGCACCATCGGGTTCAGCATTTGCAACCGCAATCGAAATTCGAATCCATTGCAACTCCAACTGGTTAACCCAAACTTGAATCAGTCGCTCTCTTACTAAGCGAAATCCGACTACAGATTAAGAATGGTAGAAATCCAGAACCCACCGATCGCTTTTGGTTTGTTTTTGCCCAAATCTCGGCATCGTCAGCTAACTACGATAGCCGAATAGCTCATTTAACGCGGAAAGACCTACAGAACTTCCAGGATCATTTGGAAAATAGGATCGCCAACTTTTTCCGAACTGCTGAATCTAGATTGGTTATTTCAGGACTTCAGAATCGTGGGTGAAGTACGGATGCCGTTAGGCTTATCAAATCAATATGAATGTGTATGGTGGTTTGATCTTACAACAAGCGTCCGGGCCAAGTCAATAGTCAATTAAGCTTCAATAATTCGAATCGAAATCAGTACGGTAATTTCAATAGCAGTAATCATCAGCGAAAATCTGACTTCATGCTTCCAGCGCGTTTTCCTGATGATGTCAAAACAATACACTGAATCCTGCGCTTGGACAATAAGTTTTTCAATCAGCGTACGCGATTGAACTTGAGCTGGATTATTTGGGAGGGGTTGATTACCGGACTAGACTTTAATCACCAAGTCAATCATGGAATTTCTCCGGATCTGACAAAACAATTTTCTTTGATTGAATATGAGTGTGGGAAAGAAATCTTCAAGAAATCAACGCGTGAGATCTCTTTGAATGCTCTAGAACGCTTTGGGACAAAATGCAAAACGTCCGAAGAAATGTGACTGATATCTTTACATCGAGGGATAGCAGAAACCAATGTTACTCAGCAGTATATTTCATGTTGAGCTTCTCCTAAATAAGAAGATTCAGTAAGGGAATGGATATCGTGATTACAATGAAATGGTCAATACATTCAGGTGGGGATTGAAACGGTGATTTCTCTATTCCTTCCTCTTTATTAAATCACTGAGAAAATTAAACTGCTCTTCTTGAAAAACGAACGAAAAAATAGTAAAACCGAGTAATCAAGAAAAAAAAAAAGGTCCACTTTAGCAAACAGTTACTTTTTCTTCATTTTATAGCGACTGACATTAAAAAGATCCTCAAACTCTTCAAGTACATTTACTTCTGAGCACAAAAGCTTGACACGAGTTTCCAGATCATGTTATCTTCGCAATTCCTCCAGCCAACAAGCTTATACAGCTGAAAATGCATTTTGTAGAATACCTTTTAAGTCAAGTGAATCACTCTCTTACAGGCTTTGATGCAACTTATTGCAGTAGTGTATAGTTCATTCACAGTTTCGGATGCAGGAATTCCATCCAGAGAATATTTTCACATGCTTGTACAAACAAATTTTACAAGCATTTCCAAAACAATCAGGCATGAATCAATACAAATTCTTTCTAATGGATTGACAGTTATACTCAATCGATTTAGGAAATTTGTTATTGCTCAAATCAATACTAAGCATACAGAGATCTCTGCTGGTAAAAGGCGGATAGGGTTACTTTTACCAAATAGTTCTTTACAGTGAGTCGGGACAATAATTGGGTGGAAAATGGGAAATTCTTCTCCTATCGGCCTAGCCGATAGACTCAGCTAATTTCCATAGTACCATCAATTCAATTAGATTAAAAAATAAAATTCACTTGATCTTAACTAGAGACCGATCAAATTGATGCGAAAAAAACATTCACTTTCTTTGAACCCAAACCAATCATGTCATTAATTAGGCCGGCAACTTCGCAACCTCTAAATTCATCAAACAGTAAGGTGATTGAACATCGATTGACCTAAAAAAAGACCAAACCCCCGGAGATTTTTAGCTCGAAGTTTGGTCTTATCTGACGAAAAATATGTGGCATGCAATCTTCTGCTTCTCCAAGGGCTAAAACCTTATTTCCCAAAATTCCCATTTTCAGCCGCAGCCAACTATATCTGCCATTGAGGCCTTTTGCGTTCCCTTGTTTTTTCCACACTTTCGAAGGAAGCTGGGTATTTCCGGAGACTTCCCGCGCTCCGCAAAAGGAGTTCGGATTTCATTACTTAAACCAATTCGCCTTTCGGCATATCTACTCCATCACAGTCACCTCGACTTTTTTATTGACAGAACGATTCTCGATTTGGGAATCCTTGACAAAATCGATCATGCCAAGTGCTCCAGCTTTGAACCAATCCATCTGATAACTCCCACATCCACAAAGCTCCAAGGCAGTGGATTTCGTGATCACTCCAGGTAGCCTTATCCGACTTTCAAAATCAGACATACGAATTCACACTTTCGCTCAAAACGCAAAAAACCTCAAAATGCCTCTTGGATCTCTTGGCCGGCTTAGCCAATTCGGGCCAAGATATCCTGAATGTGGGTAAAGCCACAGTAGTCGAAACGTATTTCCTTCAGCACTGGATTTCGATTCCTCAATTCATCGCGAAAACCCATCAAGTCCGCCACGTCTGCATTTGACGTCTTGGCCATTTGAAAGCGGACTACATCATAGGCGCTCAGGATGAACATGCAGACGATTCGTAGTAATTGCTTGGCCATGGCTAACTTTCGTAAAAATCCAGCAGCTGCTCAAGGCTTTCATCCCAATCTGAGGTACTTTTTTCAGGTTGGTGCGACTCTTGAAAAGGCCCGTTTTCATATTCATAAAAATCAATAATATTCTGTGCCAAAGTGGCCCTAAGCCAGACACAATAATAAAGCAATGCTTGGAGGCGTAAGTTCACTTCACTCCCACTCCATTCACGGCAGACCAATGCGGTAATCCATCAAGAGCAATTTTTCAAAGGCATTCTGATCACATCTGCTGGTTATGACCAACTCCAATAGATTTTGGGTTCCAATCTGCACCACCTCAGCCAATGGATCCATCAATCTCCTTCCGATCGATACTGCTCCGTTTACCGTCAAATCCAAATCTGGAAATTCTTCTCTTGAAACCACTCTGAAGCAGAATAAATAGGAAGCTCCAGCCTCATTAACACGGTGATAAGATAAGACTTTGGGACGCCCAAGATTTCTTTGACAAAGCTTCTGTCTCACGGCCAGCCGTGGCCATTGCGATGGCGATGGCTTGAACGTCAAACTTGTTCCGCACACCCTTTACAGTTCCATTCCAGACCTCAGATATCTGCGTTCGTTCATGTGGAAAATTAGCCTTCATAGTGCAAGAATTGTCCCTGAGGGCGCCTAAGCAGACTAAATTTACAAACTGACCTAAATCCCGGATAATAGCCATCACAGACTTTTGCTCCAAAGGGCACCAACAAAAGTGTGTTTTAGATTTTCCGTTGAAAAACTTTGATCCGCTTTCCTCAATCGGCTTTCTTTTGGTCAGAGTCGAACTTCGTTTCCATAACTTCGGCTTCAGGCATCTTTTTACGAAATCCTTAATCGCCAGCTTTCTCGGCTCTACGGCAAGAATTGGGAAGCATCGCGAGGAATTCCTTTCCATAATATAAAGTGCATGAAAAACCTCTGTCCGGCACAAGCACCCAAGCATCAGAAAAGCTCCTTCTCCCTCTCCCGCATGAGCGAGAAGCTCGATGCGAGGAAGCAGTTTGATCGGCTCAGACCATTCGAAATAATCTTGATATTTGGATGGCCCTATCGCCTCCTGTCCAGGGATAACTCTCGATGAAAAAATTCCCCTCCGTTTAGGAATCAGATTCCCAATTTTTTCACGACTTCGGGCTTTTTCAATCTGACCACTCAGCAAAATATCCCGAAGCCCTTGCAATTGCCTCCTCTATTTGAATTTACTTCCTTTCGGAATTCAGGGTGTTGATCTACCTCTCTTCCAAATTGATGGATTTGAGAAAAAAAAAAAAAAAATAATTCGCCAAGGTTCAAGACCCTTCTCCACGAGCAATCATGCCTTGGTGCGAACCTTCGGTTTATAAGCATATAAATGTCCTCAGCTTAGACATTGTCTCAGCGGACTTACTTATTTTCCAATTTGGATTAATTTCCTTGCTTCCTGAACTTGAATTTTGAGGATGCTTCCTTACGCTTGTCCAAAGTCTCAGCTGCTCCACCCGATCAACGAAATACTGCAGCCACTTGCACGTCGTCCAAGCTCACCGGTGGTTCCTTCCGATACGGAAGAATAAAGAGGAACGTGCCTTCCACCATCCAGTAATTCTAGTGTAGCTTTGACTTGATTTGGGCGAATTGTAATCTCTTGAGGCCAATCTGTAACTGGTAATTCATGGGTAAATTAAAGTAGAAATTGAGCATGCAATTAGGCTCCTTTAATCGAAAAATGGTAAATGGCCTGATGTCCACTAAGAGTCGTGATTTTAAGATTATAAAATTGGAAGAAATATAATTGAAAAATTAGAGATTAAGAACTGTCCGCCGAGGGGATTTGAAAAATTGAAATATCACTTTTGAAACGAAAACCATCATAATCCATAAATAGTAATGAAAGTAGATTGGAAAAAAAGAAATTCAAAATCATGTGGCTTTAACCTGAGCCTGTTTGCCCTTTTGTATTTCACAGGCATGGCTTCTGTGATCCAGGGCGCAATTCAATCTGTTCTTTTTGTTACACCGGATTGATTCACACCCCAAATGGAGCGAGTAGATTCTCACCGAGCTTTGATTTGACTTACCCAAGGTCGGTTTTTAGATTTTGAGCGGTAGGGAAATAAAACTTAGGAATCTTACCGGCGGGAAAAACCACTTGTTATTAATCCTTGGGCTTCATTGGTGTGGCCCTTGTCGGCAGAAATGCCCCCATCATTTCTGAATTGTACAAGTCGTTCTGGAAATGAACCCACTATTGAATTCCATTTTGGTTGGCTGGGTTACATGACATCGAAAAAAGCCGCAAATTTCATAAAGGGAAAAAGCTGTCGATTCCCTACTTGCGCATGCGAACGTTGGGCTCGAATTCCTCACTTCAGAAGCAGTCCGATTCAACTACTTTTGGTTAATTCAGTTCCAGCTGGTAATCATCTTTATCAAGAAGGAATGAGCACTTGTAACAGGACTGACAGTTTCGAGAGTTTCTTCGAAAGTCAGTGATCGATTTGGCTTAAAATCAGAAGCTAAAAAGCGGGTTAGTGATTCTCTTTTAACGTTAAAGAATAATATGGGGTTCCGGAATTGATGCGCAAGTACTCTTTCTTTGCTTATCCGGCTTGAAGACACCGGGCAAAGGCGCAGGCAGGCCGAAGACGAGGACCGATGACCGAATGACCGAAGTACCGAAATGCATCGTTTACCATATTTTAAGTCGCTTTTGCCGTTAACTGCGTGCAATGCGGATAATGAAAAATATCAATATGGGATTCCGGAATGATGCAGACCCCTTATCTTCCTTTTGCTTATTTGGGACCAGAAGCCAAAGACGGGAGACCGAAAACGTCTAATTACTCAAATGCAACCAAATCATTTTTCTTCTCTGTATACTTTACTGTCAAAGTAGCGGATAATCAAATTCTGTTTTTCAACATTTCTGATTTCGTTAAGAAATTTCTTAAAGTTTTAATTTCTACTCATCGTAGGTATCGATCCTTTCTAAATTCTGTAAGTTCATATGAAAAACTTTAAATAATGACAATCCAAAAGCCAAAGTGAAAACAATATCCTCAAGTTACTCCAGCTCCTTCTTTTTCTCACCATTCCTGCAATTTTGCTCAAGAAATACCCATCCTCAGCCATTCAAATATCAACAACTGCCTTGGATCTTTGGGGGGGGGGGCAGCTCAGATGAAAAAAAGGAAGGTGAATGTCTTGGCTATACAGCCAAAGGCTGAATGGACAACACTCCGAAAGGCGAACTAATGATATGAATCTTGCATCACTGATGATCCAAATGGTAAAGCATCTTCCAGTGTGTTTCCTGCATAATAACTCCAAGCGCAGAAGCCCATTATGGAGCGCGGTCCGAGCGTTAAAAAGAAGGCAAAGTCATTTCAGGAAATTTTGATGCCCGAGAAGCCGAGGGGAAAAGCGGAAACTCAAGCATTCCCCCAGGATGGTGCAACACTTTTTGTATTGACACGCAGATGCGAAAATTATGATCCAAAAAACGGTGAAGTGTCAAGACCAGTACCTACGCTATGTAGTCTATATTCCATGGGGGCTACTTCCGAATTCTACTGCCTCCCGCTGAAGGCTAATGCCCAGGAACTGCCTTGGATCATTGGAACCCGGCAGCATCGTGCCAACATCATTGATTCACCCTCCAAGAAACTAACAATCAAATTCTTAGTGAAATTCGGAAAAGATTATTCGAAAGAATCTGGAAAAAACAGGCAATTGTTGAAGCTGTTTTTGAACTTTTATTATGAGTACCTATTTACTGCTAATGGGTCAAAAACCGATGATGCGTAAAAGTTGAATATTTCCACAGGACTCCAAAAAAGTGCCCTGGTTGTGCAATCAACCTTTTACGTTATTTCCAAAATTTCAACCTACTAAAATCAAGAGTCCCAATGTCTGAAGATTATATCTATACTCTTGGATCAATGCCCCAAAACTACTTTGATCTATGTTTAAAGATGGCGGAAAGACCTTTAGGGACCCTTGAAGCAAATGCCATGAGTCACAGATCCTGAAATTTTCATCTTTTACATTTTCCTATCTATCGAATTCAAGGCACTCGGAGCTCCTGTGGCAGAGAGTTTGTGAATCTTGCAAGATGCACTAGCTAACTTAGAAAATCGAGGAAATTGATTTCAGAAGAGGCGTTCAATACTCATTCATTAAGTCGCGAAGGCTTGCAACCGAAGTTTGGAGCAAAGTTTTCAGCTATTTTCAACAAGAGCGCGAAAAGATGCTTTCCACGCGGAGGTGCTTCCAGCGAAAATTAGAATCAATAAAGCAGTTCTAGTCACCCATTGAGGGGCTTTATCAAGGTCAACTTCCTGACCCTGATTGAGCATTTAAGGAGATTGATCTGGAGTGACAACAAACTGAATCAAAACGAATTATCAACACTTCTTCCAAATCAGATTTGGTGATTCAGATGCGGGGGACGTGCTAGCGTTGAATGACCTTTTTGCCCAAAAAGGCCTAAAAATAAATCCCTTAGCCGAATTGTGAAAAAGCTGGAGAAAAAGAAAAGAGCTGGCGATAAAGAAATAGTTGGGCTCGTAGAACTACTGAATCTTGCAAACGGACAGAACATTCGCTCGGAGACGGAAGGTATGCGGGATCCCTTGAAGATATGGTCAATTAATTTACCCGTTATTAGACTGTTCCTATTGCGCCAAAGAAGGTCTACCTATCCATCGAAAAATAGATAGTTGAGAAAATCGGTCCAAAAAATGGCTTGAATTATTTGCAGAATCTTGCCCTATCTAATCCGATCTATGGGGACAATGAGACAGCTAACTTTTTCACATTTAATCAATGTAGCCTCCACAAAGAAAAAACAGTCTTCTACGTAGCGCAAAAAAAACACCAAAGCATTAAATGGATTTCATGGGGAAATAGCCTCCTTGAGTGCCATCGTTATCAGAGCAAGAGGCACCATCACAAGAGTTAAGGAAATGGTCCTCCATATTGGATCAGACAATTAGCCACCAAATTCCAAGAGTGACAGAGAATCTATAAAGAGGAAGAATACTCAAGGTCCCTTTGCAAACCAACTTGCACGCTTTACAGGAAGTAACCCCGGAGTCTCTTGGGTAAAACTAACTAATTAGCCAAACAAATTTTTGGACAACTTAGTGTAAACAAGTCAAAGAAGGTCAAAGAAAAGACGCCGAACATCCGCTCCACCAAGCCGCTTGAAATTCTCGAACTCCCGAATGGAAAAGGAAATCCTGATTCGTTTTACCACTCACTTTTCTTGAATTAAAAATTTTATTGGAGGTCTCTTCTTGTTAAGCGCACAAGAATGAGCAGAGCGTAGAGAAATTGTCAAAAACTACTGAATAGAGGGCCAGAATCGATCTTTGGCCCGTAGGTGGGAGATCCTTTGAGTGGGAAATCAACTTATTGGGAATTGTGGAACACATTATCCAGTCAAACGCAAGTTCATGTCACTAAAACGTGATCTGATTTGACCATAGAAAGGTCGGAAATATAACCCAGTAAAAAACCATCGGAAGAGGGCTTTCACCTTCATCAAGCGATCAATCAGTAATTCAAAGCCTTATTTCTAGTCAATTGACTGACCTCCCATCTGTGGCGGCGACTTCCAAAAAACTCATTGATCTCAAATTGCTCGTTGCATTACTGGATTTTACACTTCAAATGCCTCCAAAGCTTTCTGTGATCTATTGGAATCACCAATTCTCTTCGAATCCATTTAGACACTCGCATTGCCTTTTTCCCTTGGATTCACCCAAATCTCCTGGATAATCAATACTGCCTCAATCGAAGAAAATCTATAAAGCCGTGATGCTTTTCGTCATGGAGACTCGCATTAGTACCGATTTTTGAAAAAAGAAGGAGTTACCAATGAATGTTGAAGTACGAATCTACGGAAAAAATAAGGCTGGCCAGCAAAAAAATATGATTACCAATATCGGGGCGGTCTTGCAGGCTTGATTTTTCATGCACTTGATATCGAAGCCAGACGCCTCTATTCGATTTACCGAAAAAGAGACTTCACTTAAATGCACTTTCCTTAGTACCTCTGAAGCTGTTATCCTAAAAAATTGCAGTCTGTTATTGGACACACTACTTGATTTGGAGTTAAAAGAATCTCTTTACAGATCATTGAGTGGATTCAAACCAGCTATCCGAAAAATGCGAGATATTGGATTCTGGACCGAGATTCAAGTGGAGCTTGATTGTAAAAAAAATAACGTAAGGGCAGAGATATCTATCTCTATTCTTAACAGGTTTACCGTAAATTACATTGCCTAATTGCTATTTATCATGAACAATTGGAACGATCTTCTTGACTTTGATTCCTATCGTATTGGCAGATTTACCTTTCCTGTCTTTGTGTATTTTCCTGATTTTTGAAGCACTGAAAAACGTCGGATCAATGATCTACGATTTCATACTGATTCAGAAACGTCAACTTGTTTTACCAAAAAGCCAACGCCTGGTTGATTATACTGGGGATTATCAGCTGGGGGATCCGACCACACACGGCCTGAGAGCTGTTCATTTTTAGGGGGCATTATTTCTTCCAAATTCATAAGCGTGAATTTACATTCTTTCGGGCCTGTTATCGAGAGCTACGTCCCGATCAGGTCAGTGAAAGGCACGCTTGTTTCAGGCTGGTAAAAAATAGAGGTAGGGAATCAACCGAACTCGCAAAACCTTAGGGAATGGTCTTGGGCACTATCAAGGCGAGGCCGGCTGGGTTTGGTCACAAGCTCTTTTGATCGAGTTGGATTTACGCTTGATCTCAAAATCAGACCAAGTACAAACAGCGAACGCGATCTATCCTCACAAAAACACCATTTGAAAAACGTCAGAACACCATCTTGGACCTTTGATTTTTCAAAGTCAATCCGGTATACTTAGCCTTGGGGCCCAAGCACACAAATTTTGGAAAAGTATAAGATCATAGCGGACCCACCTATTTTTTTTACTTCATTTACACTTTTTAAGTGCAAAAAAGGGGGAACTTCCAAAAAAAATTGATGAAAAGAATCCCCTTCTCCGGTTTTC
>Ga0163217_1000751_pt1 | contig 12711 bp, 17 predicted proteins | sample SynspAceP_FD_185933 | JGI IMG/M metagenome (GOLD analysis project Ga0163217, IMG submission 185933) | Saline lake microbial communities from Ace Lake in Antarctica - Synechococcus sp. Ace-P (PacBio error correction) | ecosystem: Environmental > Aquatic > Non-marine Saline and Alkaline > Saline ... | reverse complement strand
CCGCTGCTCAACAGCCGGGCCAAAACGCCGAAGCTTGCCCGGGGCAGCCGGCAGGACAGAACCAAGGGGAAAGCCGGCTCAGTGCCGCTGCTGGATGGCCAGGGCCGACAGCCGCGACGGCGCTGCTCCTCATGAGGATCAGGGGCCCAGCCATCCAGGGTCAGCCAGACCTAACAAGCGCTCCATCCAACAGGGCACTTCAGTCCGGTGGCGGCCATTCAGCGGCAGGACGATCTGCGGGATGTCGTGGGTGAGCTAAACAGCACAGGCAGGGTGCCAGTGAGCCGGTGCCCTGGCACTGCCGGCAGCACAGCTGCCATGCCCACATCGCGTAGGCGGTGTTCGGTGCACGGCCATGCAGGCCGCTCTCGCCAGCCACTGCCATAGCAATTACCAGCACCGGCCCCAAGGACAACAGGGAAGGAGCAACCACCGCCGGACAAAACCCGTGCATTGCGATGAGCCCGTGGGCGCAGCAGCTTCACGAACAGCACAAGGCCAGCAGCTTGGAGAGGGCCAAGGCCGCATCTTGGTGCCGAGCAACGGCTTCGATCGTTGTTCGTTATCCAACCCGAGCACCTCGGGGGAAAGGGCCCAGGGCCATTACTCCACCCCTGGCCCACCGAGGCACTTTGAGCAACCAGGGATCCGAGCCGTTCCAGGCTGGGCGTGGACGGGGCCCACGATCGCACTGCCGCCAACAGGCTGACCAAGGCCCAAGGACCATTCAGGCTGGCCAGCACCCCCTGAGGCCGAGCTAAGGCGGCAAACTCCACAGGAGCGCACCTCATGTAGGCGGCAGGCGAAAATTATCGGCTCATCGCCCAAGGCCACGCTGCGGTGATCGTGGCAGGAAACTCACTGCCGCACCAGCACCGCGCGCAGGTGGCCCGCCCTGGAATCGCGCCGAGGACCCCTCAAAGCGAAGAAAACGCCAGCGAGGTCGGGGCCGGAAGCCCGCTGCCACCCCTGCGCCAGGCCGCTGCCACCAGAGCTTTCGGGATGCGGCGAGGAGCGCTTGCACGCTACACCCACCCAGAGGCCGAATTGTTGCCGGCCGCCTCAAACCACTCGACCCTCAGGCCCGAAGGAGGCGCCACTGCCAGGCTCAAGGCTGCGTCACCAGCCGCAGAAACGGCAGCTTCAGGTTGCCGCGGCACCAGACCATCAGCCATCGCCCAGTCAAGCTGGGCTCCTGGACCCAGGTCTTTTGGCGCGATTGGACGCACGCACAACGAGACCCCTCCAGCATCGGGCGCCACCAACACCCGGCCACCATAGCTCAGCCAGTGAGAGCCCGGGGGGACCGCCGGCTCGGCCAAAGGCGCGCGTGGAGCCGGCAGAAGCCGATCCCACCGAGGCGATCGCGTAACGGCTTGAGCTGGGCACGTACACTGGCTCGGGGTCGGGATGAAAACCTCGAGGGGCCGGCTTGGGCTGCCAGGTGTCCCACAGGCCCCTCACCCCTCGACCGCGCCGCCGAACAGGAAACGGGTTGAGTGAAAGCCCAGCAGCAACGTGAAAAGCCACCACGCGCACCGCTGAGAACCCCCACGAGAGCCGCCCAAGCCAGCAGTTCCATTCGAAAGAGACCGCCTGTGAGCGGACACCTAGCAGGGGCTCTGACCTCCTCGCCCAGGCCTCCTCAGTGACCGACGTCCGGACGCTGGTGGCAAAGATGTCTCCCAGGATCTTCCTGCTCCCTGAAGCGCAGGCGCTTGGCCAGGGTCAGATCCCCGATCGCTTCTGGTTCGATGGCTTGCGCCGGGAGCCTGATCACGGATCAGGCGTGGCCATCGAGGCTGCCACCATTGCCGGTGAGCACGAGTCTTGCTCGCCCTCAAGACTGGTGTTTCACGCCATCAGGCACCGACAACCCCCTTCCAAAACTGGCGCAAAAGGGCCTCTCCGCCAGGCAGCGGCGGGAAGAGGATGGCGTGTTGTCTTCAACGCCTTAAGGCTGCTGATCACGCCGTCATCGCCATGGCGGCATCGTACCGAGGGCTCCCTGGCCAACGCATGCAAGGAATGGAGGGGTCGATCCGTTCATGGATGGCGCGCGTACCAAACCGAGGGCGTCCCAGGCCCGCGCCGCCAGGATCAGGCAGTCGTAACTGCGGCATTCGAGTTCTCCAGCGTGTGATCGACTTGCCACGCACATCCCTTGAACACAAGATGGGAAAGTGGTCTGACGGAGTTGGGCCAAGCGGACGCAGGGAGCTGACTGCCCACCACACTGCTTCGGGCAGTGTGGCCAGGGTCATGTCCTGAGTGCTCTGGCAGTGGACCACAGGGCATCGGCCGGATCTTCCCGTTCGGTGCTACAGCCAAGATCAAACCTAGGCAGGTTCGTGGGGCAGGTCCTTGAGGCTGTGGACGCAATTATCAGCCGATCGCAGCAGCATCTGGGCCTCCAGGTTCCTTGGTGAAACAGGCCTTGTCGCCGATTCTTCGCAAAGCGACATCCGAGAATCTTGTCGCCTTGGTCGCCATCGCTCGAGCTGATCTTCCAGGTCGGAGTGAGCCTTTGCCAGTTCATCGCCCGGCACCCAATGGGTCTGCACCCTCGCCAACTGCGCTGCGGGCGTGGGCGATTGCGCAATGTGGAGCAGCCATTCAAGTTCAGTCCTCGAACCGGCCACAGGGCCGCTCAAAACACCGTCAAGCACTAAGGACCGATGGGCTCGGCCTTGCTGGACCGCTTCAAGACGTGATCAGCCAAAGAAAAATCGAGGGGAAAAGGCCCCCCAGGTGCCCTCCAGCGCTGAATTCGTTCCGGCTGGTGTCCGTGATCAACAGACCCTCACCAAGGCGGTTCGCGCGCAGGCCGAATGAGGCCCGTCCGCTGATTCCCCTTGAGAAAAACCGGACCGCAGCGGGCTCGTCGCCATTCTACCCACCAGGGGACCAGCCCAAGGGGCCTGTTGGCAGGAGCGAGGGCCTTCACGCGGCCGTCGTCGATGGGGCATCACCCCAGGTGCAACCAGCCAACCGGCCAGGCCGGGCCGCCAGCTCCGTCGCTCGACGCTGCCGTGCGGCCTCAAGCATTGGGAGTCTGTGCGAGGGGCCGCAGAGAGCGGAAGGAAGTCAAGCTGGGGGAGGTGGTCAAAGCGAATGCCGCGGTTCCGTTCACTCTGGTGCCGTCTGAACCCTTCAAAACCGGTTAGCAGATGGATCAGCCAGATGAAAGCCCCTGCAGCGCCAGCGACGATGTCGGTGAACCAGTGGACCGGCAAGGTAGAGGGTGCGATCCAGATCCAAAGCGACCCAAAGGGTGGATCCCAGGTAGAGCGTGGCGCAGTGGGATTAACGGCTTCGAGAGATCGCCGCACATCAGAATAAACACCACCGCCGGCCGCAATGGCCACTGGGGGGAAACTGACGGCCGACTCACTACCACCAACCGGCCGATGGGCCGGCCGACGAACAGAGGCTTCAGCCAATGATCGCACGATCAAAGGATTCCCGCGGCGTACCTCATCGCCAGCCCAGTCAGATCGTTCCAGGCCCTTTCGGCTCCAGGAACAGCAAGAAAGCCATCACCAGCAAGCTCGGACCCGGGTTCCCACTGACTTATACACCACCACAAAGAAATCTGCCAGGGGCGGGGATGGCGTCACCCAGGCCAAGAGAAGAAGGCTTCATCGGCCCTCCGGCTTTGTCGTTGCCGATCGTCAGGCTTCAATCGCGATGACACGGCATGGCCGCAGAACAGGCCAGCAGCCGCAGGCCCCTAGGCAGCGGAACCAACGACGGAAGGGCCGCTCAAGGCTGGACCGACACTCGCCAGATCGCACGGTTCACACGCACACAAGCGGTGATGCCGGCGATCCGCGATGGCTTGAACAGAGTGAGGGCAATAAAGTCGAAACGGGCAAGATTTGCGTTCTTCTCGAATAACAAAAACAAGGTGGAAGCAGCAGCGCTTTCAGACGATTCCAGCGAGACGGTGGCATCTGGCTGCGGGCTGTTGTCATGCACGCTGTTGTCATTCCCACTGTTGCTAGGTCCACTGCCTGTTGCTCCCACTCGTTTTGTTACGCTGCTGGTTGTCGTCGGGCGGAAGTGCTCTCTGCCCCTTGGACACTGTCAAATGAAGCTCACAGGTTGCTTGCTGTAATACACACACGCTGTATGCATATAGCCGACACAAGACAGGTTCTTCGTGGGCTCTGAACCTGTCCAGCCAGCACCGCCAGAATCTTTTGAGCGGTTGTTGGCGTGGGGCCTGCATTTAAGGAGCCAGGCCTCGGCACACCAGCAGCAGCAGGCCGGCGAAGCCCAGTCAGATTCGGGGCCCACGAAACAGCGCGGCGACCTTTTGACCAGTAGAGAAAGAACCCAAACAGCAAAGCGACAAGCAACACGAGCGCGAGCACCAGTGCAGGCCTGAGCTCTCCAGAGCTGGCGAAATTTCCGGGTAGGCCGGTCGGTGGCGCCAGCGTGGTTGCGCACAAGGCGAGCGGGCAATCGCCATTCACCGCGAGCACCAAGGCATTTTGCAGTAGCCCATCAGCGGCTGGGGGCGCAATAGGGCCAATGGCCCTTGGCGTGACCCGCGCAAGGGGATCCAATACAGGCTGATCAGGCAGCGCTCCCTGCAGGCACCGCGGCAGCGATGTAAGCCAGCAATTTAGTGGCGGCGGCGGAGAAGAAACAAACATACACCACAGGAACCAGACCCGGCAGGAACGGGGCCAACTGGGAAGTCTGGGTGGCTTTGCGCCACCAAGCCCCAGCCGCCAGTAGCCGAGGACCCTGGCACGGCAAGGGGCCAATAGAAGCGACCGGCAGGCAGCAGCAGCAGGCACCAAGGCAGATAGAAGTACCAAGGCCCGGCGTGGCCGTACAGCAACGGAGGTGTAACGCTCCAGATTGCTGAAAACCGAAAAAACCACCCAGAAAAGGCCATGCCATGGGTTGGGCAGCCAGCGCGTACCAAGGGGTCGCCACAGCAAAGAAAGCAGGGCCATCGCGAGGCTCGGCAGTCTGGCGCGAGGCACGACCCAAACTGCCCCGTGCAGCAGCAGAAACACCACAATCCACCAGACGCTGGGCGAGCACCAGCCTAGGGCCCTTGGGCCAGCACCGCAATGGCGCTTGACACTGGCATGGCGACATTAACCAGCCGGGCGCACCAGCGGCCGTTCCTGTGGCTTGTACTGAGCGAATGAAAACCAAATTAAATGAGGCTTTCGCGCTCGCCAGGAACATGTCGGTACCGAGCCTGCGCCCCAACCAACCCAACCCCAGGATTGAGGGGCCAACCACGCCGGCAGGCAAGCCAGGCCGTCGCAGCGTGTTGCCGCTTCGCCTCGTCGGGCCCAGCGAATGAGTCAGGAGCCAGACCAAAGCAAGCAAAACACAAACAGAACTGGCAGCCAGGGCCCCGAGTAAGCCGGGGCTGCCCATTCCGACACTCCGAAGATTCGAAGAAAACTGGACCACCATCAGTAGCCCAGACGGATAGCTCAAAAGAAGAGCTCGTTGTTCCAGTAAGGGGTAATCCCAGTCGTTGAGCAGCATCAATTCTATGCGCCGACTTCAAACGAACAGGGCTTCGCGTTTTGCTCCATTCAGGCTGGAGGCGTGCCCAGATGGTATGAAGAAAGCCAGCCAGAGGAGCAAACCCAGCCCCACAAAGGCTGAATCACAGCAACCGCCACGGGAGATCTGCCCAGCGACGATTCTCGACTCAGCACAGACCGCTGGACATCATTCAAACGATGATCACGGCGATTGAACCATTCCCGACCGGTCATGATTTTGGGGGGAGGCTACAAGAGTGAGACAGTCTCTACTATGATGTATTCTATCGAGCACCACCGTTGCCGGTTGGGGTGGCGCAGCTTGCGCAGCGTTGGGCCCTCGAATACTGAGGCGGATGCGTTCCCTGCGTGACATCAAGATTCTGGCCAATCTCTTCAAGGCGGTTTTTATGCGCCCATCAGTGAGGCCATAACGAAGGCGGAGCACGTCACGCTCCTGGGCTGAGCGTGCAAATACGCCCCCAGATCTTCCCGCAGCAGTTTTCTGGCCACATTCTTGCTCGGATTCTCAATATCGGCTTCGATGAAATCCACCGAGGCGTGAATTCCTCCTCCTTACATCGGAGTTTCCAAGGATATCGCAGTTGGGCCGATTGGCGATGAACGAAGTTTTTCGATCGTCATCTCCATGCTTTCAGCGATTCCTCTTTCCCGTTGGCTTACGCCGAACTCTTGGACTGAGGACTTGGTGGTTTTCTGATCGGGAGATGGGTTTCGTAGAAGGTAACCGCAGAGGACGGACTTCGTGTCGGCTCTGGTCAGCAATGGCGCGGAGTGCATCGGGCTGACGGATCCACCAAGTTGGCAATAGGTGGAGAACTTATAGCCTTTTCGTGATCAGGCATCTCAGGCGGCAGGATCAGCGCCCAGGCTTCCTTTCTGAATGAGGTCCTGAAGGAAAGCCCGGATTCATGTACTTCTTGGCGATCGACACCACCAGGCGCAGTTCGACTGGCACTCTCCCCCCCTCTCCTTGGCCCGCCGCCGAGCAATCAGCCGGCGACGGAACTTCAGCCAAGGTCATGTCAACGAGACGGCCACTCCTTCACATCGGGGTAGGTGGGACCGTTGTCCTGCTCGAACTGGTTCGCCAGTTCTCAAGCAGCAGCAGCGTCAGGACGATCTGCGCGGCCATGCTTCGATCTCTTCGTCTGGGCCGCAACAGACGGATACGGCCGAATTCCTGGGATAGACCGGATCGAATCCTCGGTGCTACACCCCTTTGGGTCCCACCTTGATGCTCGCCAAAGGCCTTGGCCCCAGCGGCGTGTCTTTTCCTTGGTCGCCGTCGCCGCATCGGCCGCTTTCACCAGTTGTTCGCGGCGCTGTCACTGCTGCTGGCTTCGCAGCGGCGGACGGCAGGAAGGAGGCACCCACCTTAGTCTTGCGCGAGGTCTTGCTGGCACACCGCCTTATGGAACGCTTTTACCTGAGCCGGGCTTCGCGGGAGGAGGCTTTTGGTTTTGGAGGGTTTTGGTTCGTCGAAGTTTTGACGGCGGCAGCCTTCGCGGCCGGAGGCTTACGGAGTTGCGCGTCACCTTTGTTGGAGGGCCACGGCAGGGGTTCTCAGCCGTTGCTGGGCTCGCTTTGACCGCCTTGAGCTTCGAGCTGCCTTGCTGCGGAATTCCTTTGGCTTTGCTTCGTGAAGCCTTACGGCTTTTGCCTCGACACTCCCCGGTTGCTCCCGAAAGGGAAAGCGCCGTGAGAATTTCCTGGTCGGGCTTCTGGATTTGGACGGCGCAGACTAGGACTCATAAGAGACAACAGAAGAAAGTAGAGGCGGGAGGGAGAAAGGGGAAGGAAACGCCGGCGAGGTGGTTCGAAGTGCGTTCTTTCACGCAACGACCCGCACCAAGGGCTTGGGAGAGCATCAGTAGGACACTCCCGGTCCGTCAACAGCTAGAGATTGAAACGGACCGTCGCTCTCAGAACACACATCAACCAGACCAAACGACAGGATCGACACGGATGCCAATTGCAGGCGTTGCCAGGGAGGTCGCAGGACTGGGAGGGCGGGAATGGAGGGTGACTCCAGTCGCTGCTCACTTCAAGTGCTTCACTGGACGGAAACCACTGCCGGATCGACTTGCAGCTTCATCAACTGCTCAACACCCTATTCTAAAAGAAATGTTGTGGAGTTTGCAAGGAAACGAAGCGGATGCGGACCACGGTGATTCAGAACTTGACATGCTCCAGGTGTGGTGGAGGCAGGCCGGGAGGCCGTGTTTTTCACCTACACCAACCCCAGACCTTTGTTTCTGGCAGTGGGTTGATCTGTCAGGGTCCGCTTACGGGCAGCCGCGGCACATCGGCGCTGATCGTCGAACCCCGGTCGACTTTCCCCCAGGAACATCGACCCGATTTCAAGTTGTTCCAACGAGGCGATCCAGCAGAGCGGGTTGCCGCCGATCGCACTGTGACCATCATCCGAAACAGCCCAGCTGGGCAAGAGGTGCTCCAGCAGTGCCTCTGACTTGCCACACCAGTCTGGTTCAAGACGCTTCAAGGACAGCCTTGCACCGGGTTGGCTTGGCCAGCGCCCGCCTCCGCCCAGGAGCAAGCCCTGAGCGCAATGGGTGCACTGCTGGCGGTGGGGCCATTGCGGAGCTCGAACAGCACGTCAGCGAGCCTTGCTCGAACGTTGGCCCTTCAAGCCGGTGGGCGGGGCTGGTTGCTATGGGTGACGCAGTGGGGATTTCAGCCGTTCGCTGGGTCCGTGGCCACACGAGTGGGCTTTTCAGCGAGGCCGACGGCTGCCCCAGAGCCCACCACGATGCGGCCAGCACGACTTCCGAGCCCGCATTGGCTAGGGGCCTGGGCCCCCCTCGCCAACTGAAACCTGGCCAGGCCCAGGCCCTCGGCCCAGATTCTCTCCTCAGCAACGATGCCGAACTGCTGCTCTGGCAGTGTCACGTGGTTCGGCAAACGAGGGTTCTCAGCTGCCGGCGCTGCCTGGAGGAGGGCCGCAGCGCCCTGCTTAGTTGACCCCGGAGATCGCCTGATCCCCCAGTGATCGACCGCTGCCTGGCCGCTTCGGCGACCGGGGTTCTTCGGCTATCAACAGCGGTTCAAGCGATGCTGGGCGGTCAGGGTCTGAGGCGCTGCAGGGAACAGGCGCAGCAGGCGAGGCCCGCTGTGTTTGGTCGGCACCCGCTTTCCGCCATCTTTTTGCCCTGGGCACCTTCGGTCTGATCGTGCTGGTACGAGGAGCCGACCAGCTCCTACAAGCAGGAGCTCGATGCCTGCTAATACGCAGGACGGTGGCCAGGGCGCGAGCCCGGCCAGCGGCCCGGCAAGGTGTTGGCTCGGCAGCGCCAACCCTCCATCGAAACTGGCTGCAGCTGCCAGGCGGGGGGCCAGAATCGTGAACGTCACCAGACCGGGTGTTGGGCTTGCCAGAGAGATCAAGCGGCGACCGCGGCCCCGGTTGCGGGTCGGTCGAATTTGCGCTGAGCTGCCGTGGCCACCGGGGCCTGATCAGCCGACGGCCCTGAAGGGCCGGATACGAATCGGCTCAAGCAAGATGGGTGGCAGCGGTGGATGCTCGTGCCCGGCGGGCTACAGCAGTTTCCTGAAGTTGCCGCAGCTGGGGAGGTGTGCAGGTGTCCGCATGCGATGTCTCGCTCACCGTCCATCGCACGCGGATGGTCTGGAGTGGTTGCAGCTGTCTCACTGGTCGGCCACCCGCAGCAGCCCAAGCGAGCGCTGCAGTCACTGCGGCTCCACTGCCTCAACGCCAATTCGGCGCGGGACCCAGCGGTGATCGAGCAACTGGAACGGAGCCGAAGGCTAGCCTGCTGCGCTCGATCGCAGATACCACCGGGACGGAGAATGGACAGCACCGACGCCTGCTGCACAGTCTCCGCCGCTGGCGAGCGATGCGTGCTGGTGGGACCCAGATGCTCACCAAGGTCGGGACCTGCCGCGCGGTGACCCTGGCGGCGGGTGCTGGCGGCCGATGCTGTTGCATCGCCGATCTGCGGGCGGAGAACAATGCCTGCAGGTGTTGCTGCAAATGCCGGGCCGCGCGGCCGTGGCGAACGCCGGCGAAGTGATCGTCCAGACCTTTCCGCGGATCATCCCGTTGATCCGCCATTCTGATCGATGCCGCTACGAACCACCTACCTCACAGGCGAAAACTCCAGCAGGGCCGCCGGGCGGGCCTCTCTGGTTGCCCTTCAGCCGGCGCTGCCATGCTGCGGCTGCTCACGGTACCGCGGCCACCACCACGGCCACCGCCGGCTGCCAGCCTGGCCCGAGCGGATCCGGCGGTGACTGGAGCCGCGGTTTGGGCTCCTGGTCGGACCAGGCCCCGGCACCGGTGGCGGTGGCGGCCGCCTCGCTGGCAGATCCTGCTGCACGGCGCCAGCGGCAGCCTGTTGCCATTACAGCGGAAGCTGATCTGCGCTCAGCTCGGATCGCAGGTGAACGCTCAGCATTGATCCCGACCCACTGGAGCTCTAAGACTCTCATAAGGAAGGAGAAGGGCAATTCCGGCCAGCCAAAAACCGGCCTGCAGCGCAGACGCTGCAGTCGAGTGGCAGACCATAGCAACCCAGATCACAACAGCCCCCACCCCCAGCGGCTTTCCAGCGCAGCAGACCGTTCGATGCGGTTGAAGAGCGCCGGCTGCAACGGCCAGCGGATCCCATCGGCATCGGGCACGGCGCCAGACTGGCAACGCCAAGCGCAGGGCAGCAGGCAGCGGGCCGAAGCTGAACCCGAGCTCCGTCCGGAAGTTTCCCTACAGCGGCAATCCACTTCCAAGCTGATGCTGGTGGCCCTACAAAACAATTGCGTTTCTTCAGCTGCAAATCCGGGCTGCAGCTCGATCCCTCCCAAGCTGGGCGGCGTGGCCACAGTGACTTCTGCAGCAGCCTGGAAATCTCCGCGTGTTCAAAGTTGGTCTCCTCAGCTGACCACCCCCTGGCGGGTTCAACTCCAGGGCGAGGTTTCGGTGCTGGTGCCTGCTGCAGCTCCTGGCTGAATTTGCGTGGAAAGGGGAGCAGGGCGTCCGGAACTCGCTGCGCAGGGTTGCTGGAGCTGGAGCCGGCCGGGAGGGACGAAGCGCAGATTCGGGTCTCGGACCAGCCACGGCAGCTGAGGAGCAGGGGGAGCAAGCAGCAGAAGCACGGCCAGCACGCGATGGCGAAAGCCCAAACCGGCCGCTGGGTGGGCCAGGTCAGGTGGTGCAAGCGGCGACGGGTGCCGGCGCACGCTGGCGGCGCGGGGGACTGCGCGGTTTCAAGCGACCCTCGGGGCCGCGGCCTCGTGATGGCCGCAATGTCAGCGACCAGTTGGCGGACGCGCAGGGCAGGTGCTTCGAGAATCAGCTTGCAGGTCCGTGGCCTGCGGCCCGAATTCCAGGGTCCGGCAGGACGCGCAAACGTGCGCAAGGCGTGGCGGGCGGCGTGTCATCGTGCCTGGCCAGCAGGGCCGTGACCATCAGCAATGCGCAGGGTGGTGCTGCCCCCCAAGGGCCACGTAGCGGCCGGGAGGAAGCAGGGCGAGGGGTTCGAGCAACCCTCAGGCAACGCCGTAGTCGCCCTCCTCCAGGCCTGCGGGCTTGGTGACAGCGGGTCTCGTCATGACCGGCGGCAGGCGGCTGGCGGCGCCAGACGGCCGACCACAATCGTTAGCCGATTGCCGGCATCGCGGTGAACACTTCCAAGGAGCAAGGCGTGGGGAACGCGGCATCTACGTATGAGGCGCCCGACCCCGGGCGAGGGGCACGGATGCAGCATTCGGTCTGGGGGGGTATGCCGCCATCGAACCACCCCGCTCGATTTCAGCTCACGGGCCTCCGACAGGCTGAGGTTGACCCGCAAGCAGCGAACCAGCGATCGTCGCGATGGCGCGGTTCCAGGGGTATCGGTGAGCAGGATCAGGGGTTCTCGGGCTGGAGGGCGCGGCGAGTTCACCGGCACGGGTGTCCTGGCATTGATGTTTGTGCGGAACTGGACCCTGGGGGTTGGCCGCCAGCGCTGGACAATCCTGGGATGTAGCCATTCTCCAGCACGGGGGGAGTAGAACGTCGGGTTGACAGGCCGGCCACATCCCCCCACCCAGCCCCGTGGGAGCCCATTCCCCAGACCTCGCTTCGACCAGGGCCGCCATTTCTCACTTGCAACAGAGCCACGCCCGGCCCACGAGGCGGTCTAGCCGATTAACGATCTGCTTTGTTGACCCTGCCGACCAGCAACCATCTCGACCACATTCCAGTCGTCTCGCATCGTGGACCCGCAGGGCCATCCAACGAACCGGGGCTCGATCGACATCCGGCCTCAGCCCATTGGGTTGATCTTCAGGCCGCCGCCTGGACCACCACCGGTTGAAACCCACGGACAGGCCAGGCAGAGCCAAGATCACCGGAAAGAACCCCCTCACGCAAGCGCCTCGTTCACCATCGGCCAGCCCCCCCCATACTTTCAACCACCACCAGCACGGCGGCCGGCAAAAACCCTGGATGTACGGCAGGGCCTGCACTGAAGACACGGAGACCCGCAAGGCTCGGTCTCGGACTGATCAAGGTGGTCCATGACTCAAGTTCGGACAACGACGACGGGGATCAGGAACGCACGCGTCCAGAGCTGGACCATCCGCTGATGGCAAGGGTCAGAACCCGGACCCCAGGATTGGTTTACAAGTTCAGTGTCCGTCAACGGCCGCCAGCGTTGGCCACCCAAAATGCCCACGTCCCCGAAAAAAAACGGCCAAAGCCGCTCCTGCTTTTGTTGCCAGACGCTCATACGGCACCCCCATGGCTGCGAAAGAAGAAACAACCGCTAGGGGGCCCAGGCCAATAAGCCCACATGGTTCCTCCAGTTCAGCGCACCACGCTCAAGAGTTCGGGCGGGGCTGGTCGTCGTTCCAGAGCTTTGAGGGGCCTCGCAGACGAGCTCTTCCAGGTTGAGACCTGATCTGGCCATAGGCGCCCAACGGGGGGTCCCCAAGTCCTTGAGGGCAAAAGTGCTGCAGCGGTCTCGCTCTTTCAGGTGTCGCCCGCAGGGGCACGGAGGGGGCAATTCAGCAGGTTGGTCAGACGGATTCGCCGGGGGCCGGCAGTCCGAGGACTTCAGGGGGCCAGACCGGCCCGAGCAGCAAGTGGAATGCCATAGAAACGCCAGCCAGGCTGATGTTGGGCTCGATCTCTCTCTTGTGG
>Ga0163217_1101246_pt1 | contig 12712 bp, 6 predicted proteins | sample SynspAceP_FD_185933 | JGI IMG/M metagenome (GOLD analysis project Ga0163217, IMG submission 185933) | Saline lake microbial communities from Ace Lake in Antarctica - Synechococcus sp. Ace-P (PacBio error correction) | ecosystem: Environmental > Aquatic > Non-marine Saline and Alkaline > Saline ... | reverse complement strand
TAATTCGTTGATATCCTTTGGGGCCCAGATTGATAAAATTCCTCCTGTATTTACCCTGCAGCTCTCAATATTTTTATATCCAGCCTCAGCAACTGCCATAAAGTGTGGCTATTGGCATCCGCTCCCATATATCTCGGACGGTATAAAGTGCCAGCCCACCTACCTTTTTTGGGCACTGGGCCATAAACATTGCCAATCTCACCACTGGCAGAAATAATTTTCTTTTAACGTTAAGGTGAACATTGATTTTTTCATAATACGTTTTGAAATATTTTTTTTAAAAGTAATTATATGTTTTGATAAATATCATGTAAATAATTTGATAAAATTCTTCCAATTTACTATTTTATGGCCATTTTCAACTAAAGTGCTCAATCAATGTAGGTATATGAAAATATATTTTTAGAGAATAATCTAAGAAATATATAAATCATCTTTATGGCGCAAGTAAAAAAAGGAATTGTTGTCTCAAGCGGAAGAGAATTTATTTTTAAAAGAAAATTTATTGGCCTCTGCAAGAGGGTAGCCAAGATGAGATAAGTACCAACTCGAATAGCAGAAAAAATGAGGACCCAAGCCTCTTTCTGTAACAGACATGTTACAAAAGTTTTTCCAATAAGGGTTTGGCTAGATTATCCAAATATTAAAGGAAAGTCGACTTTCAAAGAAAGGGAAGGGTCAAAGCTATTTTAATTAGTTAGAAAACATCCTTTGGGAAACTTTTTTAGTAGAAAAAATTGAATTCCTGGTATGAAGTCCAATTGGATATTGCCTGAACAATTGAACATATAAGTCGAAAAAGCTTACCAATAAATTAGAAAGCTTACCTTGGAAACCCTCAGTTTGACCCTCATGGTCACCCTATTTTCCTAATGGAAAATGGAGAAAAATTGCCAAAGTAAATAGTATTCGTCTTTCGAGTTAAAAAATTAAGAAGAAGGAGTATTGGTAGTTGTAAAGTATTTTCGGATAACTTTTTAAGATACTTGAATAAAAATTAAAATAGCTATTGGGGATACCATGAAATTGCTGGATATTGACCTTTTGACAATTCCTTTCCTTATTACACCAATTCCCGGCCAATTGTTATTCAGAAAAATGTGGCCAAAAAATTTATATAAAAAGAGAGATGAATACCTACAACCCTATAACCGCCTTCTTGGGGTATTTTTCGGCATTATCTATTTTGTGTATTTCTTTTTAGACCCAATAAGGGTGGTTCTGGTTGATAAAGAAAAAATTTCAGTTTCCAAGCGATAAATTTGTTGTGGAGGATGTTTTAAAATTGTTTATATTCACAATGAGATTGCGGAATAAGCATCTCAATGTGGAACGATATCATTAGAACCTAATATTTACAATGACCATTTAAATACTGGATTTATTAATAAAAGTCGGACCTATGGAATTAATAGGTCTGGCAGGCGAGGAACCGTAATAACTAACAAAATCTGGAGCGATTATGCATGCGCTATGTTAGGGCCCATAGGCTCGGGAAAAAATGTTTAGCTGAAAAAACAGGATTTAAGGAAGCGGATTGCGCACGAAAGAAGCGGAAAGAATGGAACACGAACTTTCCAAGGGTGGGCAAACTGATATTTTGGCCTCCAAATTGGGCAACCACCAATTCGACCCATGGAGATCCCATACCAAAACAAACACTGGAAAGATTGCAAAAGTCAAAGGATTCAATATTCCCAGTTCGCCTACCGGAACTATTGGGAGAATTGTCCATATTAAGGATAACCCGAAATAATTTACAAGCAGATCCGGTGGCAGAAAATATACATATTGCGTTCCCCAATACGGATAGTTAGAAACAAACAGCCGCCCCGAATTGAATCTTCACTCGGAAGGGAGGCTTTGTATTAGCGCCCCATTATGGCCGGTAATATTACAGTTTCGTTATGGAAAAAGACAAAGTCTATGAGGAAGATTTAGCAAGAGTTGTCAACTTCTAGGAGGAATGAAACTGCTAGATTATTGGGAATCACAAGAAATTAGGGAGATAGCCGAAGAAGGTGTTAGATTGGGTTTGTTAAAGGAGCGGAAGGTCAGTATAGACTTTTAAAACCCCAATTGGGCGAACCCAACGGCCTATCTAATAAAAGGAAACAAGTATTGCCCTACCGCCAAAAATCAAAGCCTTTCGAAAAATTTTAATAAGAAAGATTAGATTTATGCAAGTTAGCCCAAAAAGTGCCTGTGAGAAATGTGCTCAGTTCAATTGCGATGGACTAAACACAAAATTAGGGTCAAAAACACCAGTGACTTTGACTTTGTTGTGGCTTTGGCCGGTTAAGTCCAAAACACAGGAAGAGTACTGTTTTTAATGCATGGACAGGATTACGCCAGACATACGGGCAATTGGCCCGGTTAAAAACAGTAACTAGGGCCGAGGTGCTTTTGAATACAATAATGAAGAAAATTTAAAGTTGGTAGATTTTTTACCGGGCACGTATTCCTTTCTTTCTACTTCGTAGATGAGAAGTAGCGCAGGAATTTCATTCTTTTTGGTAAGCCCTCGGTAACAGTGAATGTATGGACGCCAAGTAGACTGAAAAAATTTGGGAACCTCGTATTGCAAAATTTTGGAAATTACAATAACGCTGTTCCCTCTGTTTAAATTTAATGGACGAGCGGGAAAGAAATAATCTGGAAAATTGATACCCGTACCCTATCAAGGGATTTGGAATTCCGTGGTACCCACCAGTGCTAGAATAATAAGGGAATTCCAGAGGTTGATCCCAAACTATAAGTGAATTGGCGAATGGTAAATTGTGTGTAAGCCACACCGAATAAAGAATATAACAAAAACATTGAGGAGGCATTGGAGAGGTTAAGTACAGAAATAAAGCAAGTGTATTCCTAATATTGCAAATAGATAGGTGGATAGCCTTAAGGTTATTGGAGGGGACAGCAATATTATTGAAACCCTTAAACGGGGTGAATTCGTATAAATAAGATTGATGGAGACTAAAAAAAGTAGATATTATTATCCTTTCCAATGACCTTTTCGATGGCAAATTGGTGATGAATTTCACGACAGTCTGGCCGAAGAATTTATGCGATTGCGCGGAAATCGGTTAAGGCTCGGTTCACAGAAAAGATGAAAAAGGTACTGTAAGGATAGATGCTAAAATTAGATAAGAATTATCACCAGTAAGATTTGGTTCTCCCCTAATGTTTTTGATATTTGGCGTTGATCCTGTGTGTTAACGCAATTGTTGGGTGGGCAAATTATCCTTCAGCCCATGCTAGCGGATTGTTACTGGATGCGGTTCATCCTGCTCTAAAAGGATTGCCGCCAGCATTGGTATGGCCTTGTGGTTTGATGGTTTTTTAATTGATGGTGTATATTTGCCGAGCCTGGTTATTGCCGTTATGTGGCCGCCAAAGGCTATTTCTTTCCATTATTTACCCTTTTGGAAAGACTTTGATATTTACCAAGGGTAGCTTTTAATCTGGATCATTTATTTCAAATTATTCAGGGGCCCATGGCAAAACAGCCGTTGACCATGGAGTATGGGTTTTGGTTGTAATGCGGCAGCGTGTGGTTGCCACTAGGATAATAGACAAGCCAAGGGGGAGCGGTTAATCTCGCCATATTACCAATAATTTCTCACTTGTAATGGCCGTTGCCCACGCAGATACTAATTCCCACTATTTTTGTAGGCGCCTGGTTCCGGGCTTTCATAAGGGTAATGATCCTTGGCGGCCGTTATAGGAATAGCCGTGTTGGAATGATATTTATGTTTTTGTTTCGTGGGCCCTTATCCAAAACGTCTTGAAAGGAGAGGTGTCTACCTCCAATTTGGAATTGCCTCCCTATCGTCCCCAAGGATTTTGGAAAACCATATTTATACTTCCATTATTGAGTAGGACTGATCGTATTGTGCGGGCAATTGTGTTTTTGCCGCAACCTGCAGGAGCAGTTATTTGGGCTAATTTCAAACATTTATTTGGGGAGATGAAGTGTGGCCGTATGGTTAATTGGGGTCTTTGGACGGACTTTGGTTTTCTTTTGGGTCTTAATGGCGTAATTTTAGTAGCCTATATTGTAAGCCATTCTGCCAATGAAATTGTAATTCCTACTATTTTGACTTTGACTGTGTTGGTAACTGGTATTACCGGCAGGAGCGGGAAGCTGTGTCATGCTTCGAGATTGGATTCGGATTAACGGCAACAGGGAGATATCCTTAGGGCAGGGGGGTGGACCTTATTAACAGCTATTAAATCTTATGTTATTTAGCTTATTGCATAATCCCGTGTAGCACCACGATTACATATCTATTTACAAGGAAAACAAAAAGTGTTAAATGGACCATTCGTAGCCCTCCATATTACCGGTTATATGGGATTTGTGGGAACTTTTTTGGTGGGCATATTTGGAGACTGTTGCATAGGCGTACAATCTGTGTTTTGGACTTAGGCAATAAGAGTGCATTGGTTCTAGATCATTTCAAAAACATCATTTGGATGTACTTGTAGCTCAGCCAGATTTGAGATGTACCACAATAGCATACTCACAGGAGCCGAATAGTTTTAAAAAGAAGTAAATCATAGTCCTGTAGGTTTTTAACTAAGCCTAAGTATACGAAATTCGCGTACGAGCTTATTAACTTGATTAAAATCACTAACTTGTTAATTAAAATTTACCGCTTTGCCCAAATTATATGGATTCGTCACGATATTCCCGAAGAGATAAACTGCGGCACATTGTGGCACCAAATGCATCGGGAAGATTTAAAGAAGAGCATCTTTACGGTTGCATAAGGGTATGACCTATTGGTGCGTGAAAAAAGACGCACGCCTTTTGCCTTTATTTCAAGCGCCGAATAAAAGCTATCCAGGATATGCATAATCTGCTCACGGAGAAGTTCCGCATAGGATTATTGAAGTAGAGGGATCTATAGTAGAATCGTTCTTTAGTAGGATCGCAAGATCCAGAAAAATCACAAAAAGACAGAATGAATTATAATAATGGACCCTGGTTTTAGAACTAAATGCGTCATTGGTTTAAATCAGGCAGTCTTTGACAGTTGTGGACCATAAAGCCAGTGAACAGGGACTTTTTTCCCTATAAAAAAGCAATTCTTTATCCATGAAATTTTGGGGCGGTTGTAAGGCAAAAAGAAAAACCGATTATTATTGTTGTCTTTTAATCGCGTTTACAAATTTGCTGTTACCTTTTGCACAGGAAATTCATTCCATAACCTTAAATACGAAATTATCAATTAAAGAATGGTGCACTGCTTGGGGTTCCCGTGACAGAGAAGGATGGTATTGAGGATACCATTAAGAGTAGCGGAAGCTTTTGCCAAATGATTCAGGTAAAAATCGTTTTTCCCCAGAAGTAAGGGATTTGTGATTGAAAGTGAAGAACTATGAACGTTAACATGAATTGCTTAAAATATAGGGCCCTTTAATGTTGGAGAGGAAAAGTTGTACATCTATTGATTGGATTATACAGAGAAGGAGATGGACCCAATGCTGCTTTCAATTCCCATGATTTTAGTAAAGTCTTGGATATAGTAAATCACAATTGTTACATGAAAAATGATGCTCTCACAGGAAAGTCTCCTAAAGCTTTATCAAAGGGACTTATCCGATTGGGAAAAGCCTTTGCAGTTGTTGAACAACAATTGCGAATAATTATTTCTTGAAAACTGCTTTTAAGAACCGATAAACAGTCCTGCCTATTCTCAAATGCATTTTGATGGGACAATTTGGAATTCTTCCCCTCAGCGTATATAAAGAACTATGTGCTTAAGGATTTTTCAATATGGAAAATAAATCTATGCTTGAATTTGTGTAATTTAATGAATCAATTTTAGAAAGTCTATTGTTTTATCCTCCCTTAATTTTATTAAGACAGTAAAAAGAACCAAATTTACAGCAAGTTCAAAATTACCCCTGTTGTGATTATAAGCAGACCCAGAACAGCTGCCTGGGTACTACTTGAGTTTTGCATACTGAAAACATACCCCCACCTTTGTTGCCTTAAGGGCAATCGCGTAAATTACGTATTTCCCCCATTAGGCACCTTTATTTTATATCGCTTATATGCGATAGGGATGAATAGGCATAGCTCATAGATACAAAATAGTCTTGAACAGATAATGAAAAATAGGAATTCCCCTTTTAATTAAAAACTGATTAGTCACCTTGAAGAATTAAAGCCATGAAAAACAATTGTAGATTTTCTAAATTAAAGTTGCTGATTCATTTGCATTGTTCTTGAGGCGCTCGGTCCTTTTTTTGGCCAAATAATGGACCTAAAATGAAGACATGGAGAATTTCATTGGTCAGAACAATACGGACAAAGATTTGCAATGGGGGCCCTTGCCCATCTTTTATGCCACGGCATGCACCAATATCGGTTTTGCACGGCGACCAACCCCAAAAACAACCTCGATGTCTTTTTTGAAGTGCCTGCCAATCATGAAATAATCCCGAAACACTTGGGCATAATTCGCGGAAGCGTATGATTCTGTGTTTCTGCGAATTGCAAGTAACCTACGGAGGGAGAAATAGAGAATACCATGAAAGTTGGCATTCTTATGCTTTTGGCCCCATCTCTAAGGCCTTCATGAAGCCAAAATGTGTTGGAGGTGCTGATCCCCTGTGTGCTTTTCATTGCCTTTGTGGAACCTTTAGAGCTTTCCAGAGTAATGAAACGATAGTAGGAGAATAATTTTATCTTAGATAAAGGAGTTTTGATAAACAATTTAAAATAGAAATTATGGAAATGGTTATAGGAGTGGATTGGCCGGTCAAAATTAGTATCCTTTAAAAAGCAAAATAAAGGGAGAGGTAACTAATGGTATCACATAGTTATTACAACAGCTCTGAAAGGTTTATAATTGCCATTGATAGACAACACGCCTGGATGATCGTGAAGTGCCGCAAGAGGTGGCCGATATTGTAATAGCTCCGTTAATTCTTGGACGGGGAAAATATTTGGCTGGATTGCCTGCAGGGGCGGCGACATAATGGCGGTGTGGATTAGGGCTTGTGCGATGATGGGATGGTCATAGATTTACTGGATTAAAATTATTAATGTGGATCTTCCAAAATACAGTAAGTGTCGGTGGAGGTTAATATTTGCGGGCGAAGTTCGATCAAGCTACCCATGCCTTCGGATGGCAAATTCCCAAGTGGTATGATTTTCCTACAACAAGGTGTAGGAGGGCTAAAACGCTGGGTGGGGAAGTAGGTACCTTACTAGAAATACGGACTTACCATTGACAATCTATTGGAGGGATATGCGTATTGGCAGATGGTTCCTTTGAAACCGTGAAACGCAAAACAGGCATCCTGATCTTTTTTGCGGGCCATTAGGGGAGGGGGAGGTAATTTGGGTTATTGTAACCTCTTTTAAATTTTCAAGCCACATTAAAAAAACTGTAATTGGAGGCCCTACCGCTTATGGCCAATAGAACAAACTGAGGAAATAAATGGCTGACTGATGCATTCTTCATTAAATCACGGAAGATTTAAATGGATTCATAGCCACAATGGTTATTCCAGCGGCCACCTTTTTCCCGAACATTGCACAATAAGCAATTTTGTGGAATTGTATGGGTGTACACTGGCCCATCCAGGACAAATTGAAGAAATATTTAACCCGTCCTCGTAAAAAACCCTTGTTCAGACATGTGGGTGAAGATCCATGATGCCCTCAATCCAAACCATGTTTCGATTGGTTTAATGCCCCCTGGGACTGCAATGGTATTGGAGGGCCGACTTTTTTGATTAAATTTAGGGACCGGAAGTTCAGGCGGGCCATTTGGAAATATGGTTCAAAATTCCGACGCCGCTTTCGCCAAATGCATTATACCCAATTAGTGGTGCGCAAGATAAGGAGTTGGGGAAATACCCGGATTACCCCATGGGCCTATCAGGGATGCAAAATTACGCAAGGCTAGTTATTGTAGCGGGTAGATCCAGTTCTGCCCAATGCTGATAAAAAATCACAAATTGGTGCAAGGATTATTATAATGCACTGCATCCACATTCCTCTGGAGGTGCCATATTGCCATTTTATGATGGATGAGGGACAAAGATCGGTCATGCAAGATGATAAGGGATAAACTAACAGCAGCGTGTTGGCGCGACTGATTAAAAAACAGTATGATCCCATAATTTGTTTAAGGTTAAATCCCATAAACAGTACAAACCGGGTGGTTAACATAAAAGAAGATGATGGATTTTAGCTGTTGGAGACCAAAATACATTGGGCATAGTTTTGTATTATCTTTATTGGGCCCAAGAAGTTGGTAAAACATTCTATAATAATCGAGCAAGCACAGCCCCGTTATTTTTGTAACCAAAAAAGTTCCCATGACGGCCAAGCTTTTAACTAGTTTTTTTTCTTTCAAATACCCAACGACTAAACGAATTAAAAGTGGATAGCGCCGTTTGGAAAAACATAGCAAAAAATATTTGGCCCCTTAAATAAGTAAATTGGTCCATAAGGGAACAATGGTTAGATTCCAATAAAAAGTTAGTGAAATTTTTTGACGGCATGGCGAGTTTTTTTCACATTTCGGAGTTGGATTATACCTTTATTGAGAGAACGGAAATAGTATGGTTCCAATTTATAGTGATTAATTTTTGTAAACCCTTCCTCAAAGGAGTGCCCATACTCTTCCCCTAGATTTTTAATTTAATCTTTATGGTTTTTTTTGTTATTTAAACTCAGCAGATAGTACGGAACCCAAGATGTAAGTTTCTTCTAAAAAATTGCACTGAAACATTATTTTATAAATATTCGATACACGAACAATTTGGAGTATAGAAGCCCGCCCGTATCTATTGGAGTGAGGTCCCGCTCGCGGGCATTTGCACACGACGGTTTAAAGATGGTACGTCTAAACAACACGGTCACACATCCGCGTAAAGCACAGCTTGCTTTATTCCGCGAATCTAATCAAACTTAGAAAAACGTCAATAGGAGTTGCTCCCAACAAAAGATTTGGCCACAATGTTTCGGAAAACGCTTATTCTGAGGTTTTCACGTCCCACTTATTTTAATAACTTTTGGTTTAAGGGAGTATTTTGGCTTTACGCCCTGGCGAAGCTAAATTCGCGAGCACCTGGGTGGGCAGCAAGTACGCCCAAGGGTTAAAAAAACCTGCGTAAGCCAAAAAAATGAATGCATTACCGTAGCTTTCGGGATTATATCTTTCTAATAATTTTCTCATCAATTACGCTATTTTGCAGCATATTAATAGTCATATTGGATCAGAAAGTCTCCCCCAAAATAATACTTCTCACCATTCCTCCATTCACCGATCCAAACCACCCAATACCAAGGTCCACATTCACTAAGTACGGTACCCCGTAATACAAAAAATGACGAATGGAAGAGACCCAAATTGGAATACCATAAGCGATGGGCCAACGTGACAACGATGCTTTGATTAAGCCAAGAATTTTCAGAAAATTAAAGGCAAATGAGGACTCACGCAGCTCGCACCCATGTCCTTTTACTACATCCACGTCTCCAATCAAGAACAGTGAAAAAAAGTGCATGCAACCGAATTGGCAACAACACTTACATGTGTATTCACATTCTTTGAAGGAAACTCTTTCAACAAAACAGGTAATCAGATTCTAAAAATAAATCCTTCTTCGATTAACGGATGACCCTTTAAATAAACTACTATTCTGGTCCGGTTCTTGATTCTGCCCGTGAATGGGAAAACGCGAAATGAAAATTCGAAATGTCAATCTAAGGTTGCGAACAACTTGTTGCCAACATAATGAATGTAAAACTTTACGGACCAGGGATTATGGATGCCCTTACAAGGGCTTTAGCCGCACAAAAAATGAAGAAGCCCTATATTTATTATCTCTTGGCCCAATATCAAACAACCCAAACATATAATCAGCATCATTTAAAAAATGCTATTCCGTTATAGGGAGAAGGCCTCTGGACTTGGATTCAAACCTTCCATAGAACGCCTAGCCTCGGGGCCTCAGCCGAACCTATTTTAATGTTACCCTGGTGCGTGAGCTGTTTGGGGGCAATGCATGGTGTATGAGTGCCCCAGGAACCGCCGCTGGACCAAAATGGCACAGCCAACCAATCATATTCCCTATCCGCGCACATACAATTAGACCGCCACTTCAAAAATTGATTGATGGACAATCTACGCATTGCTCAGATCCAATTGTATGTTGGAAAATTGCTATTTGAATGGGACTTTTGAGGCCGTTGGCAATACGTAGCAGACAATATCTTCTATCTTGGTGCCGATAATTGGAACGAAGAATCTATTGTTGATTATTACCTTAAAGACTGGATAAAATTGCGTATGGCCATATCAGAATTAAATAGGCTTATTCTCGGAAAGATCATCCCTATGGATGGCTATTGCCATGTAGGCTTCAGTACTATTTTTCTGTGATTCGGAGGAGAAGCTGAAGAGGAAACTAAAAGCAATACGATCCTTTATTCCTGGACGATATGTTTTCTATTAAGGGAGGCAAGCCCAAAACTGGGCTATTATTATTTTGGAGCATACCATTCCTCTAAAGAAAAAAGCTGCGACCCAATTGTGAATAATTTCACAGGCACGTTCCGCCCTATTGTAGTGATGGCTTAATGCCGTTACCATTGTGAAATGGCCAATAATTAGACAGGGTTGTTCAAGAAAGCCTTCGCCACCGTTGCAAAAAACAGTACAGGAAGGTTCGTCTGGTAAGTCCGCCTGGTTTTATGTCACTTTATTACTTTCTATGCAAAATAGGAAGGAAGAGGTATTCAAATTGGCTTCAAAAATCTTATAAACCACGAAGTGGAAATGAACTTGTTTACGTGGCCCGAACCAAATTTGTGGCAACCATATAAGGACCCAGATATTTGAATTTGCTATAAAAAATGAAGTTCCGAGTTTACCACCACTTACTGTTCGCGATAAGGCCAATTGCGATTAGTGATCTAGTCCTGTTTAAATCAACATACTGTAAGGGTTTGTTAACACATTAATTAAGTACTTCAAAATATAAGTTGTCAAGGAAATGTAGTATAATGTTATGTTATGGATTAAACAACTAATTATATCTTGGGTTTCAACGAATTAATAACAGTTAAAAACACCTTATCATGAAACATTTGTAACACTATTGATTCTTTTTTGGACCTTGCCACTCGCCCATGGCCCTTTGCACAGAAGACAGTGACGGAATACAAGCTTGTATCCTTGGATCTATTACAGTCTCATCCTGCCTAATTCTGATTATCTGAGAAAAAGGTAAACAGATGGACAGACGCGGAAGTGTTCAGGAATTGCAATATAGAGTTGCAAACTTTGATGTAAGACCTCATTATCTAAAATGATTAAAGAGTCCATTTAACTTTCGAAGTTATTTCAAAGCCGAGTAAATATATCTACACGGGAACCATCTATAGCCTCTTACACCTCTGAAGGTTCATTGTTAAAGCATTTGACCCATTTTGATAATATTTATACTACCTATTCCAGTAAGGAAAAAAATGGTATTTGAAGGCAATGATGGATGGGAAAATGCGCGAAAGAACTCGGTATATATTGTTATATTTCTAGGAAACAATTTAACCAAAAAAACAGTATAAATACCTTGACAGACGGGAAACAAGAAAAAAAAAATGATATGAACTTTGATGAAATAAATCTTGAAAACTGATCAATTGTCGTAAAACCTTATTCCTTCCGATAAGGTTTTTTTTATGCATATTCGTCAGCTTCTTCAAGTTAATGGCGAGTATGGGTATTAGAGTTTTATGAAGCTTTGTTCGAATAGGAATTATTGGGAAGTTGCCAAGAAAATAAAAATTCTGCCAGTTTGATACGTTTTTGCACACATAAATACAAATGCCCGATATATTGAAAAATGTTTGTTCATTATTACTATTAATAATTTATAACTTTCCGCGCTGTAAGGTTCCAATAACAATAATAATTTTCACCCTCTCAAAAAAACGCATATTGATTACCATTAATAATCCACTTGCTTGCTGAAAGTACTTTTACCATATTTGGTGTGCCCCGATTTACAAAAATTTAAAAAAACCCGGTCATTTTCCAAAGATGCATAGAATTTGCAAGGAATGGAAGAAAAAGAGTAGCCATTGAAAACATTGCCCAATGAGACCGAAGCGGCTACTTTTGAAAATTACCCATACTGGCTTATGGAAAAAAAAAGGGGTTGGCAGTTTATTAGAGCGGGTTCAAAACGTTTTTTTCTGCTCTTTTACAAGGTGCAAACATTAAACCCCCAATTGATGACCTTGGCAAGGCCGTACAAGAAGAAATGGCGCCTTAAATTTCTCGGAAACCTTAGGGGATGCCATTTAATCTCAATAAAAAAAAAATTGTTTCAGGCGTGTAAGAACCTTTTACAACAGTAAAAAAGAAAAAAATTTAGGAACTTGGATTTGGCGGGAATCCTTGAAAAAATTGATTTGGAAGAAATATTTTTTGAAGATTTTCGAAATTGCTGGAGCCCAAAAACCTTATTAAGGAGATGGACAAGGAAATTTTAAAAAAAGCTTATTAATTCTCGCTGGGCTAACCCACTTGAGCAAAATAACTTCAATTAAAAAAACCCTCTTTGAGGCCCAATAATGCCGGAAAGCCCTTATTGTTAATGATAAATTGAGCTAGCCGATTTTCGGAATCTGAGCTGAAGCCTTAAAAAATGGAGACAAGATCTCTCTCTT
>Ga0163217_1042476_pt1 | contig 12712 bp, 12 predicted proteins | sample SynspAceP_FD_185933 | JGI IMG/M metagenome (GOLD analysis project Ga0163217, IMG submission 185933) | Saline lake microbial communities from Ace Lake in Antarctica - Synechococcus sp. Ace-P (PacBio error correction) | ecosystem: Environmental > Aquatic > Non-marine Saline and Alkaline > Saline ... | reverse complement strand
CGCGCCACCGTGCAATTTCGGTCTGCCACTGCGGGGCGCAGCAGCCGGCCACGAGAGTATATATAGCTCTACCCAGCAACCAGCATTCACACGTTCTGGCATGCGGCAGACGATGCCTTTGGCTGACCAAGATGCCCAGAGTCTTTGCGAGTCAGTCATTTCCGGCCCTGCCACCTTGGCGGATGCGAAAGCACCACCCGAAACCACTCAACGCTGTACTAGAGGTGCGCGTTCCGGAATACCCGCCGAGTTGTGACCGGATCCCGACTCTGCATCGTTTCAATGACAGTCATCCAGCAGCGATGACACTCAAACCGCGCACGGCAAGAACCGATTTTGATACCCGAGCGCACACGGCGCTGTGCCGCTGATGAATAAGCCAGGCGCACCAGTCGCATCCTCTCCAATCCCAAGTTGACGCAATCTTTCGATCCACACGCCGAGCCTTTGCACGCCGATTCGCAATCACGCCGCGGGGAATGGCGTAGCCGACCCGCGACCGCGTGGCGGTCAAATTTGACGAACCACGCTTTGGGTGTCAAGCGGCGACTGTAGGCGATTAACGTCCCCCTAGCGACCGACGATGCCTGACGATATAGACAGGGCCTGTAGTGAATGCGAATCCCGACCAAGCGACCACCGTCAGTGCTTCCAGCCGCTCGCAGTTCTCCGGCATACGACCGGTCTTTTTTTACCAATACAGCCACGGGCAAACCAACCCCAGCAGGACTGGCATTCCGCACCCGACGGCCAAAATGAAATGGCAAGCGAGATCAGCGTTGCCCGGACGTTAATTCACGTCGGCGCGCCCATCGCTTGATGGAACCGGGCGGAACTCTCGCCCCACCGAATTCTAGGTTCAACCAGCAGCGCTCAACAACCAAGCACACTTGGACCAGATAGCAAGCAGCAGCGCAGCTAGGGCCGCTTTGCGCACCAGCGAACCACGGTGAAACTAAAGTTCGATAATGCCTTCGTTCGCGAGAGGGTAATATCGGACCTGCGCAAATAGGTCGACCAAGCAAACATTCGGCCAGCGTTTTCCATGTCGGCAATCCCCGCAATCTCGACAAACCTAGTCGACGGGATGGACGCGACAGAGCCAGCCAGGAGCAAGGCGATTCCAAAGAAATGTACCGCCGTTGAATTCCGGCTCCTACTGCGACGCGCCGCTTCTAAAAACGCGGACGGAAAGTCTGCTCGAGAAAGTGCGGGCTCCGGCAGGCCTGCGACGTGCGCCACGATAGGACATCGGATACAAACACATTGTCCAAGGATCGTGATCGCCCCGGCACGTTCGCAATTGTCGGGGAACCAGTACTAGCTGCCTTGCCGGTTCCGCGAATCGATCCGCAACGGTCGTTCGCAGCCCACAGATTATACACAAACCCGGTTCCGCTGAACTGCATCAACGTCCTGACCGAAAAGCGTTCGCGGGCAGCGTAGGCAAGCAGATCCACTGGGGATCGCCCAGCCGGCAAGAACAAGCATCCATCGAAACTGGACGGCCTAGCGCGGAATTGCGACTACATCGTTGACCAGCCAGCCGCTCGAAACGCACAACCAACGAGTGCAGCAGCCACACCCAGCGTTTAGAACTAAACAGTATATGATAACGAGTGTACTTGACAAGCACCGTGTCGTAGAATGTTGCCCAGTGCCTTTCGAGAGGATCTCTCGCGCCACAAGAATTGGTCGCCAGCCAAGCGAGGCGGCCAACGCAACGACGACAGCAATCATCCAGAGATCGTGGCCACCCGGTTGGAGTCAGCCAAATGGACGTTTACGAGTGCAAAGAATGCGTGCTTTCGCTCAAACTCGGTCGCACCCGCCACGGCGCGATGTTCCAATCACTCCGCACCGGCGTCCTTCATTGTTGAGTTTCGAGGAACGCGGCGTTCAAGTTCGTCTTCTTAGAAAGTCACCTTCAAGGCCGCCACGAAAACAACGATGATCTCCGCGACACTCCTCGACAACCGGTACTCTCCGTTATTTGCGTCGAGCGAAGACTTCTTGCTCACGAGACTCGTTGGACAAGGAATTAAGCTGGGACTTTGATCGCGTTAGCTGATTGGGTGCCGCGTTCTCGTCTTGGCTTGGCAGAGGGGTCATGGTTAACCGGGCACAGCTCGTGAATGGCACGCTCGCGACAGTGGTTGCATGACCCGTGGTGGCATAGCGTCCCGCAAAAGCGGACAACGCAGTTTGGAATCCGATCGCCTGAGCCTAGCGATCGATGTGCAGAGCGACAACCAACGGACTGGCAAATTGAGAAGCGATTTCAACCAGTTGGTCAATAGTTTCGATTTTCCAGGTCGGAGTGGGGATTTTACGCTAGCGGCTCGCACGCGAAAAGCCGGATAGCGTTCACGCTCGGAACTTGGGACGTAATTTTTACTCGCCCGAAGAAGGAAACCCTCATGGCCGAACACGAAACTCCATATAATGTGAGCTGACTGGATCATCTCAACGAATTCTGAAGCACGAGTGGACGGGGTGTTGCCCAATACTCGCAGGCTTGAGCTTCATCTGCGAAGGCTGTGGCGTTAGTACGGTTTACGCTGAAAGTTCATCGGTGTTATGCGAAGTTGAATCGGTTCGAAGGCATAGCTCAAGTTGATCGCGATAAAAATGCGCGTTGAGGCGGTGACGTCCGCGGATCGCACGGGCGCGGAAACGAAAGGTGCAAAAACACTCGCCCGCTTGCCGCGATGGTCTCTGCTATACAATTCAGCCTGGGGCGACGTTCGAAGCCAAGCGGTAGACGGATGTATGAGCAGAGCGCTCGATGTCCGACGCCGGGTACCGCTGCCTGGTGGTCTCTTCCTTGAAGATAGAGTCTTTGCGGCGCAACGAAACAGGAAGCGTTGACGAGTACACGGGAAGTTGCTACCGGCAATCGACGGCGGTTTGCTGCTGTATCCGGGCGCGGTTCAGGTATGTCACAAACAGGCCGGGTGAGCTGCATGAGGAAGCCTGAGAGAGGCGACAATGCACGTCAGGCTCTTTATCTAGGACCTCGGACGGTACACGCCTTCGATTGGGCGCCCACCGCATGTCACCCGTCGGAAAGGACGGCGTGTCGACACAGAACTGGGACGATCAGTCCAGCCCTATCAAGAAAAGTTGAGTTCTCGCCGGTCGGCGGGTCTTCAAGGAGGCTGAACGCGGTTAACGGGACGTTAACGAACCGCCAGCCAGCAAGGCAAGACCCGCTGCTCGATGCGCGATATATGCGTGGCCATGTGGATGCCCTATATTCCGCTGGGCACACGGGCTAGCCAGCTCCATTCGGGGAACTGATTCGCGCGCACGTTCTCCGTGCACCGCTCGACTTTTTGATTAAGACATCCGTGTGACGCATTCGGATTTCTGGCCCCGTAGAGTACGCGCCGACCACACTCTGTCAAGCGTTCCGCCGCCACGCGGGCAGTTGAATTTCTTGAGAAACCGCCGGCTTTATTAGCGGCGATTTGGGAATGGTCGGATCTGGCGAGAGCTTCGCCGGCAACAATGCCTTGCGGTTGCCTCCAACCGGCGTGGTCGCAACGCCTGTCGCGTAGCTCCAATGGTTCGTGACGCATGTGTCGCACGAGCGAACGGGAACCGGACGACACCATCGTCGCATCGCTTCTGGGGCAACAGTCTATTCCATTTCCGACTCGTCAGGACCGTTTGGGAGCAGCCGAACCACTTTAACGCCAGGGTTACCAAAGGGCCCACAGTTGAAAAGCGATCGTGGGGTTCCACACCGTATTGCCGACGACTTTGGCAACTCGCAGTTTGCCGATTGGCTGGCTGAAATTTTGTGTGAAAACATCGGCAATGGCTTTCAATTGCGATACCGCAACTCGGAGACGCGTTGAAGAAGGTTTCTTTGACCTTGAAGATCAATCATGGTTTCATGCACACGGTCGGTAACTATCTGGTGCTCTCATTTCTGCGACGCACGATAGTTGGCGCTCGACCCACGAACGCGCAGACACTGCTCCTCGGCCGGGCGATTCAACCACTCTGACTTTTGTGTGCCGATTTCAATCCCGACGTCGGTCGCAGGCAAAAACCGCACCCCGAGGACTCTTCGCCCGAAATCACGCCGCCGGTTGCGACCGGAGAAGAATTGACAGAACGGTTGGACTTCGTTCTTCAGGAGTACGGCTGGAAACTCGCCGGCAGGGACGAGTCACGCCGGAATCGAATTACTGGAAGCGGGTCGAATACGGGGTCGACACCAAAACGAGGCCCTTGGTTGGATGACGACTCTTGAAATGGCGATCACTCTGATCGGGATCATGGGGGGCGACTCAGTGCCGTCCCCGCGATACTCGGCGTTTCCCCATGAGAGTGCGTGGACTAGCGGGCGCTTGAATCTGATCGGACCATATCGGACTCTCATTCCTCCGCCTTTGAACCCCCCTCCAAACGCACCAGCGGTCGTCCGGTGGCCGTCGAGATGGTATTTCCACGAATCGAGACGCTTCGGTCGTTGTTCGCGTGCTGTTGGTCAAGTGATTCAGCCACTCGGCATGGACATCTCATTCGGATCTGACTCGAAATACGCCGCGAGAGGCGGAGTTCCAGGGGTACACACGAAACGGCCAAAGAAACCGCGCTAGCATACCCCGACGCTGGCTCCCTCTCGGGGCAACAGCGATTCATCCTGTGCCTATCAGTGGTTACACGCCAGATTGGACGATCTCGGATTCGGACTTGACGGTCGTATTGCCGGCCAGCTCTGACGTATCTCAGCGGGTTCAGAATCTGCTCCAAGAGCGCCCCCGCACGTCTCACGGTGTAACGAATTTCGGCCGGTGACTGCCGCGGGCAACGCACAATCGTCTGCGATTAAAATGTGCTCGGCCACAACGGACACCCGATATCGAACAGAACACCTCTTCTCCTATCCCGACGAATCGCGAAAGTTCACATCTCAAGCAACCCCCACCAACGGCTCAGCTTCACGTGCACTCCGATGGGTTGATCGTGTATTTGCCCCTTCAAACGGAACTTCGGAAAGTGCGCGTCACGTTTGCGGGGTACCAGTTTATCATCGAGTTAGCAGAGGGCTAGGATTTCGTTCTGTACCGCGTCATTTGGAATGGACAACGAACTGGCGGATGCTGGTCACGATTACCGTCCGATGCGACGCATAACGCCAGGCGATTTTGGACATCCGGCAGGTGACGTTCAAAGCCGACCGGGAATACGTTCCAAGACTGGAGCTGATGTTATTCAATCATTGAGTGCGAATGTGATGGCGCTGACGAGTGAGCTAGCTGAAAGTGTTGCAGGCAAAACCATCGCATATGATGTCACCGTGCACGAAAGGTGACAGCACTGGATGCCTTGTCCGGTGATCATCCTCTGAATCACGTGCCGCCATCGTTATCGGCTTATTATCGTTGACACGGCTGCCGACTTGAATGAGGAAGTCAGGCTGTTTCCGGCGAAACGATCTCAACCGATCCTGGTGATGGACTTCGCTACAGAAGCAGTTGTGCATCTGTGTAATCCAGATATACGGTATTTCCACCACGAAGCATACCTTAGCCTTTCTGGGCTCGGCACTACGAGCTCCTCTTGTGCAGGCTGGGAAAATCTGACGTACAACCGGAACTGTGGTTCGACATCATGTTCTTACCGGACACCACATCAGAATGAATGGACGCGACGGGGCACGGTGGAAACGGAGACTTGGCGTTCAGTGAAGCGAGGGTCGCATTTGGGTTCTCGCGGATTCGGAAGCACCTCTCCCAATTTCCAGCCCGCGATAACCGACCGCAGAGCAGTCGATTCAACAGATTCGGAAAAACAGAGCAGGCGCATTGACGCCAAAATTCGGTGCGTAGGTAACGTCCGGACTCTCTTCACGCTGAATTCGCGGTTGCATCGACAGCCCACGAAAGTTTCACCAACGGGCACTCGTCCTCGCGCGCGCGCGCGCCTGTTGTTCCAGTGACTCTGCTGCAGCACAATAGTCAGGAATTCAGAAAAGACCGTCATAACGCAGACGCCCGATGCCTTACACGTTGTGGAACCGCATAGCGCCAAACTGGGGGGGACGTCATGAAGTTTTTTTGCTTTCGTCCCATCGCCTGCTCGGTCACGTCCGGATTTCACACCGGCTGGACGAGTAAAACGTTGTCGAATGAATCTCTGTAGTTGAAGTTCGCAGGCCCCAACCGAAACGTACGCTGGGATCCAGCGTCAGGGCCTCGCGTCAGCACAAGTTCCACTGCCAAACTTTGCAGGTGCTTTGTATCCGCACTTCGGTCGCGGGCACTGAGACTCTCGGGTCAGGTCATTGGTAATCTCCAACGGTCCAGTCGCGGTCCAATTTTCCCTACACCGAAGTATCCGAAGTTCACTCGCCATTTCGTTTAAAAGAGCGTCGTTCGAATGAATAGAAATCGCCATCGGATTTCCGTGGTCGACCGATTGGCGTTGGATGTTTGTCCGATAAAGCAGTTCGTCAGCTATTTCGGTTTGAATGTCGCGCGGTGGGGGCGGCTGGGGCTTGGGCATTCCCTCACGAGCTCAAGAACACTCACCCCGATGTCGATCGTCAGCGGTACTGTGGTGCGGGTTTGCCACCAACCTGCTTGATGAACGTCGCTGTCGGAATTCGCCGTTTTCTCGCAAAGGCGGCGGCACGCGCGGCTGATTCGGAGTTTGAGGCGCACGCTCGGTGACCGAAATAGAGACAGGACAAATGCCATTATGGGCGGCTAGCGTGGACGAATCGAGATATGAAGAGGCTCCCCTGATACCCAGTTTGCGATACGAAGTTTTCTCAGAGCTGCCCGCGGTACAAGGTCCGGTTGGCAGAATCGTCCGAATGCTTGCTTGACACTTGCTCGAGACCAAGTCCTCGAAAGTATCGGTCTCCAGCGGTTCGGTGTTTGTAACAAACGCAAGGTGTGTCGGAACGCAGTCCGGCGGGCCGGGACGCGGCGAAGCGAGCCGACCTCTCTCCGCTGGGACTTGAGGATGTCAATCCGGTTCGACCTCTGCGGTCTTCGGGTCCATGGAAATCCTGTGCTCCTTGCCATCGTTGCCATCACAGGGCGGAGGTCGGGACGTTTTCTCTTTACGGCAATGCGGCGTGTCGACAATCTGCTCGCGACATTCGTCTGCCGAATTCGTTTGGGTTGCGGTACTTCGAATCGATTGAGTGCACAGAACGACTGACGAGTCTAGCTGCGTCTCGTAGTGCTTCGCAGAGTCGGATTGGGATCCAGTAGTGCGATGAATCGAGGCTCGATTGCGGCTCAGACATTGCTCTCGGCAGCTCGATCGTAGAACGGAGCTGTTGTTAACGTGTCACTGCCGTCCTGGCTTTGAAAGTACTCAGCAACCCGGAGTCACGCGGTCACACATATGCTACCGACAATCTTCGGAGAGATATTCGACCTAACGAATGCGATAGTGATGTTTCCTGGCCACGCGTCGAACATCGCTCGGCCGCGCTATTGGCAATCGCCAGTCAAACCTTGTGTGCCTGGTCGTTGAAGTTGGCTGTGCGCGCGCTCACAATCACACAATGCTGATCTGCGAGCTCGGCCGTATCGAGACTGGAGGTCACGAATTCGCGTGAGCCTGGTCGGATCGACTGCGCCTTTAGTCGCGGTCGGTGGGGTTGCCTCGGCACCAGTTTAGGCACGCGTCGACGAGGTCTCATTGCGCCTCGGACCTCGAAATCTAGAAGGGATTTAAGGACCCGACGTTTCAAGCCTCCGATCCGAGCAGCCCGCAGCAAGTTACAATTGCCACCAATGCCATTCGAGTCACCCACCATTCCGGGACCGACGCTCTGTCATTTAGTCTCTCGACGTTGGAGTACTAGTCTCAAAGAGAACCACCGCGTCGCCCCAGCCGCCAACGGCAATCGCTCGCCAGCCTCTACGAGCCAACTCCATGGACCACGCGCACACTTGCCGCCACACACCACTATAGACTCGTGCCCTCTTGCGGCGTAATGTAATCGTTCACCGTAGGCGAGCGCAGGGTTTTCGCAGAAGGCTCTCCAACTGTGACACTTGGCCCGCGTATCCTCGTCGATAAGCGACAAGGCGATTCACCGTCACTCATCACACGGTCCGATAGTGTCCAAACAGCTCGACCCCTAGTTCAAGCGAATGGCACATCCCGTTGCGGGTTCGGATCGCCCGCTTGCGTGACAGTGTCAGTATCTCGAAGTCCGCAAGAGCGTGGCATCGGCGATTGGAATGCCTCTGTGATCAAGTCCCGAATTTGTCAGATACCCCGAGTCGGCAGCGACTCTCGTCTTTGGCGTTTTGTTCGCCCGGCCGAGTCGCGCGTTGAGTTCATGCAAGTCGGTTTTCGGAGTTCCCGGTGATCCGTTACAGTGGTGGCCTTGTCTTCGCGTGGCTCCCTGCGCACGGAAAGGTATTGTGGAAAGCGACCTTTGTTTGTGCGTCCCACGTCGCGGACACGGCCCTCCTTTGGCTCGCAACTCCCGACCGAGCCAACCCGTACGTGCCGCGCCCGGGACACCCGGGCGTGCCTATATGTATGCTGCTTGCCGAGCGGATGTCTCTCTTGGGATCGAGATTCCGAGCTGAACCATCTTCTGGTCGGGCAGGATAAAAGAGCTCAGTTTCGCTCATAGCTGAGGTGTCGCGGACTCCGTCTCGTTATTATTCGTGCCTACCCGGTGTGGATTAATAAGCGCTACTTAAGAAGCCACTCACAGGGGACGACGGCCCGCATAGACGCATGTCTGCGAGTGAATCCGCAAGTCGTGTGTGGCTATGCGGGCTTAGGGCGTCCGTGACACCACTGTGCCTCATGTAGCACACATGGTGGCGTCGCTGTGGCGCCCTTTTCCCACTATGAACCTATGAGCTCACGACGATCTGTGCACCACCGCAACGCTCTCTCGAACACAAAAAGGACGCCCTCAAGAGGCAGGCAAAGTGCAGCGCCAACAACAGGCAAGGCGGCGGCGGCAAAAAGCGTTGTCTTGGAATTTGGAATCATCAAGCTTCCTGCCTGTTACTATCGTGAGAAATGTGGACCAGCATATTTCATCCTCGTAATTTTCTAAGAACCATTTAGCCACCGCCATCACGCTCCACCAGACGGCGATCAACGACGGCGGAGGCCTAAGCCCGACAACCGATAACGTGCCCATCATCCAACCAATAGGCGAATGAATTTTTGATCCTGGTCGCCATGATTCGTAAAGTATGCCAGGTTGCCGAGGGATTTACTTGGTCGGATCGCCCCCGGCATCGCCTATTTCCCCGGAACTCGGGACCCGTTCGCCCGACAAACGCGCCTTCGCATGAGTTTTTCTCGCAACGGATACGGACTTCATCGTGGCGAAACATTTCTCGGCGCTCTCGCGTGCTCCCGCCATTTCGCGGAGCGACATCCATCACGCGGAGAAGTTTCGCGCCATGGTTCATCTCCTCGCCGGGCATTGTTGGTATCGCACCGTTGCCGGCCCAGTGCGCTCCCGAGAAGTCGCTGAGCCGAAGCAGATGCGGAGGGCAGATGGCGGATTGCTTGGGCTTGCCGCGTTCGAACTCGATTCATTTTTCAAAACCAATAGCAAACAGAGAAATCTTCCCGGCGCGATATTCTACCGCCAGTGGGATCGTTCTAGGCGAGTACAGCTTCACCCTCCCGGCGGAGACTGTGCCATTAAGTGAGCCTCTTTTGGCCAGTTTAGCCACGGTTTCCATCACCGCCCAAAAACCTGGCTTAGCGCCCAAACGTTTCGCATTATCTTGCCGATACCGACTTATGCAAAACAGCTCTCCGCGAAGGACGAGAGGTGAAGAAAATTTCCTGGCTGCTCAACACTCAACGCGCGCACGATCTTCATCTCAACGCCAATCAAAAACAGCCGGATTCCAATCGCGCCGACTCAAGGCCGCCAACCTTCCGGTACCGATTTTCCGCCATTCCAATGCGTCATTGTCTCGCAAATAGTCCACCCGACGGACGAACCGCATCGGCGATGCCAACGCTCGTAGGTCGGCTTTGAAATCGATCCCCAGTCGTTTTGTGAACTGAGATTTTCTCGTGTCGCTGGCGTCACGTAGGTGCCGTCGAAATCGTATACAAACCCCAACTGAGGTCGAATTCCAAATCGGTTGCCGCCCGAAGCCGGTGCGTTCTCCCACCAGCGGACAATTGCCCCTGAGTCGCTCGAGAATCGTTCGGTGCTCCCCCAATCTTTCCCACTGCATTGACCTGACCCGGTTACCGCGAAAAGTTCACCGATTCGTAGACCAAGACCAAGATCCCGATCAAAAAATTCGTAGGCGACATTTCGGTCGAATCCGTCACGCCGTATTCGACGCCTGCCCCCCTTTTTTTCGGGGACGCTCGTCAGAACCCGTCGATTGATTGGTTGCCCGGAGAGTTCGAGGAATCGTGCCGACGGAGTCCCCCGAGTCCGAATCGCCGTTGGCATCGAGAACCCGCGCGGCCCAACAAGCGACCCCAACCCGAGGGCTGCGCGTTCGACCGGGGAGCCCTCGATGGCCCACGTGGCTGCGGACGTGGATTGATGATCGCCGACGAGAACTCACAGATCGAATGGCAAACGCAAGAAATGACAAAGCAGGGTCCCGTTTCACCAAAAGGCGCCGTCTCCGTCGCGGTCGAGAAAATTCCGTTGTCCGGTCCCCGTTCGAATCGGTCCTTCCGTCGATGCGACTGAATCGAAAAGAGAAACACGTTGCAACGGTATGCGAAATAGATCGCCGACACTTTCAAACCGACACTTGCCTAGGTCACTTCCGCACTGAGATCACGCCACTTGCGTTGGCTCTCACGGTTGGGATTGCACGCGAGGAATGAGCACGCATCGAACGCCCCCCCGCCGGCACGACCTCAAAAATGGGTGTGCGGAAATTCGAATGACGCTCAGAGTATCGGACTAAATCTATGCCAAACACGGTTCCTGCCGCCGACCAGGGACCGCTACCCCAGGGACGCAGTCGAGGGGATTCGTTGAGGTTTCCGTCGCGGCGCGCTGCAGAAATCCGATTGGAACAATCTCCGCCACCTCACGCCACAAAAATCAGTTGCTCATCGCGATCAATGATCTCAAAAATTCAGATACGCAGATCGATTGTCGAGGTTTCGTCGATTCGACGAGAGCAATCGGTCATCGACGAGCCACGCATTTCTTGATGCAAGAACCGCGGTGTCAGCGATTAACTCGAGATGCCAAGTGAATTTCAGTTTCGGACTCGAAATTTGAAACCCCGCCAATAAACGAGGCCCTTGTCGGCTGGTTAGGATTCAGGGATGCGAACGTCCACCCCGTGGCCCCAGGCCATCGAAAGCAAGTCAAGTCGTTTTCGTTCGGGCACCAGATCGGGCTGCTGATCAAAAATACAGCGTCCGCGGCGAGTGTGTCAGCGCAACATCATCGTCCACCCGCGATCGTGATTCCGAAGGTCCCGGTGGCACAAAAGGGCTGCGCGACTCCGCAGCGATGACGTTTGGTTTCGCTCGGCATTGGTTTTCATCGCCCGGTTTGCCGGCGTGCTTACCACTCGACCTCCGACAACCCCGTCGACTCGCCCAATAAAATCGGCAGCGAAACACGGCTTGATTTTTTTTAACGACGGACCCGCCGCCTCCGACGTGTCCCGCCACCGGGTTACCCTAATTGCAAGCCCGAATTACTCGTCGCCGCATTCAACCGTCACCAACGCTCGCTCCGCATCGACCACCAGGAGTGCGATTTGGTTGCGAAAATTCAATTGAACCGAGGAGTCCACCCCTGCCGAGTGTGACCGACCGGACATCGAACCGGCGGTGGTGGAGCCGGCGGACGAGACGAGGCGCAACGCGGCACGCCTCCCTCAGCGGAGAGCAAGACAACTAGAAACCCGATGCGAACGGGCGAGCAAACGCATGCCGGGCGAACCGATGGCCGACATGTGCAGGCGCGAAAAGTTAGAGAAACGTCGGCGGAGGGAGAGCGGGGCCGATGCCAGGTTCGATACATGCGCATCGAAGAACGGCCGCGGCGTCGGATCAAACAAATGAAAATGGCAGTCCATCGCAAAGCGGGCGTAGCCGGAAATTGGCCGGCACCTGATCAGCGGGGCGGGCGAGGGGAAGTCGTCCTGCGACGCGGCGCCGATCGCGGCTAGGCCGGGTTGGCGCTACCACCGAATTCATCATTCGGGGTCGCGCTTGAAGATCCCACTTCAGGCAACCAAGTTCTATACCGATCCAAATTCGTTGGTCGTCCACGACCGCCGGATTAGCGCGGAGGAGACTTCGCCGTTACATGCGTGACAAGCCCGTGCTCAACCGTATTGATGTCACCGGCCTACGATTCGCGATGGAGTTTGTATCGCGTAATCCTGGAGCCTTGATCGACTACACGGACTTCGATGGAGGTGGCCCGCCGACAAAACCAGTTATGAATTCCATTGTCGAAGGCATTGCAGTCGTCCGCTGGCGGTTTCCCGTCGAAGAGATTATCTATCTACACAGTGACAACCTTAGGTATTCGGTCCACGGAGTTGATCGTTCGTCTCGTACCCGCAGCGAAAAAACCGACCACTTGCCACCGCGGGTCTGCCACCCTTGGAGTCCACTTCCCGCATCAATCGTCCAACGCGAATGCTTGGCAACAATCTTGATCGCATCCGGCAACGTGATCCCCGGCGGTGAACTCGGCAGGCCGGGCGGTAGTTCCAAAAACCAA
>Ga0163217_1089296_pt1 | contig 12713 bp, 7 predicted proteins | sample SynspAceP_FD_185933 | JGI IMG/M metagenome (GOLD analysis project Ga0163217, IMG submission 185933) | Saline lake microbial communities from Ace Lake in Antarctica - Synechococcus sp. Ace-P (PacBio error correction) | ecosystem: Environmental > Aquatic > Non-marine Saline and Alkaline > Saline ... | reverse complement strand
CGGAATCACGAAAACAAACATTCTACAACCGCTGTGTGGTCAGAGAAGCACCATGAGTAGAAAAAGCGATTTCTGCAAAAGCGATACCATTTTGTTCTATTCAGATCGAAAGAATCCAGATCTGCAAAAATCTAAAAAGTCATTTGAGCTTTCTCTCGTGACGTGAAATAATGTACATCCTGCAACTTCCATCGAATGGTCTGAATGCTATTGATCAAAGCCGGGTTGAAAAGCGATCTTGAGTTTGTTAATGCTACCCGTCAGCAATTTATGTTGATATGTGAGTATTTTCTTTTGTAATAATGTGGGAGACTACTTTGATTCAGCACGTGCTGTTATAATAGCCATCTTCTAGGAGCCATGATGAGATGTTGTTCGGATAGCCGCCGTAAGGATTTAAAATAATTTTATATGAAAAGTTAAAAAGCCCGATTTCTGAATGAATCGGGTTTTTTATATTGTTTTAATACGGTAGTAAGGTAGTTAGCTGTAGGTTTCTAGTTTATGATGCTTATTCATAACTGTATGAAATGGTACTATCAAGCAAAACACCATAACTTTTAAAAGTTTTAAACTTTATAGTTTCATCCAATTCTGTTTAAATTAAATTGTCATTGGTTTATTAATAAACGTCCCCACCCCCCCCCTATGGTCCAAGATTGAGGTATATCTATCTGGCTGAAACTTTTCAGCATAATAAAGATCCCGCCCTCAAGTGTACTTCTAACTTTTACCACCCTGTTCTAAAAGAAAAGCTTACAATAACAGTAGCCATAGTCCATTAATATTAGCGAAAAAAAAATTCTCCTTTCGCAATATTAGTCTTAAATTAAATTAACTTATCTATTTATCATGTTAAATTCAGTATCTTAATAAAATACCCACTATACTGCACAAAATTTTCTTACCAACATAAAAAGGTAGCGGTAAGCCTAAAAAGTGTCCTAATTCGTGAATTAAAATGGGTGACAATACAAAGTCTTTACACTATTACTACACCATAACTGTGTTAGTGGGGAGTGTTCTGGCTGGAGAAAGCCAAATCCACCTGCTTTATTCGCGTCGATCAATAAAAAACATATGTATTTCTTTCAGACGATTTCACATCTTTGATCAAAAAAGGAAATATTTTTAATAGCTTAAATCTCCTACCAGAACTTTCTTTTTTCGGAGAAAATTTCCGATGAATGCCAGTTCTCCATTTGCTTCCCATCCGCGTCCAGAAGCGGGAAAGAAAGAATCATGTTTGGATCTACTTTGATATGTATCCTTTTCTAGATTCTGATTTTTTTCACTTCCTGCATCCATTCATTGTTTTGTATTTAAAAGTTGTAGTGATCCGACTCTTTACTGATTTTCGGAAGTTCCCACGCCTGTCCGGTACGTTGATTATAGAAAGATAATTTTGGCAACGAATATTCTGTCCGATAGATCAGGAACTCTCTCGAATAAAAGATTCCCACATTACTTTTTTTACTCCCACCTCAATCCAAAAAAGGATTCGCCAGATATCTAAGGATTAGGGTACCACGATGATGATTTTCTATATATATCTAACGCCATCAAATAAATTTTGTTACTTAAAGATGGTTGGTTGTGTTTAATTTTTTCTTATTTATAAGCAGGTGTTTCGTCGAAAATTCTCTTCCCTAAAATCCAAATGCTTGCTTAAAATCTATCAAAGTATTCTTCCAAAAATTGCATTTTATATTCTTGGAGTCTCCCATTGAAGCTTTGAAACAGAAAAACATAGTTTTTGATTCGACGTCAATCACCTTTATCTTCAGAATTTTGCTTCTCAGCTTTCCAATTGTTCATAGATTTTCTAAGATATCTCTCTTACTTTTATCTGTAGATCAGCGGTTAGTGCTTCTTTTCCATCGATATATTATTATCTCTCTTCAGGATGTAGCAGTGACTTCTTCTCCAAAAAGTCTGCGCAATAATTTTGGGTAAGTATTAGTCTTGATCAACCGGTCCAAACAAACAAAATCGAATCGAAGGTGTCATAATTGAAAACCTGCAATTCGTTCAATATCCCTCAGGAAGTGGATCTTCATTTTCCTCACAAAAAAGTATAATTTATATAATATATATATATATCTCTATATATATATCTATATCTCTATTATTCATATAGTATGACTTCAAAATTAACATAGTTGTAAAATGCTCATCACTTTAGGTTTATTATCTAATATTATATATATGGACCGCTCTGAAATTATAATAATTTCTATTTAATAGTTAGGGATCGGGCTTACTTCAATGAACGAGTTTTGAATTTTTCTTTTCCAGCATTTAGATTACGATATTTAGTTAGCTCTGTTTTTGCATTCCCATATCTTAAATATACCCCTCTCTATATATATCTGGATAGCCCGATGACTAAGTAGATAAAAGTTGTATAGTAAGCTTAAGGATATTAATTCGTTTGAAGGTTGTTTTAATGTGTAAAATCAATGGATTGCACTTTTGTGTGAATAGACCCAAGAACATTTAAATTTTCATTCACATCAAAAATTTTTATTCTTATGCATTACTTGTAAAATAAAATTTGCCTCGTATCTCGGTGGGTTTCAGGAATCGATAAACTGTCGCAGAGACTATCTCGGAAGGCGCAAAAGTTAGCAATCCTCTATATCGATTTGAGCGGTCAGGCCGTTTGATCAAATCAAAAAAGAAGGGGAAAAGCCATTTATATAAAAGCGGATTCCTCCAAGCCAGATCACAATTAAGCGAATCTCAAGAAATTTGCGCTATCATTGGTCGCTTGATTGCTTGTAACAATGCCGCATTACTGAACCCAGATCCTACTGGGATTATGAAATAATTGATTCCTTGAATAAGTTATAGCCCTTGAATTTAGTGATTTTTTATATGCCTGTCGCTATCCAATTGAGCAGAATGGAAAAAAAATGAGCGGAAATATCGTAAATATCGCCTCGTTCACGTACCAGTACTGCTCCTTATGAGCTCAAGCCTACACTGCATTCAAAACAGGAAGTAGTGACTAAAATCTATGCGTTGCGGTCCGGCCGGAATACGTTCAATAATTAATTATTCGCTGCAATGCCAATTATCCCTGATATTATCGCAACTCCACTTTGGAAAATATCTGACGAAGAAACGCTACATGCTGTCAAAGTAAGCAGTCATAATCGCTGGAACTCGAAAGTTGCCCGAGTTGTCGTATTCTGAATCCGATATCTCATTCACGACCGGTCTTACTGTGCATCCGCAATCTTTCGGATTACACTGCCCTGTTAAAAAAACATTTGCTAGAGAAGTTTGATAAAAATTAGCTTTCGTAAAAGAAATTCAGGCCGTGCCCACAGCTATCACAAATCCTGCTGGAGCTTCTGAAATATATTTCAACAGGTCGAAGATTTACCCATAATTATTCTTGAACCTAGCTGGTTGCGTTTAGCCACCCTTCTAAAATTCACTTTGAGGGTTAGGGATGATAAAATATAATCAATCATGTTATGAAGTCGCTCTGCTACTGCCTATATAGACAAAAAGTATTAATTTTCACAATCACTCTTAATTTAACATAAATATCCTTTTTCCGTCTTCTATGGAAAGATGATTTGGACTCATTTTTAAATCAATCACGAACATAAAAATAAATCTTCCTCAGAATACGATAAATCCACTAATTATCTGTCCAGCTCTACTTGCTTGTTAATCATTCAGCTTCAGAAAGAAAACTGATACAAAGTATACCATGGAATTGAGACTGCAAAGGAATAATGTAGCGCAAATACTTATCACCTATTGAGCTAAATTTGAAAGTCCCCGCATCTCGACACTTCCAGTTTAAAATGAAAGCTCCACTAATCTTCCATAAAAATTGCATGAGAAGTCATTTCTATCTCTATTAAACTATGAATTTGGGCGCTCAAATCTGAAAAAAAATGGAATATGGCCGGAATGCTTGCCAATTGACAAGGCCCATATACATATTCACCTTTATTCTTAGACAATGGTCCCATTATTCGCACATACGAACCAAAAATTTAAAAATGAAATTATCTGTCAGTTACCCTATTATGTTATTTTTTCTACTTCTATCAGCAGATCTTATCTCATGAGTCGTCAACTAATGCCAGATCTCATTTATTCCTCCAATGAAGATAGATAGAGTAGGCATATCTATATCTATATGGGTGTTCAATAATCCTAAAGAGCCATATCTCTTTGATTTAATAGCCGTCCAAAAGGCGAACATACCAGCGAGTCTGATTATCTGAAAAACTGCTTATCGCTCTTTTGGACTTCTCTCTACTTGAAGTAATTCTACACTGTCTATATCTATCTATATATATCCAGTAAGAAGTCCACCAAAGTTTCTTTTGTATTTTTTTTTCTCCCAATGTGGGGGCGGGTGGCAACTGGGGGGGAATTAATGATAACCCCGAATGGCACCTACATAATCAAAGGTCTTACCTAAAGGAGATTAGCACCACGATAAAGCTGTAGTTATTAGATTCTGCTGCAATATGATCCCCTGGTCGATTTTAACTCAGTTACTACCACATCTGTCGCCTTATCGACTAGAAAAACTTATGCAAATCAGTCTATATTACAACAAACAACCCTTGTTAAGACATAGGGTATTTTTGAATTAAAGCAAACAGATTATCTATCACCGATAAAAAATATATTTTTATATATTATCTACGAGATGTGATCTTTTTACAAATCTTTAGAATTAGACACGCACCCTAAAATCCAAGCACATGCATATGATATTTCCAGACGTCGTGACGGTACGTGCTGCAAACATGCTATTCCCTAACAGGGAAAATACTCAGCGCTCCTGCTCCATTTGAGCAGGCAGGCGTATAGCACCGATTAGATCAACATTTGAGTCGTCACCTTCTTCCCTGCATGTAAAAAGAATCCTCACTGCCAAATTTCAATCTATCATCTCTTCGATCGGTGGAAATTTGTCAGGAAAGTTTTGCCACGTTTAATCCTACGAAAAACTGATATCGATATCTATTATATATATATATATATCTCTCTATATATTCGTAATAAATATGCTGAAAAAAGCGCCTCAATCCGTATTTCGCTGTATTATATATGGAGGGAACTTCCAACGATTTTTCCGATGTTATAATCTCTTTGATGACGATAATTCCCGACGATAACCACTTTTTCTAGAATAAAAGCACTAAATGTGCTAAACCTGTGAAATCGAAAATCTTCTTGACAGCGCAAGCCTATACCACCTCGATCGACGTAAGCCCGAACTTTCTGCACAATCCCTCTCGCCAGCGAATCCTCCGTTCAAGCATGCCGTCTCATCCGTATCTGTGGCCAGCTTCATATTAAGTCTGCAACTCATTGTTTGTGCCAAATGCGATCTGACCTGCCTTTTGGCGAAAGCTGTAAGCAGTATCCAACGTAAAAAAATAAAACTTAAACAGTATTGATCTTTCAGGAAAGAGGAGATAGATTTTTCATATATATATTTCCAACGATTGGATCTAGTATGTAATCTTCAATAGTCATTTCAAATATTTATCTTAATGTATATCTGGCGAATGTACTACGGAATTAAAACAAAAAAATCTAAATCGGAATCGGGGTTCAAATTCCTTCCCGATACATCTGATCAAAGGGCAGGAAGCCTGTCTCCTATATATCTATATATCTATATATCCAATATCAGTAACAAATTTGATATGTGCAGCCTTTGCGTTACAACATAATATCTTAATATGAAGATCATGATTATATATATATATCTCTCTATATTATTAGGTATACTTGAGTCACCCAATTATGTAGTATACTTCCAACCTGATGTGACTAAAAAAAACAGAAGTAAAGATCACGGGGAATGCCCATTTATATCAATTGGTGTTATATTCCGAAAACGAGCCTTGAAGAGTCCTCACTTAGACTGTAAAAATTACTTCAGTTCATTGTCTCAATTACCTAGACTCCCACACCATTTTTCTCTCTATCTCCGAGCATCCTGGTATTAACTATCACTTTGATCTCCTCGAAGAAATGAACCTGTATGTGTTCCTCTCGACGGCTTAAAGGTATGTAGTGATCTTCCCGATTCCCGATATTCATTTTATATATATATCTCTATCTCTCTATGGTAATTTCTTCGTCTGGCCCTCCCAAAACCAAAAATCATTTGCACTTCTTCCAGATTCAATCCAATACAGGTATTCGCATTCATAGTTGAAGTCTTCCAACCTTCTTTCAATTTTAGAGTAATAAAATTGATTCGCTCCATGTGCTTGCCAAATGTCGTCAAAGAAATCAATTTACTCCTTTTCTCGGCTTTATTATATCTATATCTATATATATTCTACTCAGAGTCTTTGGCCCAATCGCTCCAAGGCGGCCTCTAGTCATTGTCGGCAAGAGTCCGTGAATCGCGTATCTCTATCTTACCGAGTCTACCCACTCGATTAGAGTCCAAGTATTTACCATAGTCGGGAGTATTTTTTTGCATCACTTCTTTCACGATGTGAAATAAAAAGGCGTGGAGATCAAGGTAAGCAGCATATTATAAGTAGAGAAAGAGCCAGCAAATTATATCTTTTGTCAATGCTCCTATTATGGTGATTAATTTATTAAGTTCCCACGTTAGAAGGATGCCGGCCAAACTCCAGACCCGCAGTCTCAAAAACCATCGAGCACCGTCTACCAGACCCAATCGCATTAATTATCCTTCTCTATAATAATATATAAATAACCTATATCTAATTAGATAGTCACCCACAATCTATATATCTATATCTCTTCCAAATAATACACTTTACCAGCCTGCCCAGCCAAAAAAATCAATAGTGGATTAAACGAAAAAGCAATGGATCCACAGGAATCCGTACTCGACTGTTGTTGCACCACTGCAACTACTTCTAATAAGCGCATCGTTGAATGCAATTACTGGAAAATCCATTTTTTATAATTTGCCAAAAACAATGGAAGAGACCACACGCAAGTCCAAGGTCCTTAAACTCCGTAAAGATTTTGTTTTGAAAATGCTTCTTCTGGTCAGAACCAAAGCAGAATAGTCACAAATGCAAAGAGAAAACATGTGTATTGTTTTAAAAAGCCGAAGGTGCAAAATCTTACCCTCGTAGTCAAATACAGCACCGATTTTGCCCACTTTGATGATAGACGCGATCATCGTTATAAAATTTACAAGTTGAAGCAGAGCTACATATATCGACTGAATTTGGGCTGATGAGGAATATTCAATCGAATGAGGCGGACTGCAGAGCAGCCCACTGCAGCGAAACTTTGCAAATAGATTTCCACCCCAACTGCCTACCAAATCCCAATATCAAATTAAAGAAAGTACCCAACACAAACGGGGAAATAACCGAACCCCCAAAAATCATCCGAAACCCCAAGCAAAAATATCATTCACAACAACTTGATATCCAAGAAGTCCATAGTGCGGCACAGAGATCGTTAACCCCCATATCTAAATGCTCCCGCTTCTGATCCAGATGGAGAATTACTCATCCCGCTGAAGCTTTCAAAGTCCGGATGAACCACATGCTGCAAAGGCAATATTCGCCAAAAACAAAGAATAGAGGAGGAGTTGACTTATTCACTTGGTCTTAGGAAAGGAATCATCAATTGTACATGTCTAGTAAAACAAGCTACTGTGAACCACAACTATGAACGATAAAAAGCTTTATTGCAATAAATGATTTAACAAATTAATTAGACCTTTATGATCCTTCGATGGAGTTCTGAGTAGATAAAGACGAATGGAAGTGAATTCCCTTTTCAGCATTTTATCCTTCTATATCATATATCTCTATATATATGCGAATATAGTTATTCAAAGACCAAATAAAGCTATTTACCTTACAGTCATTGATTATAAACATATTCATATGTAAGTCCAATTCAATGCGATCATGGCTCCTTTTCAGGAATTTGATATTTGATTTTGTATGTAATATGCATATATATACCGCAAAAATAATTCTATATAAAAAATAAATATATCTATATCTTGTATCAAATCCAGTCCATATAGTCTACTAGAATTCTTTTATTTGCATTCTATTATGTGAGCTAGTCAAAACTTGACCTTTGCGACGATAAAGCGCATAATTGTCAGGATATTGTTTTCTCTATATATAGCTAATCAATGAAATCATTTATACTGTTAATGATCTTCTTTTCTAGAGGCATAAAACAGTATTTGAATGAGTTTCGAATAGGTTTCGAAACTCATTCAATATCTAGATACCAGAGCACAGGGATTGGTCGTTGTGCTGGGATTTGATTTCGATATGACTGTTCCTCGCATCAGAGAGCCTTTACTCAAAAGCTTGCCGGGTGAGAAAAGATAAATGTAAGTTACTCTTTTTTGTATTTGCTATTATTGTAAGAACAATAAGCTAATCAATCGGTTAATAACTAGACTAGGCAAAGGGCACATTTAAGATAATTATCTGAAAAATAAATTAAATATTAATAAAAAATCAACCTTTTCTCAATACTTTTTCTATATAGATTAAATTTAAAGAATTAGTATCCATAACATGATATAAATTCAAGTTATATTAATTCCCAGAATAAAAAAATATGAAAAACAGTGCAATAATATTTTATTGCTTATTAAAAATCTAGAACAAATTTCTAGAATTAAGATTTCACCTATGACGTACTTTTATTTTATCTATTACATGTGCGATCCCACTAAAGTAAATATCAGAGGAAGATTCTAATTAAGACAAAGTATAAAAATGTAATTAATAGAAAAACATTTAACAGTTAAACTGGATTGTATAAAGTTTCATTGATATTTATTATTATCTATTGGCTAAGAAGCTATGAAGATCCAAATATTAAATACATCATACAAGCAGTGAAGCAAAATTGCCATACAACTTCCCAAGTATATAAAGATTTTTTAATATAAGAATGATGTAAACAATTCTTAGTATTTCTAAGCCTCCCGTACGACTATGTTCCTAATGGAGCAGTTAGATATGTGATTTAATAAAATATAATTTTTATATCAATTTAATGCTATAACAAAAAATGGGTTTTTAAAATATTTATGTGTTATTGAAAAATTCCAAAAATTATTGGGATCATTCGAAACATATACAAAAAAATGCTAACCCTCCTTTGTTATGAGTTTAGACTTGGGCCTATCATATTCGCATTCCTTGCATGGAAGTTTATGCTGTGAATTATGCTGATGAAAAATCGCTAATTATAATTCACTAAAAAAAATACATTGCTTCATGGAAGATAATATTTTTCAATACTGCTTAATGCAATCACCCATTCAATATAATGACTTAGTTAAATATCAATTTTATTTTATATAGACTGGGTGAATTCCCGTTCAATTGGCAAAGTCCCAGCAAAATTTAATATTTCTATTTGGCGATAAGCTTAATTCAGAAAAATTATTTGCTAGTAAAAATACAAGTTCCAATTTCGGATAATTTTAAAAAAATATATATATATTAGAATATCTAAAAACAAATAAAATTTATTTTAGTTTAATGTCATATAAAAAGATTTTTACCAAACACAAAGTATATCAAGAATTTTTCTTACTAACATTAGGGACAGCAATTTCTCAAATTCTTTAGTTCTTTTAGCTGTATTAAAAAATAACTAAAATTCTTTTGCCTATGATTATGGCTTGTAACTTTATTTTTGCTCAAGTTGCATTGATACTTAAACCGATGCAGACTTGGGAGTTACAAACAATTATTAGTTAGGGCTATGCACGCTGAGCCTGAAAAAACAAATATCTAGTTTAATAAATGGAATTTCTTTAAGAAACACCCCGCATTAACTTTCCCGTAGTACTTTTTATCCGTGATCTATAATTATATTGTTTACGAATATCTCACTATCTTGAATTGTCTCTTTTTTCCTTAATTTTCATGATTTCTTGCTTACGGATAAAAATATTCAGATTGATTATATAGTAACCAAAAGTTACCTCCGTCTATAATAATTGATTTATGGATTTCATATGGTTTGCCTTCTTCTTTTCTCTTTACCAGAATCTTATTATTAATATATAATATTGATTTATTTCTTTTTTAGGAATTAATCTTTTAGAATTTAACATTTTACTTGCTTTAAAACTCATAAGTTTATTGTATTGGAAAGTTTCAGGTTTTGGTTATCCTTCTAAAAAATCTTGTGTATGAAAAAAAAAGGGGTTGGTCCATTATTTCTTTTAACTCTTGTTATGCTCCCCTTCTACAGGAAATTTTCAAATCAATTTCTGACATAATTCAACATTGAGAAGAGCATTTTTACAATTTATCAGAAAAATTTATAGCCGTTAATCTATATATAGAAGTTGTATTAATTGCTTATTTTCCCTAATCATCAGCACTTTGTGATTTCGAATATCGATAAATTTAATAAAGGTTATTATTGAAGTGTTCAATTAATTATAGCTCTAGGCATATTACTTCCTTCTTGTTTACTACTGTTTGCTATGAGTATTGTATTCTTTCTCCTCGAGCTACTACCTGCTGTAAATTTTTGCCAATTACAAATTATGGTTTTTACTTATCTTTTCGTTAGGACCAGTTGATGGAAACCGATACTGAGCTACAGATAATGAAAAGAAGATTCTCAACTAGAAATTATGAACCTTCGATTTCTACACCATGTTATTACGGAAGAAATTTGGTGCAATGCTTGTCAGTTGCCTTTATTGAAAACTTTTCACTTTTCCAGTTTTACATCATGTATGTTTTTAAAAAATCAAGTAGCAATTAATATTAAAGATAAAGCTTTGATGTTGGTGTTGGCGATTGTTTTTTTCATCTCTTACTTTTTGTTGTTGTAATTTGATTAGTTTATAAGATATATCTTCTATCGTTGTTTTGCATAAGTGTTTAAAATCTATTTTAGTGACCGTTCCTTAAATTCTAGATTTGAAGATAAAGCATATTAATTTTCTATTATTATTTTAGTTCCCATTTTAGCCTCAATTCTTTGATGCCTTCATTTATATTAATGCTACAATATTAAATACTCATTTATTTTTTATTTATTTGATTTCAATCTTTCTTTCAATTCCTCATTTTCTTTAAATCCAAAAGCACTTTGCTTTGCCTATTATTTTAAATAATTTTTCTCGATTTTAGGCCTCCTATAATTTATGCTTATATTCCTTGGACCAGGCTTCTTTCATACAGTTCTTATAGAAACTCTCAATATTATGATTTGCCTTTGTTTTTTTTATAATCCTGTACCATGAAGTTCCTCAAACTAGTCTTGAAAAAATAATTTATTTATGGACAGCTTATGCTCTCTTAATTTTTTTATTCAAATATTTAAATCAAGGTGTTGTACTATTTGGGGCGTCCTTGTATGGGATGAATGGACTGAATATAGGGGGTGATTAAATTATCTTTCCAGGGGGAGCTGTATTTTATTCTTAGCCTCTTTTACTTTTCTTATCACTAAATGGACCACGACACTATCCCACTCGCGATGGTTTCTGATGGTTTCTCTTCTTAGGTATTATTATCCCATTTATGTCAAGACTAACAAATTTATTGCTGTTTTTACTGAGTTTATATTATTTCATGTTAGTGAAAAGTTTTTCACTGCCATATAAATATTTATATATTCCTTATTTAATTATAGGAAATACTTATTAATTTTCTTAGTATTCTATGTGCTAATGATTTTAAGAAGCCCTAAGGAAAGGAGATTCTATTTGTTGGGTAATAAGAGTACTATTAGGTTCTTGTCGTGGTTAGGTATTTCTTTTTATATGGATTTATTCTCCTAATGGATTATATGGCTTCTTTATTTTGGGGAAATTGGCTCCATACTGGAATATCCAAACACGGTTTAAATTTAATTCCAAAGCTTTCCATTATTGGAAATAGATTTTATCTTTCTTTATTTTCGTATTATTGTCTGTTTATGGGCCAATTGTCTGGTAATATTTGCCTATTATTTGCTGTAATTAATCTTGTTTTTAAATTTAAAATTCATTACCTCCTCATATCAATATGCAAATCAATATTATCTTATCTTATTTTACTAGAGTTTTACTTTTCATTCTTGTTACATTACCCATATTTAAAATTTCCACCTTTTTTTTCTCTTGAATTATGGTCTTTCCAAAAAGAATGATTCTCTAAAAGAAAAACTAATTATAAAATGAATTAAACGTATTAGGTTAGTGAATAGTCAGTGACTCAAAAAAATTAAGATTTTATTGAAATAATTCAATAAAAATTAAAGATTATCTTAGAATTTCTGAAATTATTAATATTAATTACTGTTATTTATTTAATATTCATTTAATGATAATATTTTTTTTAACTTAATGTGTTTCGCATATTTATTATCCTGGTTTCCCTTTATTTTCATAAAATTATCATGATTCTGTCTCTAAAACAAAATATATTTATTTAATTAAAAAAGTCTATTTAATTAACTTTTTCATAGTTCTAAAATTTTTACTTAAAAAGAAGTATTTTTTCAAAACTATTGATGATTTCTATATAATTTAATTCATTTCCTTATGTTATTTTTGTATTGTTTTATTTTTTTTTAAACACCTAATATCCAGATTTATTATCTTTAATGATGTTTTTTTTTAACAAGTTAATTTATGTATCCAAAAATTTGCATCAAAATTTTTCAAAACTCCATGTAAAAAAAGATCATGTTTTATTACCTTATTCCCTGAAAAT
>Ga0163217_1078237_pt1 | contig 12713 bp, 19 predicted proteins | sample SynspAceP_FD_185933 | JGI IMG/M metagenome (GOLD analysis project Ga0163217, IMG submission 185933) | Saline lake microbial communities from Ace Lake in Antarctica - Synechococcus sp. Ace-P (PacBio error correction) | ecosystem: Environmental > Aquatic > Non-marine Saline and Alkaline > Saline ... | reverse complement strand
ACGATGCCATGGCTTGTCGATGGACGACAATGCATTCAACAAAAACATCCGTCCAGCACCCTTCGGCGTCAGGCTCCCCGGGACCCGATGCCCGAAAACCCGGGTTTGGACAAATCCCCCCCGGACAAAATCCGGGAAAAACGTTGGCTCGGCGGTCGAGGCAACCACTGGCAGGCCAAAAGCCGGCCGCCACGCTTTCCACGGGAAAACCGCACAAGCAAGCGGTCTAAAGAATCAGGTTCAGGATCGGGAAATAGGGCCAGATATCCGGGGCAATCACTTATAACCTGATTCGAAAAAGGGACAAGAGCCTCCGGCCGCCTCAGCCATCGCAAGGCTCCCATTTCATTCCGGTGTCGGGCGGAATGCATCCCGGCGAGCCAACAATCGCTGTACGAATGCTTGCCTTGCTGTCCATCTTCTTCTCGCGTTGATTATTTTCCGCCAAGCGGGCCCTACGCTGTCAAAAAACTTGGCCCAACTCAACATTTTCGGGTCTGGTATCCGCGGTTGGATTGGCCAACTGCCTCCATTTCAGGACAGGCCCAATAACCAACTGTATACGAATCCAATGGACTCCGATTTGGGCAGGGCCGATTGGCGAGTGCTTTTGATTAGCGCGCAGCGGAGGGTGCCCTTTTTAAACAGGCGCGTTTATTAAATTTTTCAAACACATACATTTGCGGACAGCCATGAAAGACGCAGACGGAGAGATTGAACTCATTCCGAAAGATCCTGCTTGCAATCAGTGGCAGAGGTCAAGCTCCCCAACCACCGCCCGCCAAGCCCAGATGGCGAAAAAGCCAGAAAACCAGCAACGATCACCTTGGGCATCCGCCGCCGAAAACTGATGGGCCGGCACAGCCGTTGAGGGCCGTGGCCCGCCCATGAAAATGGGCCTGATCGAGTAAAACCGCCGACATCGCGGCTTCAATTCTGGTTGCTCTGACAATCAGCGAATGGTTTTGGAAAGTGCGATCCACGGCAAACCGAATGGATTTATTGATCCTGCGGAACTACAACGTAGGTGGGCCGCCATATGTCCGGGAACCCACAGTTCCGGTCAGGGACAGCTCCCTTTGGAATCAATTAAGTGGCCCCAGGGTTCAGTATTCCTGTACGAGAGGCGCAGATCGCTTTCTGCTATATAGTCATCCGCGGGTCAACTCCAATGAGCAAAATGGCAAGGTCGGCCAATTTTATCTGGCTACATCAGTTAAGCTGCGAAATGGTTCGGGCATCAAGCTCTCTACTGACGGCAGCGAAGTCCGCTGAAAGCGGCTATGGCATAAGCTGAAAAAACCTTATTCTGCGCCAAAAACATCCACCGCAGTCCGACGAGTCAAGCGTCCGTCCCGGATGCTTCCGGCAATCTGCTCATCTTGTCGGTGACTTTGCGTACAAGCCTCGGCCAGATTCATGACGGTCTTGTCGACCTTGGGAGTGGCATTGTCCCGGGTCTTTTTCAGGGTTTCTACCTCGGCCTCCAAAGCCCGCGCATCCGGCGGCTGCAGTTCGTTGCAAAAGCTCGTCCATCAACCATAATACCGGCATGCCTGATACGCAGTCACCGATTTCTCCGAACTGGCTCTTCAGGTGGGCGACATAGCGGTCGAAACGCCCCGGCAAGGTCGCTAAGATGCTCGTTCCTGACCCTCTTTCGCAGGCCATCCGGTAGGTCTTGCCGGTCAATGGTAACCGTAACCTGAGCCCATTCAACGCGTCCTGTTATGCACGACCCCGTGGGATCGAAGCAAATGCGATTTGATCTTATAGAATCCTAGCGGTTCCAGAACCGCCTGATCGTTTCCATGGCCGTCACCAGCCGGCGCGACACCTTCACGATTTGGCTGTCTTCCCAGCCGGTTGGCCCTGTCCTGCGATGGTCAAGTTCCTGCGCGATGCGCGAAGCCGATCCTCGATCATCCGGTCCAGTTCGAGCAGCAAGCTTTCGGTCGAGCGTCGGCTCGCCTCAACCTTGCCGGTCGGACTTCATTGGTCGAGCTGATTCAAGGCTTTTTTCAATGCCTCAAGTGCGGATGTACTGTCTTTTTCAGCCGCATTTATCAGCATTCCTCTGGATCTGGACTACAAAGCCGAATCGCTTGAATGCCGGATACTTGTGAGCCACGAGTTTACGGCATCAGCCGAACGAGGCGTCAACAAAAAAACACCTTTGCATCCCCAGACGTTTGCAGCCAAGGCATTTGTTGACTCCCGCCAAACAACTGCTATGTTGTGGCGCGGCCTTCGATCCGACTGTATCAAAGCCCGACCTTGACATGAACGGCGACCAGGGCGGAACACCATGATTCAACGCGAAAACACAGACGGATGGCGGAATGCAATCCGCGTTTCTGTCCATTGATGCCTGTAGAGGAAAGCGAAATCGGAGCATCCCGGCTTGCCAATGGGCGCTGCCGAGGTGTGGGCGCCACGGTTTGCGTTTTTCACGGTACCTGAACTTTTCGATCCAAAGAAACCGCCGCTGGCCTGATTCGCGACCGCTTTGTGCTGTCTGCCGCGCCACCGGTTCGATGCTGATCTATCGCTGCTCTATCTGCTCGGATATGACGAACATTCGGCTCGACGACATCAAGAATTTCCGCAACTGGGCTTCTCCCAACTGCCGCCATCCTGAATATGCCATGCGCCGGCATTCGAGACCACTACCGGTTCCGCTCCGGGTCAGGGTTTATCCGGCAATGCCGTCGCATTGGCCATGGCAGGCGCAAGCTCGCCACCGAGGTTCGGCTTCCGATCTGTTGAGCACTATACCTATGTGCTGCTGGCGGACGGCTGCCTGATGGAAAGGCATCAAGCCAGGAAGCGATTTCACTGGCAGGCCAATCTCAAGGCATCAACAAAAGCTATCCTTTTCTGGACAACCAAATTCGATTTCCATCGATGGTCCCGTGTCGTTGACCGACTCGAACGACCAGCTTGCCCGTTTCGCGCTCGGCTTGAACACGCCGGACCATTGACGGCCCCATGATTCCCGATGCCATTTGCGCAAGCCATCGGAGGGCCGCGCAGAAATCAGACCGGCCGAGTTGATCGCCGCAAAGACCGTCATCGCGCTTTTGGCGCACCCACAAGGCCGGAAAAAAAAACCAGCGGCGCCCCATGGCTCCCCGCTCGGCGAAAAGGAAATCGGCCGGCACCCGCAAGGCGCTAGGCGGACGAAGAAGCCGTTTCGTGGTACCATCCGACATTTCTCGACGCCTGGCGTCTGGCCGGCCTGCCGCTTCGGTCAAGGACGGAAAGCCTGGGAAAAGCCCGTCTGGCTTGGGACACGACAATGACATCCGCATGGCATTCGAAACGCCGGATGAGCGGGCGAGTTGCCGGGAGGCGAGATGCAGCCCGCAAATCACTGCCCCATACAAGGAAGAAACTGTACCGAAGACCTGCCAACGGTTTGCCACCGCAAAAGCGTCTGAAATGGCGCTCGAAAATCATTCAATTGGCCGTGGTTCCCGAAACCATCGGCGGATCGGCCGATCTGACCGGCGTCCAACAACACCCGCCCCAGCCAGACAAGGCGATCACCCCGGACGATTTTGCTCCGGGGACGCTACACTTCCACTACGGCATTTGAAACATGGCATGGGCGCGATTCCATGAACGGGATCGGCGCCTTGCAGGGCGGCCTGATTCCCCCTATTCCGGGCGCGCTTCCTGATTTTCTCGGATTTACTGCCCGGCCTTCGATCCGCCTTGCCGCACTGATGGCCATTCGTGTTCTTCACGTTCTGACCGCATGATTCCATTTGGTGCTTGGCGAAGACGGGCCCGACCCATCAGCCGGTTGAACCAGATGGCGGCTCTGGCGCGATCCCCAATCTCTTGATTTCCGCCCGGCTGACACGGTCGAAACTGCGAAATGTGGAAATCGCCGCTCGAGCAGGGCAAGCGTTCCGAGCGTATTCACTGACCCGCCAGAACCTTGCCGACCGTTCCGCACCGATTTCACCGAAGAAAAAACCTCTCGCTTTATGGCGCTTATGATCTTTGTTTCGGGGTGATTGCAGACGTCACCATTATCGCCACCGGGCCTTCGGAATCGAAATCCGCTCTGAAGGCGCGCCCAGATGACTTGAGACGAATGGGCCACACCCACTTCGCGTTGGTTTTCCGTTGCCCTGCTTCGAGTCTGTTGAAGAACAGAGCGCGGAGTATAAAAAGGCGGTTATCGGAGATTCCAACGGTCAAGATCGCTAATCGAGCCAGGCATCCGCCAGGGATGGGGACCGCATTCACGTTCTGACGGTCTGTATTTCATTGGGCATTGACCGTGGTTCGGGCGCAATCCGCGGGACCTTACAAGGAACTCTTACGAGCATTTCGGCATTCACCGCTGCAAGCCGCTGTGGCCGCAGTTGAAGCCCGCCTACATGACGAAGCCTGATCTTTGACGGATACAGGCGCCACTCGGACCCCAAGACGGAGGGAATAGCATGAAGACCAGGATTGCAATTAACGGATTTTGGCCGTATCGGGCCGCAATGTTGTGCGCGCCATTTATGAATCCGGCGCACCATATCGACATCGTCGCGATCAACGATCTCGGTTCGGTTGAAACCCAACGGCCTCGGCTGCGCTTGGATTCAGTCCCACGGCAAGTTCCCCAAAACCGTTCCGAGGTCGATGCGACACGGATCCGACATGAAGCGGCGAACTCGTCAAGGTTCTTCGCCGAGCGTGGACCCGGAGAAAGCCTGCCATTGGGCCGATCTTGCATTGACATCGTGATGAATGACACCGGCATCTTCCACGCTCGCGAAAAAGGCAGCGTTCACCTTTGAAGCCGGCGCCAAAGCGCGTTTTGTGTCGGGCACTTCTGCCGGCGCTGACAAGACCATCGTCTCCGGCGTCAACACGATTTGGTGACTGACCAAGAAGACCTCATTGTATCCCAGCATCGTGCACCACCAAACTGCCTGGCGCCGGTCGGCATACGTCCTGAACAATGCCATCGGCATTGAAAAACGGGGCATTGTGACGACCAATCCACTCCTAACACTGGTGACCAGCCCGGACGCTCGACACCATGCACAAGGTCTCTACCGAGCCGATGCCGCAGCAATGTCGATGATCCCGACTTCGACCGGTGCAAGCCAAGGCCGCTTGGTCTGGTTCTGCCCGAACTCAACGGCAAAGCTCGACGGCATGTCGATCCGCGTGGCCAACCCCGAATGGTCTCGGTTGTCGATCTGAAAATTCATTGCCAAGCGGCGACCTCGGTTGAAGAAATCAACAATGGCGGATCCGCGAAGCTGCTAAGTGCCCGTAAAGGCGTTCTCGGGCTTTCACCGATGAGCCGAACGTCTCCATCGACTTCAACCCACGAACCCGCATTCCTCAGGTCTTTCATATGGACCCAGAACCAAGGGTATGGACGGCACCTGTGCTCGATCCTGAAACCTTGTATTGACAACCGAAATTTGGGGCTCTCAACCGGATTGGGCGGACACCGCGGGTTGCGATGGTGCAAAACTGATCTAGTCGCGCCAACGTGACCGGGCTGACCTGATAGCAGCCACTTGTCAGACGTTGCAGACACACCAAACGCCCACCCGTTCCAAAGAAAGGTGGCGTTGCTGATTCCGGCAAGCAGAAAAACGCGCGCGAATCGCGCTGATGCACCGGGAACATGAACTCCCGTCCAATTCTCACCTTTTGATTAGAGGGAATATCGGATTGTAGAGCGTCAGAATCATTGACCGGTTCCCGTCACCTTTCATACTCCCCACCCGGGCATTTCAGCGGGGTTTTTTGACGACGATCCGGACCAAGGGGCGACGGTTATTGACACATTCTACATGTGGACATGGCTCGATGTCAACTCATTCTCATTGCTGCCTTCTCAAACCTTCTGGCCGAGCGCTTCCGGTGCACGCTTGCTGCTTCTTTTTCTTTGCCATCGGGGCTGTTTAGCCGGCGTTGATGGTCTGGCATCGATTTCTTCCAACATTCTGCCCCGCCTATATGCTGGATCGATACGCACTTGCGATCATCCTGTTTGATTTCGGGCCTATGGCACTCGTGCAGTCCTGTCAGGCAGCGGGCGCTGGCCCGGCACTGGGGACCCTTGGCCCACCATCGGCGTGTTGTTAACGGCCATCCTGTTCGCGTTCGCCGCCAGCTTCTTGCCTGTTTTTTCCTGGGCTTGGAGGCCTGCTACTTGGGCTCAATCGTTGCTCCACCGATTGCTGCCGGCGTGTCTTTCTAGTTGCGCACCGGGCGCATCAATATTACGCGACAAGGTTCGCTCCACGCTGGAAGTTCGGAATCCGGCACCAAACGATCCGATGGCAATTTTTCTGACCACGCACTGGCAGGCAATCATGTGCGAGCGCGGCAATCTCGACGGCGCAGGCCTCGATCTCCTGGGCTGCTGTTTCGTCAAGCAAATCGGACTTGGCCTTGTCCGTTGGTCTCGTCGGCGGCGTCTTGATTCGTCTCCCAGATTTCATTTTCGCCGTATGCCGGTATTGAGCGCGGAAGCGCTCCATTTTTCGTCTCGCTTTGGCACTGCTGGTTTTCGCCTACAGCCTCGGCAATTGCGGCAGTGTTTTCTGGCGGTTTATGTGGCCGGAATTTATGCCGGCACCAAGAAGAATCCAACCCAAGGCATTCGATCATGCGCTTTTTTCAGGAAAAGGGATGACCTGGCTGGCTCAGATTCATCATGTTCCTTGTTCTTCGGCCTGCTCGCAAAACGCCATCGGCAGTTTCCGCAAAATCGGCTGCTTCCAGCCGTTGGCCTCGCCATATTTCTTGTCTTCATGGCCCGGCCTATGGCGGTTGGGCTGTGGCCTTGCTGCATTTGACTACACACAGCGCGAAACCGGCTTGGTCGCCTGGGGTCGGTTTTGCGCGGCGCGGTTTCCGATCCTGGCTTGGCGATCCTGGCCCATACTCGGCAGGTCTCGAAAACGGGCAGCTCTATTCAACACACCTCATCGTCGTAATGTGGTTGTCGCTCGCCATTCCAGGGCGGGACCGTCAAAACCGATCGCCCGCCGCCCTCGGGTGATCATACCTCCGCAGATTGGCGCCATCGACAAACTTAGACGCTCGGGACCTTCCAGGCACGCCAAATCATGAACTCCTCGCCTACCGCGTGGGTCGCCGACAAGCCCGGTAATTGCGCGGCGAGAGAATTCCCCGTTGGGCGCGTCCCTCGCTGGTTATCCGTGATGGCAAATGCCATGCGCTATCAATATGCCGGACGGTTGCGCGAAAAACGACCAGGTTTACCTGTTCATTTGCGCCCGGGTTTTCCCGTCTGCTCGACCGGCTGTTCGCCTCAAAGTTGCTGTGACGAGGATGACAACGAATTCTTCGGCACCTTTACGATCAATCCATCCAGGAAGCGGAGAGGAACTCGACAACGCCTATGGTCCGGGTTTGCTCAGCGAAGCGGAAAAATCGATGACCATTCCGAATTGATGGAACAGCGGTGGGTGCAAGCCGGGACTATGCCGAACCGTATCAAGATTCGGACGCCATTCGTGCTGATTGGTGCGCCAAAATCGATGAAACCACGGGATCATTAAAATGGTTGGGATTTCGCTGTGGGACACCTGGTTTCCCCCGCGACCCGGGCTGCCACTGTTCCCTGAACCTGCGTGAAATCGTTCACATTGGTGCGCGATTTTACCCGAAAATATCGGAAATAAGGAGAGGCAAATCGCAGGACGAGGAGTTCCCCTCTTCATCCTTGGCTTCGTTACAAAAGTCAGGATTACTGCCGCCCGGAATTCCGCAGGACCCAAACTTGACACGAACGGAAACATGCAATGACCACTTCAAGGACACTCGATATCTGGCTGACCATTTCCGGCAGGCGTGTTCTTCTGCGCGTTTCGATCTCAATGGTCCCGTCAAGGACGCAAAGGTTACCGACACCACCCGGCATAGAACGTGGCTCGCGCCCAAACCATCATGGATTGTCCGGGAAAAGGCGGCCGCGGGTGATCCTGCTTGCGCATTTGGCCGTTCAAAGGGTCAGGTTGTCCTTTCAAGTCGCTCGACCCGATTGCCGCATTTGTCGAAAGCGTTCTCGATCACCGGGTCCCATTTCGCATCCGATTGCCAAATCGGCGAAACGCCAAGGAAGGCCGTTGATGGCAATGTTGATGGGTGACCGTGTTGCTGCTGTGAAAACGGCTTTCACGCCGGCGAGGAAAAAAAGAACGACCCCAATTGCCAAAGCGGCGGCGAAGAATGTGACATGTTTCGGTCAACGACGCCTTTCTCTGCGGGGCCCCCCCACCCGCGCCCACGGCCTCGGCAAAGAAGGTCTGGCGCATATCTTTGCCAGCCTATGCCGGCCGGACCATGCAGGGCCGAACTGATTGCACTGGAAAAAAGGTCTCGGGCCAAACCGGCCCGGCCAGTCGTCAGCCATCGGTCGGTAGGTGCAAAGGTTCCACCAAGATCGACCTGTTGCAGGGAATTCTGGTCAAGAAGGTGACGCTTTGGGTCATCTCGGCGGCATGCGCCAAACACCTTCCTGGGCTTGCCGCGGCATCAATTGTCGGCAAATTCGCTGTGCGAGCACGATCTCGCAGAAACCGCCAGGCAATCGAAAGCCGAAGCCGCCAAATCGGGATGCGTTAATCGGTTGCCGGTTGACGGCGTTGTTGCCCGCGAATTCAAGGCTGGCGCCCGACAATGAAAACCGTAGATGTTGAAAGCATCCCCGCCGACGCCGATGAGCTCGATGTCGGCCAAAAACTCCATCGAAAGCCATCAAATTGCCTGGATCACCAGGCTGACCACCCTGGTCTGGAAATGGCCCGCTCGGTGCCTTTGAAATCCCCCGCCATTCCAGACACTGCCACGGTCTTCCGCGGGCTCAACCCACGCAGCCCGCCCGCACCCGAAGAAGGGTTGCTGGTGTTCAGTGCTTCGGCGGTGGCGACACCGTCTCTGCACTCAATCACCGCCGGCGTGGCTAGGATTTCACCTATGTCTCCACCGCTGGGGCGGTGCTTTCTGGAGTGATGGAAGGCAAACCATTGCGGGTGTTGACGTTCTTCAAAGTGAAAACCGTCTGTTCACGCCTCTGAAAGAGGCTTTGCACCGTTAAGCATGCGCAAAAAACACTTGTGTTTTTTCAATCGGATTAAAAAGCTTTCAATCGATTACCAAGCCGCACTCATTGCCTATTTTTTCTCTCCGTTGCAGGCATCTGTTAAAGCAGCCAGCCAGATACAGTGAACGGGGATTTAGGCATGATGAACGCAAAAAATGGCGCAGCAGATGGCAGAGAAGGACGGCTTCATTCGCCGCGCTCGACCAGTCCGGGCGGCTCAACACCCAAGGCGCTGGGGCCTCTACGGCGTAAAAAGAAAGACGCCTATTCCAACGGACAGGAGATGTCTCGCGCAGATCCACGCCATGCGTGCCCGCATCATCAATCGCTGCCTTTCACCGGCGAAAAGTTAATCGGCGCGATCCTGTTCGAGCGGCACCATGGGACGTGAAGTCGACGGCATCGCCCACTGCCGATTATGCTCTGGGACAACGCGGGCATCGTTGCCGTTTCGAAAGTCGACAGGGGACTGATGCGGACGGAGAACCGGCATACCAAACGATGAAGCCGATTGGACGGTCATCGATGGCCTTCTGGAAACGCGCTGTCGCCAAGGGAATATTTTCGGCACCAAGAATGCGCTCGGTTCTCCAATCCGCAAACAAGGACGGATCGAGCGGATGCGTCGCCCAGCAATTCGAAGTCGGCAAGCAGCCTCAGCCATCGGCCTTGATGGCGATCATTAACCGGTAAGTGAACATCAAGATTGCCGACAAGCGAAGCGAAGGACTGCTGCTGGCTTGGCACATCCAGCGGACACCTCTTCACCCTTGTCTGCCGGGGCAACAGGTCATGCTCAAACTTGTCGTTTGCCACAGCTGCCATCTTTACGCGCCCCTGGTCAAAACAACCCCGCACGTCATTGGCGCGTTGTTGCCGCTCTCCGGCGGCTATTCCGTGATGAACTTCAACCGCCTGCTCAGCACCAATGACGGAGGTGATAGCTTCCTTTCCCGGCGCGCTGACGAAAGGGCTGTCGCACGGCCAACCGACGCCGAATTGTATGCGACGCTTTGCCGCAACTATCGGCAGCATCATTCGAAGCGTCGCGCCGCGGCTAACCGCCGTCCACGGGTACGTGATGATGTTTCAACCCGACCGTGACCAACACGGGCGGGTTGCATTTTATGTGATCCGGGTTGTCTAAAAGCGTGATGTTCAGACGCGGAGATACGGTAGAGCCATGAACAATTTCCTTGCTGGCCTCAATCAGTTGGTTGTTGGTCCCTCTCGCCCTGATCAAATGATGGGCGTTCGTAAAGCACGCCGCCGCCTGCCCCGCCGCCGCGGCCGGCCAATTGGGTCACGTCGAAACGGAAAAAAGCTGGGAAATCCGCCTTGCTGATCATTGTGGGCGATTCGTCCCTGCCGCCGGTTGTTGGCGCCAACCGGATTGAAGACACTCTCGGGCCCGCAACTCGCCACGAATCCTTTCATGAAACCGCTGGAAAAATCGTTACCTGGCGCAGTTTGCTGGCGCCAATTCAGCCATTGCCGCACAAGTTCGCGGACCATGGTGGTCCCAAATAGTGCCAGACGCGACTTCCACCCATGTGGATCTGACAATCGGCACCAAATGACGCCAGAATTTTGTCTCCCGTTCGGGCATCAAGAAAGGCTTGGCGCCTGCTCTACGCAAGGTCCCACGGCCCGCTGCCCGAAGCAAAGGTTTTACTGGGTCACCCAGTCGTCGCCATGCCGGATGTACCGGCACTCCCCTCTTCACTCGGTTATCCTTCGGCCTGCGTGGAGATCGATTCAATTTGCCATGGATGCCCAGCTCTGCCGTGAACGCAATGCGACAGCCTAGAGGCCGCTCCGGTGGTGGCCAGAGGGTTTCGCCATCGAATGGATTTCGATGGCCAATGCGCTCGGCTACTAAGCATTGGGCTCAAGCATATTCGCCGGTTCATTCAGGACGAAGCACCAGCGCCATCATCATCGCGAAGATCAGAAATAAGCGCAATTTCCAGACCATCGCCCCGTCGCTTCAGGCCCGGAAAGACCGGAAGGGCTTGATCAAATGCAGTGTCATGGCCACCAAAGAACCAGAACCCAAGCAGTATTTTTGTCGCCATGCGGTTCACGCCTTTTCGCTTTGCCACATACCTTGTCATGATCTTGGTCAATCAGCTAGGCTTATCGAGGTCCGGGGTTGATTTCCCGGCTCGCTCAAGCCCTGAAACTCTTTTGCACACCGGTTCCAAAATGCGCAGCAAGTCTCCTTCCCGTCTTTGTCATTGCTGTTGGGCACCAGCCTTTCCTGCTCGCCGGCAATGGCCTTCACGCGCTTTGCTTGCTACCCATGCCGCGATTCGGCAGAAGGCTCTCTCCCCACGTCGGCTTGGCCTTTTTTGGCACAGCCTGGGCCACCGGCTTGTTGTGCTCGGGACTGCCATTTTTTCGCAAACGGACTGGTCAGGCGCATGGGGCCACGGTCCGCCCTTCTCGGCGTTTTCCGCGACAATATGCCATTATTGCGCTGCTAACCAAGTTTGCTGGTTCGACCCCCATCAGCTGGGGGCTTTGCTTGCGCGTGCGTTACCGGATTTCTCGCTGGCCGCAGCCTTTCATGATCATCGAAAGCTGGCTCAAATGAGCGCGCACCCCAATGAGGACCGCGGCCTGATTTTCTTCGCTCTATATGACGGTCACCTACGTCGCCATTGTCGGCCGGGACAGATGAGCATAAGCCTTGTGATGTCACGCAACCGAACCATTTTCTTCATTATCGCCGGCCATTCTCTATCTTGCCTGGCGTTGCTGCCCAACCGCAGTTGTCAACCCGCATCCAGCCCGGCCGCCGCTGAAGGAGGGTTTCAAGCTTGATCGTCAAGCATGATTTACCGCAATTCGCCGGTTTCCTTTGTGGCGATGCTGTTATTCCGGCATTTGCCAATGGGCGCCTTCGGGCACCCTCGCCCCTGTTTTCGGTGCGATGTTGTCGGCTGGACCCCCCACATTCACAAATCGCGACCACTGATGTCGGATCACCATTTTCTCCGGGCGCGTGGTTCATGGGCAGTGGCCGGGGCCGGGGCCGCATGTTCCGAAACCGCATTGGACCGTCGCTTACGTTCTTGCCGCCCTTGCTGCCAGAAGGCCGGGGTCTTGTTTCAGGGCTGGGCCCATCACCATATACTTAAAAGCCATCCGGATTGACCGCTTTTCTCTATGGGAATTTTTGAATCTCGCTGTACGGCGCCATTTTGTTCCTACACCCGGCTCTATTTCGATCCATCGTTATGGGGCGGGCCACGCCAACGACTACGCGACAGCGAATCCAGGTTTGTTCACGGGTGTTTGCCGGCGGGGGCTTGACTTTGCTGCTGTTTACCGGCGTCGGCCAAAACCATTCATTCGGGGGCCCGCTGGTAGGCGGTATTACCAGGGATTTGGGGCTTAACCCCAGCCCCTTTGACCTTGCTGTTGGCCCGTCCACCCCGGCCCCGTAATCGCACTTCGGCGTTCGCCCGGGTTAGGCGCTTTTTTCCGGGCACCCGGGATGCCGGGCTGCCATCCGCGAAGATCCGAACACTTCCGCCTCGCATCCCTTCAGCCCGCTCGGCAGACACCAGAAATCGATCAATCTATCTCTCTTCTT
>Ga0163217_1087696_pt1 | contig 12715 bp, 11 predicted proteins | sample SynspAceP_FD_185933 | JGI IMG/M metagenome (GOLD analysis project Ga0163217, IMG submission 185933) | Saline lake microbial communities from Ace Lake in Antarctica - Synechococcus sp. Ace-P (PacBio error correction) | ecosystem: Environmental > Aquatic > Non-marine Saline and Alkaline > Saline ... | reverse complement strand
CGGCGACTCGCCATTCCCAAATCTGCGTCAGTGGCCTGCTGCTTGATAGAAGTTCCAACCATTGGCGTTTCGTGCGACAGTCGCCACACAGCCGCCGGAACTTCTAGTATTGCCGCAATCCCACAACCTTACGCGCGCGAGGAAACTCTCGCCCTTCTGTAAGCCTCCTCACCACGGGGTAGACATATCGGCTGCTCGTCGACATCGAACAACGGCATCCAATAGTCCCAATTTGGCAATAGCGCTCTACTGTCTGCCTCGTACTCCCAACAGGTCGCACAGCTTACTAGATTGAGAGTCGTCCGCGGGAACATAAAAGATCTAACATTCATTATGACGCGGTTCCTCCCGCTTCGTTCACCTATCCCTGTGTATCACTATCATTGGCCACCATGGTAAATTACTAATCCTTAAGACGTTACTCATAAATACATCAGTGGACATTTTGTAACCACAATGACAAAATCTATCCAATGATCAGAAGAGAATTTGAGAGATGACTAACTACAACAAACAACCGAAAGTACTTCCGAATTTCGCACCCTAACGTAAACAATTCACGTCGCAAGAAACTAAAACAGAATTCGTACGCTTGGCGTCGTTTTCTCAAAACCGATGTGCCAAAAACCGTGTTTAATTTATCCTTCAGCAAATCCATAAAAACGAAATGGCTCAAACCGTGTACCGCTGACCAGCCGTCTATTTTGAATTCCTCAAATTCTAGACGTGGCCCCGCCTATTTCTATCGAAGCTGCATACACCGCCAAAACCCGACGCCCAAGTCGACCCCAGCATCGATATCGTCAGCGCTTTGGCGCACATAAATAGACGACCGCGCTAAAACACGGCAGTCTACATTATCAAGAGTGTTCAGGATTAACCTCCGCGGGCAAATTAAGGCGCTAGCAAATACACGCGGCGGACCAAATTTGCGCCCGCAATTAACAGAGACAGCGTCTATTATTTAAAAAGACGCTGGTCAATCTTGTCCATCACAGGCTACCTAGCCACATACCCATCAACGATGCACGCGACATCATAACGCCGAAAAAAGCACGAGTTTCCGCGCGCAGTACGCCCCATCCAAAGTTCGAATCAGCAATTATATAGCGCCCAACCCATAGATGACCCTGTTAACAACGCTATCATCTATGGTTTGGGCGTTCCAAGCGCGATAAGTAGGCAACCTCGCGCCCCAACGGCTGAAACTCCGCCATGGCACAGCGAACATCCCATGCTGCCTCAATTCGATGATCTATGCGTTAGGGTAACTTCGTCCCGTGACCTGCCACAAAGCAACACGTTATCGGCCACCCCTAATCACCCAACATTTTCATCGTATCAGCCGGCGACGAACCGCCACTGTCTTGGGCAGGAAGACAAATGCTACCCCTCCGGCGATAGGAACACTTTAAACATTTTACGCTTCGCCACAGCCGCACAACCCTGCCGTAATCCCGGACAACCGTTGGAAAGATCATCCGCAAGCGCAGCCGCCTGACAGAAACATCTGTGAAGCCCAGATATTGACACCAAGGGCATCGCGATATGCCTACCACCCCCTAAATGTAACCATGCTACAAGTCCGACCCGAATGCAAATCCCATTCTCCCCTCATTAAGGTAAAAAACATGTCCATGGCGTTCCTACCAAGTTGAACAATAAGGCGCACGCGAAATCATCTACTAATTATACCAAACTTGCCGCACTGAAACGTATCTTTATGTGCTGCCAACCTGCCGAAATGGTTTAGTCGTCTTTACACACTAAGGGAGCTACAGTATGGCACATATGGACAGGAACTGTATTCTGGCACACGTTGTGATCGAAAAGACTTGCTCGCGATCACCAAATCAACACTGCTCCCGTGATCGCTATTAGAGCAGCGAATAACCCGTACGCACGCGATCTATCGCAAGATGGAAAGTGCAAACGCACTTGTCGAGGAAACATCAGACTAAGTCGCGCAGGCTTGCTTGGCTTGCACCTATGCACAGTCTTTCACCAGATGCAGCTTGGCAAAAAACTTCAGTTCGAAGGAAACTTTCTCAAATCTGAACAAGGCTGAATCCATCAAATCGCTCGGTAATATCTGTGCCAGAGACGGCGCATTCAGCTACCAAGGAAATTCCTGCGCCGCACGACTCGCGTAGCACTAGGATCAGACCGCTTCACAACCGCTGCATCACTGCATGCAAAAGAGGCCAAACGCAAAGCGCACGCACATCTTGTGTTGAACTATGCAGGCAATCCGCAACATCACTGGGTCGTCCTGCCTCGATAATAGTAGAGATGATCCGCGAGCAAGTTTTCCGCCGGCTACGCTGTTGAAAAGCGAGCCCTTCCCCACGAATGCCACCTCAGGACGAGCGATCCCGATTGAATCATCAATGTGCAGAAATTGGCGTTTCGCCTGACAATTCCCGAGGATACGCGGCTTGACTTCCAACCTCTATGTGTGTTCGTCTCCCGAAGAATTATCGCGCGCATATCTGGGTGGTCTCTGGACACGCTCGGGAAATCGCAGCGGATTATCATCGCGGCGAACATATGCCCAGAAAGAAAAGGCTTCCCCGGATGCGAGCGCTGAGAACCCTGCCACCGCCGTAATTACAAGCCGAAATACCGTTCTGATCCTCTGGCTCCCTGCGCAAGCTCGCGCAGTGAGACGGCTACGACTATAAGTAATACTGGTAACAAACATGGCTAGCATGCAGCGCGCCCCATTCATGGACTCTTTAGCCGACCTCCCAGACGCAAATTACAAAGGATTTCAGTTCTGATCCGATAAAAACGCCAGGTGATATGAAAACCCCTTCCCTCGAAAGGTATGACCTGCGGCGTAATCGAGTCATGGCTATCAGTATGAAAAAACAGCTCCGGCATTCGATGGTTTCCAGTTCAAAAGGTCAAATCTGTGTTTCGAGAGGCAAAGATTAAACAAGCTAAATTGAATAACCTCTGAAAGCGCGCGGTTCCAGACTGCCGTGCCGCCCATTTGGTTGCCACAATCCGCGCGACATCCTCCATGCAATACCGATTCGACCGCAAGCAATTTGGAAAATCCCTGATTTCAATTCCCTCGTTGTCTTCAATACTTGCGATGATGGCGGTTCAGATTATGACGCGCTCACCTCACTATTTTCTCCTTCGAGAAGATGCAGTCGGTCGCGCTGTAGATTCAAGCGGGCATGCCAAAGCTGAGGCGCAACGTGTCGCCTGGCCCGGCGACAACGGTCTCTGCAAATTCCGGCCGGCAACGCTTTGCGCTGGAGTATAAGTCGCCCGTTCCTCTTGATGCCCTCATCCTCAATATCTTTTTGAAGTTCCCGCAGTAGAATCCAGGCCAGGTTCATCTCGCGCGCTTTGCTATTATAGTGTCACGCGGGCCTGATGCTAATACTCCGTCGCCGCTTTCGCACCGAGCATTCAAAATTCATCCTCACTACTTATTGGCGCTTGACAAACCTTTCAGTCGGATGAAACCCTCGGGCATATGGCCGCAGACCGGTCTTATTCGGAATCCTACAGGAGAACGGGGCGTCCGTTCCCGCAAACGCGACGCCTGTCCTTTCCTAGCCGCAAAACAATCCAGCCATCCAAGGCCCGTGCAACCGGTATCACCGCGGCGAATTACAGTGCCCTTATCCGTGTTTTCAGTCACGGCCGTATCTCCACCAAATATCTTGCCCTGACCTTGCAGCACGAAAATCACTCGCAACGCTGCTCAACGCATCCACAGTTTATCGAAATACTGGATATGTTTAATGAATCCTTTCACACCTGAGACCCTTTTTATCTATTGGCGTGTTTATCGCGCGACTGTAAGCCTCCACGTATCGCGCTCGGCCTCAGCAAGGAGCCTATTCCCCCAAGATCTCGCGCCAGATGCCGTTCTAAAAGTATCCGTGGTTTTGAACGCCAAACGCAATTATCTGGCTGTCGCTCGCATTCACCCTCACCACGTAGCACGGGCGACACCCGGCAACATCTTGTCCCACCCACTCTCCAGCCCCCTCCCGTGTGACGCACGACACTGTTTTTGGCGACACGAGATCAACCGCTTTCCGTCCGGTTACCAGCACAAACGCTAAGACACCCTTAGCCCAGTTCCTAGGTAAAATCTGATTTCCCACTGAAGATAGCAAGCGCCACAGTCCCCTGTCCCAAGTAAGTCCAGCAAACTTCGGTTCGCCGAGCTATAGCGTTATGGCTCGCGTTCAGCAGGGCGCAAAACCAGGCAAACCTTTCACGCATCAATCCCGCGACTCAATCCTCGTTCCATCGCCACAGCTCTCGGCGCCGCACGGGGCTCGACAGTAAACAGCACCGATTGTCGTCCAATCGTGCGCCCATGAACATCAAACTGGGCAACCCCGCTGCGAGAATTGGCGCGATCTTGCGGCTTCGGCCGCGCCACGATCCCGGCGGACGCCCCGTTTTGGCGTAAAAAAACCTCGATAACTCGCCCATGTTTCCCCGTGGCGGCGCGGCCTCAGCCACAAAATGCCCTGATCTCGCCACTCCATCAGCTCAGACATCCTGATGCAAACATCCCGCCTTGCCGTCTTCGACTTCGACCACCCATAGAATCCGGTCATCAGCCACGGCCGACTGATCGACTCATCGACATCGTGCTCTGCCACTTGTCATTCTCACCCCAGCTCCGTTCGCACTAATCAAATCAAACTTATGAAAAGCTGCATTCATACCAATGTGCAGCTTTCACCAGAACCGCGCCCGGGTCATCACCCGTGCGCCGAAAAAAACCGGGTATATCATAGACCCGCAAAGCCGCGCGAATAGGCGTCGACCAGAACGCCCGTCAGCCGGCCTATGACAGCCCTTTGCTTCATAATGGTAGAATCCTCCCCGAAGGGTACGGGTTGCACCAAAAACCTAGACATCCGTCTTTGAACTCAACCCCATTTCAGAGTAGCGCTCCGCCTCTTCTGAGCCAGTTCGGTCGCACCTTGACCTGCAGATAGATCGAAACCTTTTCAACCAACTCTTCGAAGCTCTTCGCGCGCGGCTTTGCTGAGGTACTTGATGTTTCGCCTTTGTTGCCCAGCCAATACCTTTTGCCGTTACGCCACCATAATCACTTTTGCATTCTACCCGCGCCGACCCATCCATGCGCTCTTCCCAGTTCTCGGTCTCACACCGTCACTGTCGGAGCTCTTTGCAGCGAAGATTCAGCTTTTCTCGTCATTTCGGGCAGCAATCATGCGCATCGCAGGTCGGCGAATCTGATCTTCGGGGGTAAAAGCCCATGGCTTCGGCAACCGGCGCAAAGCAATGCGCAACGTATCACACCAGCCGCGCTCGGGCTTAAATCATAAGTCCCGACGGATAATTATAACGGTCTCATCTCTTGCTGAGACCCAGCAAAAACCGGTGCATCAAACGCGGTCATTTATGATCGCAGGCGCTAACTTTACTCCCTTCCATGTCGGCCAAACCTTCGAGGAATCGTTCCCACACCCTTCGGTGATGCCGCGATGGCTTCGATTCAGGCAAGACCAATATCTGCATCTCAGGCGCCCCCCAAAGCACAGCCACTGGCGCATTACAGACGACGCGGGGTTGAACAGCCGGGCTGTCCACGAACACAAGCTGCTTTGCCCTTCCATCAACGCGCGTCCGGCGCTGTGTTGCACTTAGCGGTCACAATCACACTTCCGCACCATGCTGGTTTCAGCAACGTCAATTTCCCGCCTTGGGGCCGCCTTATCAGGGCATAACGGCGCCGCATGTCATAGGGTCTCTCAAATTGGCAAGAGCGTCTTTGCCAGCGTGTCCTGTCGGCCTACGTTTCGAACGGCGACGCAACGGCGCCTGGCCCCCGCTTTTCAACTACGCCTGATGAAACACAGGGCGTTCTCCCCTCGGGTCAGTCTGTGACATTAGGCGGGAGCCGCAAGCTCTGCCTTTGCCATTCCTGCAACGCAGGTTTTGGCACTGGCGTCTGCTTGACTGCAGTTACCTGCTGACCGCACAGCCGCAGATCAACCTCTGGACTCGGTCAAACCTGATAGCACCAGCTATATTCTCGCGTCGTTCACCAACAGCCTGCTGCGCCGACGCCTGATAGCTTCAGAGCGACTGAGTCTTGGCACAGCCCATTCGATTCGCGCCGACCCCGCACAGCTTCTTTCGATACCAGCGCGTTGACTACCGCGGGAGCTGGCTCAGGTCGCGGCTGGATCAAGGTTTTCACTTCCCTTTTCACCAGCCCAAGACGCTGTCCCCAGAAATTCAAGCCGCTGGGCTATCGTCGCGGTGGCCGACTAACCATAGAGGCGTGCGTCACCGCACATTCACAGCTCGGGTGTAAAGTGTACCCTACGTCCCTCAAAGCCCGAGATCAGCGTTACCTTCACTTTGACCGCCTCTAGAAACGTCGCCACGCCACGTCCAGAACAAACAGCTTCGGACCGCCCCTAACGAACATGATCGATCCGCGCGCCAATTAATCTCAATAACGGACAAAACCCCCACCGGCTTTGTTGCGCGAGCTATCGGCGAATTATCGCGGTATCGCCCATGAAAAAGTAATGCCCTTCCGCACCAATACACTTCCTGTGTGTCCACGCTTGATTACCGATGTTCTAAATCGGGTTGTCCTCGCCATTGGGGCAAACTTCCGATCTGGCGGGGCGTTTTTAACATTCCACCGCACTCGACCCACCCATTATTCACAGCGTGAGCTACCCTCCGGTCCTTCCGGTCCATGACTTCTCGAAAAACACCTCATCACGCAGCTCGACCGCTGTGCGTGGATGCTGACAGTTCCATCGGTACCTTGTCTTAATCAGCCCGGCAACCCGATCACGTTTGATATAGTCGCGGCCCGATCCGGATGACGGGAAACAACGACATCCCCGCGCTCAGCTCGATCCGAACAGCCGTTTGTGTCTCCATCAAACACGCCAGATATCTTTCGTCCACTTCTATGCCGCAAACGGGCATCATTCTGTGGCAGACCGTAGGAATAGCCTAAAGCCATTTGGTTCACGAACAGAATTCACATCAACAGTCGGTCTCTTCTCATCGACCCACCGGAACCAGAACGGCTGGAAAAACAGTTCCGAAGACACCCGTCAACACAGCGAAGACAACTTTGATGGTTTCGACAAAGGCTTGCCGTTTCTCTTTGGCGCCATTTTGGCGTCCTGTTCATGGCTTCGGAGCGTTACATCCGTGCCATTTGCCGCAAGTCAAGCAACCCCGCACCATCCATCGACGATTGGCCCATATTTGCCGTGCGGAGCGAGATAACCTGCCTTGCGGCGGGCTCAGATACGACCAAAATCCTGGGCCCAAGGGTGACGATCGGTTCAACGTGACAGAATATCGCCTCATGTCCTTCGGGTGTCAGTTCGCCAGGACTTCTTTCGCCAATCGGTCACTTCCTATCACCGGCTGCCGGTTCGAGTATCTCCACGCCATGTCCCGCCATTCTTCCCCAGATGGCCGCAGTCCCGTACAGTGCCTTCAACAATGCTCCTTGCAGCCCATCGCTCATAGGTCCCCGCAATATCGCGCCGCCGTTCGCTTTGCTGTCAATTCCGAAGAATCCGATTTCTAAAACGAGTCACCAAAGCGTTCCAGCGTGCCTGAAATCCGTTCGATATTCGGCAGGTCAATCCCAATGCCTAATATCCCTCCCTTCAGCCCTTGCGGGCGTCATCCATCAGCGCCCATCTCGCATGCCGGACCAAGCCCCAGAAAGATTGCCTCGCCATTATGAAGGGGGTCGATGTCAGCTCTTGCACTCAGGCAAGCGGCGATCGGGCTCACTGTTCATAGTCAGCCCGGGCCTGCGTGCCTCAAGCCCCAGATTCATTGCTCAAATTTCGCATTCCTCTAGCTTTTGAAGTTCTTTCTGCGCTTCTTCCCAAGCCCTTCGCAAGCGTCGCAATACCACCGTGTTGCAGCTCGATTCACTCGGCCGATGCGTTCGCGCTCCGATTCTGAACGCTGTCCGCGCATAAATATCTGACGCGGCTACCTGCTTCGCGCACGGGGCAATGAAGTGCGACCAACGTTTTCTTCGGCGCGCCTTCCAACCGCCCTCGGTGGTTCCGCTCCTCGCGCTTTTCGGCCATGGCAAACCGCATGGGTTTGCGCAAGGCGATGGCCGCATCTCTTCGTGGCTGCCATTCATCATTCAGCGCACGTTCAGTACCTCGGCAGACGATTCGCATCCGTATGTGACGCGATCTCGCCACGTGGCCTAATCCGTCGGCCCCCGCCTCCGCGCGGCCCCGAGCAGCACACGGAATCAGGTAGCACCACGCGCGCCATCCCACATTGCCACGTAGCAATATTACACCCAGCCGAAGCTACCTTGTGCCCCATGTTCTTCCCCTCAGACGCCTGCTCTGCCTTGCTTCGCTCTGCTGGCCGAGGCTTTTTTCTTCAACGAGTCAACTTGGCCTAATCGCGCCCTGCGTCGTTTTCTATAGGCCCGAAGCAACGGTTACATCCACGATAAACGCGATGTCGGCGCAGTATCCTGCGGGCACAATTGCCCCCGATCCAATTACGAATAACACTGATGCCAGAATACTCAAGCCCGACCAATCCATGTCCCGGTCGTAGCATCGCGATAAATTGCAACAAATCGGCCAGCGTCAAAAAATTCCGCCGAATGACCGTTCGCCGTCTGCATCTGAGACCCGAGTATCCAGTGCCCATCGACAGCATGATGACAATCCAATTGCACATAGGTCAGTGGAGTTCCAAAAATAACGTCCCATCCGCCGCCAGCAGATTGCCCCGCCATCATCGCGACACAAACTCCGCAACATTAAAATGCATCCGTTAAAAACTCGTGTGCAAGTCGTGAAAACCACCGGCCCATATCCGCGTGCAATCCGTAGGCGTATCAGCAACCGCGCTACCGTGGTACATAGCTGAACGCCGCGTCAAACCCCCGAGGGCACATGAATCACCATCGCTGCGGCACTGCGCTTGTGATCGCGCGGAGATCACAGTTCGTCCCTTGGGTCAGCGCAGTCCGGCGGATCATGCTCTTGCTGCCTGCTTGAACAAATCGGGTTCCATATTCGGCTGACTCTGCCACTCGCTCTCGGCCTCCAGCATGGGATCAAAGGAGCAGATTGTGCAAGTTCTCGCAGCTTACGAAGATCAGCGAACCAAAAAGTCAGGCTTCGGTCCACAAATTCCCAATCCGCAGATATTCCGCAGATTGCCGATCAGGGTACAGACCCGCCGCAAGACCCTCTGCGCCATTCCGATGTCGATCCAGCGTCCGCGCCATAGATCGCGGATCGGCCATCGTGCCACCGCAGTCCAGCCAGCGCGGTTTGTCCTCGTAATGCACAGGCGTCACAGCATGTGGTTTATTTTCACGCCCTGCCCGCGAGGTAAATCCCGACCAGACGTGCCCCGAAGCGCCGACAAGCCGGGCCATCAAAGGCTTGACACCTCAACCGACACCCCCCGTTTGCGTCGACATGTTCCGCGGTTGGCGCTAGTGGAGACGCTTGCACCACTTCTTGACCGACAGTTCTGCCGACCCAATTTCGCCAGAACTCTCCTCGTTGGGACAGCCGGGAGGGTTCGCGCGCGCGGTGGCAGTACTTCTCGTCGGCATATTAGCATCTGCTCAAAAGCCGAGCCGCCAATTCGCGCCCCAAAACTGACAAGCGCGCGCATCCATACGCAGCACCACGATCGCCGTTTTCCCTGCCGGTCGTGCAATATCCAGCCACGTTGCCTCGTGCTTGACCTGTGGGCGTATAATATTCTCTATCACTGTCCGTTCTTTCACCCCGCGTCCACACGAACGCGGCATATCCGTCCGATCTTGGCCCCCACGCAGCACAGCGCCGATTCCCCCCCCCGCCGTGGTGGGAATTTTCGCCATTATGCAAACGATCGGCGTGCTCACGGGCAGTGATCACCTCCCTTGTCGTACAACAGACAACTGGCGGGCGTACATCTCAGCTTGACGCTCGAGACATCCTTCGATGATCATCTCAGAATCAAGCTGCTCTGTCAGCGCGCGACCCATTCACGGACACTGCGAACGTTTGCCGACCGTACACCGTCACGATAGACCAATGCCCGCCACACGAGTCGCACATCATGGGCATCTGCCGCGTCTGATCTGCACCTCGACCGATTTAACCTCACGACAGAAACGGTGTATGGGATTCGGACCATAGGCCGTTCTAGGCTGCTTATAAATCCTTTGAACCGTCCCGGACAGCCCGCCACGTCGTGAATGTGTCAAAGCGCGGTTGCATTCATCTTGACGTATATACGCGGAAACCGATAAATATCCGATAAACGGGAAAAAGCATTGCGCTTTCTGCATTTTTCCGCCAGATCAAATAGGCTTCTTCGCACGCCAGACCTCGCCTCTTCCCGCCTCTCAAGCTCGTGACGCAGTCTGCCGGTAATGCGCTGGACACGTCACCTGTTTCACGTTGCAGCGTGATGAACCCGGATGAATGGATTGCGCCCCTCGGTTGACACCCGACGCCAGATCTTCAGCTTTCCTATCCATGCATTCCCATACCGCCCCGCAGAGGCGCATAATATCCATTGTTCGCGTGCCTTTCGAATCTTGCTTATCAGTGCGCATCACTGATCGTGCGCATATTATGCTAAGGATCCGCCACTTAACACAATAACCGGCAGGTCTTCGACATCCATAAAACAACTAGGCGATAAGTTTCTGCCTGCTTTGTTTCTTAAAGTCACTGCAAGTGTCACTTCGTCACTCCGTCGACCAGCTCGCCACGTCGCGCCGAATTTTTATCACGCTCGATTAGACGCTTTCGGTCCTCAATCGGTGTGTGCAGACAATGCTGATATGTCGCGTCGTCCAGCTCTTCGGTCAGAATCCCGCAACAGGAACGGTTATGGCGTAAAATAGGCTTCCTAATGCTGAACTGCCCATCGGCAAATCTGCTTGCCTATACTCATAGGCCACGGATCTGATTCTCGTTTGTCTTAGTATAAGCGCGCACAACGCGATAAGTTCTCAGCCGTAATGTCGCGGTATTCATGCCTGTCCTCTAAAGCCCCATACGGCCTTACCCTGCCCTTGTGCGCCATTTCAACTCGCTTAGCACATTTCTCGACATGCTGTCCTCTTCGGCTTATCTTGTTTCTGCCCCCATAAGAAGCGCCATCGCGTTCCTCTTCGGTCATCACTTCGATTGGTTCTGATGCTTCGATACGATTCACGCAGATCGTCAGCCTGGACGCGTTCATCTTCAATCTCGCGCAGGGGAACAGAACTGTTCTTGTCGTATCACGCACATGGACGCGAACCAGCCGCGATTCGCGGGCACGTGCCGCAGCATGACCAACTCTCGAACCGGTTTGCAACTTTTATCTACCACAATCTCGACGGTGACCGGGCCATGGGTCCATCATCGAATGCTGCAAGAAGTCGACTATTAAAAAGCCATCGGCGAAATTACAAGTCCCTATTCATGAGCCTACCCCCTTTTTATCTGCCCTAGGTTAGTCATCACATCTCTTGAACTGTTTGCCAATCAGCGATACGCCGTCCGGCCGCCTATCGCAAGCGCCCAGACGAATCCATCTGTAAACGCAGGGCGCAAGATCAGTTCTTAGGCGCGCCGATGTTTCGATAGCAGCTCGCGCAGCGTCTTGAAATCTCTGCACAGGCAACACCTTAATCCCCATCGGATCAAATCCAGATCCCCGTACGGGCCGCCCAACGGTTATCTTTCGCGCCCCAACTCCGCTCTACAGCGGGAAAAATGGCTAAAATCTTGACGCTCACCGTGCCGAATTAATTCTTGCGGTAGTAATTTACAAAATTGGCCAGACCCCGGCGCATACTCAGGGGTGAGTAGCGGACTAAACAGCGACGACTTGTACTTCTCCATTCTCAGCACTCAGGACTGACCACTGTATCCGCGGCCCTCCACAACGAATATGATATCCCCAAGGCACACGCTTCCCTGCCGATCCACTCCATCTCACGGCTGTACCCGAATGTCTTTCAAATTGTGCCCCCTCAAAAAGTCTTATGTAGTATTATGTCCAATCGGAAACTTAATTTTGAAACATTCGTTTATAGCGGCGGCACACGACGCACTTTTCCGACGGACGTTATTAGAGAAGCATTTCATTTCTACAAGGGACGGAACGCTTAAGTCTTTGTTCATCGACGCTCCAACCGGTACGGCCCCCCAAACCGGAGCTTTTAATCGACTACAAGCTGTTCGCAAGTAATTCATCGCCGAAGCTGGTTCGCGCGTTTGTACCACCGGCTCTGCTCAGTGAATGACATATTCCCGATACGACTTGGTCGGACTGGGCTGAACTACATACGGGGTTCTCGATGGTGGTGACCAGGCCCCCAAGATTAACGACAGCATTGGCCGCCGCAAAGTTAAGGGCAAACTGGATCTATCGAGGCCTTGCGTTCGACGCGGGAGCTCCGCGCCACACTCTTGACATTATCGTGAATTTTCGGTGACGTGGGATTTTCGGCCGCTGGTGGAAGCCTGCAACGGCCAGGCCGGTGACGCGCTGTCGTCAGACCAACCGCAGCCATGCCGGCCTATGACTCTCTGACCGGGGGAATTGCCCGTTCAGAGTCGGACCCCCCCAAATTTTCATTCGAGGCTCAAAAGGGGGGAACCTGCCCCGCGGATTTTGCAATTGGGGGAAAAAAATCCTTTCTCTCCTTTGC
>Ga0163217_1070817_pt1 | contig 12715 bp, 16 predicted proteins | sample SynspAceP_FD_185933 | JGI IMG/M metagenome (GOLD analysis project Ga0163217, IMG submission 185933) | Saline lake microbial communities from Ace Lake in Antarctica - Synechococcus sp. Ace-P (PacBio error correction) | ecosystem: Environmental > Aquatic > Non-marine Saline and Alkaline > Saline ... | reverse complement strand
GGACCGGCCGCCGTGGTGCGATGATCGAGAACGCGCACAAGCACATCGAAACTGGAAGCTCGGACACCCTGGTGAACGCTGTTTCAGGAGACGAGGCGCACTGCGCGGGTGATCGGCGAAGCGCGGGGTCGAGGTCGGGCCGCGCTGTTCTTCAGGCCGGCTTGATCATCACCCTGTCCTTCCTCCGTCTCACCCTGGAGGCCCCAGGGAAGGCCGCCTGTTTCGGCCGCTGGCCTTCACCAAGACTATTGCCATGGGCGGCTGCCGCCGGACTCTGGTCACCTTGTTACCGGGCTGAATGGGCTACTGGGATTTCGCGGCATATCCCAGCGGAAACACAGAACCCCTTGAATCGTTGGCTTGATCGGTGCATACCGGCGGTGCTGGAGTTGGTGCTGGCTTGGCCTAAGGTGACCCTAGCGCTGGCCTTGCTAGTTGGTTTTTTGTCAGTCTCTGGACCCCTCAGGCAGACTCGGAGGGAGTCTACCGCCGATGACGAGGGCGACCTGTTGTACATGCCATCACCCTGCCCGGCTTGCCGGCCAGCCAAGGCACCCAGCTGCTGCAGCAAACCACCGGATGATCCTCACGGTGCCCGAAGTGGCCACGGTATTCGGCAAGGCCGGGCGAGCAGAGACGCCACCGATCCAGCACCGCTGAATAGTTTCGAGACACGGTGCAGTTCAAACCACGCGATTCAATGGCGCGCGGGATGACACCCGAAAAGCTGATCGAGGAACTGGATCGCGCGGTAAAGGTTCCGGGCTGTCCAATATCTGGGTGCCGCCCATTCCGAACCGCATCGACATGCTGGCGACGGGGATCAATAGCCCCATTGGGCGTGGAAAGTGTCCGGAACCTCCTTGGTCGACATCGAGCGCATAACGCGCGATATCGAGGCCCGTGGCCAAAGAGTGCCTGGGGTGAGGTCGGCCTTGGCAAGAACGCCTTTACTTGGCGGCCGTTACGTGGACATCCAGGATCGATCGACTGGCCCGCGGCGCGCTGTATGGCTGAGCATCGCCGATGTTGCAGGCGGTGGTATCGGGCGCCATCGGCGGCAGCAATATTGGTGAGACGGTTGAGGACTGGCCGCTTCCCGCATCAACCTGCGCTATTCCCAAGGAGTTGGCGAGACAGTCCGGCACGCACTACGGCGTATTGCCGATCCTCACGCAAGACCGGCCAAGCAGATGCACCTGGGCACCGTCGCCCCAGGTTAGTCTGACCGAAGGGCCGCCAATTCTGCGCAGCGAGGAACGGGGCGTCTGGTTCCGGTTGGGTCTATGTCGCATGTCCGTGGGCGCGACCTGCATCGGACCAGTGCGCGAGTTGCAGCCAAACGCGTAGGCTGAGCAGGTACAACTCATGCTGGCATGACCGTCTCCTACTCCGTCAGTTCGAGATTCTCGAGCGCGGCCAATGCACGGGCCTGCCGGGTGGTACCGGCGACCTTGTTGATCATCTTCGTGCTGCTTTACCTGACCTTCAGCCGCTTCGGTGAGGCCCTATGATCTGCAACCCTGCCCTTCGCCCTATCGGGCGGCATCTGGCTGCTCTACTGGTTCCGGCTTCAACTTGTCGGTGGCCACTGGGTCGGCTTTATCGCCTTGGCCGGGCGTCTCGGCGGAACTTTGGGGTGTCATGCTGCTGTACCTGAAGAACGCCTGGCATGGCGCGCTGTGGATACGGGCGCAGCGGTGATCCGGCCCTACTGGAGCAATTCGGGGAAGCGCGGTTGCTGCGTGTGCGGCCCAAGGTGATGACGGTGGCCGTTGATCATCGCGGCGTGTTGCCAATCCTCTGGCGGCGGAGGTGCCGGATTCTGAGGTGATGAAGCGCATCGCCGCGCCATGCTCGGCGCATTGATTACCGCGCGCTTGATGTCCATGTTGGTTTTTGCCGCCCGCGTACTGGCTTGAGCCGAAGGAGCGTACACAGAAGTTCGCGCACGCAGGAGTAGCTTTACAAACCCGGCAAGCCACGCGCCAAGCTGACTCGCCGGGTTAACGCGGCAGGAAGCTACGGCCGATGTAACTTTGACTCATTTTAATGACAGGTTTGGAGCGGATAATTATTTAAATCACCACCTTGAAGGGAGTGATTAAATATGAAAAGCCTCCCTTCAAAGTTATTGCAGCCCTTGCCGTTATGGTTGTTTCCTCTGCCGCTCGTGGCAGAAGGCGGCGGCTGATTCGTGTTTATGGCGGATGATTCAGGCCAATTGGGCAGGCCATGCAAAGGAGTATTGCTGCCGCTAACGGAAAGAATCCGCCTGAAGTTATTCATTACCCGCTTACGGCATGAAACTCGATATCGCCTAGGGTCGTGGCACTACCCCGACGGGAACTCTAGCTGCGGTGTGATGCCGGCCAGATGACCTACGAGGACTCAATGGCGATCTGAATATTCTTGAATACCGGGCAGCCGGACAGGTTGCCTTAATTCAAAACTTAGAAAATGACATCGCGGCTGACTGAATTTAATTTCCCAAGTCATCCCTGACGTTATTGCCATGTTGGTAATATGGCCGAGGCGCGCTTGGCTATGCCCGGCGCGCCTTGGCACATATATGCGACCACACAATGACAACTGCCAATAACATCAGGAGCATTTATGGAATAACAGGACCCTGTTGGACTTTCTCTGCTCGCTCTGAGCGGCAGTGCCGGGCAAGCTGCAATGGCCGCCGGCGAGAAAGGCGAGGGATTTATCGAAGCAGCAGCCTGACCCATCCTCATCGAAACCTCTACTTCAACCGCGATTTCGTAAAGGCCAGTTCCAACAGTCGGTAATGGCTATTCGAGAGTGGGCGCAGGGTGTGATAGGCAGATTCGGTCTGGGCTTCACCGAGGGCCAACCACTAGGCTTCCAGTGTCGATGCCTTTTGCCATTGCTAGGCATTCAATCTGACACTGGGACGGCCGTTCAGGAGCCGGGGCACTGTCGAGTTTTTTTTGCTGCCTTACAACAGCCTGGGCAGGCTGAGGACAACTACTCCAAACATGGGGGCGCCGGTGGAAAAACTCGGTTCATGGATTACGAGATCAAGGTAGGCGAACGTCTTCCCGTCAGCCGTCGTCCAATACGGTTGATGCAGGGCTTTTACCGGAGAGTTTTCGAGGTGTCACGTGGTCCAACAGCAAGCGTGGAAGGACTGTCGCTTCAGGCGGTTTCGCCTTCCACTCGATGAGCCCACCCAATACCAGCATGCATGCGCGAGCGCTTCGCTACCTTCTACGCGGCGAAGTGGACTCGCCATGGATCGCCTATTTCGGTGTGGGTGATTTACACGCTTAATGACAACGTCGCTTTAGGTCTCTACACACCGCCTCAAGGATGCCTGGAATCAATATTACGCGGGCACCACGCTGCAGCTACCCGCTTGCGGACGGAGTTCGCCTTTGATCGGCGGGCTGAACTACTACCAAGGGCGGTCGATGAAGGGGAAGCAGCTCCATCGGGAGCTTCGATAACACATCTGAGCGGCCAGTCGCATCAATTCGGCGCTCACACGTTACCTGGTGGGTCTCCAGCGCAACAATGGCAATGATGACTTCGACTACTTGCGCCAATCGCGACTCCACTATCGACAACTCCATCCCAGTACAGCGACTTCAACTCGCCCAAGAAGAAGTCAGGGCAAGTGCGCTTATGACCTTAGATATGGAGCCTTTCGGTGTGCCTGGATTGAGCTTCATGACTCGAAATGCCCAGGGCTGGATGCCGACTAACCACAACGCCAACGAAGTCTAATGCGCCGTTGATGACAAACGGCGATCCCCGTGGACCAAACCAGAAGCGCTGGGAGCGGGACATCAGGCCAAGTACGTTGTGCAGACTGAGGATCCTGAAGGATAGGTCTTTCCGTGTCCGCCACATGACCACTCGCGCGACCGATTACGAGTCGGATCTGATGAAGTTCCGCATGATTGTTCGAGTACCCGCTTGGAAGTTCTCTTAACCCTTTTGGCAGCGAGCGGGTTGATTGCCCGCTCGCGCCTTTGGTCCTGCCTTGTCCCTCGTAGTGCTCCTTTGGGTTTTGGAGACAGCCCTTGGCGCCCTAGGGCGCCTTTATGTTTACTTTAGGTTAAAGGACGTTATGGAAAATGATGTCGGCCACTGAAACAAGCGCCGCTGCTGGCAGGCAGTACTATGGCGGGATATTCTGCAACGAACCTGATCGAACCCGTCTTGGTCAAGCCAATGACCTGGTAGGCATTGCGTTACGCCATGACTTCCATGCCGGGGGAGGCCCCCGGCCATCCCGGGAACAGCGATGCCAGCAGATCATTCGCGCTTGTTTGTGAGTTCGATGACCTGAGCGCCGCGCGGCACATGACCTTCGACGAAACTTGCCGTTCAAATCACCGGTGTGGCAAGACGCTAACCGTGGCGCGACCGCCCAGTCTTTGCCTTCACTGCTGTTCATGTTGCTTTCAAACATGGTCGACGACTTTGAAGCATCGCTTCGAGGTGTGAAATCCCACTTCTGCAACATCCGCCAATTGCATCACGATGGGCATCAGATCGTCAGGGCATCAGCTGCTTGAACCGCAGCGTGACGGAGAGAGGCGCCAGTAAGGCCAGATTTAGCTTTCATGTACGTTGCTCCTTTGCCATCGGCGTGGGTGTGGGTCTTGGGCGAGGGTTCCGGAGCCTGCTCGGCGTTGCGCGTGATGGATCACCTACGTTGGACGACGCCTCATCCCCAGTGCATGTTGGTCATCGCCACTCATATCCGAATGGTGACCTGCCTTAGGTGCGGAGCCACCCTCGCTATCAGTAGCCGCGGCATCGTGATGACCCAGGCTCTCCAAGCATCACCGTGATCCATATGGTCATCGCACCGCCACTATTGTCATGATGGCCAGGCTTCTTGTTGTCGCCGTGCTGTCCTTCTGGTTATGCAATTGCGTTTCCCCACCACCGTGCTGATGGGCCGCCACTGGATGGCGACGAGTGTTTTGGTATTGCTTGGCATCATCGTCGGCAGTTGGTTGAGGAAGGAACCATGCCCAGATGTACTCGTCTCCCATGCTCTTGCCCACGCAGGCATACCCGTTGCCTTCGATTGCAATGCTGATCACCCAGAACGCGCTGACGGATTGCCATCGACACCGATTCCTTGCGAGGTTTGGGGTGCGCGGATAAAGCGAATTGGCTTAGTCGGTCTCCGCCACCTGCGCCAAATGACAGCCGATAACACATGGAGTTGTAGTTTGCCCGCACCGGCGCGAATAAGAGCTTGATCATCCAGGTGGGAACTCGAGTGTCCCGCGAAACGGACTTCGATAGAGCAGGTCACGGGCCATCGTGAAGAAACGATACACTGCAGGAAAATTGGGGACATCGGCCCCCACCGTTTGACCACGCCAAAGTAGGGCGCCGGCCAGGACGCTGTTTGCTACCGACCACGCCGCCGCCACCAAAGTTTTAATTGTTCTTTTCTGTCAGGTTCTCAAAAACCAAACATCCGGTACGGCGGACAAACGCGCCTCGTCTACATCACGCCCTCGTACGCGCACCTTGTCTGCCGTTGTTGCCATAGGACGGCTCCAGGGAAAACCCGATATAGGGGCCAACTGCCTGACAATCTTCGTTAACGCGACGCAAAGCCGAGCTCGGATATTTGCCAACCAGGGACCCCACAACCGTCGCTCAGATCGTTCTTGCCGTAGAAGTTTCATTTCGCCATGTTGCTGGAGAATCAGTCCGGTTGGTCAGCAGAATTCGTACCGCCCTCCAGTCGGGCAGCAGTTTGGCCATTTCTCGCCGAACGAAGCCGTGGCTCCGCCTCAAGGCGTAAAGCCATGCCCTGGATACCGAAGGCGGCCCAAGTCTGCGGCGAACTCCGGTTTGAAGTCCTGGCGAACGCCCGCGACGCATCCCACCAAGGGCCGATCGAGCGGCCACAGCAGCTGTTATTCAGCATCCTCGGTCACGCCTCTGGTACGCTCGCCTTCGGAGCGGGACCAGACCGGGTTGATATCACCGACCTTACCCAGCCCGACGCATCCAGGCCAGCGGTGCTGCCCTTCATCTGGCGTCCTGGTATTCGAGCTGTATCGAGCAGGAAAAAACTGTTGATTGGCGCGTCGTGAAAACTTGTGGCCAGGTAATGGCGGGAAAGCCGCTTGGCGATCAGCATCCGTCAGAACGGGAATGCGGCTACGGGCTGTGGTTCTCGGGCTTCAGCGGAGCCATGGTTCATCTTTGAATGATCCATGCCCTCCATCTTGTCCCTGCAGGCGCCATCGCCCCATCTTGCTGTGGATCCATAGCCTGGGCCTTCTCTTGGCTCTGGCCGTGCCCACTGGCCTATTGATCCATGCTGCCCGAAGCACCCCGCCATGCACCATGGTCCATCTTGCTGTTGCATCCATGCCTCCACGGCGCTTTGGCGAAAACCGTGGCCCATTGGCTGTTGGGGTTCCATCGACATGGAGGCCGGCCCATTGCGAATGATCATTCTTCGCAGCCTTGGGTAACGCCGCCGCTGAGTGCACTCAGAGACACGGCCAGCGCTATGAGGACGGGCGTGAAAACCTAGTTGGTCATGGTTTCGAACCTGCTTCGGCTTTCGGTGCCGCCATGCTTATCCTCATCTTCTTCGTGGCCCCATATCGTCATGGTTCATACCCCATGATCCTTGGCGCCATGAATCCATCTGCTGGCCAGCGGCCTTGCCTTTCGATGATCTGCCAGGCTTGTCACTGGCGTCGGGCGCAGCCGACTCGCGGCATGTTGTTCGTGCTCGCTGTGCCCCTCAGCCTGCCCAATGACGTCGGCGCGCTGCAGAACAGCCAAAGACTGAACATCGCTGCGCTTGCCCAAAAACAGGGCATTAGCTTCATAAAACAGTACTCATCAGAAATCTCCTTTATCATCCACACGGACTTCACGGAACATGCCCATTATTCCATGTTGGAGCAAACAGGTGGCACGTGAAGGCCAACGACCCAACGCATCGGCAGTCAACCCGATAGCTGCGCTTGGAACCTGGCGGCATGTCGATTGGTTCGGTTTGTTTTTACGCACCAGGAAATTGCCGTCGCATTCCTCCAGATCACTCCACATGCCATGAAGATTGGATCGGGTGAGCCATCATGTTGGTCGTTGACCAGCGTGAGCGGAAACACGCTCGCGCGTACTGAGGCGCAGAGGTCTTCGGCGGTCAGAAGGACTTGATTGCCATCGAAGGCGACCAGGCAATTATTGGTCTCCTGTGCCCGGTAAGGTGCAGCTCGATGGTGCGATTGGGTTCGCGTACCAATCCGGGTCGAGGAAGGTTGCTGCGCAGGTCAGAGTACGTGAGGACGCGTCGGCCCGTTGTCTCGCAAACCAATACCTGGGTCGTTCCAACTTATTGCGTTGGTGTCATGCGTTCTGCATATCGACCAGCGGGTTGTTTGTCTCTGAGGTGGTGTGCCTTGCATGGCCCTTGCCATGCCAGCCATGCCAGCCATTGCCGCCCGAAAAAGATCCATTCCACCATCTGGGCTGTGATCCATGCCGGCCATGCCACCCTGCATGCCCCCATGATCCATTGCCCCGACATACTGCCGTGATCCATCCGGCCATGGCTCCCATGATCCATGCCGGCCGTGGTCCATGCCCATGTCACCCATGGCAATCAGTGGGCGGGGGTCAGGCTTGTACCGGTGCACTCAACCCTTCCTGTACCGCAAGTGCCGTCGCGCATAGCCAGTTGCGTGTCCATGGATGGGCAAACACGGTATGGCCTGTTCGCTGTCTGGTTCGATGGATCACGTCGGTAGGTTCGGCCACGGGATACCGGACTCGTCGACCGCTGACCGTTTTGGACGTGCAGACCATCGGCCGCAACCCACATCATCTTTCAGGCGGGATGCGCACATCGAAATTTGGTCATAGCCGAGGCATTAATTGACGCAGGCGATCTTTTTCGCCTGGTTTGATGAATATGCCGGTCAGTTGCCATCAGGTGCCTGGCCATTCGATCAGGTAGTGTAGTGTAGCCACTGACGGTCAGCGAGATCCGTCGGGCTTCATCTTCACATCTCGGCCCCACATCTTGCCCGATCGGCTACGGCGGACGGACCAACCCATTCTCGCTTACGTCATTCGATGAAGTCACCAACGGTGCGTTTGTGCTGGTTGTAGTAGGTCGACTGTTTCTTGAGCTTGGCCTAGTACCCGCGTTGGATTTTTCATCGCGTCCAGTTCGCTCAGCAACACGGACGTAATACCGTCGTAAACTGAAGGGCTCGGGCGTCCTTGGCATCGATGACCAGCGCACCGTAGACGGCCGGAGCTGCTCCTGGAGCCCAGAATGGCTGTGATACCAGTAGGGCCGTTCTGGTTGACTTGAACTTTGTACTCATACATCCATTCAGTGTGGCCGATGCCATGGAAGCTCAGCCGAGGAACAACCATCCATGTTCGCCGGCAGGAGGTGAGCCGTGCCAATGGATGGAGGTCCTCCTTGAGGCGTGTTGCCCGCGCAATGTGGACGGTATCGCCTTCGCGCAACGAAGAATCGGCCCAGGGGAGCGAGCCGTTGATGCATGGCCGTGCGCGCTGCGCCGGTGATGTCACCGGGGTTCACCGATGAATAGGCTCGAAATTCGTTACCAGTCAGTACGTTGGGCTGGCCCGGGGGCTGTTCGACCGCCCAGACCCGGCGTGCGCCACAGCCAAGTTCCGCCGATAATACCGGTGCTTGCCAGGCTTGACGGAAGGTGCGCCTTGTAGTTTTTTGCTTTGCATGGCCGTATTTGTCCAATCCGTCAAATGAGCCGTGAGGTGTGCCCGGTCTCGGGTTTCATGGCGGCTCAATGTCGGGGATTTACCCTCAAACTTTCCACGTCGGTGTGGCATGCACAATGCCTACCGACGATCAGCAGTATGAAACTACCATATTTCAACCATCGGGTGATTTACATTTCTGTAAGGTAGATGACTCAGCAGTGGGTGTGCTCTGCTTGCTCGGTTGGACTGCTGGCTTACAGGAGCCTCAAACTTTCTGCTGCTGGGCACCCCGGGTAGGCCCCAGAGGACGTCTGCGTGCCTGCTCCATGCGCGCGAAGGTTCGGTCAGCACCACCTTCAGCCATTGCCAAGCTTGGAGATGCTCAGAGCAGTAACTACAAACAGAGCTCTGATCGATTTCATTTTGGGTATTCCTCGTAAGTTAAGTGGTCCCTGCAGCTGCAGAGGCCGAGCTCTTTAGGCTCGATGTCACTTAACTAAGAGGGCCTGTCAGAACCATGAGCCGAACATTACGGTTCTGTCAGGTTTGCCTATTTCTTTTCTTGTAGCCCATCCGAGGAAGCGCTCGGTACTGTCTTTCATGCCCTCATAAAGCTTGCGAATTTCTGGGAGGGCATTGCACGCGGCAGCGATGCCTAATGCTAATCAGCGGTCATTCGCACCCGCGGATAAGACCACCAACAATTTAAGAGAGTGCACTATGATCGGAATAAATCCAAACGTCGCTACCGGTTGCCGCTCTGGCTCTCGTGGCCGCCGAGCCTGTTTTTGCTTTACCCTGCCTGTCCAGGCCGCCCAGCGACACCAAAGAAGCTGAAGTGAAAGTGCTTCGGCTGTCAACGAGTTGCAAGGGCAGAACGACTGGCATTGACCGCCAAAAATGCCTGCCAAAGGCCAGGGAGAATGTAAAGGCCAGGGTTTTCCAAGCTGATGACTCAGGCCAAGTGCGATGAGCCGTGGTAAGACCAGCGGAATAAGCCGTTGCGGGGAGTGCCTGCCACTCCCCTGCTGGAGTTCTGAATTGAGTAAGACCAAAAACACTGGGTTTCGCGTCTTGGCCTTCGCTAGGAAGTATTACCAGCAGATTTTGAAACCAGCCCGACCTGCGGTCGACTGGTTTGAGATCATTCTCCGAGAATTACCTGGTGGGCTGGTGGCAAGGCCTCTACCTTTCTCGATGCGATTGGCGATGCAATACCCGTTGGTGATGCACGAGTATCGCCGTCGATCGGCGGTTCACATAAACCTGGACATGGGCTACCTACGAACAGCTCAAGCACACTGGCGGACCGATACAGCCCCAGTGGGTCCGACCACTTGTGCTGGAGTCGCGGGCAACGCCCATCAACTCCCGACCTGCTGCCGCTGCCATTTTACCAAGAAAGGCCTGCTGCATGTCGCCGCGCGGGTGCGATCTAGTGCAGGGATGTTTCTGGAACGTCCATGTGCTGGAGAACGTTTCCTCTTACGTGGCAGTGGAAGACGTCCAGCATTGAGCGAATCGCAGTTTTTCTCTCGGAACTGACGTTTCCCGACCGGTTGCGAATTGCTCCTTGACGTGGACAACGTTCTACGTCAGCGGCCCGAGAATCAGGATTTCGACCCATGGCAGTTCATCTTGGAATTGCCGCACGAGCGGAGTTCGTCAAAATTCATCTGAGCGGCATAGCGATTACGGGCAAACCTCGATCGAACCCACGACCAGGCCCATTCGCTGACCACAGGTTTGGGCGCTCTACAGCAAGGACTTTTGAGCTACTTTGGTCCAAACGTCGACGTTGATCGAGCGGGATGATCATTTTTCCACCGTTCGAGGATCTGTTATCCGAGTTGGAGCAGCCCGAGCTATCGCCAATGGCGTTGATAATCCGAGGGGCAACCCTTTTTGAGCCTGAGCGCCTTACAGACTGCATTTGAAAACTTACTGACAGGGATTTGGTGCGCCTGCCCTCCACGACTTTTTGAGCAAGTCGCGGTCGATTGCACTGCCGCTGAGTCCCGTCGAAGGCCTGCGGATTACCAATAACGCCTATCGCTTCGCGCCTGCTGGCGGTGGCTGCGCGAGGATTTCCGGCGCTTCAGCAATGGCTGGGAGAAGAGTCGTATCGCAGCAACTCGCAGCTGGCCTATTTCACCGCCTGGCCACCACGGCATTTCAAGCATTCGCTGGCTTGGTAGAAGCTGCCGAGTTTATGACAGCTACATTGACCGGAACCTTCAACTTTCACGAATTCGCGAACTCGCGGAGCCTTGAGGGGTTTTACACTGGCTTTCGATGTGCGCAGGACGTCGAAGCGCTTTCACAATGCAGGCCATTCAGTGACGTTTTCGGCTGAAGACTGGTTTCATTCAGGGTTTCCCCTGACCCATCTGCCAGATGGCTGCGATTGGCAGTACAACACCCTGGCGCTTGGAAGGCTGCCAAGTCTGGGGATCTGCTTTCCCGTTGCCACACAACCAGCCGGGAATCGAGACTGTCGGGTTGGCGTCCATTAACCTCGTATGCAGTACCGAGCCTGGAGCCAGAAGAGGCGTCAGCATTGCGGTTTTTCGTCGAGGGTGGATCGCCCCCCCATTCGGCCGAAACTCTGCGAGTCATTGGCGCAAAAAAACAACATGGAGAGGCAAAGCCCCCCTGCAGGCCCGCAACTTGGTTTGAAATTGTGGTGTCAACGAAGGTTTGCTAAAGCTTCAGGGCAACTATTCACGAATGACCCGGGAACCTATAGGCTAGGCAACTTCTCTTTTGGCCACTCCGAGCGCGTTCTATGACACCACCGGCATCATTTCATTTCAACAGCAAGCCTTGCTGGACCAGAGACACAGGCGATGTGGCGACGGCGGGTAGGTTCATTGGGAGGCGTTGTAGGAAAAGTCGTCGGCATAGAAGACGAAAAAGCCACGAGTTCTCTGCATTTGAAAAGCCTGTTCAAGGCGCAAGCGGTACTCCTATGACACGCTTGGAAAATGCCGAAGCCAGGCGATCACTCCAAACTGGCTTCGCGGCGAGATTGGTTCAGGAAGGTATGACCAACGAGGTCAACCAGATCCCAGGCTAAAAAAGAGCTCCAGAACTGGAGATTTAGTGGGCGATAGCAGGTCAGCCGCTCAAGCGCTGGACCCGGGCCGATAGCCAAGCTCCTGGAATCAGCTCGCGGATCGATTCGGCACTTTTCTGTGCTCTCTACCAGGGACCTTTGCCGGGCTGCCCGCATCCACCTCTACGCGTTGCGTTCCTGATCCAAGCGTCTGGATGGCCTTCGTGATTTTGCTGGACGCAACTGCCAACCCAAAACCCATACCCGAAACATTCAGGCTGAACATCTCTCTCACCTCATTTCGTCGCGGCTCAAAGGGTTAAACCGCCAACAGACCAGTTCGACCTTGACCACGATTGCAAGGTCAAGTGGCGCCAAAAACGCAACCAATAAGGCTTCAGCCGTTGTTCACAGGCATCAGGATGGGTTCGATTGGAACACAACACTACCGTGCCTTGCGCCCCTCGTCAGGGGCGAAATACAGATTTCTGAACGGTCATAAGTTCAGGATGCAGAAAAACAACCGAGGACCATCCGCCTCGAGGCCCCTTTGAGAAGTAATTGTGCTGCCCTACCGAGGCGTTTTCGATGGGGGGGGCAAGGTGGTCGATTTTTGCGGTTTCTTCGCCGCTTGAATAGGCTGCCACTGCAGAAAGGGTTCGGCTGTACCTCCCGCCACCAAGGGGGCTTGCGATAAAGCGGGACGCAAGCAGTGCAGGAAACTTTCGGTCGGTTACCACCGTGCCCCCGCTGTTCGGCGAGGGCGGTTGAGCAAACAAGGAGTGCCCTCGGCTTTGCGTTGTTGGCTCCCGAACGGAATGCGGACGGGCCCCGGCCCTCGGGCCGGGGTTCGGGGGTTGGGCGTTTTTTCGGGGCCACGGTTCCTGTTTTTTTGGCCATCCCTCTCCCTTTTCCCCCTTGTGT
>Ga0163217_1020138_pt1 | contig 12715 bp, 15 predicted proteins | sample SynspAceP_FD_185933 | JGI IMG/M metagenome (GOLD analysis project Ga0163217, IMG submission 185933) | Saline lake microbial communities from Ace Lake in Antarctica - Synechococcus sp. Ace-P (PacBio error correction) | ecosystem: Environmental > Aquatic > Non-marine Saline and Alkaline > Saline ... | reverse complement strand
CCCCGCCAGCACCAAGCCCCTCTGGTGCGAAGGCCAGATCTTTGCTGGGACAGGCCTTAAGGCTCGAAAGAGCGGCCTAGAGTGAAGTCTTGGGTGTTCCAGGATTGATCTGTCGATCAGGCTCTTCGGAAAGTTCAGCTGCTTGCCTCCGCCAGACGTCCAGGCGGCACCTTCCGCCTCCGTCCCTCGCTTCTTGAATGCACCTCGTCCCCGTTTTTTTGATCGCCGCGCTCCTGGTGGGGAGCTCCCCAACATCAACGACCGCATCAGTTACCCCCAGTTGCGGGTGTTGTCGTGCCGACGGCAAGCCAAGCTCGGGTGCATCACCAGGGAAGCGCCCTGGAGGTGGCAAGGATCGGATCTGGATCTGGTGCTGGTCAGCGAGAAAGGCCGATCCGCCGGTCTGCCGGATCATGGTAGACACGGAAGTTCAAATTTCGAGCAGGAGAAAAAAGAGGCAAGGAGCCATGAGAAAAAATTCTACCAGAGGAAGTCAAGGAGGTGAGATTGCGCTACAAGATCGACTCACGACTACCATGCGCATCAGCCAGGCCGTCCACTTCCTCAAGGGGACTCGGTGAACAAGGTCAGATACTGTGTGATTCTCCGTGTCGGAAATCCAGCACACAGCCTTGTCTCGTGTGTTGTTGTATCGCATGGCCAAAGACCTCGAAGAGAGCGCTGAGATTCCAGCAGATCGAAGCGGGTCGCGTAACTGTCCTCACCCGCGCAAACTTCACCCCTGTTAGATCTGTGCTCGTCTGGCAGCCAAGGCGGTGTGCGCACCATTCCCTACCCGGTGCGTCAGATCACCACGGCGACACGCCCCTGCCGCAGGCTGTGCAGCGCTTCTGGCCCCAACCGGCACAGCCCCGGATGCCAAAGGGGGAATTTGTCACCTGGGCAGAAGCTCCGTAGGGATGCGGCAAAGCTGCAGGTTCCCACCGGCGTGCGATTCCACATTCCAGCAGGAAAGCGTAGGAGTGCCCGTGTCGCGTCTGCTAAGGCTGTAACACCAGATCTGTTTTCGCCTCGCGGGCGGCCACTTACCCGCCGGCACGGCTGCCCAGCACCCGCCAGCTGGTCGATGCAGACCGGCCTGCACCGCCAACAACAAGTCAGCAAGGTCTACTCTCTCTCCAACTCGAAAATAACGGCGTTGTAGAGGCCATGGCTGTTCCGGCCTTTATGTTTGCGCGGCCAGCAGAAGCCCCGCGAGGGCGTATAAGGGTGCTCGCGGGCTTGCGCAATCGCCTCTCCGCCCACATTGACCGGGAAGTGCGGGCAGTCGGTCGACGGGCTGCTTAATGCGGTTGCACCCTGCGCAAGCCGCCGAGCTGATCACCCGCGAGATCGACTTGGAACTTGGGCGCCTGCGTGTGTGTCTGTCTGTTGGGCGCCCGGCGGTGGCTTGGGTTCCACCCGGGAGGGACCATCGGCGCGCCTCCCTTGCTGATCGGTGAGGGAGCTGGGACCTCTTGGAGGGCCGGTATGTGTGTGTAACCGTCGAGGAGTAGGCTCGAAGCGTGTCGCGCCGAAACCCTCCAGCAACGGCAACCGTGGTGAACCAGCCAGCTACTTCCCTGCAGGACGTTCGAAGAGCTGGCCCAATCGCTATGTGTCGGGCTGGTTGGCCCCGTCGACCTCAATGATTTTTCCGCACGAGCTCGACTGCTCAGGAACTGCGCCACCGGCAGCTGCGTGGGGTGGTGAGCATCAGCCCGGCATCCTGCGGGCGGCGAGGTTGATTCTGCACAACAGCATGCGCGGCAACGATCTGCTGGTGATGACCGCCAACCCGGATGTCGGCAGCCGCCTGCTGGCGCTGCTGCGGCGCCAGCATGTTTTGCTCTGCGACAGGCCCAGTTGCCGCTGAGTTGAGGCAGGACCCTTGCGCCAGATCGCGTCCCAGCTGATGCGCCTGCCCCAGGTGCAACTGTGCCAGAGCTTACCTAGGGCTGCCCCTATCGACCTGTGGTATAAGGAGATCGGCCTGACCTCCCCGCCCGCGGCCTCCTGGATCGGGAGCTCAGCCCAGGCCGCTGAGCTGCCTCGCCCCCTCCCAGCAGGCCTTCCCGTTCTTTTCCCCGTCCACCCTTTCCCCGTCTGCCCTTGGGTTCCTCGTTCGGCAAATCCTGAGCACCGTGGGCGCCCGATGCTCCGGCATCATCGCGAGCGCGACCCTGCCCGCCCGTGGGCAACCTGGAGATCCTGCTCTGCTATTCCGCGGATTCCACGCCCTGGTGCTGCATCGTCAGCCCACCGGCTCTGCGCTGCCAATTTCCTCTGCTGCCGCGGTGCTCTCCAGGCTGGCCCGCAGCCTCACCGGCGTGGAGATCACCCCGGGCCAGGACGGCTCCGGGTGTTCATCGACCACGGGCATGGCGTTGGTGATCGGCGAAAACCTCGAGATTCGGCAACCGCGGCCTCCTCTATAACCCAGGGCGTGACCCCTGGGCGGCACGGCAAGGTGCCGGCAAGAGCGTCCACCCCACCCTGGGGGAGAACGTGTGGTGGGCGCCGGCGCAACGTGCATCGGGGCGATTTCAGCGTTGGATCGAACACCCGCCATCGGCGCTTGGATCGGTGGTGCTGCAATGACGTTCAACCGGACGGCACCGTGCGTGGCATCCTGGCCGGGGGTGGGTGCATCATTCGGGGGTGCGCATCGACCCCCTTGGCCCACTCCCAGCTGCCGGCATGCGGAAGCCAGGGTGATCGCAATCTGATGGAGCGCAATCCGACGCGCTCGAAGTCGAACCTCAGCGTCTGCAGCACTGCTCGCGCGAGGTGGCCGCCGGGGCGTCCCGCTGCAGGAAAGCCTGCCGGGGGCACCTCCCAGAAACTCAAGGATCGCGAAATCATCCAGTTCCTCGCGAGGATTGCTTGCCAGTGATGTCCGCCGCACCAGCACAGCAACTGAGGCGGGCGGGGCCGCTGCGGCTCGGCTTCAGCCCGTGCCACGGCCGGGCTGTTTCCATGCGGGGCTGAACATGAACATTGAATAGATCACATTGCGGCGCATCGAAGTCATCATGTCGGAGAACATGTCGTAGCCTCGTTCTTGTATTCGATCAGGATCTTCTGGCCGGTTAAGCCGCGCAGCCCCACCGATTCACGCAGGGCGTCCATGGCCTGGAGAGGCTCGCGCCAGAGGCGTTCGTTGCTGGAGGATAAAGAAACGCTCGGCCTCGCGCATTCAAGTTGGGACGGGATTGATCCACTGGCTTTTCTTGAGGTCATAGCATTGGCAACTGTCGGGCAGGAAGCTGAGCTCTCCATCGACAGGGCCTGCAACTGCTCAAGGCGTGAAGATCGGCAGCAAGATAACGAATTCCTGCACCTTACGAGACAGCCGGGCCAAGATCCCATCCTCCGAGGGGCAGGTCGGGGGTTGACGTAGGCCGTCGACCGAACGTCGTCCTGGTGCGCTCCCCCGTAGCACGATCACCTGCAGCTTCCAGCTCCCGGCCCTCCAGACACAGGCGGCGTTCGGCATACACGGCCACGCCGCTGGTTGTTCATCACTTCGTCGTACTCAACACCTGCTTGCGGATTGTACGTAGTAGTAGGTTTCGACCTTTTTCTGTTCTCCCTTTCGAGCGACGGGTTGAGGCATGGCCCGATTCGATCGGCATGTCCTTTCACCGAAGCATTCATCAAGACCGGCCACCGATCCCCCACGAAGATGCGCAGGAGGTTGTCTTCAGCGAGAGGAAGAAGCGGGTGCTGCCCGGGTCCCCCCTGGCGGCCGGCGGGCGGCCACGCAGCTGGTTGTCCACCCGTTCGCGATCATGGCGTTCGGGGCCGATCACGTGCAGGCCGCCGGCCTGCCGCACCACGTTTCCTCCTCTCTTGGACCCACGCCATCGTATTCGGCCCGCACCGGGTGATCAGCTGGGCGCAGGATTCTGGATCTGGGCGTCGTCGGTGGGGCCTTCTCGGGCCGCCTGGGCGGATGCGAGTCTTCGAGTTCAAGCACCGAGGGCCCGATCGCCCCAGGCCTTGACCAGTTCCTGCCAGCTCCACCAGGGATGTTCGGTGGCGTCGTGAGGGGCGGCGGGGTAAGAGGCGCGATGGCGCGGGCGCCTCGCCTTGGGGCATGGCCAGGCCGGAGGGGCTGCTGCCGAAAGCCACCGCGGGCAGGGGGCTCCCGCGGCAGTGAACGGCGGGGACGGTGGCCCTCCTCCGGACGCACCAGGCGGGGGCAGCAGACTCGCGCAGTTTGAGGCGGGCCATGTAATCGCTGTTGCCACCGGAGGATGATGTCGTGCCGCGTTCAAGCCATGTTGGTGGCGATCGTGACGGCCCCGGCCCGGCCGGCCTGGGCGATGATCTCAGCCTCGCCGCTCCACGTTCCGGCTTGGCGTTCACAGGTGGTGGGGGAGCCCTGTTCGGCAAGAAGGGCACTGAGCAATTCTGAATTTCTCCCGCTGTGGTTCCACCCAGCGCCGGACCCGATCGGCCGGTGGTGCAAGCGGTTTCGGCGGCCACGTGCGCGCCATTTGGCGGCCTCGTTCTTGTACCACCTGATCACAGATCCAGGCTTGTGAACGGGTGCGGTTGGTGGGTACAACGGTTCACGTTCGAGCTTGTATTTTCCTGAATTCCACTTCTTCGGCTCTTGGCGGTGCCGGTCATTGCCGCCAGACGCGAATAGAGGCAGGAAGAAATTCTGATTAGGTGATGCTTTGGCAAGAGTCTGCGTTTCCGGCTGAATCGCCAGGTTTCCTTGGCTTCCAATCGCCTGAGTGTGGCCGTCGCTCCCAACGGCGACCAGGCATTACCGACCAGTGAACTCATCGACGATCACGGCATCCTCGCCGCGCACGATGTAGTTTTCACCATCCTGATGAAACAGGGATTTGGCCTTTGAGGGCGTTGGTGATGTAGTGAGGCCCAGGATCTGCGGATCGAACAGATCCTGAATTTACAGCTCTCTGCCTTCGCTTAGCCCTCGTCGCGTGAGCGTCACGTTGCGCTGTTTTTCATTCTTACCTCGTAATCACCTTCGGGTCGATCCCGTTTTGGAGGTTCCTTCTCGGCCCGCAGTAGCTGATCGGCATCTCGCAGCCCGTCGATACTTTTCCTGGGGCCTTCCGATTGTGCCTGGAAATGATCAAGGGTGTGCGCGCTTCATCCACCAGAATGGAGTTCGACCTTACATCGATGATGGCATAATTGGAAGCTTCGTTTGTACTACCTTCTTCGATTCGTGTTGGAACATTGTTGTCGCGCAGATAGTCGAAGCCAGCCTCCACTGTTGGTGGCACTAGGTGATGTCCACCAGGCCGGTAGTTGCGGCCGTCGCTCCGGACGGGCATTGTCCTGTTGGATCAGCCCACGAGAGGCCAGGGAGGAAGGAGCACCTGAGCCCATCCACTTCGGCCATCGCGGCGGGACCAGGGTGTCCGTTCACGCGTCCACCACGTGCACCCCGGCGGCCGGTTGAGGGCGTTGAGGTAGGCCGGCAGGGTGGCCACCAGTTTTGCTTCGCCGGTCTTCATTTCGGCGGATCTGGCCTTCGTGCAGCACATGGCCGCCGATCAGCTGCACGTCGAAGTGGCGCCTATGCCCAGGCACCCGCTTGCCCGGCTTCGCGCACACCGCAAAGGCTTCCGCGCAGCAACCATCAAGCAGCTGCGCTGCCTTGGCCGGGGATTCCGCCTTCCGCCAGCATCTCCTGAGCTGGCAGTTCTTGCCACGCAGGCTGGGTCGTCGCTGTAAGTGGGGCGATCTCCTCTCCAGCAGGTTGATGTCACACACCGGGGGCTGAAAGCGCTCAAGCTATGCGGGCATTGGGATCACCCAAGCAGGAATTTGAGCATTTGCACGGCGGCCAACCTTATTGGCTTTCAGCTTATCACCGTGAACTCTGAACGTTTTGCAAAGAAGGCAAGCGGGTCAAGGGGTTTGGCCTCACCAGCGTCCGCTAATGACGGCTCAAGGCAGGTCGCGGGCAGATTGGAAAGGGGCTGGCCGGTAGAACTTGCAGGATTGGCAAGCCGCCCTGGAACGCCATTGCCTGCCCGCCCACCCTCTGCTGAAGGCTCTGTGTCTGGCCCGCGGCCATCAGGCTAGATCGCCCCACGGGACCCTGAAGCTGCGAGTGCTTTGGCGTCTTTGGCGCCCTGCAGCAGTTCTCGATGCCCACAGCTTCTGGGCCTGCGGCCGCAGCCGCCACGAACCTGCGCCGCATGCTGGGGGGCAGCAAGCGCCGTGAGTGAGTGCCTGGGGAGAGGGCGATTGCTCGGCTTTGGCAGAGCCACCACGATGGGGTGTTCCGAAGCTGTGCTCTGGGACGTGGTGGTGCCGAGGCCAAGCCAGGTTCAGGGCTGGGCCGCAGCATCGTCGAGGAAGTTGCTGCACGCACCGGCAGATCAAGGGGCGGGCCCGAGCGGAATCTACCTGATGACGACCAGGGCGAGCTGGCTTCTACGAAGCGACTCGTTTTCAGCTACGGGCCACGCCCAAACCCTTGCTGGTGCGCGACGATGCGCTGATTCAAGCGGATGAAGAGATTCGAACTCTCGGATTTTCTCCTTGGCAAGGAGATTGCTCTTACCACTGAGCTACATCGCGATTCGACGCTTCCGACGAATCAAGAGCATGCCCTAAAGGGGTGCCCCCAGATCAAAATCAGAGGAGCTGCGTGCCGTCGCTGGGGTCGTCTAAGTCAAGTCCATGACACCGCGTTTCGTCCAGAGCCTCTGGAACAATCTCGAGGAACTCGGTGGACCCGTGGCAACAGGGCGGTCGGATTCAGAAGTCTCAGCAACGATTGGCTTCTGGGCTGTTTCCGTACCATTGCAGCAGCTTAATTGATGTCGTTGGACACGAACTGCAAGCGGCCTGGATCTGTTGAAGCCGGGCCAGCCTAGCAGGTTTGGCGCTGCTGTTTCAAAAAATCGCCAAGGCACCCGGCCTTAGGGTGCACATCAGAATTAGGAACGAACTAGCTCAATCACTTCGAAACGACCTCCTTGCGTCTTCGCTTCCACTTCTATTGCCCATATTCAGGGAACCCGGGCTCGAAAAAGCAATGGTTGCTCTAAATGGCTAAGCCAATTAAATAGCACAGTTCAGATTGCTGGCTCCTGCTTACTCTGGACCTGGAAAACACCACTGCTGAAACCATATGATACACACTCAGGGACTAGAAAACGCTTAATCTGAAACTACCAAAAATGCCAGTCATGAGCTGAATCAAAGTAATTCCAGCAAAAGCTGCAGATTATTCATTTAAGTTGGGGAAACCACCTATTCCCGAATTCTAATACATAACAAATGCAGCAAACAGCACTCATCGCCGGGCACACCGGCCAAAGACCGGGGCATATTTGGTCGCCATCTACTTGAGTCGGCGTTACGGGTAGTGGGCAGTAGTCGCGATGCCCAAAGTAGTGATTTACCAGCGGCGCGGCAGGCTCAGGCCGCAGATCAAAGACATTGGAGCTCATCTCCTTGGCCCCCAACGATTTCCGAAGCGTGCGTTAAGCACTGTCATCTTATCGAGCCAACTGAGGTATAATACCTTGCCGGGCAAACGGTTGGGCTCTCGTTTGAGCAGCTGTTGAATGCATGGAGTCAAATCGCCAGTGGTCGTTTAATTTTTTAGAGGTGCTGCCGCTTACTTGACGCACCCAACACGGTCTCTTCAGTGGCTGGCAGCTCGGAGTGTTTCGGTGATACCCAGCAGAAACGGCAAATGAACAACTGCCTTCCATCCCAGAAGCCCTATGCCGTCGCCAAAGGCACAGCCATCTTCTGGGCACGTTGGCAAACTATCGTGAGGCCATATGGTATTTTCTGCCTGCAGGTCTTCTTGCCAACACGAATCACCGCTTCAGGCCTTTCACGCTTTGTGTGACCCAGAAGAATCATTGAAGGAGTTACGAAGCATCAAGCGGGGAGATAGCCATGAGTTAAACTCGCAATCTCGACCATTTTGCGCGGACTGGGGTTGGGCGCCTGAGTATGTTGTGGCCATGCAACCAGATGCCTCCAGCCCCAGAGCCCAAAGGACTACTTAATTGCATCGGGTGTTACCACATCACTGCGTTTGAGTTTGTACGCCTCGGCCTTTGTTGCTGCTGGGCTGCGACGTAGGAAACCTACCTTGATCAGACGACGCCACCTTTCTGCGGCCAAGTGAATCTTAGATACTTGCCATGGATCCTAGCCTTTCAATGCGCGCCGATCTCGGCTGAAGGCTTCCAGGTGTCACCGGCTGAGATCGTCCAACGAAATGTACGAAGAGAGGACTCATCTACACAGAAAATACGTTCTGGATCCTGCGTTTTGGTTTGGACCTCACTTCTCCAATCAACCTTTACTTCCTATGGCCAAAACGCATTGATCACTGGAATTACCGGTCAAGAGGGTTCCTGGTTCTTGCGGAACTACTGCAATAGAAGAGTTGTGAGGTACAGGGGCACTCCAAGCGACGCGCCAGCAGCTTCAACACCAACCGCCTCCGGACCACCTCTATCAGGACCTCATGAACGCAATCCACATTCTGAACCTGCACTATGGCGATCTCACGGATAGTACCAACTTGATCCGCATCATCCAAAGGTGCAAGGCCGCATAAATCTATTATTCAGGTGCTCAAAGTCACTGGCTTGTGAACTATGAAACTACTGATACACAGCCAATTTCCGACCTCTGTGAACCCTTCGCCCTCCTCGAAGCCGTGCGGATCCCCTGGGTCACCAGCAGGGGCTCGCATTTATCGGTCCTCTACAAGTGTGTTGTTATGGCTTGCTGTAGAAAATATACAAGAAGAGAGACGCTATCTTTCTTTCCCTGCAGCACTATGGGGGTTGCCAATTCCTTTATTGCCTGCTGAGATCGGGCGTTACTGTAAGCCTATTCATGCATTGTTACACTGGCACTCTGTTCAGCCATGAATCACCACAGCTGGGGCGAAATCTTCGTAGCCCGCAAGATCACCACGAGGCCTTGCCCGCATTTGATGGCGGGCTTGACGATTGCATCTTCATGGACAACCTCGACTCGCTTTCGCGATTGGGGCCATCACACGTGATTTATGTGGAGATGCAGTGGCTGAGTTGGCAGCAAGGAGGGGGCTACCGGAGGAATTTCGATGGATCGCCCACAGGCCGTCGGAAATGTAACGCGTTCATGAACTCACCGCCAACCACTGGGATGGGAATTGTATCCTTTGGGCGGTGAGGCCTTCAGCGAGATCGGCTCTCAGTTGACATGGAACACCCTGTAAGGATTGATCCCCAGCTACTTCCGTCCAAGCGGAAGTGGGAAACAGCTTCCGGGTGATCCCACCGAGCCAGGAAAGGACTGGGCTGACGCCCCACCACCACACTGGAAGAGCTGTTGGCAGAAATGGTCGCCTGCCGACAAGGAAGAAGCTTGCGAAGGAAAATCCATTCTAAGGCGGAGAGGGATTTGACTTTGGATCAATGGAAACCACGAACGAAACACTTTCATTAACAAACAAAGCAAACAGCTGAGTCCTTGAAACCGTGTCTTTGTGGCCTGCCTTCTGCCAAGAAGGACATCAGAGATGTGAGCCAAAACGGGCGTAGGCCGCAGATGTTTGCCGCACTAAAACGATCCATTTCGTAATGCGGCGAAGACGCGTGTAGTCCTTCAGACCAGGCGATGGCTGGGCGCTGCTGATTCCACAGCTTCAACCACTCCCCGAGCCCAGTCCGCCCATGCCTGAGCCATTGAGAGGCGACAAAAGTCACGAAACCCTGACCAACTCCCGATGCACTTCAAGATCGGGAAGCTACAACCGGCGTGGTCACAAGGCCAAGGCCTTCAATCAGGGTAGGGAGAAGCCTCGGCAAGCGAGGGAACCAGCACCGCTCAGCATGGCGATAGACGCCGCGGCAGCACTCGGGTCAAGTCACCGAAAGCTTGGAGAACGGCAATGCTGGAGAGCGTGGTTGCGATGCCACTGATGCTTTTCTGAGGGGATCCAAGAACCGCAACCTGCGAAGACAGGAGCGGAAGACATCACAGCCTGCCGAGCAACCACGACTGCAATATCGCGTTCTCGTCAAAGGTCTGACCATTTTGTAGGCGTGGCGTTTTTACCCACCATCAGCCAGAAGCGCCGCATCCACAAGCCATCACCTGCTGGGGGGGGGATTGATCCATGGCCGTAGCCAGCATGAATCACATGGACAGGGGTACGAATACGCGGGTAAAGAATTGAGGTCATCAACAGATGCTGCACTGAATGCTGATGATTCAAATCAGAAGGCAGCAAGCCAAGCCTGGCTGTTTGATGGGGGAGCCAAGCTGGAAGAAAGGAAGTGTTCGGATGTCGCTCTGGGGTCATGTTCAAAAACAGGCGAGACTCACAAGACGTGCTCGCTGTGTAGCCGGTAGGGGCGGCCGCCATAGAAGGTGGCATGAACCCATCAGTCCGGACGCCAATGATGACGGTTCAAGCCAACATCTGGGTGCCTTGAGGCACGGCTCACGGCTACACCAAGCCTGCAGAAGCTCAGCGGCAAGAGAATCGAAATAACGGCTGTACCCACCCGCTCTGCCGCCACGAAAGATCTGAGCCGTCAAACCCACATGTGCAGAGAATCCACAGATGAACGCCGCGTTGGAAAGGATAAGGATTAAAACGCTTGGGATGAAACAAGCGCGGATTGCCTACAATACGACCTGGAAACCACTGATCCTATGGCAGGGCTGTGATCCAGCTTACAAGCTCCCAGCCTATGGCCAAAGCCCCTGGAAGGCATGGGACTGTGATGGTAGTCTGAATCAGACTGACACAGAGGCCGCTGGGCCATCCCACAACCGTTGATCACGAGTCATTACACCCTGCTGAATGCGATTCCCACCATTGCCGAAACCTCCTGAGGTCCCTGGCGGCCCGTGAAAGCTCTGAAACGAGATGGAGGCTTTCTTGGAACATCGGCATCATTTGATGGTGCTCTCTGACGACGGCACGACCCGAACTGGGGCTGAGTATGCGAGACAGATATTCATTCTGCCGGTGGATCGCCAAACATCCGAGGGCGGCCCCTATGCGGCCATGAATGCAGGGCTGGAGCAGGCGCGGGGCCACTACACCACGTGCTTAATTCGACGATCTGCTGCTGGATTTCAGCTGGCTACTTGCCGCGCTTACGGAGGGGCACAGGAGGGGGGCCAGGTAGCTTGATCCTTCCATCGGCTACTTCCGGGGACCGATCGTCAGCTCAAAAAGCCTATGGCTCGTTGAAATCTGTTGCCGATGAACACAAGCGAATGAAACCAGCAGCTCTTAACGAGGGCTGCCATTTACCCCATTCCGGGCTTTATTGCAGAGACAGAACTATAACAGAGATGAAGCCTTTTGGACGGGAAAAGTACAGCTATCGGCAGACTACAAACTGATTTGCAGAAACTTTCTGGTGGGGCCCGCACACGACACAGAAAACAAAACGCTGCTTTACACCAACCGTCGTGGGCGATGGCGGAGGGAGGAGCAAAACAGGCAGCTGGAGAAGCCATCTCAAGGGCTGGCACAATACGGCCATCAATCAAGACTGGGTCCAGCATCGAGCGCGAAGCGCTATTGGAAAAAGCACGGACGTAGGTTACTCGCCCTGCTGAAAAAGATCATGACTCGAAAAAGCTTGGAAGCTGTGAGCGATGAGTGGATTAAAAGGTCGCCTGGGTGATGTGGAGTTCAAACGGGTGGGCGCAAGCTCTGGAATGCGGATTACTTATGCGGCCTCTCTGATTGAGGGTCTGCTGACCTCAACGTGACCCAATGAGTTCACATTGCTTGACCAGCTTTCGGTGACTTCTTCCATGACCCCCACACTGGCTTTTGCCCTGCCCCATCTCGGGCCAGGGGTATTCGCTATGGGGCCACGTCTTCTTGCGCCGAAAAGATGCAGGAAATCTTTTGGAGCGCGGACCCATGACAGGGTGGTCACTTTTCTTGGAGCATTTGACGTCGTTCATGCCAACCAAACTTCTGGTGCCTCCCTGGCGATTGCCCAAGGAGCACTCCCATCTACACGCTCTATGGACTGAAGCTTTCTCGACCACCCCGGAATGGCAACCGAAAAAGAACGACGGGGCTGCCTTGAGGGCGTGAACGGGCCGTTCACGCTGGGCCGACAAATTCGGTGGCCATTTCCGAAGCAAACAAGCGTCCTTTCTCAAGCACTTTCCCACAGATCACACCAGAGGAAAGTTTGCATGGGGACTTTATCAGCCTCTCGCTTCTTGGTCAACCTGGCTTCAATTGCAAGGCACCAAGGACCAAGACAGGAGATTCTTCAAACATTCCGGGGAAAACCCGTTCTTCCTTATCCAATAGGAACCATTTGAGCCAAGGAAGATCAGACCTTTCCTCCTGGCGTTTTTACCATCAATTATTCGCACCGGAGGTGGAGAAGCGACTCCCTTGTTACTGGCTTGGGGCAAGAAAGGATGGCTAATGGATGGACTTTTGAAGAAAAAAGGATTGTGGCATCACCCTGGGGCTAGCGACATTTTTATATTTGGCTTTACGTGAGCGGATGTTGGTGAAAAGTTGGCTTGGGGCTTTTTACCACACTGTCTTGTTCAATCTTCTACCCAAAGTTGCCACTATGAAAGGGTTTGGTTTTTTTGGCCCGTTCTGGAGGGGAATTGGCCCTTTTGGGAAGCTTGCACCCCCCCCCGCTTCTTGTTCATCTCCTTCTTTTTCCTTTTTTGTTTTGTG
>Ga0163217_1018636_pt1 | contig 12715 bp, 5 predicted proteins | sample SynspAceP_FD_185933 | JGI IMG/M metagenome (GOLD analysis project Ga0163217, IMG submission 185933) | Saline lake microbial communities from Ace Lake in Antarctica - Synechococcus sp. Ace-P (PacBio error correction) | ecosystem: Environmental > Aquatic > Non-marine Saline and Alkaline > Saline ... | reverse complement strand
ACTTTGCGAAATCACAGGACACAGCTACCTTGGTAGGTGTGATAGACTTACGAGGATGCTCGACAGGCTCAACCATTTGACTGCAGACTTACTAATGTCTACGGCCAATTAATGAGGCGTGCTTCACTATAAAAAAAACTCGAACTTCGAAATTAAAATATCTCTTTACTGTTTTCGTTAGTACGCGCAATTGCAGATAAATTTACATAAATCCTTGGCAACAAGCTTCACGTAGTATTGTAAGAAGTTCTATCTCAAAACAACCGATTTTCAGTAAGTCTATCTCAGGTTGTGTTATTTTAGCGGATTAATTTCGCAGAAAAGCCATTTTATCGGTTTGGTTAAGAGGCCATAACTAAGATACTGTGTATTCCATTTGCTTTATCGACATTCTGTTATGACTTCTAAAATGGTGGCATTTCCGGTTTATCTGCACTCGTGAGCGGGCAGGCATCAACAGCACTCATGCCCTATCTATTACACTCATTTATCACAATACCTCCTTAGAAAAAGTGGATGTTACAATCATTCAGACTTAGATTTATTCGGTGTAGTATTTAATTGGCGAGTTTGGGAGAGAGACGCGCCTTCCACAATTGATTAATTCGAAGAGATGCAAGATGCGGTTTTAGCGATTGCAGATAGAGCTTTTATCGCCACGGCGGCGTTGATATGAAAAGGTATTGCACGCGCAATTAGGAAAACGAACATTACAGGTGAAGTCTCGAGGGCGCGAGTTACAATACATGCAAGTGCTAAAACTTTTTTACTGGCCCGATAAAAGCAAATCATCATCACCAATTTAAAGAGCATGTTCGCGCATTAAGATTAAAAAAAACGTTGAAAGATTCAGATTCTTGAGCTTTATTTAAACCAATCTATTTGGGCAGCGCTTTAGGTTTTCTGCCGCTGCGCAGTTTTTTTGCCAAACCCTCAGAACTCACACTCGAGAGTTGCTTTGTAAGCAGGCTAACAAAGCGCCTTTGGCTATAATCCGTTTTTAGACGCAAAAAGCCATGCAAACGCTGAGTTATTGCGCGATGCAACGTTATGGATTTATTGATAAGCGCAGTCTTGAGGGAAGCCTTGCGCAGAGCTTTTATTTAAAACGATGGCGAAGTGAGCTTGCGCTAAATGCCGATTATGTTGCTTGAACTTTGTTCGTCGCAGCTATACAAACGACTTGGCGATGATATTTGTATATAGCGGGCGAAGGTTATCACACCATTACTCAAAGCGAATCACGAAGCTGCTATCAGGCGTTGTCGATGGCCTTCTAGATATCAAGTCAGGGTTATAAGCTGAAAATGGAATTGATTTGGCGGCACTGGTTCAACAATCTCGATGAAGAGTTGCAAATAGCTTTCAGAGAATTCATGGTTATATAACAAAATTATCCCTGTAGTGTGACTAAAAATCGCCTAATTGTGTTGAAGTTCTTTATCGATGGTGGAAAATTTTCCCATCACAGATAAGGGTTGAGTTATTTAAGAGAAATCGACTTAAGATGCAAGCAAATTAATTAAGAGGGTTCCAGTTGTCGTATTATTAAAATTAAGAGGGCTGGCAAATCGTACATTTGCCAGAAGTCGATCTGCTTTAGTGATTGACCCTTAAGATGCGCTCACGCGTAGTTGGCGCTTTAATTTTAACAAAAGTAAATACAATCATTGCTACTCAGTCTATAGACAACGGGTCAGCTTCAAGCCATTTGTCTATTTGCTGCCTTAGAGAAGGCTTTAACCCAGCCGCATTATTGAAGATGAGCTATCTCCGATGACAGGCAGAGAAGTTTGGATCGGGTAAAAAAATGGGAGCAAAAACTACGATAAGTGAATATGAGGCCAATGCGTATTGCGTAGGCGTTAACAAAAATCTAAAAAACGATGGAGCTCTATTCGTATTTTTAAAGCTAGCAAGATTCCTCAAGATTATGCGAAAACGATTGGTTTTCAAGCTAACATAACGCTTACTCACAATGGCCTTTAGGTGAGTCGAGGTGACGCCGCTAGAATTAGCCAATTGGGCTATGCAGATTTTTGTAATGGAGGCTACAGTATTAGAGCCACACCTTATCACAAATATGGTAGCCCAAGGCAAAGTGTTGAAGATGTTTGACCTTCCAGTTGCTGAAAAGACGACACTTGTGATTGATGAGCGCAATTGCATTTTCATGCTTTCCATGTTTGCGTGATAGTCGTTACAAAGCGACGGCAGAAGAGCGAACCTCACTGTGCAGGCAAACTTGGCAGGTTTAACAGGACGACAAAATTGGTACGATGATGCTTGGTTTGCGGTTCACACCAATTCAAAGTTGCTGTCTTGGATGGGCTATGATCAACCACGTCAACTTGGCAGGGTAGGAAACTGGTGGCCGTGCGCATTACTATCTGATTAAGTACATGCAAACTGCGCTTAAAGGAAAACCTGATTTAGCTTACCAGAACCCGCTGGATGAATGTCTTTACGCATTGATCATTAACAACAGGGCACACTGTCAGATTAGTGAGTATTGGAATTTATGATATTTTTAATGAGATCACCGCCTGTGCTTAGAGGCTTAAACTTGAGCCGACTAACCCGTATATTTGATTCTGGATTTCACAGTACGACAGTTTGACAACCTAATGCATCTACTTCGCCTAACCCTGCGCAACACCCGGTAATGACACCAACGGCGACTAACGCCATAGCCAAACAAGGGTGAGAGGTGAAGACTGAAACAGTAAAGCCACGCGTAGGACACGGAGAACTAGACATGCGAGAAGTGTTTTGATCCTTCTGGGGTTTTAACTCCTTCAAATATTATGCCGAGAGAGTTTAGCATTAAGGAAACCACTTGCCCATATGCCGCGCGCATGATGGTAGAGTGCATTTAATGACTTTGCTTATGCAAAAAAGAAAGCGGGTCGTCAACTAGGCTCGTTTTGGAAAAAAGCGTTTCTTTTTGCCATAGCAAATGTGAATTGAAGCAGAAAGTCAGAAGTACCATGGTTATACACGCGATGAGCACCGCACGAGCTGAACTGCTCCGTAAGCAGCCACTCGCAACCATGGAATGTTCGACGTTTCATCCATTTTTAACGGGCAAGCGTGCTGGGGACTTGCAGTAAATGCCAAACTAAATATTTATTTGCCGACAGCGGCAAAGAATGTCGGATTTTTTTACTCAAGAAACAATACCTTTGAAGCCGATGGAAAAACCTATCGGCGTCTCAGATAGACCGATTTTAAACAAAAGAAAAAACGATAAAACTGTTACCTCTGTATTTACCTAGAAAATGAGATGGCTTCAAAAGTTAGTGTGTTTGATTTGACGTATGCGTATTGCAACTTAATCGACTAAGTGTGGGAAGTATGCGGATTAGAATTTGACTATTGCTGGCTTAAAAGGTCTTATTTCAACTGATCGATTACTGTAGCTTATCGAAAATAATAGTTGCACTTTCAAAACTAGCTTTTTAGTATTGAAAGGATTCACCACGCATCGTTTTGTGCCCAATCTTTTATTTTTCAGAAATAAAGCCCAGGTTAATTCTAATTTATTTTTAGCAATTTAAAAACTCAATATAAAGAACAATAAAACAAGTTTCAAATTTCTGTGCATACATCATCCTTTTGAGTCACATCATTCAGCCATAGAAATCAACTGGGTCAGATTGCTGATTTGACTTATCTGTATCGCTCACCTTTTTGCTACAGCGCATCCACATTTTGTGTACCTGCTGGAGCTGCTTGCAGACAGATTGGGGAAAATTTGGATTTTTGAATAATGATGATAGCGAAGGTACTCTCCCAATACCTAGTAAATTCTATATGTTCTAAATAATACTTCTGTTTTTAATTCAGTAATTTTAGCTTCTGATTAAGAGAAATGATTTCTTTGGTCATTATACCAGGACACGTCATCGCCTAACCTTCACCACCGCGCTACATTTCCTGCAAATTAAGTCAAATCCCATCTGCGGCCAGCGCGTTTAAGGCCTGCAGCATTCCATACACATGCTATTTTTCATCCAACCGCCATTTTGGGTGGCGGGTGTTTAACATGGCATATTCACGATCACTTGATACGATAGGTTGTTTGGCACGCCAATTGTGTTTTACACGGGGGACTATGATCCAAATACGGTATTTGCCTGTTTTTACCATGACCATATTCGGCGCCTTCTTCGATTCGAGCGCAATTTTCTTATTGCTTCATCTGAGTGCTGGATCCATTTGATAGTTATATTTATTTGCCTGCGCAATTAAGCTTGGATGAGCTCGACTGCATCTCCTAAATGGGCATTAAAACGCGGAGGCATACTTTGCGGGATAAGCCAAACAATACGGGGTCTATAAAAATCATTTCTTCTAACGCAGCCACGAATAGCGCAAATGCGGTCCAGTCCATATGTCGGTGGTGCTACATATGCACCGCTTTAGCATGCAGCGCTTGTATTAACTAGACTTCCACGTTTCATTGTTTGCACTACATCATCGTCATAATTGCCATTTGGCCATTGGGTGGTGTAAGGGTTCAATTGCAACATCGGGATATCACACCCCGATCAGGGAAGGCTTCTTTGAAGGCTTTCACGTTCTTGCCTAATCCTGCGTTCTATAAGCTTCTTTAGCGTAAGTTTTGTGCTCTTCTGATTACAGGAATAGCGATGGGCTGGGATACCTAAATTCAAATATATTTGCTCTGTATTTGAGTAACATCAATACTTTGTGGCGTTGCACCCCGGCATGGTAAGCACTTGTTCGTTCGTCCTTCACCGTTAATACAAACGGGCGTAATTAATCATCGACAGTCGTTAAGGTTTCCGCATTAAACGAGTGGAAAATTCGTCTTTTCGCTGCGGCGCGGAGCGGGTTGGCAGAGAATGATTAGCCATAAATTCCTCTATTTGTGTGCTTAAATGTCGCCTTTATTTACCTTACGCCGAAGAGACGCGTTAGGGCGCAAGTGAGGAGTCATGTGCGCAATTCGCTAGTCGTTGCAATAGCGTTTAGGGAATATTTTAAAAATTCTGTTGCCTGTTGGTTGTCGCATGAAACGCCTTCACCAACCAGAAACATTGATTGTGATGCGCATCATGCACATTTCGCGGTATAGAGACATGATTCAGGAATGATCAGGATCAGCTGGAATGTTCTAATGTCTAAGGTCGTTTGCAGGTTACATCAAACGTGCGCAAGTTTCGATTATTGATGCCGACCATGGCGTTTTCTACTTAAACGCTAATTTCAAGCTCTTTTGCCATCATTTGCATTGAACACCCGCCATGGGCTAATCATGCGATACTTTTTCAGCATTGGGCATTTGGCGTTTAACTCAAGCGCCGCTTACAATTCAGTAAAATACAATCAGCGGCCATCGACGTGTTCTTAACTACTTGATAAGGGTCGATCATAATATCTTTGCGGCAACAGGTAAACTGCAACGCCGCCACGCGCTTGTTTAAATTATCGGCGAACCTTGACTAATAATTGCTCATCGTGGTATACAGGGACAAACAGGCGCACCTGCTTTTTCATATTTTGATTCTGCAGGGTAAAATTCTTCAACGATCCCCTTTTGATGGGAGCTGACTTTTTTAATTCTGCATTCACCGCAGGTAGTTAGTTCATCTTTTTTGGCCAAGTTACCACAAAATCAGCGGCTTTGGGCTGCGCAAGGCTTCTTTTCATGAATTTGCTTTACGATTTAATTGGCGTCGGCCTTTAGCGATTTTTCCGTTTAGTGGCTAATATTTTATTTAATTATCTGCATTGGTTTGTTATTTCTGTTTATATAACTGACTTGATGTTTATTGTAGGTAATGCCGTTGTGCTTAATCAAACCGGCTTCGTGTTTGGTTTCGCGGGTCTATGGTCCCAATGCACCCGCGGCCTTTTGGGGTATTAATATTTCGCCCTTAATTCATGTGTTCGCCTACTTTAGTATCTACGCAATGCTAATCGAATATTATGGCGATACGCAGTTTGTCCGGCCAAGCAATGCTAACGAGAAATTTTTGGTTGACGTGGCTTTTTATATCAGCAATAAACGACATCTGCGCCTCGAGTCTCATCGGACATTCATTCATGGCTTGTCGTTGCATTAACTGTACTCGTGATGGGAACTCCGGTTTCATAATGACGATTTCTGTATTGCTCTTACGCCTTGCTTAGCGCTTGCGGCTAGTGATTCTACCTCGATGCAAATGACGATTGCTCTCTGTTGCGGCAAAGCCACTGTTATAGAAAAGCCATGGTTTAAACAACCGTTTTTCTCTTGCTTGCAAGAGCCTAAAGTTGCCACGCCTTACTTCATCATATTTTCCGGCCGCTGTTGCGATCGCTTCTAGGCGTGGTCGCAATACCGCTCCGTATAAATCGTGCACTGCATTCATTATACAGTGTCGCCGTTGTCGCTCTTTTTTACTATTGCAGTCATAATACGGCTTTTGGACTCTGCTGATTTTGAATTCTGGATTCTTTGTAACTGTTGCTCGATTAAACCAACTGTTTAGGATTGATTGTATATTCGAGTGACTTTTCCATCTTTTGTCAGAATATAAGTGTCGCAGTAACGAGATTTTCATCCTCCCATCGCACCATGTACGACCACAACATGTTCAGCTTGCTAACTTTGTAGACTTTTGCTAATTTTACCGTTATGCATTGATCAAAAACGACCCATTGACTGGACGTTGGTGAGTGGATTAGTGAGCGGGGCGGCCAATTAAATGGATACGAAACGCCAGTTTTAGCACAGGGCGCGGGCATTATTTTCTGGCACTGTGATTGATTCGGCGTCAACATAAACCAATGCCATTTCCATTCGACCGCTAGCAGACTACTTCATCCGCGTTTTATTGCATTTACGCCTTGGCCTTCCATACTCGGCATCGCAGGTGAGATATTGAACGGCGCCATGTTGGCTACTTTTTGCACCAGCTTGCCCGCACGCTTACAAAAGCTGACGGTTGAAACGATTTAAAAGTTTGATATATCGCCACCAGTTGCCCAGCAAGTATACCAATGCGCTGGCTCACTAAACTCAGCACTTTTGGTTGAGTGACATCACCACGTGGCGGGCGGCCCGGGCAATTTTCTCCACCGTTTCACTTTGATGCGCACGCATTAAAAAGCAGGCAATTTTGCGGCTTCACTAATCGCGCTCTCACTTGCTGCTCGACTGCATCATTTGATCATGCGTAAATTTTTGCCGTCAATTAATTGATTTAAACATCGTTTAAACTGATAATACGCTTTAATAGAAATTATCAAGAAAAATCATGTCCAATACTTGTTAATACGGATCTGGATGAATGTACCTTCGATGGCGCGTTTTATGGCACGCCATAATTCGCCTCTTCAGTCCCGCTGTCACTTTAAAACAAAATCTGGCAAAAACTCTCTTTTTCAGGACAAAGAAGTGGGGATAGCGGTTGCCGTATAAGGGGTTAGCTATCCTTCAACACACTTGATTAGGTGTGATGAATAAATGACGTTTTTCGTGCATCAGCGTTGGCTTTATTAATGCTTCCGCAAACGCTTGGCCAATACTTTGATGACCAGACATACGCCTAGCAAAAGAATTTTTGCCTGGCACGCTGATTAACGCACAGAAATACCTGCCCTCATCGGCACGTAATGGGCCAGGTGAAATCACAATTGGCGTGGTTCACGGCCGCCATTTTTCTAAATTCAATTTCATCATTACGATACACCTGCACTCTTGACCAGCTCGCCAAATTTACGGGAACAGGTTATGCGTAAAGGAATCGTATTATCAATTTAATACATTTGACATTGAATGCTAATAAGAACCTAGAATGTAATAGATATCATAATTTTTATTTTTTTTATCGAATGTACTCGATAATATGTATTTTAATGCATCGTATATCGACTGGTTTACTAAATAGTAGCCTTGGAACTGCTTGCATCCATATTGACTAGCACGCACCTGCTCCTTCCGTTTCCATCCTTCTGCGGTTCATTGAGATATAGCGAGTGTGCCTTAATATATGGCTGTTAACATTTCTTGCTCATTGCTCGATGTCATACTACGGACAAAGATGGATAATTTAATTTTGCGTTCATGGTAGATTTTTTGAAGGTAGGTTATGGAGAGTATCGTACCAAAAATTTCAGCATTGGAAAACGAACGCTACGCTCGTAGTTGGATGCATTTTTACGCTGTATCTTCAGCATTCAATTCACCACATTTCTGTAGGCTCTTTTTATCGTGGGGATTAGCCTGTTTTTTTGTGATATTTTTTATTCTCATTACAAATTTGGTTGCCTAAAACTGCTTTGCATAACAGTTGATAAGAGCTTAAATTGAGCAAGAATTCGTTTTTTTTCCCAGTTCAGTTGCTTGCAAGCTGTTTCAATCACCATGTGGCCCATGAGGGAAGAATCACCTGTTTCCTGTTCTGCGATAGAATTAATCAGCGGCGAAATTTAATCCGACATTCGGTATATTCCAGCGCAAGCCCTTCAGCACCAATCACTCTCCGTGAATATCAACCTTTGTATTTGATATGCAAACTTAAACTGATTTAATCTGTGCGATTCTTTAAATCGGGTGTTAACTTTACTTTTTCTTTCAACGGCTATTGCATTCAGGGTATAAAACACCAAGTGTTAGTCCTTATCTTTTGCTTTGATACATGGCCGATCTGGGTTTCATAATATCTGCTTATTTCATTGTCCGTCAAAACCAACTATGGCTCGGATATTATGATGGGAAACATTTAATGGTAAGGGCTGCAATCGTAATTGCATAGTTCCTGCTACTTCATGCGATCAGTTGTGGCCGTCTCAATCGCTATTTATTTTGTAGCATATACAAACTCATCGCCACTGGTCGAGAACCGTATCTTCGCTCTTAACTGCTTTTTTTCTATCTGCAATTTGAATCAGCATTGGTCAATCATGCCGGCGCGTATCCATTAATTGATTTAAGTGATCTAATCATAAACATATTGACCCATAACTTTTTTCTCTCGCGAGTTGAGAAGGTTGCTCAATCTATCTACAAATAATTTTATGTTTTGGCATCCCGGTGCGGTTTCAAGGAAGCAGTTTATTAATTCTTTTCTTGCGCTTTTATAAGCCGTATATCCGCTTAACCCGTTAGCCATTGGGCCAACCCGCTGTTATCAGAGTAAGGAATTAATCAAACAGAAACTCTGAGCATCTGACGCATTTGCTGTAAGCTCTTTACGTTATCAATATTCTTTGTCAGCCTGTAGCAACAAAGTGTTGGTGCCTCTGGATGGTGGCAGTCTTAAACGATGGTTGGAATCACTACTGATATCTTTGCCACGTAACTGATCACAACTGGTACCAAAATTCGCTCCGCTGAGGTTTAAAACTCAACAATCTCTCATTACTATTAATCGGTTCACAATCGGATCCCAGCACCATTGTGGACTTACTGCCCAAGCCTAGCCTCCATACTTACTACTGATTTCCTCCCAAAGCAGCCTTTCAGATTGGCATGATATAATATATCGCATTAACATGGCAGCCATACACCTAATGAAATAATGCCCCCGTGTGCATTAATGTTTGGTAAAAGGCCCTTATTCATTATCGGTGGTAAGATAGCGCCCAAATGAAAGCGCAGGAAGCTGTAGAGGCCAACAAGACCAAAGCGATGGAAAAAACAACAAACAGAGCCATGCGAGGATAGAGCGAAAAAACTGTCCAGCCGCGCTGGCGTAATCTTAAAACCAAGGAGCTTTCAATGGCGCAGTAGCTTAACCGAACAAACTTAGCTATTACTTGCCACAGCTGCTTGGATTCTTTTTTTGACTTGTAAGCATAGGCAATACATGAGCACCCGGCCGTATCCGCCAGCACCTGTTACAGGAAATGTTAATTCTCTAGAAACCGAGTAACTTAGGTTTGGCAACCCATTCCGAGCGGAAATAAATATGCCTGCGCTGAAGCATATCAGGAGAAATTTGATCACTATTTAAAGGAGATGCAGCCGAGCTTTTGAAGCAAGTGATGGTAAACAGTCGCTAATGTAATTAAATCGCAGATGACATGGCGGAATAAAGATGCAATAGACCAAGTTTTGACTTAGGAAGCACCGAAAAATATGCCAGGCCAAACTTAGCCACCTTTAAGCAATGTAATAGCAAGTGCCTGTGGTATAGCGATTAAAGGTATGTGGAGCCGACATAGGCAGCATTCAAATTCTAATTTTCAGTCAGAATAGGCTTATGTGACTAACGCTATCTGAAATAAAATGTAAGTAATGCATGCGACACTCGTGGCTGGCATTGATTAGACGACTTTCTTTGTATCAATTGCTTGCACATTTGCGCAGCGCGGCACTGCTTTAGCTTTGTTTTGCGTCTGTCCCTCACTCTGTTGGTATGAGTGGAACCGATGCCAGCACCTGCTTGCAATACCAATTTGTTATTTTTAATTACGCCATGTGCGAATCCGACAATCGCCACATCCATATCGCCTTACAACCTGAATATCACCGGCCACATTAATGCCCGCTTAGTTGGAATATCGATATTTTCATGCCCTAATTTTTGGCGCGAGACAGGTACCTGTGGAAAGGTCGGCTTTTAACACTCCATATGCCCTATTCGGTTTAAATGGCCTACTTATCACAATATGCATAATGTGATAAGTTTATTTCTATTGTCCGTTATTTTCAATGTGCCTGTTTGCGCGAACGACCAACTCGTTGCGACTAGATCATCATTGCACCTGCTCAGCTCGTCTTTGGATCCCGCTAGACATTCTTCACTAAGGCCATATCTTTCTCGCGCGTTTTTGCCGCGTGGCGGTACCTGGCGATTGGTCGGAGATGTGCGACCAACCTTTCCATTCGCACTAAAATTCAGGCGAAGCACGACAAACTGAGGTCGGGCCCATATCATAATAAAATATAAGGGGTTGGATGTAGCTGCGTTAATGACGATAAGACGACCAATGGTGAACCAGTAAAATTTGTGGAAAGCGCTGGCTTATCACTTGCATTACTGTCGCTTCCTGATGTAGTTTGCCGCCCCTTATTAACCAGCAGCTATTAAGTTTCTTTCCCAATTAGAGTGCATGGTAGCAAAGATGCTTGGATTCCTGGAATTATTTTTGCGCTGAGCAGCTGTTTGCACTCAACACTTGATACGTTGTCGGGCTTGCTCATAGCCTTTTTCTTAGGATTGGTGTAACCGATAAATAAAGTTACCCGCTTATTATCCACTACGCAGGCAATTTTCTTCGACACATTAACAAACATTGGTGTTGGCCATTGGTTGTGTTTTTGGTATTGGGGCCTAAGGTTTTTCACTATAACGAATGGTTTGTAACCGATAACAGCTAACACTGTCGTGGAAAACCTTCATAAGGCGGGTTTTTTAAACGTGCTTGTAAGGCTTTGACAAGGTCGAGTGGATTGTATTTTCTGTCTCTTCCGTATACTTGAAACACTTTGATTTGAAAGCCATTGGCCACAATGCGTGTTTTTGCAGGTTATCCATGATTGCATAGCGCCCAAGCGTGGCACCGCTGCACACTTTCTATAAGTATGAAGGTTTGATTCGCCAGTTTGAGATATAAACGATAAAGGCGTATCCAAATCGTGCAAGGTTTCTTGCACAATGGAATAGGTTGTAGCTTGTGCGCCAAGGCATAAATTCTGATTGCGGTTGTTGAAGCTGAATTTTCCTTAAAAGTGCTGTCGTAATTGGAGAATCGCTCCGAGTGAAGCTGATTTTAGCTCGCACCAATCCGCCCAACTTAGATTGCTGCTTTTATAAGGAAATCCATTGTATTAACCTTATATTTAAATCAGTCGCTAATTGAAATCGCCGCATTGATTTACAACGGTGTAATAGCGGTTAAGAGGTTCTAGTAATCATTTTGGCTTACCAAAAATTGCATCTTAGTGACAATATCTCGTAATCGATCACTGCTAGCGGCAATTCGCACATATTGTTGGATTCAACCACGCATCCAATCTCTAACCAAATTTGACGGCCTGTTTCGCAGTGTAAGATCAATCAAGGCACGTGCTGTGTTTTGCTTTTTTAATGTTTTGTGGAATGAACTTCTGTCGCCAAAAACCCAGGGTTAACTGACATTATAAAGATTATGTCAACTTTTATCCATCACATTGCTCATAAATAGTGTAATAGGTTGGTGCTGGGATTGAATAACAGCCAGATTTTGACAACTAAAAATCACGCACATAGAAAGGGGCTACGCATCAATTTTGTGAGTTGGACTGGCTTATGGTGAATAAGTAATTGATGTCAAGCCACCTGCATTTTGCAAAGTCGAGGAATATTTAGCGGATTCAAGGTTCACCAATTAATGCACATCATCAGCGCCCGACATTATGAGATTAATCACGAAATTCGCTTCACAAACCAAGGCTATTTCGTCAAGTTTTTGGCACATAGTGGGGGATTATCCATACATTCAAGTGCACAATTGTCTGTTCTTTTAATGGACATCTCTCAAATCTCATTGACCTAAATTTGCAAAAATTTTAGCAGGAAAGGATACTTTGGGGAATCTATATTTTTACTCATGAGTAGGTTTTCGTTTTTCTCTCTTGGAATTATTAAAAACTTCCAAAAAAAAAAACCCTTATTTTTTTTAAACGCGGATTTTTGATTTGATTTAGGCGCTGTTTTGGGCCAACCCCCCAATAATCTTCTTCTTTTAATGGTTCTGCCCTAGCGTGTGTTTT
>Ga0163217_1106736_pt1 | contig 12716 bp, 11 predicted proteins | sample SynspAceP_FD_185933 | JGI IMG/M metagenome (GOLD analysis project Ga0163217, IMG submission 185933) | Saline lake microbial communities from Ace Lake in Antarctica - Synechococcus sp. Ace-P (PacBio error correction) | ecosystem: Environmental > Aquatic > Non-marine Saline and Alkaline > Saline ... | reverse complement strand
TATGTTTTCCAGTTTAATAATACCATGATTCAATTATCCTTTGCGGCTAAAATCTAAAATTTCTATCCTATATGATTGACAATAAATGCGATCATACATAGTGTCATAACTCAACAGATATTAAAAAAAACAAAAATGCCAAATAATTAGCTAAAAAAAACTAATGCTTTTAAAGGAAAAATAAAAACCTCACTAAACCCTGTTTAATAATGCAATACCATTAAGTAACACGTGGCATCTATTCATATCCCACAGAACTTGTTTACTTTCATTTTAAGTTGAAAGTAATTCCAAATAAGCCCAAATCATATGGTCCTTTTCATCCAATTAATCTTGTTTTAATTACTTTCAAACTAGATATTATTAAAAGAGATTTAATTCCATATATAGGGCATTCCATATATCTTATTGAGTTTATAGGTGTTATGGTTAAGCAAGGTATGCTATTAAATAACTATTAGTTTAATTAAAAATGTTCTCTACAAAAGAACCTCTAACATAGTTAGATCTTCACTCCTTATAATTTAAAAAAAGGACATTTTTCCTTAATATGATTTTATATGTCTTTTTGTTCCATGGCAGGGGCCTTTTTTTATTTTTTGTTCATTCCACCCCCCAAATGAAATGTTTTCTTTTAAAAAAATACCGAATTAATCGATTAGTACAAGTTGGACCATTTTTTGACAATCGGATGCCAAGGATATCAAATTAAATTAATAAATCACATACATAACAATTAAATTATAAGCAGATGAAAATAATTTTAAAAGAGTAGCAGTTTCTATTTCATGTGAGGAGTAGCGGGGGGTAAAGAAAAAGAAAAGAAAAAAAAAAAAAAAAAGAAGAGGGGAGAAAGAGGCAAAAAACCACCAACCAGGCAAAGTGGCAACGCTCCAACCGGCAGTAGGCACCCGCGTACGAAGTACGCGTCCGCGAAAGACAAGACGCCCAAGGGTTCATCCTCCAGTTAAGACAGGAGAAGAACAGTAGAACGCCTTGGTGGTAGTTTTAATCATCCGTTATGAGTGTTGCGCCTCAGAGGGCAGCAGGAGAGGAACTTCCTCTACAGCGGACGTTTGTTCCAGCGCACAGCTTTTAGGGCCGACAGATGGTGTTCTCAAAGGTGTTTCCGATGAAGAACTCCACTTTCGGTATTGTTGCCGTCGATATCGGATTCTTATTATCTGGGATCGCACTTGGCAAACGCAGCGGGAGTGATACCGAGCGGACCAGTTTACTGCCAAAGTGGAGTGTGAAGCTCTGTATGTCTTAGCCAGCTCTCATCAACGGAAACTATCTTAGTGTCTGGCTGAACAGACAGAGGTGCGTTGCATCTCACTCCTGAAATGCGTTTGGTGCAACAACTTCGCCGCTTTTGACGCGGTTTGCTGCAAGGCGGACCTCTCGTAGAATAGCATAGTACGGTTTGAGGCGACGAAAACGTTTGGAAGTATCTACGAGCTGAAGGTAATAGTCGGACCGGACCCTCGGTTCGCCCTGTTTGATTCGGAGTAGGTCAACCGCGGAGCGGTTTCTCTCAATGTCAAGGTTTCCGACACAAAGAAAGTACACCGTCGTAGGTTATGCACGTTAGAGGATTCATGGACTGACGAAGGCAGGGATGTTTCCAATAATTTTCGAAGCCGAGAAAGCAGTGATACTTAGATCCGGCCGGAAAGACTAAGCAGGCCTCCTTTAGGTTATCCTGCCAGAAACCAACGCGACGCCGAGCGAGATCGGGCTAGCTGCAGCTCTTTGCGTTCGGCTTAGCCGTGATAAATGTGAAGTGGGTAACTCGATTGACACGGCGCAATGGGCTCACTCTGGCACGTGTGAACGCAGCCCATAAGAACTCGCAGTGGCTAGGGGGAGGTGTGTAGGCAACAATCCCTATGTGCAGACTTCGTGTTGGGTCCATGAAGGAAATGAAGTGAGCTTATAAAGGAGACTCTATCTTTCGGTTACAGAATTAACACACCCGGAGGCACGGGACTTTGATGGAAAAGGACTCACTCCACTAGCCCTAACTCGATGAGGTTGCAGACAGGGTGGAGAGGTAGGAACAACAGAGTGCTTCCGTGGCGATCTCGCATTCCGTCTGTCAAGAAGTGACAAAATGTTCCCTAGGATTCTGTTGTCCGCAACCTGATCAAGGTATGAGGCTCTCGCTGGTGTAACATTGCCTATTGCAACCACACCGTTGTCCGTATTGGGGTCAACGCCTCGCCGACCAGTCACTGATTCCTTTTCATCTTGTGGCAGCAGGCAAAGCCTTGGAGCAAGTGAGTGTAGAGCTATCCATACGGAACAGCATTTCTCAGGGAGACATACACCTGTCTAAGGAGATGTATTGTTTCTGTCCCCCAACAGGTGTTTTCGTTGAGACTTCACTTTGGTAATTGTTCCCGCGCGGTATCGCTTGCGTTACTGCAAGTTTGATGTTGAATTGTTTCACCCTGAAGGTGAAACTGGCGCGGTTTGCTGCAGTACCCGTGATTGCTCTACTGGTTGGAACGGAGTACGTTTGGTATTGCAACCACATTGATCGCAGTTTGGGAGCAGAAACATGGTCACTGTCCTTTATCATCGTTGCCTTGTCAGGTCAGGAGGGAGAGCTGTCCAGCGGAAGGCGTCTTAGGTTCCGGTTTAAGTAAGGACCAGCTGGTAGTGTCTTGTTCAACAAGATGTTTCCGTTGGAAGAAACTCCACTGGGTAAATTTGTTCCGTCGGGAGAATATCGCTTGGCAGTTTGCAAAGTGATGCTGGAATAGATATGTCACCTGAACGTTGACTGGGCGTCATTAAGACTGCAACTAGTGGCAAGGACCCGCTGCATGGCTTACACGAGTTGAGCATAACGTATCTGGGTAATTGGCAACACCATGATCAGCAAGTATTGGAAGGCAGGAATACAGTACATGGATTCCTTTATATCTGTTGCCTTTGGCAGTGAGTGCGGTATAACTTCCAGAGCGCGACGGCATTTGTCGAGGTCCATGAGTAGCATGTGAAGGCAGTCGTGAGTGTCTGTTTGGCCAACAAAGCCCTATTTGCGCGTTGATATAGAACTCACTCTTGGTAATGTGTTCCGTCAGAAACAGGGAAAGGGCAAAGACGCCGTGGCTAATGCGGCTGCGTTTGCAGTGATGCGATGTTGTCACCTGATGTTGAACTGCGGCGTTTGCTGCAGGACCCGTGATTGCTTACGGACTTTGCGAGACAACGTTTGGTTATTGCAACCACATGAATCGCATTGAGCAGGGAAGAACAGTCACTGTTCTTTATCATCTGTTGCCTATGGCAGTGAGTGTCAGAACTTTCAAAGCGGAAGCATTGAGTCCAGCGAGGGCTCTGTAAGGAGTCGTGAGGTGTCTGATTTACCAACGCAAAGGGTGTATTCCGGGTGAGAACTCCACATTTGGATAATTGTTCCGTCCGGTATCGCTTGCGTTCTGCGATGATGCATAGATTGTAGTCACCCTGAGTGAACCTGGCGTTTAGCTGCAGGGACCCATATGATGCTCTCACAGTTGGACCACGACGTTTGGACTATTGCAACCAAGTGCTATTGGAAGCAGGAAACAGTAGCTGTTACTTTATCTTCCGTTGCACTTTGCAAGTCAGGAGAGGAGCTTCCAAGCAGGAGGCGATTTGTCCAGCCATAGCTGTAAGGAGTCGTCGCTGTCTGTTCACAAACAAGATGTTTCCGTTGAAGAACTTCCACGTTGGTAATTGTTCGTCAAGTATCGCGTGCGTTTTGCAGTGCAGATGCTGATAGTTGTCACACATGAGATGAAAATGGGCGTTTGACGCTCGGGAGCGTGATGTTACGGTGAGTGCGTACGTTTGGCGGTTTCTGCACCCATTGATCGCTATTGCGTAAGCCACGCAGCGAAACAGTAAGCTTTCCTTATCATCGTTGCCTTGGCAGTCAGAGAGGAGCTTCCCAAGCGGAAGCGTTTTGTTCATGGCAAAGCTGTAAGGACGCCGACAAGTGTCTGTGTTCCCAACAAAGGGTGGTTTCCGATGAGCACATACACGTTTGGTAATTGTTCCGTCGGATATCGCTGTGGCGTTGCAGTTGATGTTGCTGTTGTTCACCCTGAGGTGGAATGGCGTTTGCTGCCAGGACCGTGATGCTTATCGGTTGGAGCGCGTTTGGAGTATCTCCGATGAGGCTGAAGATAAATAGTAGTTTCGGACTTGGACTCTCGGTTCCTACCTGTTTGATCCGAGTAGAAGTCACCGCTGTAGAGTATAGGTTCGACAGGAAGGATCTGACCAAAATAGATCCCATTATTATCCCCAAAAAGCGCATAGGTGCTGCATTCTCTAGCCTGCGTACTGTTTGACCTGGCCTGTTTAGTGTAAAAATAAAACACTTCCTACGAGCAGACGGATTTGTATTGGCCCTACTTGAGGTTTCAGACTAGGACAGGTAATTCCGCGATCTGTTTCCATCTGTTCAAATTGAACAATGTCCTGATCGTGGTCTGCATGATACAAGGTTGAAGCTTTTCAAACAGTGCCAGTTTGGGTAATTCACACCACATTGTTGCTATTAGAGCAGAAAACAGTAAGCGTTCTTTATCATCGTTGCCTGCAGTCAGAGAGAAGAGGAGCGTTCCAAGCGGAGCGTTTGTCCAGGACAAGCTGTAAGGAGTTTATAGTGTTCGGTTCCAACAGGTGTTTCCGTGAAGACGTCCAATCTGGTGCGGTTTCAATTGTTCGTCGTGGGGTATCGCTTGCGTTTGCTCAAAGATGATGCTGATGTTGTCACCCTGAGGGGTGAATGCGGCGTTCTGCTGGCAACCGGACCGTGATGCTTAAGCTTGGAAAGGACACGTGGTGCTTTGCAACCACTTGATCGCTATTGGGAGCAGAACAGTACGGTTCCTTTTATCATCGTTGCCTTGGAGGCAGAGAGGATGGCTTCCAAGCGGGCATTTGATCCAGCCAGGCGTAAAGGGAGCTGTAGTGGTCTGTTACCCAACAAGGTGTTTCGTGGAGAATCTCCTTGGTATTGTTCCGTTCACAAGGGGATATCGCTCTCGGTTGTTGCGAGTGATGTTGGATGTTGTCACCTCTGAGTAACCTGCGGCGTTGTGCGCAGGACCGTGTACTTACGGTGATGGCACGCAACGTTTGCTTTGCAACACATGTGACCATCGCGGTATGTGAAGAGCCACGAAACAGTCACTGTTCTTTGTATCCGTTGGTAGCGTGAGTTGGGTAGAGAACTATTCAAGCGAGCATTTGTCCAAGCTAGCTGTAGAGTCGAAGTGGGTCATCTGCTTATCCAACAAGTGTGTTTCCGTTCGAAGAACTCCACTTTACGGTAATGTTCGATCAGGTATCGCTTGCGTTTGCAGTGATGCTGATGTTGTCACCAAGGGATGAACTGCAGGCATTTGCGCCCTTGGCCGCTGATATTTACGGCTGGAGGCAACATTATGTTTTGACTTATACCTATGGTAGTTTTTTGAGTGAAGTGATTGACCTGCATTATCGGTTTGCTACAGCCTTTAGGTAGAGTACCAGTCAAGGAATTTGCCATATCATATTTGTAAGGCAACGCGTGAAAAGTAGAACCAAGAAAAAATTTCATTTAATATTAAGTTGGACTTCTCATTTTGCCTTAAGGCCACTACTGGCGTCAATATTAAGCTCCAATAACTCGAGACTATAAACCGATTCTTCAATGGAGAAGTGATTTTGACAAGAGGCGCGATTAATGTTGAATATAAATAGCGGAAACCAATATTGATCTTTTCAGGGCATTAGAATTCATTAAACGAGTATTCTGACTATGCAATTTCACCATCTGAAACCCAATGACTAAAGTTATTTCCAAACTAGGCTCTGCAACAAATTGAACAAAATTATTAGATGTGTTAATTTCAGTGGACTTCTTCACAGTATTAAATTCTTTGTTGTATCCAGTTGAATTCAATGATTAATTTGAGCTTCATGGAAACTACCATACTCCCATTTTCGTAAGTCGTTGTAACAGTTCTTTATGGTGTAATTAACATCTTTTTCCTACAAAAACTGGGGACTGCAAATGATCTAGGCGCACCATTATGAGCCCAAGCTTGATTCAAACAGTTGAGGACAAGATAGTTTTTAATTAATTTTTTACACTTTTATCTTTTTCTATACTTATGATACTGATCTATCTTATATGAATAAAATATATAGCTTATACATTTGAGGGAATATAACTATTCGTGTAGTATATTGATTCAGTAAAAAGCACTTTCCGTTATTGATGTGCCTTTTGAAACAACAGGAAAGTATACATTAATCTAAAAACAAAAATTTAATAATAGTAAATTTAAAGTTGAGAAACATTTTTATTATAGGAAATAAAACACTTTCAAGATGAAAAAGGCCATGTAATTTAATATCAATATGGAGTTATGTTGAGTGAGAGGTTTTAATTAATGCATTATAAAAATCTATTTGTGTATTTTTTTTAGTTGTTTTTTAACGGAAACTAAAATTGAACCCTCTAGTAGTTTTTATTCACCGCTCGAGTAGTAATGTGGTAAATTGAACAATTAACATAACTTCAAATAATTTTAGCTAAAGACTGATTCATGAACGCGCTTATGCGGAGTTCATCGAGATTGGTAATCCGCGATTTTTGCACTTAGTTCCAAATGGTTTTCTAAATTTAAAAGGTCTTTTTTGAATGATTCAAGGGAAATGAACGTAATCACACGATGTTTCTTTTAAAAGAGATAAGTACGACCGAATTCTTCAAGTGGAAGACTTGAATACTTTCACTCAACGTGAAATCTGTTTTAACATGTGAAAGCCTTTTGGATTCGACTTCAGCTTTCTTATAATTACATGACGAATTCAAATGAGGCCATTTATTATTAAGGTGGTATGAGTCCGCCGCACTTTACAGATCAGGGACTTTTCTCCTCTTGAGATATAGTCCAGATTAGTATCAACCTTCTCCTTTTTAAAATCTCAAGGGGAGACAGCCACAAGATTCAGTTGGTTGATGCCACACGGTTAATCCAAGTTTTGTCAGCAAGGCCTACTACTCCCTTACTATAGATTTCTTTTTTTTCTTTAATAAGACGTAAGTTACACCAGATGTTTCTGTAGTATTCAAGCTTTAAGTTGAAGAGAGGCCTGTTTTTTTGTTTCTTTTATCCGCCACTTGATTTCCGTGATCCGAGACATGATAATATTTTGCAAACCGTAAGGTCATACCAGAATATATGTAGATCAAGCTGAAGAATCTCGCGTTGCGCATTTACCATAGTGGAGTGATTGCCAATCTACATATCCTGTGGTGACGAATTATACTTTCTATGATTGTGCCATTTTTGAAATTGATATTGAAAACACGCTGATTAGGTCTAGTCAAACTAATGGGTTTCCTGACCTGAAATATTTTTGATTTTATCCAGGCCAATCGGCCAATTCCACAACTCTCTCCTAAGCTTTCCCGCATATCATCAAGGAGATTGAGTCAGTAACTACACTAAAGAAACGCTCCTTGGGTGTCCCGTCGATACTTCTAATGCGACAGAAACCTCATAAATACATAGGCAAAGCACCTGTTTAGGGAGGAGAATTAATATTGGAGGTGTATTGACAGATGGCTACTTCCTATCAAACTGTTTTAAGAGGAATTTGGACGTGCATATCAATAAATTCAGCAATTGATTTATGGACCATCCAGAATGGAAGCGTCAGTTTTTTAAGTGATAATTTTTAGAATGCAAGGAAAGGAGGATAGCATATAGATAGTGACTCTGGACATTGATTTTGGTTCTCTTTTCCAGATCATACCTCATTACGCTATGGTGGACGAGAAGAAAGTTCATTTCCGGTTAAACGAATGGTTAGGCATAAAAAAAAATTAGTGATTTCGATTTCACTTTTTTTTTATCAGATTCAAGTGAATGGACTCGTATGACTTCAAAAAGGCGTGAGAGAGTAATGCGATTCCAGTCGCCAGTCTAACCTTAGATCGAATTGGGGGCATTACTCCAATGGATTATCCCTATTTCGGGATTTAATAGTTAGGAGTACAAGGCTCATAACGGAATCATTTGACCACCTATTTGTCAATTTTCATTACTTAGGCGCTATTTTTTTTACTTTTCATTGAATTTAAATTTTATTGTTTTGGATTATTGTTGGATGATCCGAAAAATCATGAGGATTGTATACTATTTTAATATCCAATACTTTTTTATATCTGTCTTATATCTTTTTATTTCGCACTTTAAATTCCTATGCCAAGGAAACCGCAGTTGTAGGCTAGCTACTTTAGGGAAGGTTTTGCTTGAGTTTAAAATTCGGAAGGGACAGCTGGCTGATATTTTTTTTTCATTCGGGCATAGTTTGGAATGGGCTAATCCTATTATGATGTGCATAAATGGAGTCTATCGTACCTATGCTTTAAAAGCTTACCGATGCCGATGCTTTGTTGGATTGGGTTATGGCTGGTGGAGAATTTCGTTTACTGCCATCCACAATATGATTGCCAATAGAGCGACTATATCTTTTATTCTGGGGGCAGCAAGAGATTTTTTTAGTGGAGAGCTAGTAGCCTTCCTATGGTAGGTTTTTAGACGACAGCCAACTGGAAAACCACCTATACTCCCGACTATGATGGAGATAGGCATTGAAATCACACAACGGAAGACGTTGCATACGTTTGGCAGTTAGTTTTCGAAACCATCAGGCAAAACAACCTTAAATATTTTAAGGTACTTTTCTGAAGATCTTGGTTTTAATATTGGCTTTTTGACAGCTGTCAGAGCCAAATTTTCACACCTCGATATGGAAATAGCCTTGACACGCTTTTGGCGGTGATTAGTGTGGTACTATCTATCTTGTTACTAATTGCTTATTCTTGTTATTTTAAATTTAAAAAGAAAAGCTGAAGCTGGTGATTTACGCTCATTCACCTTTCTGTTTTTATGTGCGCTATTTGTGGCGCTTACTTCTTTTGTAGAACTAAACGGTATTTCCAACCCAATTATTCGTGGTATTATTATTCACAGCTTTCTGGGTTGGGTTATGGTCTATACCCATTCGCCTACAGTAGGCTTCTTAGAATTCGGAAATTTTATGGGACGAGGCACCCGTTTGGTTGGGCACTATTAAGAAACTGCATTATTTTATCAATGTTCCGTTTCATTGTTTTTGATGCTAGCCACCATCCTGGCGAGTTAATGTTCTCATTGGTAATCATCATGCGAATAAGCCATAAAGAAGAAAAATCAGGGGGCACGTGTAGTGTCGCATTTGGAGCTATAGGAACGTCTGTTTTCTTATTATCAATCGGAATGATCATGCTGATTATTATTTTGCTTTGAGCAACATCCCTATATTGATTTAGACCTTATGGATACGTAGTATAAGTTATCATTAGGTATTACGATCGTAGATAACCAATCATTGTTATAGTGTAGACTAAACCATTTATAAGCTATGGGCAAGAGGTGGAGACGGATACTCACAGGCTTAATGTCGCTGATATCATCTGACTGAGCTAAACCAAAGCAGCTTATCACGCATAAAAACAGGATGAAAATGTTTTATTTGGGCTGAAAGAGCAATCCATGCACCCGACGTTTAAAACAATTTGAGAAAAAAGGGTAGTGGTTCTGGTTTACTGGCCCCGCATGTTGTTGAAAGAGATGGCGGACGACCCAAATATGAGCAAGGCTTTCATGTTGGCAGCCGAAACCGGGTTTGCAATCATGGGAATTTCTGCACCAAAAACTTGTGATCAAGCTGAGGAGTGTCGCGCTTATTAAATGAAAAATTATTTCGAGAACCTATGCGCTAATATTTAGGGGAGTCCGGATACGCGGCGGGGAGTAGCGAACGATATAAAGTGGATTATCCGAGAATGATAGAACTTGAATTAGATGTTGATACGCTATTGCCTTTGGGTTGATTGTATGAGTTTGCTAACCAAGTCAGTTTGAAATATTGCATTCCTAAAGGTGGAAAATGGGAGATATTGAGCTGAAGTTTAAGAAATTGAGCGGTATTAGATAATTTTCAACTGAGAATCAGTGATCATGGCGTAGGTGTAATCTTTTTAGATGCAAAAGCTAAAGCACTGGCTTTTGGCACGCCAGCTGGTTGATTTGTTAACTCGTCATATTGACTGGGAAAAGATTCGGAATAAGGAACGGCACCATGATTTTAAATTTTAAAGGCAAGTAAAGCTCACCTTTATAAAAATAGGTAGACAGTGTCGATGGAAGGAAATCAGAGGTTCAGGGAGTGGACCTAAAATTTAAGTGTTGGATTAATTCAAGTCGACTAAAAGTAGAATTACATCCTTCAAAAGATCCGAATAAAGAACTAAGTTGTGAACAGTTTCTTTAAAAGAACAAACGTCTAAGAGGTTTCAATTTTTGAGCGCGAACTTCGCGTCCGCAGCAGTGGAGACGTCAATCAGGAAAATTCGGTTTCGCCAAAACGCATAATTGAAATTTAGACCAGAGACTTTTGGAAAGTACTAAATCCTTCCAAGGAACTAAAAAGAATTATTTCGGATATGGTTTCTGGCTTACGATCAATACTTCTCCCGAGAGTCTGGCCGATCATAGCTTCGACAGATTTCAGCGCACCCCCGCCGCCGTAAATTCATGGATTACGCTGAGGGCACAGCAGATAGGACTGCTCTGTCATCCCGGGAAAACTCAGCTGAATGCCCAGCCGTAGATCCTTCGGCTGTAGAAACCGACCTGAGGCATTTAGGAGGTGCGCCATAGTAACCAGATGACATACCCAGGACCACAGGCGAGTGTCAACCGATCTCCACGACCTTCAGTATTTACAAGTCCGTTCACGTCGGGAAGATCTTTTCGCGCTCGGTAATAATTCGTCGCAATCGACAAGATGTCTCACTTTGATCGACTCCCGATGAAAACCCGCGGGCGCTACTGCACAATCATCGTGCTCCGGGGCCCGGTAGCCATCATAGAATCATCTCGTCTTCTGAATACTGGCCACCGCTCTCACCCGGTGCCTCCAGTAGGATACGTAGATTAATTTGGCATGAGGTCGGCCAGATCCAAGTTGAAGTTCCGCAACAATTTGGTTGCTGAAGGTATTCCGTTAAAAGAGTATTGGTTATCGTCGGGTCACCAGCCTGCTGCGAACGATACCCCTGGTCAGTGCTTCCCATCCAGACGAGGCTCTGATTAGCTCACGCTGCTCCCAGTCGTAGGTGATGTTATACTCGACGTATAGGATTCTTGAAGCATAGTTTACCGTCAGTTGTTTCGGAAGGGCTCCAGATGGTTGGTCGGTGGGAGCTTATATTCACCGACACCGAATTCCTTGCCCAGGCAAGGGACCGGAGGTTCCCCCCGCCAGGATCCCCATCAAGTCCAACTCCGGGCGTTTGACACAAACTAGGTGTCTGTTGGCGGCATCCTTCTTGCAGCCGGCCATCTGTTGCGCAAAGCATCGGACACGCTGCCCTTATAGCCCTGTTAACGCAGGAATTGAGTAGTATGCTTGGAAATGACCTGAACTGCGAAAATATATTTACAGAGGGAATTGGCGCGAAAGCCCGCTTGCGTTAACAGCGCGCAAACATAATTGTTATGTTCATGTGCTTTTTTTGTATTCACGCAATCCACCTGTCCAATGTTCTTGGGACTTCTTAGCGCAACTCCTGGCACCAGGTACTTTGATTAGATACTTTGTACGTGATTACATTTCTTATTTGTCAACAGCGTCCAACATTCCTCTTCGGACCCTCAATCCGTCTCTTGGGATTACAGAACAGGCTGTAGGAGCCTACCGCAATTCTTGCCTTCGATTAGTGCGCTGCCCAGCGAGGGACGGCTCCAGAGATCCTCTCCGGGTGCTAGACAGGCGCTGTTTCCACGGTGCGGTCAACACCTCTCGAGGTTTCGTCGTGCCTCTGTCATACCGGAATCATGGTATCCCCGAAATGAAATCATTATCCGTCACATGTTGGGAGCGAATGTTTTAAAAATGATTACCAGCGGAGGAGCATATCCGTGATATTCCGATCTGCTTGCGTTCGATCTCAGTAGAGACTTGTCAGGCGGTGGTTGCCGGTCAGTCGGCTCGGCGTCATCACAGATTTACAAGGAGTCGTACGAAACATTGGTACTGTCCCATGCTAGCCCAGATGGCGATGCTCCAGAAGCAGGATATTCTCCTTGGATCTCAAATAGCTGTTTGTCCATAGAACCTGCCCTGCAATACTGACCACATGCGGATCTTTGTCTGTCGGATCTTCGATTAAAACAAACCCACTTGTTGCCTGGAAAAAACGACGGTTGGAATTGGGAATGCGAACATAGACTGTTGGTTCAATCTTACGACTACCAAGCGGGCGCAGGGCTTGGGGCCCACAAGTACTTCCACTCTCGGATCACCGCTTTCTATTGTTCATTTGCGAGGGGATGAACAGTCACCATGGTTAACCTTCAAGTGCTTCCGAAAGGGTGTTAAAGCTCCCCGTTCAAACAGATTCAGCGGACATGCATGTTCCAGTTTTAAACTAGCGAATTCTCACCGAGGTGCATCTGCGTAGAAATCTCTACCTTTTTAGGTAAATTCGGACTGTATGGAGCCAATGGGGATCTGGAATCAGAGCCGGAGTTGATGACCGTCGCAGATTTGGCAGAATTATCGGTCCAAACACACGGGCCTAGAGAAAGGACACCAAGCGT
>Ga0163217_1030011_pt1 | contig 12716 bp, 12 predicted proteins | sample SynspAceP_FD_185933 | JGI IMG/M metagenome (GOLD analysis project Ga0163217, IMG submission 185933) | Saline lake microbial communities from Ace Lake in Antarctica - Synechococcus sp. Ace-P (PacBio error correction) | ecosystem: Environmental > Aquatic > Non-marine Saline and Alkaline > Saline ... | reverse complement strand
GAGGCGACGGTAACTCGGGGTTAGGCAAGCCCACGAAGTCATCGTAGGTTCGCTTTGATTCCTTCCGTCCCCAATCCAAACAGGCTGCCCATGTTGCTGACCAAGTAATAGAGTTCGTCAAGAGAAGGTCCCAGTCCCAGGTTGTCGATCCCGCAGCTTCGAGCACCAATCGGAGTTTGTCGTCCTGTTTCGTAAGACCTCCTCTGTGCGACTCCGTTCAACAAGTTCGCGCTGGGCTTCCTGATTACACTCTTGGCTTTGCCTGATGGCAACGCTAACTTGCGTGGACAGATTGGTGAAGAAATCAATCTCTAGCGCTTGCCACTGCGGGAGCAGCACAGTGATGAGGCCAAATTAACCCTCCCAAGCTGGCCATCGGTTCAAAATGGGAACGACCAATATAAGACTGCACTTGATATTTCTTTCAGCAGCTCAACATGGCCGGGTGGAAATGTTGGCCATTGTGGCCGTCTTTGCCAGCGGATTGCCGTCGCGCTGAGAAGTTGTCGATATAGTTTTCGACAAAAGACGGATCATTAATAGGCTCTGAAGATGAAACGATTTCCATTCGCTGCCCACCGGCTTCTGCTGCAACCGTCTTCCTTTTCCAATCGAGTTGCTTGAAACACAACGACCCGATTCAGCCTTAAGGAAGTTGCGCAACTTCTTGACGATTGCGCTGCAGGGACCATATCTAGATCCCAAAGTTTGGAATACTTTTTTCTGATAACTTGGGCAATGAGACTTTCTCGTATCGATGCGATTCTGCAGTGGTACTTCTAGCTTGCACAGTCTTAAATTGTTGCATCGGAGAGTTGCTTTCAGATTCTCTGGTGTAATCTGCTCCTTAAACAGATAGCTTGGGCGCCTGATTTAATTCGCTTTAACGGCAATCTCCTTCGCTGCCAACGGCGGTCTATCATCACGATGGAAGGGAAGTTCTTTGCAGCCAGCGAAGAAATTCCAATCCGTCTTTTGGTCGGGCAATCGATAATCATAGAGCACAGCATCGGGATTGCCGCCAACCAGATTCAACCCTTTCTTCACCAAAAACTTGTTTCGATGAACGTATAGTCTGGTCCACGATCGCGCACTCAGGTAGCGTCGATACAGTCTCGCGATTCTTTCTGGGCTATCGTCCACGATCAAAATGGCGCACCGTTGGGAATCATCTAGGGCAGCTCTCAATTGTCGTCGGTAGTAACGTCGGTTGAAACCAGTAGTTGATTAAGGATTGAACCCCGTGCTTTAGCCGATCGGAAATTCCATCGGCTTAACCATTATATCTATTAAGCGCCCCATCTTATAAACAGCCTTTCAATTGTCCTTGGGTTGGCTTGATGTTCGTCAAAATCACGACTGGAATCGTTTTTTAGATTTTCATCCTCGCTAACTTTTTGCAAAGACTTCTTCGTCCGTCGTTCCCGGTAAATTAAGATCCAGTGAAAAATCAAGTTCGGACGTGGTGCCTGCTGGGGGGTCAACATTAGCGACCGGTTCGATAGAGAAATGACAGTGCGATGATCACCGATCGACGCAGCGATAAATAGGAATCTCAGACGGCGATCGACAGCATAGCGTGGAAGCTTCGAAACTTCATTCATCCTCAACGACCAACATGAGCGAGCGATTATGGATCGGCCAATGATGGGACTGATTTCAGGGGATTGCTCTCCTGATGCCAGCGTAAAGAAGAATTGCTGCCTTCACGAAGCTTCGATTCCCACCCAAAAATCTTGCCTCCAGTTGATGGACGATCTGCGAACGATCGTCAGGCCAGCCCCGTCCCTCCTCCATATTGGTCTTGGGTATGCAAACGTTTAAAATCTGCGAAACACACGCTCCAAATGTTGAGGCGGGATGGCCAATGCCGTGTCACGGACAAAAAAGTGCAACCTGAGAGGCCGTCAGGAATCTCCATTGCCTGGATTGGGCACCAGGCGATTTCAACCCACTTCTCAGCTTTGTCGTTCTTGTACTTGAATGTTGCATGTTTAATAGGTGCGTCAATACCTCGCTGATTTGTGTGCAGATCGCAATCCACCATTGGCATGGAGCCTGACATCCGAAAATCGATTGAGCTTTTGCGGTTTGGCTGAATTCTTAGAAAACTTCATCGTTTTGTTCCACCAACTCAGGCCAGTCTGTGGTTGCCTGGAAAGTTCAATGCGCTCCCCAGGTGTGATTATAATGTAAAAGCGAAGTGATCAGATCTTCCATTCGTTGAGTGAGGGCACGAGGGTAGCTAATTTTGTTCTACACAGCAGTGTCAAGCACTTCCGCATAATCTTCAATCAAAAAAATAGAGGTAATTGTGAAATGCGCGTAATGGCTCTTTTGAGGTCATGAGAATGCAACGATGCAAAACGGAATCGAGCTCAATTATTGCTTCGCTCAAGTTCTAGATTTACATTGCCAGTTTGCTGCCGCCTTGTTGAGAATCTTGCTAACGATCAAAGCTGCGTAATTCGGCAACAACTTTTAGTTCACACGGTTTCCATGGCAAGGCCGCAACCTTGCAGTGTTCCTTCCACTGTTGAAAAAAAAAAAAAAAATTTTTTTTTGATTTGGGGGGCGCGGCGATAACGGTTGACGATTCCCGTTGCTGGCTACTCGACAGGCTTTATGGGGTTGCCAGCCCACGTCACCGTTTTCATCACCTCTGGGCGGAACCAGATGACGAAATCCTGATGGAATTGAGAGATTTCCAGAGCTAACACCCCACTGGCAACGGCCTTAAACGATGTTGCAGCGGGATAAAGGCGTGGAGAGGAGCGAGTCGCTTTGAAAACATTTGTCCTGCATCTGCGTTTTTAAATCCAATCGCGCAGGCAGGCCATTCACTTGCTGGTGCGTTGACCAACCACAATACTATGATTCTTGCCGTACAGTAAAATGGGCTTCCTGTTTTGCACTGACGAGTTCAAGGCAGCTTTCGTCTAGTTGGATGGATCCTTGATAATCTGCTTGGATTGAGATAGCGACTCGACCAGCTTGGCTTTGCCAGAGACTTCATCCTTATATAGGACAATCTTGATGTCTACCACGCTTGCTTGAGGTCAAGTGACATCACCTGCCCAATAAACTCGCACATGATTCGCAGATTAGAAGGCACATGACGTGGCCTTGAATTGTGAACAGGCAATTCAAACCCCATAGTTTTGATCTTGATCAAGGAAATCGAACATTGACGCTGCGACTCCCATGTTGTTGAGATATTCCAAGTGCAATGGAGACACTACGGAGCAGCGCCGAAAACTCAAATCTGTGGCTCCTCTATCAACGGGGTTGGCGCTCAGGAACCAGGGGGACTGGTGTAATAGTTAGAGTCCGGGAATTAAGCGTAGCCAGTTGAGTTATACAAAGTTGTTTTGCCTTGAACTGGAATATCGCTTGCGGGGTAGCGTTAGGGCCCAGATAAGCGTGAGCCTTCTGTTCGTTTCTTCTGCGATGACTGCTCCAGCAACCATCGGCATCAAAACTGGTAGACCATAACGATCGAATCAGTGATCTTGTTGACTTCTTTAACGACCAGCTCGCACATCTTCAGCAAGCTAGAGGGATTTCTGTATCTTTGTTATCGTGCTTTTGACTCCCTGGATGGCAGTTCGGGAATAGCAGTTTTCGTTGCTTTTGATTTCCTTGAGGTTCTAATTCTAAAAGTTACCAATGCATCTTGGGCGGTGGATATTGCCATCGAACATCAGCAAAGCTTGCCTCTGTAGGAAATTAGCAATATCCAAGATGAGCGAGGAGCGGGGGGTCGGGTGAGGTGGTCGGGTAGGGAAGGGATAGGCGGGATCACATTTTCCGTATCTTCGCTAGGCATTGCTGAATAGCAGCCAATCTGGCTGGAGCCAACAAAATGGATAACGGCTGCTGCTTAATAGTTCCTTTGGGCGATGGCCAAGTATTTCAAGTGTGTATCCCACTGACTTTGGACAATGATCAAGCCTGCGCTCGTGCAGCACCAAAAGAGCCGCCATGGCGCTGAATCAGCCCCGGAATGTGAATTGGTTCGCGATCACAGGTGGACAGATCCATTGGTTACTGCGTCATAAAACTGTGGCGTAAGCGTCTACTGCTAATCAAACATTGCCAAGGCGATGGGCGGAGGGAAATATTCTTTCAACTTCCGATTTTTCCGATTGTATTGCGCTAAGTTTGTAGCAGAGTTCTCGGCCAAAATAAGGACGCAAGCGTATCGGCCAATTTTTGGTCTCACTAAGTCCACCATCTGAGAATAAACTTTTCTGGTGTTGTCTTTAATTACTCTAAAACCAGCCAGTTTTGCCAGAAAATTTCAGATTTATAACAGGAGAGCTCCAAGGAAGAGAACGTTGGAAGTTGTTCAATGGGCTTGTTCCTGGCATTATGGTGGATTGCACACATCCAAAACCTTCTGGATGTGATCACACCATACGAGACAACCATGGGATTAGAAACAAGCTCAAGCAACTGCCAAAGGACATTGAAGGGAAGGCGCCAGGAAAACCCTCGGCAAAAAGTGACCGATGATGAGCAGAACAAACTAGCGCAGGCCGAAGCAAACCCAAGCCAAAAGGTGAACACGCTATTCGAGGATTGCAAAAGACTGACCCTTGGCCTGGCACTGATCCTTGAATCTGGCTAGGCGAGTCAGACCCCGGTGCTACCAGGGACTGACTACCACAATCATCCATTATTTAATTCCCCAACTATTCGAGCAAATGTTATGCTTCACTACTCTCTATTCTTTTTCTGGTCGTTGCGTTCATGCGCAGTCCTTGTTTTGGCGGATACGCTGGTCAGCCGCCGGCATCGCCCATTCCTGTTCCTGGTCTTTCATGTGCTGCGCCTTGATCTCATTCTTACGGGTCGTCGCAGCCTGGTGAACCCAATCCATTCAGGTTCTGCTTTGCAAATCCAGGCCATTTGCGGCCGTATTTCCGGTCGTGCACCAGCCCTGGCCGGCATGTCGGAACGCTGCTACCTAAGCTACTGATAGAAAGCCATAATTGAATTGATCTTTCTCATTCAAAAGTTCTATGCTTTCGTATAAAAACCACTACCACCTTGGAGAATCCAATGAATACCATTCACGAATTCGTCAGTCAATGATGAGTTTCTGTATCTCGCCGGCATCCTCTCATCGCGGCCCTACTAGGCTTCATACCTGCTCCAGTTGGTCTGGCAGCAAGCCCCCAGCCTGCTGCATCAGTCAGCCACGTGTGTGATTGTGTTCGGATCCAACAAAGCCACGCTGCATCCAAGGAGCTCAAAAGGAAAAACCCAGGAATCAATTGGCAAGGCCACGGGTGATCCGGGTGACCCGTCTCGCTGCAGGCCAAAGCAAGGGCGAAGCCTAATGCCGCAATTGCCGTGAAGACGTCCAAGGACGCGACCGCGTTGGGCTAAGTCCAATCGGGGATTCCTGATTCCCAAAGTCTGAAGTCCGTTGAACTCTCTTGGTCCGCCATGGAATCGTCAGAATCCAGGCGACCACTGACACAATGGCAGCCCGCTTCATACCGCTTGCAAGTGCACACTGATTTGTTGAGGTTTTTCTTGCAACAGCCTTTTTCTTTGCAACAGACCTTTCCGAGCACTTCCACACCTCACTGCCTGAGAGAAAGGTAGTTCACTATGAAAAATTCGCATCGGCTACGAAAACCTGATCTATGAACATTCCTCAGCCCAACACCCATTGATCTTTTGATGTTGAGTGTGCATGAGACACGCCGTGCAAGATCTGGCCGATCGCTGGACCTCCGCAACTTGATCCGCCTTATTCCCTTTAAGCGCCGTATCGTGATCATTTCGGTAACTGTTGCAGCGTTGGTGGCTCCCCAGGGACGCCTCAGCCTTTCAACCGAGCCTTGATTAACGATTTCAGGCCAACCTGATCGTATGGTGCCTGAGGCCTCAGGCAGGTTCCTTGGAAACTGTTGCCGGATTTGAGACGCTGCTGTTTCTGTTGCGAAGCCGCTATTGCGAAACAGATTGTCTCTCCAACATCGCTTGGCGTATTTCGGCACGTCTCCTCAAGGCTGGGGTCGCGTTTCAGGCGATTCTGTGACTTTCTTCACGGACACCTTTGCGCTCTTGTTATGAACATTGCCAATCAATGAAGACGGGCATGCAGGGCCTATCAGGAAGGCTCCGGTGTCTGTCGTTGTTTTGGCCCACCTTGCTGCACCCTTCTGCCGATGCATGAACATTCCGGCGCGCTATTGCCGACCGGTTCTTTGGGTGATATCGGCATCCCGCCGCATGATGCGCCCATGGGACTTTCTGGATGGTTTGCAGGCGTACACTTGATGCGCCATTGGGTAACCACCTTTTCGATGCCAGACACAATACCACGCCCCCGGATCGGCGCTTCTCATCGCCGTGGTCGACGATGCGGCTGAGTACCGATTACCCCATTCCCTTTGGCCAAAGACGTGCTGGCGGGCTTCAAGGTCGTCACAGACGAATGGAATGATTGATCCCACTGCCCTGACCGGTTTCAGACCTGACCGGCTCAGGCGTTTGCGATTTCGATGATGGGAAATGGAAGGTAGTGATAAAATGGGAGAAGCGTGGCCGTTGGAGAACGAAGACCAGAGATTAGTCATCCATTTGATACGCCTGTAAAGGGATGCGACCCTGATTGGCGGTTATGCCTCGAAGTTGCATCTGTGGTATCCAATTGGGGGTGGAGCTTGGCGGCTGATCACCGTTGTCTGCTATTTCGCCAAACGACCGCCTGAATTCGATTATCCCATTGCGCTCAGAACCAATTGGTTGGTAATTTTCGTTTGGGAAACCTTTTCTAAACCCCTTTTTTTTTAAGGGGGGGGGGGGGCAGGTGGAATGAAAACTTAAAACCCCCCCAAAAGGATTTTTAAAAAAGGGGGGCCCAAATGTTTCAAAGGGGCCTTCTTTTTCAAAGGGGAAAGGGGTTTTCCAAAGCCTATGGCTGATCTGTTTCTGCCCTCCCTGTCATACCATGATTGTACGCATCATCCACCATGGATGCGACCACAATGCGGAAGTGATCATGGGTTAGGTTGACAAGGGCTCAAGCCACAGCAAAAGACATTGAAGGCAAAGTTCAAGAAGCATTTGGCAAAAGCTTACTGATAGTGAGCAAAACCAGTTTAGCGGCAAAGCGAAACAAGCTCAAGCCCAAGGGGAGGCATGCATTGAGGCATGCGAAAAGCTAAGTGCCTGGCGGTCACCTAAATGTCGCTTTTTCTCTATGATTGGCCCTTCGTTTCTTTCCTATGTTCCATTTGATCATGATTAAGCCCTCTGGCTTTGCCTAGTTAAGGGCACAAACCTACCTTTTAACCTTCGATACGATGGCACAATCATTGCAAAGATGCTAAAGGCGTTACTTTGTTTCTGGGTGCTATTCTAACCTCCCGCCGTTACTGCCTGTGGCTATGCCCCCCAAATGGCCTGGCAGACGGGCTTCCAGTCACCACGATGTCGGAGTTAACATCATCCCGTACCATGCATGGATTGCCTTGTCAGGCTTGATGTCAGCAAGACTTCGAACCCAACAAGCAAGAGCGGAATTCAAGGCACAGACGGACATGGATGGAGGAAAGCATGCTTGTTCCCGAGTACGGCGCTTATACCCTCGTTTCCGAAGAATGTTGGGGCAATCTCTGGAGCGGGCGTGACTGATCACTGGTGAGAAACCAGTAACAGATGATGAAAGCAATCTTCTGACTCAATTGCATCTAACCAAGCGTCTATTTTTCCAACACTTCTCGTGGATCGTCATGCTTCATTATTCTTTTGTTTTTCTGGTCTGCGGTCATTGCGCAGGTCCTCGGTTTGGTGCGGATCGCCGGGCCAGCCGCTCATCGCCCAGATACCTACTTCCTTTGTTTCCTCCGTGCTTGTCCGTTGTTCTCGCTTCCTGACGGGCGGTCCGCAGCCTGGGTCTGACCATCATGAGGCCCTCAGGTCTCATTGTTCAGCTTTGCCTATTCAGTCTAGCTTTGCAGATTGGCTATCACCGGCTCATCGCCTTCTGCCAATTTGCTGCCGCCAAGAAATCCATTCCATTTGCTTGAGCACATTCAAACACCTTCTGGACATTCCAATGATTCTTTTTCGAAGACTCTTTTCATTCACGTTGGAGTTACTGTTTAGGTGGCTTTGTTTCAGTCTATCTTTTTTCTGCACCTCTCCTCCCAGTTGTTTGCTGCATCGACGCCACAACCCTCCATCAACCAACCCCCCATTCTGATGTTGTCTTGGGTTTCTAAACAAAGCCAAAACAGTTGCCAAAGATTGTTGAGGTAAGATTCAGAATCGATCGCCTCGTCACTGGTGCTGATGAGGGTGATCGCCTACCGGTAAGGCAAGCAGGCCAAGCCAATGCCAGGGACCACAGCTGACACAGCTTACGAGCAAAGCTGGGATGGGCTGATTGTGCCCATGTCTTTCACGAACCAGATTGGTCCGGTGTGGTGCGTTTCAGGCACCATTCGGACCATTGATCGTTTCGCGCATGTCTAGTCAACGAAACAAACGAACCCACCAGCCTTGCCTATGCGTATCCAATATTATCCGCTCTAGTCTTGATGGATTCATTCGAAACCTGACGAACTCCTTGGATTGGCTTTCCCGACTCGGTGTGTCAATAAAAACCAGTTATCCATCTTTTCTTAGATGACGTTCGTGCCATGCGATGGGTTCTTCAACCTAGGCGATGCTGCAAACAACCCACGATTCAAACATTGCACAGATCATGGCCAACCCCTTGCCTGGCCTTGATGAGCAACCTCACCTGGTGTGTTCTTCAAGCCGCCACCCTGCCAGCGTTGAGGCGCTGACATCCGCTTCGTTCTGGACATGTAAGAACCTGTGCACGAAGCCATAAGGCCAGCGCCCATGGCAGAAAATCTTTGGCTAGCTGGCGGAGGAGGCCTTGTGGCTCAGTTCTATGCGAGAAACCTGCTGGGGATAGTTATGCTGCCCAATAGGTTCCTTACTTATGCAAGGGAAAGCCCACTCTGCCACGTCAAATCATTTCTCCAGCTTTGAAACCCTCGGCTGGCAGTTCAAACCAATATGGAACGGGTCTTTGTGGCAACTTCGCTATGAAGTTCCCCAACCTGAAGAGAAACATGGGCTCGTTTGTTTGAATTCGCTAACTTTGGGAAATGGCCTGTTTTTTTGGTAACACGACCTTAACATTGAACTTGTTCATATAGCCAGTGCTTCGTGCATAATTCCGCCCATCGGACCACTGACGTTGTTGCCGTGAGATAGCTGGCGCATCTCCGGCAAGGAACGCTACCATCGGAGCAATTTCTTCAGGTTCTTGCCCACGCGGTCCGATTGGGATTGATGATTCAACCGAGCTGAACTCTGAGGGATCCTCAAGAGTATCCTCATTGATCCGGTTGTTGGCCAAACAAGCATCCAGGTCCCAACGCCGACAAACTAGCAAATCTTGCAACCTTGCAAGTTTCTAACGCTGGCCATCGCTTAGCGATTCGCATCCCCCCTTTTGGATTGCAATAGACGACGAATGTCCCGGCATTGGCCAGTCTCCATGAAACTGAGCTTGATGTTAATGATACGACACCGCTTCCTGGCTGATCATTTGCTTGGCGCACAATTGCGTACCGAATTACGGCGCTTTTAAGATTTACTGCCATATTCTATTCGTTTAGAGCTCCCATTGTTTTCAAGGAGCGGACTATCTGATTGATGCCGGCATATGTTCACCATAAATATCTAATCGTCCAAATCGTTTGCATCGTGGTCGCAAAGATTCTCCTGAGATTCATCCAGTTCTCGACGTTGCCCTTGCCACCGTTCAAGCAGGACGCCAAAGGCCGTAACTTTGCCTTGACCTGATCTGCCCCGGCCGGATCGGAGTATTAAGCGTATGACCAATCGTTGCGCCCCGCACGCGCGAGTTCCAACTGCATCGCAGCCCCAATTCCGCTGCTTGCCCCGTGACAATCCGACATCTTCATTCAAAATCCATCGTTATCCACGCTGTTGAGTAAGGAGGGTGTGTTGCCGTTAGACCTTCACCAAGAAACTTGCCCATCTGTTGCATTGACGAGCCCGTTGAAGGCTCTTGCCACCTTTCCGCCATAGACATCAATCCGTGAGCATCCCCGCTGGATCGTGTGCCAGATTTCTGCTAGAGGTGTGCTGAAAAATGACGTGCTTTATGTGTTGGATGCGATCCACCACCCTAGAGATGGAAACCCTAGAACTCTGTCACTACGTTGATGATGGGTTCTGATGTTGTTTGAGATTCCCATGAGAATTTCATTGGTAGTCGAGTACCACGCGAAGCTCGATGGCCAGAGAATCGAGCCACAAAAGATTTCGCCTTGCCTTTCTTGTAGCTGCTTGAAATTGCGCTATAGCGTTATGGCCTTTGTTGCCATTGAAAAAAGCATGCACAGTGGCTGAGAATTAGGCCTCTGCTGATGTGATGACGTTTCTTGTTGGACAAAACTCAAGAATTCCGAGTTTCGAAAGTTACCCGCCCATAATCCTGAATTCTGATTCCACGAACGGAAGTTCAGCCTGAGGAGTTTGTCGGCGGTTGATGAACAGTCATTTCGTGTCTACGGATTCTGCCGATTGCACAGGAGCGTCTCTGATTACTGTGGTGAAGACTAACCCCCCAAGCCGTAGGCAGAATCATTGGCTAAACTTGATTCGCTTCAGTTTCTTCTCAACCACATACACCGTAAAGCCACGGGTCGAAGCAGTTCTTGGTCATAGCTTGGCATCCTTGAGTTACACCCAGGTCAGATGGTTGGATTAAAGAATGCTCCTTACGATCTGTCGCCCTCCCACGAAGAATGACTGTTTGCCCCTCTTCGATGGTCTTCTGAATACTGATCAAGTCGCGTCGTTGTTGCGGGCACTTTCGGGGACGACAAATGGCCTACCATCGGTTTTACGAGGTGCCATTCGGATCCGAGCTTTCAGATTCCAGCCCCATCTTTCAGCCCCATTGGGATGAAGTTGGCTCTGCTACTGGTTGACAACAATCGATTGCGCTTGGAGGGCGACCACCACCTTTGTCCTGTATTTGCCAATCCGTCCTTTGCATGGCCAGTTCTACTGCTATCCAAGTCTGCATCTTTTCCAGCACAAAAACCGCTTCCTATTGCCGTTCCCAATTCCAGAACGGAAGCTTTAGACATCTCTTTCCAGCCAGCGAAGCGCAACCGAACTCGGCACTTTCGCTGGCCTGTTAATTGACATCACCACTGTACTCTTGTGTTGCGACATTAACGTTGCCATGAATTCGGTGGGGGTACCAGCAGATTTGTTGAAAAACCCCCTCTCTGCAGACCGCTCTTCTGCAGCAGGTTGGCCAATCCGCTTCGCGCACTGAGGGCACGATACTTGGCATGGCGGAACCAATGTGTACCCGTATTGCCAGCCATTAACGTTTTGGGGGCGATGAATCGAACCCACTTGATAAAAACGGAAAGTTCCATGGCATACCCCCAATAAGCACTCCGATCGGTGGCGTGTTGGATGTAGGCTGCTGACCCCTCAAGTTCAAGTTTTGATTGGAGAGGAATTCTCGCGTTATGGGCATAAAATCTACAATCTCGGCGCTCGAGCTCGATTTCATCGCAGACTTCTCTGCAATTCGTCCCCATCTCTTTAAGGTGATCAGCTCGGTGTTCTTGCCTGTGCCTTCGTCTTAGTCTTGTCTTGCAATCTGAGCATGAAATCTTTGCGCAACCTCAAAATCGTATGCCTCCATTGACCGAACATCTCACCTGTTGCCTTTCAACAGCGCTCCAGGGCCTCGTATTTCGGTTAGTGTTTCTTAAAGCTCCACATACTTCAGTGTTTGCCGGATTAATACTTTTACTACGGTCATGAGCTTTGCTTAGACATATTGGTATAAGTTGCTGATTTCTATAGAAGACTCCTCTAAGTGCATGCTTGCATATTTTGCATTGGGTTGTCGCCTCTTAGATAAAAGCGCATGGCGTTCTCCCTTGATCGTATCAGATAGCGAGCCTTCAATCTCAAAGTATGTCAAAAGAAACAAGAGCCTTGAGCACTGGAATCTTCCGTATAATTCTTGATCAAGTCTTGAGTTAATCTAAGAGCTTGGTTGGGCCTGGACATGAGTTTCGTCTTTGGTGTCGGTCTGTTTCGACAGAATTGAAACAGACTTGAACAACTTGCTTGGACACGCTTGAAACTTGGCGTTCTCTGTGCTGCGCTAACGAGCAGAATATTGCTGAATTGCTTTCCCACGCGTTGCTCACAGCACCTTTTGTGCGGGCATCGCAGAATAGGCCCACAGGCCGCTTAAATCTCTGCTGGCAATGTTACGAGTTGATTTTTGTCAGTAGCATCGAGACGGTAGCTAGTCCACCCTGACACTGACGTTTTCAAGATTTTCCATCCCACCCCTTCCCATTCAAGGAATGTTGTGTGTACTTGGTCGTGCAGTGAGTGGATAGTTGCGTTTGCCTGTGTAGTGTACCAACTACACATGTGCTGCCTCGCCAGGGGATTAAGTGGCATTAAGCGATTTTGGAGCGTATAAAAACTTCTAACTCTTTGTACTGCGAAGATAGTTGGCAAACTTCTGTACCAGGACAGATCAAATTGTCCATTGTGGGAAAATCTGGCTGAGATCACCGTCTTTGGGAATCTGACGTATGAGGTATTTGCAGCGCACTTCCGCTTTCGCGAGGCTAACTTTCCGAGATGTC
>Ga0163217_1024591_pt1 | contig 12716 bp, 13 predicted proteins | sample SynspAceP_FD_185933 | JGI IMG/M metagenome (GOLD analysis project Ga0163217, IMG submission 185933) | Saline lake microbial communities from Ace Lake in Antarctica - Synechococcus sp. Ace-P (PacBio error correction) | ecosystem: Environmental > Aquatic > Non-marine Saline and Alkaline > Saline ... | reverse complement strand
CGTGCCCTGCTCTAGGGTTGCATGGGGCAGGTTTCACCATCATTCACGCGGCGAATGAGGTGTCTGAAGTACATACGAAGGCAGGCTGGTTCCGGAATATCTGCGCAGTTGAGGAGCAGAGTGCAAAGAGATCGTTCCAGTGCTGGGATCGATTTTTGATTCACCACTCACACGGGCAACCTGCCATACTGCAAGACTGGTTGACTTGAATGAATTTCCCCCAAGTAAAATGCAAAGTTAAAATAGTCAGATCAGGTTCGCGTTAGCTGGGATCTTGCCTTTGCAGAGTCGAGCGGATGTCCGTGCTCAAGTGAGCCAGGCCAAGTCGAAATCAAGTGGCGCCTGGGCAAATTAATTACCTTGTCTTTCCCTTGGATTTAAGGCTAATCCATACTTTGCCAAGATGCTCTCTAGTCGATGAAAGAACGCCTCACTCGGCTTCCCGTCCCTACTTCTAAAAGCAAGTTCGTAATCGTCAATATAGCGATGACTCGCAGGCCTGCCGAATGGTATTTATCAATTCCTTGTCTACAGGCCTAGCATCAGTATTTAGCAAGAACTACGAATGTGGTCAGGCCCAATTGGTATTCCGACTTGTTTGTCCGTCTTGCGCGGATCCCACAAGTAGATTCTAACCGCGTTGTCCCGAATAGCGTGTCTGTCTCGCGTTCGTTTGCAACGCGCTTAGGTTGTGCAGCAACCCAAAGGAAGGGGAATTGGGTATGAAATTGAATTGCATAGAAAACGAACTAATATCTGTCATTTTAGAATAAATCTGTTGTTGCGGCCTTGACTCGACTGCTCTATTAGCGCACGATGCTTTGGGGCTTAGACGGGCTTGTATAGCCCTTCCCGGAGAGATCGCGAATACATGGATTGGTTGCCGACATACATATTACCACCTACGGGCCAGGAATTAAGTTCGGCCCAGTTAGATACTAATCTCAAAGTTTGCAGTGCATGTTGACTGACGGAGTTTGGAACATCTAGGGGCGCGCGCGAAAGAAGACCACACGGCCTTAAAGAGTAACGTGCCGGCTTGTCGTCTCTAGTCGACCATTACGATGGCTAGAAGTCAACCTTGAAATCCTGAAGGCAGAGTGGCACCGCGGTGCGGTACGGTTAGCTAGCAAGCGTTTCAGTTGTGAACGGGTTCGGGAGTTCTCTGGTAGAGTAACCCCTCGCGAGAATTTCTTCAGAATCACAGTGCCACCAAGTAAAGGGCAGTTCAGTCCAACGCTCAAGATCAGCGGCGATACTATCTCATTCGCTCGAGACAAGCAACGAGACCCGCCCGCCTGCATCTGATGTTATACGGCCTGCCTCAGTAAGTGATTACATAGCAAGATTCAGGTCGCACTGGGTCTGCCACACAAAGCGTTCTGCAAGGCCATGGTGTTTCTCTCTGAATTCAAAATGGGCACAACGCTTTTCAGTTAAGAACTATCGCAGTAAGCAGGGCCATTTCCGTGCATGGCGAAGATCGGCCGAAGATTGTTGACTTTGTATCTTCTGTTTCTTTGCCATCGGAAAGCCGCGTGAAGAGTGACGAATGTCGTCAGAGTTTGGGCAACTTATCCTCCATCCTTGTCTAGCTTTGAAAATGTTGTGTATTATCAAGTTTTGCAGACTGTCTGACCTATCGAAGGGTTCTGGTTCGCCATTCAGATCTGCACCTGCTCCAGCTTCACTCAGATAAATCTGAAAACATTAATTTCGAAAGGAGTCTTTAGAAGACTCAGAATACCAGCCAGTTTTCAATCATTGAACAGCTGTTTAAACGAGCTGAATTCATTTTGCGTTGGCAAAAATTTCCTTGTTGTACTTATCTGCAGAATCGGCGGATGGGCTTCCACTCTGGGCGACATGCCAAAGATGTTGGATATATCGGCAAAGTCTGCTTCCAAATACTGATAAAAAATGCTTTTTGCAATAGCATCAGACTGCTCCCTGGGTAATGACTTTGACTGGAGGTGCCCACATACCCAAGGACATAGCCACATTTTCGTCCCATATCGAATTAACTTATTATCGTGCGTATGTACTCAATTCTCCTTTATGCTGAGCGAAGAAACTTTACCATAATTCAGGCATCTATTCGAGTGAACAAGTCCGGAACTTGATTAGGCAGCAAAGCTCCGGCAGGCAGGCCCGTTTGGACCTAGGCTGGTACGCATATTACCAGTCGTCAACTGCCATGGCTATGAAATCGGATCCAGTTCCAGGCCAAGCCTGTCGCTGCCCCAGTTATTGAGCTCTACGGAACGAGCAAAAATGTGAAGTTGCCCTGGAACAGGCGCGTTGGCCTGAATGGTTTCCGTTGCCCACGTTGTTGAGGCAAGGAGTACGGGCTTCATCATTGCGCAGGGCGCCACAAGCGCTATCAGTGCCGGAGCTGTTCGTCATCAAGCCACCCTCACGGCCGGTCACCATCTTTGGAGGCAACAAATTACCTCTCTGACCACCTGGTTCCTTGCCTTCTACCCGTCGGGCGCCAAGCCAAGACAGAATCTCCTCACTAGCTCGTGAGGCGTCATCTCGGTGTGAAACTACCGAACGGCATGGTTGCTTTTCAGAACAAGATTCATCAGGCAATGAAAGAAACGTGATGGCGGCCTATTGTCCTCAGAGGAAAGGGTGCAGGGTGCGATGGATTGCCTACCTGGCGGGAGAACGCGTGGTGGCAAAGCCTGCGTCGGGATCGGAGAACAAGTGCCGGTCGTTGGCAGCCGTCTCTGTCGATGGAGGCGGGCCACCCCCGGTATATAAAACTTGCACCGTGCCCACGTTCTCTTTTGCCGCCTATTGCTTGATTCGGGCCAAGATTTCACTGGCGATAGGCTGTAAGTGATTCTCCGATGGGTGGCTTGCTTTTCGGCGCCGTTTGCAGAAGTCGGTTGGCTTCCATCATCCTGTTGGTCGTAAAGCGTCGTCATCCCAATTGAATTACGCAGAATCCTTGGATTAACACGGTGCTTCAGCAACTTGAAAACAGCTTCAGCGCAGCTTCCAGCCCTCGCTCGAAAAGTACGCTGATCGCTACTTGGGCGCCGTCCAGCTACCCCGCTTCAATCGCGGTTCAAATTGGCGGGCAATGACGCCGAGCGTGTGGTTCGATTGCCATCTGCAGGCTGTCAAAGCACGGCCGGATCGACTCCTGAGGTGTGCGGAGTTTGCTACCTAATCGAGAGTCCGAAAGGCATATTGGCCCCAGAGATAGTTCATTCAACAGTCGAATTAGTTGCCAAAAAGTGTATTCTGGATCGCTTTGCATGGAAAGATCTCAAGCAAAGCTATCCTGCGAAATGGACAGATTGCACGCCTCGGATTCAACGGCATTACGATTAGATCGAGAATCAAGTGCAACGAGTTCTCGTCAGTCCCCGGACCCTATGGCACGTCACGAAACATTTATTCCAATATCTTAGTTGTCTAGGTTATATCTTGTAACGCCAGTTATTGAAGTTCGCTAACTCGATGTGCCGGCTACGAAAACATATGAGGACGGAAGCAATCTCGGGCTGTCCAAGTGCTGCATAAAGTGTGTTTACTAACTTTCATGGGGGCAAGGCCGGAGCGTGGTAGGTCTCGCTTTGCAAGTAGGGGGGGGGGTCTTTTTAAAAGGGGGGGGGGGGGGGGCTTTTTTTTTTGTTTTTTTCGTGGGGAAAAAAAAAAAACAAAAAAAAGGGGTCTAAACGAGTAACGCCTCAAGATCAGTGGCAGGTCGTAGCTCGTGATTTACATGAATGTCAACTTCCGTCCGCCAATACCTTGATGTTAGACGGCTAATGAACTCTGGTTTTGGTCTTGCTGCACCCCCCTCGTTCCCGCTGCTTTGTGCTACGGAATCAATATGAAGAAAACAAGGAAAGTCCAAGAGATAGGCTCTTACTATCGCGGAGCTGGAAAAGTGCTGTTCGGCAAAGAATTTCTTCAGTCATTGTTCGCTGAATTCTCTCTGCACATCCACTGAGAGGGCAGCCGTTCCTGCAGCATTAAGTGCATAGGAAATAGGTTCTTTACTGTGCGTGTCGATCGCAAATGCGATGCGCCTTCCTTGTGATTTTGTTTCAGCATGAGGCGCTGAAGATAACATCACGAGTTTCTGAGATTTGTGTCACATCCAAATTCAAGGTGGGCAAGTTCATGCAGATATGAATCTGCCTAAAAGCTAATCACGACTTGCCATTGTCAATATCTGTAGCATCGGCTCCCTAGTCCGTATAACGAATATGGATAGATCGGTGCGCAGCCACGATCTTATCCGAGTTGAAACAAGCCCGCAAACTCAGAAATCCAAGGCCTTACTCAGAAAACTATCCAGGCCTTGATTTCACAGTTTCGCTCCAGATTTCACTGTGGGGGCAATGGGCCTGTCGCATGACCCACATGACTCTGGCGTTGCGTCACTGTTAGTATAAGGGCGCAACCGTACTGCAGGCCAGTCTCTCTGCATAGGGACGGCCTGATCAGGCTTATAGGTCTATCTCTCGAATTGATCTTCTAGGCCCGTTCTATGATCGGCCTCAACACAATGCGTGGTGCCATATGCGCACCGCACGGCGATGATGTTCATCACCCTCTGCAACGTGCGGCAGAGAAATGGGGGGGCTTTTGGCTCGCTGCTGGCTGATCTGGTTAGCGACACCCTGAGAAAGAGTTTGCAACCAAGCTGAAAATCAGTCTCGCTTGCAAGGCCATGCCAGGATGCCGAAATCGCCGGGAACACGACGAACCGTTTAGGGCCGAAGTACAGCCGTGCAGAAGCAGCCAGAGAAGTCACCCCCGGGCACAGTCTGCATTGTCTCGTGTCCCTGCGTTGTCGTCGTTTCGGAACGTTACCTTGCCATCCGCGTCAGAAAGAAGGATGTTCCTCTCAGTAGGAACGCCCGATACAATTACGACCAAGGTAGAGCCAAACTCTGTCGCCACGTCCCACAGTGCTTGCAGTTCACCACCCATTCCTGCGGGCAGCGGCTGTCTTAATTTGCAAGCCGTCGGCCGGGCATTCCCTCATACCCACTTGGCACGGAAGGGACCGTTGGCCAGGTTGGCAGCATGAAACGTACTGATGTCGCCTTGTCCTCCCATTCCTGACGCTGCTGATTCAACAGCGCACCTTGCGGCCACAATCAGATGCCACGTGTGGATGAAATAGAGTTTGCGGGTTTATGGGTATGCAAGTACAGCATGGCACGATCTGCCCTTGAGTTTTTCGGTTCACGCCAGCGAAATGAAATCAATTGGTTTGCCGAGGCTGTTTTCAGCACAGATCGTAGGCGGTGCGTGATGCTGCCAGCACATCAATGGCCGTAGTTCTGCCAGGTTACCGTGAGGTGATCAGGAAATACTGCACAGGTAGCAACTTGGCTCGTTTTTGCCGTCAAAATCCACTGTTGGCTTTCGAGGTAGCTGCAGTGCGGGCAACTTGCGATGGCCGGCAGAGATGGGGATCTTGAGGTGTGTCACAGTCAGAACATTGCAGCAACCATCAGGTCGCTGCCTTGACGGCGGCAGCGCGGCATCGCCTGCAGACCTGCGCGATGACTCGGCAGCAGTTGAGGCCATGGCGGCGTTCCAGTCGCTCCTGCGGGTAACGCTCCACCAACTTGGAGAGAAGAATCCATGACTCCTCCACCCAGCGCAGCTGGGAATGCCGCTTCACGCAGCGTTTAAATGCGATCGCCGGGATGCTGTGATCGCGACCAGCCTTGGTGATGTGGGCCGTAGCGCGCTTGTGGGTGTTGCTATGGCTGTGCGCCGAGAGGGGGACCTGGATGAGGCGCAGGCCAATTCCCTGCTCCAGCAGCGTGCGTGGCGTAGGCGTGCCGCAGCGAGTGAACCTGTGAATGCCTTTCTCAATCCCGCTTCCAGGCCGAGCTGCCTTTTCATGTTGCCGCCTGCACCGCGCTGGCATCCATCGTGCACTGGCGATCCGCACCGATGAATTGCGCTTGCCGCCGGACTGGGGAAACAGCACCGGGATTGGCGGGTGAGTCGTCCAGAAGCGACGACATTGGCTTCCAGAGCGTCAACGCCGGCATCGAACGTAGCGATCTTTGCCGCCCTTGCCATCGCGAATATGCACGCGTCGCTCGTGGAACCGTCGATGTCGGACATTCCAAGGCAGACCTTCACTGTGCGCAGGGCCAGGCGTTAGGATTCACAGCCAGAAACAATCCGGGCTTAGCGCAACTTGCGCACCCGGTATGATCAGCCGTGCACTTCCTCGCGAGTTGGAATATCCGGCAGCTATACAACTCGAGGTGGACGGATTGATTCATTGATCCACTCCATCTCGCGATCCGAGCACATAGCGATGAAAAAACTGCAGACTGCAGAGATCGGACTTGATCGTGCTCCCACGAAAATACTGCTCAAAGCAAAGCGGCAAAGTAAGTCTTTGAGTTCACGAGGGGGCTGAGATCATCAGAGGCAACGGTCGAAATGACGGTCACTCGACGTAGCGTTCGGCTGTAGCTGTGTCGATCGTCTTGACTGCGGTAGGCCATGCAGCCTCATCGCTTGCGAGCGTTCGCATCAAACAGGCCATCGAAAGCGCTCCTAGTTCAGCTCGGATCCATTGCGGTAGCTTCCCGTTGAAACACGAAAGGGACGTGGGGCGCATCCAATTAGGATGCGCTTCCCTCAGTGTGTTCTCGGAAGACCTGCCGCAGTCAGAACACCAACAGGAATTGTTCAGCCTTGGTTCCGCAGCATCAACCACGTGGGATGCCTCAAAGACAAGACGAAAGCTCCGACTCGAAGTCGTTATATTTGCTTGGATTTTAAATCTGCCGCCGTAGCGGCTTTTGCTTCAACGATATGGATAGATCGTGCCGCTAGCCACGATCTTATCCGAAGGGAACAGCCCGCAACTCAGAAATCCAAGGCCGTCTGCAGAAACAATCCAGCCTGATTCACAAGTTGCTCCAGGATTCACTAGTGGGGGCTAATGGCTGTTCGCGTACATGACCCACGATGGACTCTGGCGTTGCGTCACTGTTAGATAAGGGGAGCAACATCGTTACTGAGCAGGCCAAGTTCTCGCATAGGGATCGGCCTGGCATCAGCCTATAGTCTTCTCATCTCTCGATTGATCTTCTCAGGACACTTTCATTGATCGGCTCTCAAAACACAATCGTGGTGCCATATTGCGCACCCCGCACGGCGATGATGTTCATCACCCCTCTGCAACGTGGGCAGGGAATGGGGGCTATTTTGGCTCGCTGCTGGCTATTCTGGATGCGACACTTGAGAAAGGAGTTGCACCAGCTGAATCAGTCGCTTGCAATGGCCCATGCAGGAGCCGAAATCCGGGCACGACGGAACCGTTTAGGCAGTAGTTACATTGCCGCAGAAGCAGCCAGAGGAAGTCACCCCCGGGCCACAGTGGATTAGTCTCGTGCCCTGGGTGTACCGTCGTTTCGGAACGTTACCTTGCCATTCCGCCGTCAGAAAGGATGTTCTTCTCATGCTAGAACGCGCTCGATACAAAATTAGCGACCCAAGGGGAGAGCAAGACCTTGTGTCGCCACGTCCCACATGCTTTGCCAGCTTCACCACCCATTCCTGCGCAGGCTGGGTCTTAATTTGCAAGCCAAGTCGCCGCATTCCCTCATTTACCACTTGGCACGGAAGACCTTGGCCAGGTGGCAGCATTGAAACAGGTTAGCTGTGTCGCCTTAGTCCTCCATCCTGGACGCTTTTGGCTGATTCCACAGCACCTGCAGCAACCAATCAGATGCACGACTACTTGTTGGAATGGAAATAGAGTTTGCGGTTATGCGGTATGCAGTACAGCATGGGCAACCCGATCTGCCCACCATTGAGTTTCGGGGTCACGCCTACCGACGCGAAATTGAATCAATTGTTTTGCCCAGGCTTGTTCTTCAGCAACAGATCGCTTAGGCCGTGCCGCTGATGCTGCCAGATCAATGCCCGGTAGTTTCTGCCTCGGTACCGTGAAGGTGATCAGGAAATTACTGCCAGGTAGCACACTTGGCTCGTTGCCGTTCAAATTCCATGTTCATGGCTTTCATGTGCTGGCAGTGCGGGCAACTGCGATGCCGCAGGAAATGGGGGATCTTTGAGGTGTGTTTCACATCAGAAACATTGCAGCACCATCAGTGTCGCTGCCTTGACGGCGGCAGCGCCGCATCGCCTGCCAGAAGGCCTTTGCGATGCTCAGGCAGCATGCTTGAGGCCATGGCGGCGTTCCAGTCGCCTGGTTTAAACGCCTCCACCAAATTGGAGAGAAGAATCATGACTCCTCCACCCAGCGCAGCTGGAGCCGCTTCAGCAGCGTTTCAATGCGATCGCCGGTGGTGATCGCGGACCACCTGAGTGATGTGGGCGTAGCGGGCTGTGGTGTTTGCTATGGCTGTCCCGAGCGGGACTGGATGAGGGCACGGTTCCATTCCTGCCCAGCAGGTTGCGTGCGTAGCGTTGCCGCAGCGATGAACCGTGAGCCTCTTCTCAATCCCGATCCAGGCGAAGCTGCTTTTTCAAGTGCCGCCTGCACGCGCTGGCATCCATCGGGCCACTGGCGATCAGCACGATGATTTGGTCTGCCGGCCGGACTGGGAACAGGCAAAACCGGGGTGGCGGTTGAGTTCGTCCAGAAGCGACGCATGGCTTCCAGCGTTCAACAGACCGGCATCGGAACGTTAGCGATCTTTGCCGCCCTTGCACATCGCGTAATATTGCACGCGTCGCTGTGAACCGTCGATGTCGGACACTTCCAAGGCCAGACCTTCCACTGATGCGCAGGCCCAGGCATGTAGATCACCCAGCCAGAACAAATCCGGGTAGGCCGCAACTTGGCCGCACCGTATTGATTCAAGTCCTGTGCACTTCCTCGCGAGTTGGAATATCCGCAGGCTATGAAAGCTCCGAGGTGGACGGATATCCTTGATCCAGCTCCATCTCGCGATCGAGCCACATAGCGATGGAAAAACTGCAGGCTGCAGAGATCGACCTTGACATCGTGCTCCAACGAATATGGCTCAAGCAAAGCGGCAAGTAGTCTTTGAGTTCAGAGGGCTGAGATCATCAGCAGGCAACGGTCGAAAATTGACCGGTCACTCGGACGAGGCGTTCGGCATTGTAGCTGGTCGATCCGTCTGGCTGCGTAGGCCATGCAGACCTCATCGCTTGCAGGTCGCCATTCAAAACAAGGCCAATCAAAGCGCTCCTGTAAGCAGGATCCATTTGCGGTAGGCTTTCCCGTTGGAAAGACGAAGGGATGGCGCATCAATAGATGCGCTTCCCTCAGTGTGTTCTCGGGAAGACCTCGCAGTCAGAACCACAACAGGAATTGTTTCAGCCTTGGTCCGCAGCATCAACACTGGATGGCCCTCAAAAGACAAGTACGAAGCTCCGCACTCGAAAGTTTCTGTATTATGCTTGGATTTTAAATCTGCCGCCGTAGGCTTCTTTCCCAAAACGCTGATTAGGCGGCCGGTAACCGCCTCTGGTCTGTGGATCTAACCAGCCTAAAGACTCGTCCCTGATCCTTTTTCGGGGGGGGGGCGCATCGGCAGGAGAAGCCCTTGGGCCGTCACAGATTCTCAGATTTGAGCGTTGCAACCAGCTACTCCTTAGCAGTTTAATGCGGACCCGATAACCACTGTTGTTTGGCTTACAGAAGATCGACCGGGCTGCTCACCCCCAGCTGGTCCCCTGTCAGCACGTGGGGTGTACGATCACTGGTGGTTTTGACATCACTGTGTCCCCAGAGTTCGCATGGATGTAGCGATGTTCCTGCCCACGGCTCCAAGCAGATGGGGTCGCTGAACGAGTGCGGAAGGTTGTGGCAGAAGGGCTGGCTTTGGTTTTAGTCCAGCATGGCCAGGTCACGGTCGCGGCGCACGCCTTCTGGATCAGGCTGGTGGGTCGAGTATGGTGTGGCCTGTTGTTCCGGAGGAGGCGTTCGCGCCACCGTGATGCTGCGGAAACCACCCATTGGCCCAGCCCTGGGCCAGGTCTTTCCCGGTGATTCTGTTCTCACCGCCTCAAGCATGCCCTCTGAGCCGGACTCCCAGGCTCCCGGCAGCAGGTTTGCGAGCGTTCCTTGCCCCCTTTGCCATCAGCGCACATCAGCTTCGTGTCCGCTGAAAGTCAAGATCGTGCACCCGCAGCCGCCAGGCTCTCGATTCAGCCGCAACCCACTGCCCATAAGCAGGCCAGCCACCAGCGCCTCGCACTCCGAGTACAGTCTTCTGCAGACACGGAACGCGACCTCCTCCCGGACTGTTTAGCAACCACGGGGAGCCGTGGCGCTTGTGACTGGGCCGCACCAGCCCCCTCGCGAGCTCGCAGATCGCGATTCCATAATCAGTTTACCGGTAAAGAACAGGAAGTTCGGCCGCCAGGGCCTGCGTATCTGGGTGAAGGCACTCACCTGTGCTGAACTCCCCGGCCAGATGACTGAGAAAGGCATTCACTTCGGCACTACCCATCTCCCGGGGTTGCCGCGCTGTTGAAAAAAACCGCAAGAAAGCGCCTGAGCGACTGCGTCATGTCCAGGTCTTCATCAGTGCGGCGGGGAGCGTAGTGACGCACCTGTAGTTCTTCTCGCGTAGCGCTGGAATCTGTCCTGGCGGCGGGGCTTCTGTGTGGCCACAAGCCTTTCACTGATGGAGGGATTTTAACCAGAAGTTGCCTACTCAGTGGCGTCCCTCAGCCACGCAACGATTCGAGGGGGAAAATCAAGGCACAACCGTCGGCGCCGCCAGAAGCTTTCAGCTGCAGCGCTTAGCCAGCTCGGCGCTCTTGGACCAATCTTGTCGAGCAGGGTCTCACCATCATCGAGAGGGCGGAGGGGTTGGCACGGAAGAAGGTGCGGTGGTGTCCAATCACAGCGCCAGTAGAGGCATCCCAGATTCGCGACCAGGGGCCGCGTTGGGAAGTCGCCCATTTTAAGAGTAGTTGGAAGCGCCGATGTAGGGCTTGGTGGGCAAAGAGGCCGGCCATCGCTTCATACTTGGCCCCATGCCGTACACGTTCCGGGAAACCAATTCACCTCATTCGTAGGGAATCAGATGGTAGTGCGCTACCATGAACCAGCGCGACCTGACACCTGCCTTGGGATGGATCTCACACTATGCGTAGCATGCAGGTTGCTGATCATCCCATCAGTCGCTCGATAGGTGGTGGTTGTAGTCCGATAGGCTGCACTTGACTCGCTCGATCCCGCCAAGTCCAGGGGCGAGCAGGCCGCTGCTGTCCGTCGTTTCCAGCGGGCGCAGCTGCGGTGGGTGTTCAGAAGTGCTGATCTCCTGGCGTTTCGCCATGCACCGATCGACTGCCGCGCTTATCGAACCTCCGCGCCAGTTGGCCGATCAGTTGACGCAGTAAACTCCTCAGCCGAGGCGTATCGGGGCAACGCCTGTTCGCTGTCCTGTCGATTCGCTGCACATGCTTCAAGTGGCGGCGGTCCACAGCAGCGGGCTCGGTGAGGCAGGCCGATGTTCAGGAGCGCCTGTGAGCCAGCAGCGCCGTGGTTGGAGTGGCGTGTCGTGCGTTCGGCTGGGGTGTTCTTCGGAGGGCCGAACAACCCGTTCAGGCCGGTCGTGGATGAAACGTTGCAGCCAGGATGCGGCGGCCGCAGTGATCAAAAAGGGATCCAGAGATCGCCCAGCTCGCCGGGGGTTGTTTCCGAATGGCTCTCGATCAGCTTGCGGCAGTGCCGGCTCATGGGCCACTGCGCTCCCAACGGCAGCATGGATGGCTCGTCATGCCCTTCGGCAAGCGGCGCCCGGTTTTTCGGTGTCGAAGCTCCAGCGGCCCCCGCTGGGTGTCTGCGCGGCTATCCAGGCAAGCAGCCCAGGCGTTGGCGCTGCCGTGGTAGATAAAGTACTTCATACCAGGGGCGGCTGGCTGGCCTTTCGAACCAGGCTGGCTCTCTGGCAATCGAGTTCGAGGGAAAGCGGGCGAAGCGCACGCTCAGCGCACGGCCCGTTGGTCTGGCAGAACTGTTGCAGGAGATTGTCTTTCAAAGCGCGATCGGCGATCTCGGCCACCTGCAGACGGTGTCGCCAATCGCCCAGTTCCGATCGGAGCCGCTGCCAGAACGGCACAGCCAAGGAATCGGGCCAGCTCGAAATAACGCACCGCCAAGCCCTGCTCAACAAGGGCTCACGGAAGCTGCGCATCGCCACGAGAGTGTGGAAGCAAGCGCGAGAACCTTGTGGTAGCGATAGGCAAGCCAGCGCCGTGGTCTTCGATCATCAGGCACGCGCTGCCGCGCGAGCTGCAGCGGCCGAAGGGCTGGAACACACTCGCGGAGTGAGCTGATCGCCCAGAATCAGGGTTAAGACCATCGCGGTTGGTGCGTCAGATTCAGGGTCATAGCGGCGCCACCTGGCGCTCCAGATCGAAGCGGCGATGGTGCTGCCTCACCCGAAAGCTGCGGGTGATCGGATGCCCACACCAGCCAGATAGGCCCAGTTTCGCCGTGTTGAGGCGGATGGGCGTCGACAACCACCACTCGAAGCAGCGGGCGCCCCATGGTCGCAGGGCAGACGCAGCTCGTTTGATCGAAGTGCGATGCCACCCACTGCGACCCCGGTTGGAGAGGTAGCCAGTGGCGCGCAATTCCGTGCGGCCAGCTGGGCATCCTATCAAGGGTGTGCCGCATATCTAGTGGCCAGCTTTTCCCAACGCCGAAAGCGCTCGCGTGTTGGCGGTCCACTGCGTGTGGGTCGCTGCTG
>Ga0163217_1045391_pt1 | contig 12717 bp, 12 predicted proteins | sample SynspAceP_FD_185933 | JGI IMG/M metagenome (GOLD analysis project Ga0163217, IMG submission 185933) | Saline lake microbial communities from Ace Lake in Antarctica - Synechococcus sp. Ace-P (PacBio error correction) | ecosystem: Environmental > Aquatic > Non-marine Saline and Alkaline > Saline ... | reverse complement strand
AGGATTGGCCGTGGCCAGCGGCGCTCGGCGGTGATCAAGCTGCTGGTATCAGGGTGTGGTGATTCATGGTGGTGCTGGCGCTCTCCGGTCGTTTCTATTGGTCCTGGCATTGCTCGCGGCTATTGCTTTGCAAGCGCCTGATACCTGGCTTGCTTATGGGCCGAGTCTGCGCGGCATGAAAAGGCCGGGTGGCGTGCCCAGCCAGCGCTGGCAATCAGCGCGGGTTGATTTCGCTGGTGTTGGAGATGGGACGCTTGACCGACTTCCGGCGGATATGGCCGGCACGGTCACAAAGTGCCGCTGAGCGCGGGCGGTCCTTGGCGGAGCTGGAGCGGAGTCGGGAGTTCATCAAGTTGCTGCAGTTATTGCCGGCAGGTCGATGAAGACTTTCGGCAAGGTGTTGGAAAGTTTATCTGGACCGACGTTTTGGCGATCTGGCGCGAGGTGATGCTGCCGAGCCTGGCGCGGACAGTCAGACCGAGCAGCGCGACGGTGCGCTAAAGTGAAGTGGAGGCGCTGGGAAATTCTGGGACTGTAAAGCCGCGCAGCGCGAAAGACATTGTCGAGGCGCATGTGCATGATGCAGAAGATGCCCCGATCGTGGTGTAGTGATTACTTGCGGCGCTGATCATCAGGCCAAGGATGTTTTGTTGCGTGAACCGCGGTTCAGGCGGCCGGCCCGGCCGGCCTGGCGTTAGCGCGGGCGATGCAGCTTGAAGCGTCGCCACTTCGAAATAACCGCAGCACCGCCGCCCGGCGCATGTACCGCCGCGCTGCTTGCGGTGTCGTAGATGCCATCGACGAGCTAATCCTGGTCGATATGCCACTGCGACACTTTCACAGAATCAGGCCAGGTGGGTACCGGTGCCTTGGTCTATACCTGCAAGCTGGATATCTTGTCACCTTGCATTCGAATGACAACCGGACTTTCAGCACACGGGTAGGCAATCAGTTGACGAAGCGAAGGGCGTCAAATGGCCCAGCTCGATCATCCACATCTGGGCGCGACGAAGCGCACTTTTGATTCATCGACTCGCCAGTGGCGGTCACCAGTTCCACGCGATCACCGGTTGCTCGATATTGTTCAGGCTATCCTTGGCCCAACACTGGCGAAGCAATGATCCGGTGACCGTAATTGAAGGCATGAAAAAGCTGTAGGGCGCGATTCAGTTTGGCTTTTGGCATCTGAGACGATATCAGCTATCGCGCGGCTACGTTGGCATTGAACGGGTTCATTGCGCAGGCGATGGCTGCGCCGTTTCGTTAGTAGTCATTGTCTGTCATAGCACCGCCCTCGGGACCTTGTTTTTTCAGAGTGATCTTTACCCTGTTATGCAACATACTCAATGTCCTCCACTCTATCGGGATCAATTTCGTGCCAGCCATTTCGAGCCCATATTTTCCACAACCAGGGAGCCATATTCCACGCTTGAGCTTTTCGTCAGCTCGATGGAAACTCAATGGTTGGACAAGGGGTTCGCAGTTTCAAACTATTCAAAGTATCGACGCAGTTGTATGAGAGTAGATTTACTATATCTCCGCCCCAAACGCACAGCGAGTGGATTGCGACGCTTGAAGGCGGCGGGGCAGATCTATGCCAGCATTAATCTGGTGCTATTTCAGTCAGAGCGGCTACGCAAGCTGAAAAAAACGATATTGCATGAACAAAGCCGGCTGATCCGATCAAGCGGCTGCTCAGCTTTCACTACATTGCAGATGAACGATTTCCGGGTGTCTTGCCCCAATTTTATTGGGTGACAACACTTGGAATTAACCACGATGCTGACCACTTACCATCGCTGCGTTCTTGATGTATTTGCCAATCGGCAGCAGCCCTGCAGGTGGACGGCGATCTGCAGGTTGGCCATGAGTGTCTGTCTGGGCAAGCAGCGTTGATTGTGCTGCCTTTGCCAGGGCGGTGCACGATAGAACGTTGGCAGGGCGTTGGCTGCGGTGGATGGGCACGGGACTGGCACTGGTTAAAACTGTTCGAGAGTCATACCGATGCGGCTACGCTGCGTGAACTGAAGGATGGACTCCTGTATGCCGGGGATATGGGCTATATGGGCAGCCGAGCCACCTCAGGCCCGTGTTTTCTTTTTTGGGGGTACCCCCAGGGTTGGGGGAAAATTTCAATTTTTTTCCCGGAGGGCTGGTCTCAATGGCTCAAGGCGTGGTGCCGGAGCCCGCGCAGATTTGATTTCGCGCTGGTTTCAGCCTTGAATGATCAAGCTGGCCGCAATGGTCAAGGTTGTCTTGATCAGCGGGCGTGATGTCACCGAGCAAGGCGGCACGCTGTGGTATGCCGCTACTGCTAGTGTGAAGTCCAGTTCGATCGGGCAAGTGTGAAGGGGTGGGTTGCTCCGGGAGCCTACTTGTCGCGCAAGGTTCTGGCACGGGGAGCGGTATTGCGGCCTGCTGGTACGGCGCCGCCGCCGTTTGGCGGTCTACTCAAGGAATTGCTGTGAGCAGCACAAACAGACGTGCACGCCCAGCACATTCTGGGCGTGGTGGATGCAACGTTGTCCAGCGCGAGTTGCCGCCTTGCGCGAGTGCGCTGCTGGATTGTGCAACGCTTGTTGACGTCAGTTTGGTGTGCGCCGGCGTGCGGGCACAAGTCGAGCACGCTGCCGAAACGGTGCTCCGGCACGTAGGTCGTGCCATGGGCGCCAATCCTACTGCGCGATCTCGCTTTTGCTCGGCTCGTGCCGACTGCCGGTATTCATGCGTCAGAGTCATGCAGAGCGCGATCTGGCGGAAAAGGGGCGGCAGGGTCGCTGAAAGCCGATTGTCAGGCTGGGCATTGTGAGAGCTTTGCCATGGATAGTTTCGCAATTGATCGCTACGCCAGACAGCTTCGGATCCGCGCTTGGCCAGCCCATTCGGTGTCCTTGGAACCTCGCTTCCCAGCACTAGGCAGCACAGCCGTTGCATATGGCGCAGGTCCAAACCGATTGGATGACGAGCTGTTACCAGCAGCGGCGCGTGATTGTTCTCGCGCCACATCCGGACGATTGAGGTTTGCTGGCATGCGGAGGATTTGCTCGCGACACTGGCTTAGCGCACCGTGCCGTTGATGCAAATAACCATAGGATCGCATTACCTGCGGCGAGGCAGCATCCTGCGGGTTTACGCTTTGGCCCGAAGACCGCTTTAGCACATGTCCGGCGACAGAGAGTCGAGACGCATGCACAGGCCTGGGTTTATCAGCCGAGCGCTTGCCACTGGCATTACCTTGGCTTGCCGAGATGGTGACGTCAGGACGCCATGTCAAAACGCTAATTACGAAAGACTGAATGCGATCGGCGCCGGGGGATTGTCTCGGTCACGACCTGGCGCGGGTGACGGGCATGGCGACCACGAGGCGCGCGGGTGAGCGGCCGCTGCCTGTGCTCTTGAAAATGGACTGCGCGACTGTGGGAATACCAAAAAAAACGGTGTGGGCCTGGATTGGCTACGCCCGAGGATGAGCGCATAACCTGGCGCGAGCACGCAAGTGGTTCTTGATGAGCATCAATTGGCCGCCAAAAGGCCGGGCGATGCCGGCCATGTCGTCGTTGCAACGTGATCCAGACCTTGGCGAGCCCGGTAACTCACTAGGTGGGACTGTGGCCGGCTAACCAGCCCTATATTGATGTTCCTGTGAGGGTCTTTCCCATTGACAATGGCCGCGGGCCTACTTCCGACAAGAGTTTTGAAGCCAGCGAAAGATCATGGCTTTCGCGCCGCGATGGTTGGAAAGCGCAAGGGGGCGTTGGACATGGCCTGTCTGTTACAGCACAATACACGGGGTATTTGAGCCGGCTGTGCAATGGCGGAGTGAGCCTGAACTGCTGAGCGCAGCGTCAGTTTTTCTTGGCCAGGAAATGTGTGAGCGTGCAGTTAGCGCTGGCGCGTTGCAGATTGGCTCACCAGCGCGGATGCAGAGGTGAGGATAGGTGAAGTGGCGCGACTTGCGAGCGGGACATTTCGATTGATGTGCTCGTGAGCTTGGGTATTACCTGGACGAGGAGGCAGTGGCGATAGCGTTACAGCTGCGCAGCAGAGCATGGGCCGCATTGCACTTTGCTAGCTTGCCACTGGTTGCACCCTGAGGGTTGCCGAGGATGGCCATCGCGTTACACCAGTTGCCCATGAGCGTGACTTTGCACACCAAAGTCCCGCCATGCCGAGCGATTTTTTGCTGGAGGTCTGGGTTACGGACCACAGCCGAATGCGCTTGCAGGAGCAGTAATGTGATCGGCGTTTTGGTGCCGGTTCACAATGAAGGCTTCTGCTGGCCGAGCTGCTTTGCAGAGCGTTGCAGGCAGCCGGGGGCAATCGGTTTGCGGGGTGAAGAGGTGGCGTATAAGTGGAGGATGCGATTCTGGATGGCCTGCGAGGATCGCTCTGCCTCGGTTTGCTGAACAAATGGTGTCAGAGGTATTGACCAGTCCATGAAGGTTAATGTCGGCAGTACGCGGCCGCTGTGGGCGCGGCCTAGGGCTAGGATCAGGGTTGCGCGCTGGCTACGCCTGCACCGATGCGACAGTCAGGTCCTCGAGATGGACTGAGCTGTCAAATTGAGCTTCAGCGCTGATGCGTTTGCGGGACGTTCGCGTTTGACGATTGGCACGAACACTCCGAAGCAGTCGCGCCGCTATCTTAGGCCTATTCAGCAGCGCGGAGCGCATCGGCACATCATGGCGCCAATTTTGGGTTATCAGCGCGGCCGCCTATAGAGGGCGGAGGTTTTTCCGCCTTCGTCGCCCACGCAAGATGTTGCTACTGGTAGAGGCTCTGAACAGCAGGGCGCCTGTATTCGCCTGGACGGCTCTGAACAGTGTGCGAACAGCGCGCGCCTTTGGGCGCGGGGCCCGCGTGGATTCAGCGATTATCTCAAGGCACTGGCTGCGGAGTCGTTGGTAAAGTCTGCAAGGCTCGAACGACGCTCTCCGGTGGTGAGTGGTGGCCGCTCTTAAAGAGTCTGAACTTTCAGTGTTGGCCTGTCGTATTCATTACATTCAACAGAGTATGGAGCTGAATGAATGAGCGATAGTTGCAAGGCAAGCGCGTGGCCATTCTGTAACTGACGGCTTTGAGCAGGTGGAGCTGACCAGCCGCGGGACGCGCTGCAGGCCGCAGTCCACGGTGGATATACTGTCTGATAAAGTTAGCAAAGGGAAGGGCTGGAAGTCCGACAAGCCCGCAGCAGTGTTTGAGGTAACAGGACATTCGCCAACGACCAAACCTGCCGATTACGACGCCATCGTGCTGCAGGGCGTGTTCGAGACCCCAGAGACGATGACAAGTGTGCCGGATGAGTTCAGTCAGATCAGGGCCAGGTTGGGCGTTTTGGCCGAATGTATGGTGTACTCAGTATGACTTGGTCGCTTCGCAGGGCGGTGGCCGATTAACGATGCGAGGTTGATGGTGCGTATGGGGTGCTGGATACCGCCTCGGTGGATGCAGTTCCGTTGGGAAAGGGACCATCACCAGTTGGCCTCTTGAAGATGATCTGACCAATGCGGGGCGTCTTAGGGTTCGACAAGAAGTGGTGTGTCGGATGGGCAACTGATCAGCCAGCCGCACCGGATGATTTGCGCATTCAACGAGGCGCTTGGTTCGACTGCGCTTGGGTTAGACTTTCTGAAAGCTATTGAAAAAGGGCCTTGCCCAACGATGTTGAGCAAGGCCTTTTTTATCATCTGGAGGATGAACAGGACTAATCGTCGAAGTTCCAGCTCACTTGTGCAATTTGAGGGCCGCGAGTGAGCAGCCTTTCTGATGGCAAGGGTCTCAACAGCCTCGTCGCATGTTGAAGCCGTCATGCAAGGTCATTCCTTGGCAAACTTCGTCGGCGGGCGCAGTTCGCAGAAGGACTGGGCTTTTGGTGAGAGAATGTTTCCAGTTGGCTCGTTTCAACGCATCGGAAAAAGTTGGCCGTGCATTTTCTTGGCCAATCTGCAAAAGCAGGAGTGCAAGCAGTGGCGCAATGAAGGCGATGGTTGGCGTTTCATGGTTAACTCCTTGTATGATCTGTTTTTTATGAGCTGTTTATACAGTTCTGAAAATGAGCCGTCAGGGAATTCATCACGGCGCAATAGATTGCTGATCAGAACATTCCAGCCGATGGTGAAATAAGCGCTGCTGATCAGCATAGTTTTTTGAGGCCTGTGAGCCGCAGTAGTTCATTTCCAGGACGTTGGTGTTTCTATTCCCCCCAAAAAAAGGGGGGGGGGGGGGCTTTTTTGCTGATGCAACAGCCTTTGTGCCCGATATGATGACAAGCATCAATGCTGTAAAAAATTGGACAGCACGTTTGAAACTTGTGGCTTGCCAGAGGGTCATTCGCTGATGAGTGCTTGCCACTGGGCGCTGGCCATATGCCGCCGCTCTGTGATGGAACGCTATGCGCCAATCACCGGTGATTGTCTTGGAAGATCGTCGCGACGCGACGTAGCGGCAACAAGAACATGTTCCCTACAGGATTTCAATTTATCAGATTCCGGTTGGTCAATTCGCGGTCACAGGTCTGATCCGCTTCAAGTGAAAAAGCCATGTTTCCACACAAGTTGCATTTAGAAAAGTCGATTTTTTCCCTCTGCCAACTGTCTCTCCGCGCTGCGTTATGCAGGGCTGTTCATCGCGCTTGTACGCGCATGATGGGTGCCTGTTTTATAGGTGGTCTGTTGATGTTTTTCGCCGCCCGGATCAACGGAGAGGGCGGCAGTATAGTGATCGCTGGGTTAGTGAAGCTCACGACCATGTGCGCCAGCGGACCCACTGACGGTACGGATGGTCGCACCCTGACCTCGGGTAAACAAGTAGAGTTGGTTCACACCCAGGGGTTACAGGCCGAGTGCGCAGTTGCCTCGGCGATACCGTCTGGATTCGGACCAGCAATGAGGAGGGTGCCCGGCAAGAGTGAGAGCTGCCGCAGCTGAGCAGCAGTTTGCCGAGTTGAGCGCAGAACTGGAAGCGATCAATGGTTAACCTGGGATACCGGGTGGAAGGTTATGCGAGACTCTGGATTTCGCGCAGCATTTGATCGAAGAATTGGAGGCAACCGGCAGCCACTGAATACTTTGAGCTGACGGACCCAGTCCGAGTTTGAGAAGCGTGGCAGGCGAAATGAGGTGATGAAAGCAAGCAGGTGTTGATGCGCTATATGCTTTAACGTGTGGTATTGCCGGAGCCGGCATTATTTTCGAGCTTGATTCTGCCCGTCTATTTGACGCGCCAGCCGCAAACGCAATTGAGTGGCTGAGTATGATGCAGGATACTGAAACGGAGTCTGATCCATATGGACTGATTGTTATCAACGGGTCGGACAGCAGAATGCTCAAAACGGGTAGTGAACGTATCGGTCAACCACGTGGCAGCTGGAGGACCTAGTCCGCGCGGAGGTTACGCTTAGCGAAGCGGAGTTTCAGCCGTACTTACAGTCTGTTTCGCAGTGCGCATGGCGATCTCAATAAGGCGCGGAGATAGACACGCCAAAACTATCTCGAGCGCCTATGAAGATCGAGGGTGCGTATCCATCAACAGGATCGCGGCGCTATACGGCTGGAATTATTGAATGCGCCGGCCGAGCTTTGTCGATGGCGAGATGACGCCAGTACCCGCCGAGAGCTGTTCAGAGCACTGCGCATATTGTCTACACGAGAGTGAGCTGTGCAGCCGTCGATCGACCTGGCCAGTCATCGGGCATCACGATTACGTGTTTCAGTTGTGTTCGCAATGCACGCACTGCTGCGGGTAATCGAGCGCAAAATGGTGAGTGTGCTGCGGGTGGTCACTCGATCAAACAACGAGGAATTACAAGTACTCGAAGAAAGATGCGTCACGAACTGGGTTTGCGCACAGATCTGGATATTTGCACCGTTTGCGGCCTGGGGTTGATGAAGGCCCGATGAAAGGCGCCGGACCATCGCCACGCCAAACAGGCGGATAATTCAACGGTGGACGTACCTGGGTTGACTGAGCCGGGCATTATCGCCGCTGAAGCGCCCAATCCACGATCGCTTCAATGAAACTCGGTGATTTGCCGGGATATAGAGAAGCGTCTGGAGCTCGTGCGGGGTGGGGCACGGCATCATCTATTCCCAGGCAGGGTAAGGGAACGGCCGAAGAATTTCTCCTACCTGCTGGGTATTTGCTGCACACGAATATCAGCGATTGCCTTTCCTGGGATTCTTACCGGCACAAGTGCGCAGAAGCCTATCTGCAGCAGTTGCATGGCGTTTGTGGCGCCACCCTGGGCGCCGATGCGCAAAGCGCTATCAGGTCATCATCGATGATCCTGCAGCCGTCGCTATCAGAATACGCCGGATTGAAAAAAGGTCGACGAGTTCGCCGGTTGAGCAATGACGCTTCTTTCACTTCAAACTGGGTTTTGCTGAAATAGAAGAAGGCTTCCAGCGGCCCCTTCGATCCTACCCCGGAGAACATGGCCAGTCTGCGGCTCGACAGGTTCGGTGCCTGCGGATGAGTTGGCGGCCAATTTGCGGCGCGCGACGTTTTCCGGGATCTGTAGCGGGAACGTCAAGGACAAGGCATTTCGGCGGAATTGAAGAGATGGCCGCTACGAAATTTACGGGTGGAGGCGCGAATCATGCAACGTGGATGACCTGCGCAGGCGTTCGTGGCCAGCATCGGATGAAATGCCGGGTGGACTTGCCTACGGGTGCCTTGCTACCGAGTGTGGTCGCTGAGATAGTTCGACATCGCTTTGAACACGTTGAGCTCTTCTGCTTCGCAGAGCTCCGTCCGAGTAGAGCAGGTTATTGCACAAGGGATTTACTCGTATAGCCGTTGTTGCTACTCGATAAAACCCGAGCGTTTCTCTGCGCGCCGGTGAAATGGCATGTGTTGATCGGTGCGCTTCGGACATGGTCTGACACGGTCAACTGGGTACCATCGACTATGGCCCACAGCTTGAAATCAGCGGCACGATCTCTTGATTTTGCGTATTCCTCAGTTCCCGATGGCCGTTTGCTCTGGGCGGCGCAAGAGGTGTCCTGCTCTTCAATGGGACGCTATTCGGCCTTTTCCGAACCGCAATTACCGGAAGCAAGCTTGGGCAGAAAATTGCCGAATGCTGGCCATGAACGGCGGAATTCAACGCTATGTTCTGAGCTGGTGCTCAAGGCGGGGGCACGCTATCCTATGTGATAATGAAGTTGACGCTGCATCGTAGTGATTACACTGAACTGGTATGGATGGACTGGATGATTCCGCTGACGGGTGCCTAGGGCGCCTGCCGGGATTATGCGAATTGTCAGGGGATACCGAAGGTATGCCGAGCAGCGCATCGTCGAGTGTGAATGAAAACTGCTGGTCTCAACGCCAACCTGGACGTAAGTGATCGAGCGCACCCCCAGGCCGCCGGGCGTCAACTGGCAGGTTAAGCCGATTGATGGGTGCTTCTTGCGCCATGATGGCTGTTTCCACAGCAAAATCCCGCTGGAACGCCTGCACGGGACTAGGAACGAGGAGGAGCTGACTCAGTTGTCATCTTTATTGACCTGGATTCACCCTGAGGACGTCGCTTGCCACCGCGCGGCTTTTGCCGATGATAACAGGGTGAGCCCTCCATACGCTTCCCCACGTACCCGCTGCAATCGGGTGGGCTACGTTGGATATCCTGGATTGGACGTGCCAGAGGACGGAATGAGTCTATTGCACGGGCGCAGATATACCGAGGAGAATGCTCGCCGAAGCCGAAGCGTGACGGCTATGGACGCTCTCCGAGGACCTGCGGGAGGCGGGCGGATTACGAAGGCAAAACTGACCGCATCAACCCCAGCCTGGACAAGCTGCTCGGTTGGTCGAGCGCAAGCTGTTGACGGATCATTAAGCCGATATTATTCACCCGGATAATCTGGACAGGCGTCGTCGGATATTTGCTGGGATCTGATGGGCCGGACGGGTACAGCCAACGCGCTTTAGAGAACGATTCTCGCGGCGATGGTGAGTGGGACCCATTGACTGGACGGTGTCCTGGGCAGACGGCATTCCATTTCATTGCCATTTGGTCGGACCTTGCCGAGCACAAACACCGCGCGAAGGAACTGAAAAGGCGCAGGAAATCGTTTGGTCAGGCGCACAGATGGAAGCCGTCGGCCAGCTCACGGTTGGTATTCGACACGACTTCAATAACTGTGGTGCATCAGCGGTAGCCTTGAACTATTGGAAATGCGATTGGACAAGGTCGGTTTGAATGGGAGTGATCGCATATCGACGCCGCGCAAGGTGCGTCGCGGCGGGCGGAGCGCTACCACAACGGGCTATTGGCTTTTTTCGGCAGGCAGGACGTTGATCCAAACCGACGATTTGCAACAGGTTGGTGCGTGGCATGGAGGACCTGATCGGCCGCAAGTGTGGGTCGGAGTGGATCTGACGATTCAACAGTGTCGCAGCTCTGGACTACCTGGTGGATTGCCATGCAGTTGGAAAATGCATTGCTTCAATCTGTGCCATTAACTGGGGCGTGATTGCATGGCCCCGCAGGTGGCCCGTTTGACATTGAAACAGCCAATAGGTATGCCTTACTGCCATTGAGGGGCCCTTATGACCTGCCGCGGCGAGTTGTGTTTATCAGACGTCACGGATCAGGGTATCGGCATTGACGCCTTGATATTGTCGACAGGCATTTGATCCCTTTTTACCACCCAAGCGCTAGGCCAGGCGACGGCCTGGGGTTGTCAATGGATCATGGTTTGTGCGCAATCAGGCGCCAGGTAATGGGATCCAGTCCACGCCGCAAACAGGGCACTAACGTGTCTCTGCATCTGACGCGTTCGACCGCTGCTGCGTGTCCCGTGGATTCCAAAGGCCGCGCTAATCCTCCCGAACAGGGGCAGGGTGAGACGGTGTTGAGTCATTGACGATGACTACGGTCGCATGTTGATGGTTGAAGTGTGCGAAACGCGGAGATACAGACGTTTAGGCCGCCGAAGATGAGGCCTCGGGGTGGAATATGAGGTTCTCGGGCGTATAGAACATGCTGGTCACCGATGTGGGCCTGCCGCGAGGCATTGAATGGTCGGCAGGTAGCAGGACGCGGGCGCCAGTGCGGCCTGAGTTGAAGGTGCTGTTCGTGACGGCTACGCCTGGAGCAGTTCAGCGCTGAAGGCCGGGTTCTGTCAACGAGCGCTGCAGGTGATATCAGCCTTTCCCGTTGGCCAAGTGCAGCAAGGTACGTGACATGTCGGACGATGATCGTGTCAGGGCCCTATCGAGCGCACTCCGGTCGGCTGCCGAAAAACAAAGTGGACGCTTGTTCAGGGGGCACAGTCATTACCTTCGATTGACTACACCGGAGGATGCATTAATAGAAACAATCTTTTGAGCAGGCCCGATTCAGAACGTTGGCGAATTTGAGCGAGTATGCTGTTGCCAGTGGCCTTATGTGGTTGGCAAAAGGTGGTGCGCGTGGTGGTTGTTACGGCATTCTTGAGTTTGCGCTCGGTGCATTATGGCGTTAGGCTCGGGTTTACCGGCCATTGCGAGGCAGCGCATTCTTTAGCGAAGCTGTTTTGCAAGGACCAAGAGAGCAAGGCAAAGCCGCATTGATCAGCGCTACAGCCATATGCCAATGGATTCGAGGTCCGCAAGCCCCGATTTTGAACAGCCAGCGAGGTGGAACCTTGCCGGGACGCCGCGCCTATGGGCAATGAGCAAAGGCTGGGGTAAAGCGGAACGCCCTTGCCAATAGCTAAAAAAACACCCAATTTGGCAGTACGCTGTACAGCTCGTGCTGGTACCTGCAAGGCTCTGTGCCAATACCCCCGTGGATCCTCTTTCTTTTCCCCGTTCTGATGCTGACCTACCCTCTTCCCTCTGCCTTATCAGGCGCGCCACTTCTTCAGCGAATACCCTGCAATTTAAGCACTCTTTCCACGCCAATATGGCACGCTGCTATTGCTGTTACTTCAAAGCGAGCTTAGCCTCCGTCGGAATTTTTTGGTTAGCTTTTCTTCTGTTTATTCCAATAGTTAACGTTTTTTCTCTGCTTTTAAAGGAATTAATGGAATGATGTCTTCAGGGCGTAGAAATCAGAGATAATAAAAGCAGGGCGGTGGTTTAACCGACCCGACGTGCAAGCGCCTTACTGCGTATTGCCAATTTGACTGTGGGGTGCTGGTGTTGATTGGCGCCCGTGCATTGCCCTCGGTGGCTGGCTGAGATACCGTATTTAGTCCTTTGCTGGGCTTTAGGTGACAGGTTCGTTTGGGCGCCACCTTATGCAGGGATTCGTACTGAGCTGACGGTTATCACTGACTGACTCGGGGGTGATGATGGCCTGGTTCAAGGGGCGTTATCTTGATAGCTTAAACCAAGGGCGTATCACAGCGGTTTGCTTTGCTGTTTTTACACTGTTTGCTGGAATTCGCAGGTTATTCTGGGCGTCACGCAGGGTTTTTCATCGGCATTGCTGACGCCAGCATGCTTCGTGGTTGGTAGCCTATTTATCCACTTGGGCTATCGGTCAGGCGGGCGCACCCAGGACTTACGTTTGCACGGTTGCCCATGGGCCTGGGCCGCGGATGGGCCTTGGTGGTCAGGCTCGTTATTGGTACTTTGAGCGCGTTTTGCCGTCTGGGCTTGCTGGCAAATTTGAAATTTCTTGCACGGGCGGCAAGGGGCATTCTGGGGACCCCCCCCACCGAGATCCTTTTTTCATTTTTTTTTTCCTTTTTCCCTTTCTTCTTTGTGGTTGGGGGTGTGGGT
>Ga0163217_1084105_pt1 | contig 12718 bp, 16 predicted proteins | sample SynspAceP_FD_185933 | JGI IMG/M metagenome (GOLD analysis project Ga0163217, IMG submission 185933) | Saline lake microbial communities from Ace Lake in Antarctica - Synechococcus sp. Ace-P (PacBio error correction) | ecosystem: Environmental > Aquatic > Non-marine Saline and Alkaline > Saline ... | reverse complement strand
AGATGTCGCAGCGGTTGTTGCGCCTGCTGCGTCGAGCTGAAACCGCAGGGCAAGGACGGTGCTGATCGCGACCATGATCTTAGGACTTTATCGCGCCAACCAAGGCACAGGTGCAGGCGACGGGTTGCTGCGCATCGCGAACCGCCCGCATCCAGGTGGCGGGGGCGGATCATGAAGATATTGCGCATTGCGCTGACGTCACTGTGGAACGGCGAACCAGTCAAGCGGACCGTGTGGTGCCACCCGTCAGGATTTACCGCGCAGCTGACCTTGTTTGCTGCCGCAACCAATGCGTTTCTGCGGTATTTGCGCTGCGCTGTCGCTCGCGTCGCGGGCGGTTGGCGCATATCTGGGGCAAAGCTTGGCGCGTACCGCAACGATCCGCGTCGTAGCGCCAGTTGACCAAGGCGCTAGTGCCCAGACCGACGCGCGCTGCGCATCCTCGGAGACCACAAAGGCGTCGCCACGGCGCGCTGCATTGACCGATGAAGAACAGCAATCACTGCTTGGCCCCTTGGTTCGCGACAGAGCTGGCGATGACGCCCTGCCGGTACGCGCCTGTTCGAAGATTATCGAGAAGACGACGGCATGGACGCCGACGGTCTGCCGCTTGCGCCTTGCGGCAGAGGTACCCGGGCGGTGCTGGGACAACCACAGCCGCGGCGCGCACCGCTGGTCAAAGCGGCATCGCGGGCTGAAGCTTCTGGGTGGGTGTCCATGACGCTGATATCGCGGAACCCTTGCCGCGATGGTGAACCACTTGCCGCCAATGCAGCGCCTGTCGGCAACGCTCAGGTCATCGGCCGCCGCTGCGTTCTGCTGGGCTCGACCGAACAGCTATACGCACAGGCTTTCATCCGGCGCTTCACTCTGCGTGCGCTATCGGGGGCTGCGGCGGGTACGGGGCTGGGGCTTGCTGCCATTTTGCTGCTGCAACACGCTGACGCAGGGGCTTTTTGACCGGCTTGGGCTTTCAGGCTTGGCACTGGATTGTGGCCGTTTTGGGTGATCCGTTTCTCTCTGGTGGGTGGCGGTTTGCCGGCGACCAGGGGCCGCCGGCGCCGCCGTACACTTGAAGGACCTGCATGATGTTGCCAAGGCGGACGATCGGATCACCTTCTTCGTGGCGGCCACCGTCTATATGCCCAGAATCGGGTTGTTTTACGCACCTTGGGCCATGTTCTCGCGGCGGGGCCTATTGCCGCTGGCAAGGCCTATGCGGGCAGGGACCATGTGGGGATGGCCAAGGTCATCGTGCTGGGCTGGGGTGCGAGGTCCGCGGGCGACGTGGCCGGGACGGGGCGGTTGCTTGGTTGCGCTAAACACCAGTCATTTCTTGATATCCTGATGATCTTCCATGCCCTTTGCCGCGCGCGAAATTCATCTCATGAAGCGTGAAAATTTTGTTCACGCCGGTGATTGGGCAAATACGCTAAAAAACGCAATTGCAGATGATCTGCGGATAAATCGGGGCAAACGCGGATGCGGCGATTTCCAAGATGCTGGCCGATGTTAAAGCGGGCGAAGCGGAACCGGGCCAGCCGTTATCTATTTCGCAGGGCACACGCGTCGCCCCCGCCTGTCCGTGCCCTTATAAGGCGGGCACTGCCGCGCCTGTACGAGCAGATGAACCAGCCTGCATCCCCGTTGCTACCCAACGCCGTGATACTTTCTGGCCAAGGCGCGGGCTGTACCGGCGACCGGGTATTGCGGTGGTCGAATTCCGACCCCGATTGCGCGGGGGGCTGGAGCGGGGGCACGTTCATGGAAATTCTCGAAAAAAACGGGCGAGACACGGTCAGGACGCGCTGCTGTCAGGGCGGGCTTCAAGGCATTTCAGCCGAATAGGCGCTGCCAACACGGATCGACGCGCAATACATTAGAACACAATAAAAAAGGGTGGGGCTATCGGTCCACCGTTTGTCGTTTCACTTTGCAGGCGGCTGCCTTACATGTGGATTGCAACCGTCCCCCGCAGGCCAGTGCGCTTCGCGGACGTTCGGAATAGGTCGGGTGCGCGTTGGCAGGGTCATGCGCCAGATTCTTCGGCAGAGTGCACCGGAATTCCATCGCGACGCAGACCTCTGGATCAGATCGCCGGCACCGGGGCCGAGAATATGTGCGCCAAGGGATACGGTCGGTTTTCCTTGTCGGCGATTAGCTGTTGACGAAGCCTTCCGCCGCGAAGGCGACGGCCTTGGCTCGGGCAGTTAGCCCATAAAGCTGAACTTGCCGACCTTATAGGCCGCGGCCTTCTTCTTTCAGTGCTCTTCGGGGCACCGACATTTGCCACTTCGGGGTGGGTGTAAATCACGCCGGGGATCACGCCATAGTTCACGTGACCATGCTTGCCCGCACGACCTCTGCAGGCGGCCATGCCTTCGTCTTCGGGCTTTTGTGGGCCAGCATCGGCTTCGATCACATCGCCGATGGCGTAGATGCCTTTGACAGAGTTTCCACGTGTCGTTCACCGCGATTGGCCGCGGTTTGGTAAGCGCGACGCCCAGACTTGTCAAGGCCCGCCCGTCGTGGAACGGCTTGCGGCCTGTTCGACAACCAGAACAACGTCGGGCGATCCAGCGTGTGTTCGCTGGTCATCCTTGCGCAGTTTGTAGGTCACTTTGGGCTTTGGTTTTTTGCTCGCTTTCTGTGGCCCTGCACCGCGGCCCCCAATGACAAAGTTTGAACCTTGCTTTTTTGAGAATGCGCATGAAGTCTTTTTGCACTTCGCCGTTCCATGCCGGGGGTGATCGCGTCCAAGATTATTCAACCGACGGTCACTTCGGTTCCGAGGCGCGCGTAGGACGGACCCAAGCTCGAGCCCGATCACGCCTGCGCCGATCACGACGAGTTTCTTGGGAACCTTGTTTCAGCGACAGCGACCGGTGGAGGTCACGACGACAGTCTCGTCGACCTCGACGCGGGGAGGGAGGCAGGCTCGGAGCCCTGGCGATGATGATGTTCTTGCCTCGTTGGACCTCGTCACCGACTTTGAACCTTGCCGGCTCGGGGATGGTGGCCCAGCCTTGATCCAGTCGATTCTTGATTCTCTTGAACAGGAATCGATCCCCTTGGTGTTTGGTGTCGATCGTGTTCTGCTTGAGGGTTCTGCATCTGCGCCCAGTCGGACCGACGGGCTTTTGCCCTTGAGGCCCCATGTCGGCAAAGTTTAGTGTTCGGCTTCGTGCAAGGCATATGGGTGGCATGCAGCAGCGCTTTGGACGGGATACAGCGACGTTCAAGGCACGTAGCCGCCCAAACGTCTCGCGGCCTTCGACGCAGGCGTTTTAAAGGCCCAGTTGGGCCCAGCGGATCGCGGATACATAGCGCGGGCCGAGCGATGATGATGGACATCGTAGCTGGGACATGGAAGGTCTTCCTTGGTTGGTCGGGAAAGTGGGTAATCCGGAGGTGTGGGCGGTCAGGGCATGTAGGCGGGCGGGGCGTGATAGTGGCCAAGGCTAGGGGCGCTGCCCCGTGGCGCAGCGCACGCCCCGGGATCTATGCCAATTGGAAGATCAAAAGGAGCCGCGGCCAGCAGCATCAAGCCAACTTGTCGCGCCAAGGCCACTTGCCCAGATCCAGCGAGCGTCCGGGGCGCAGGCCAAATGCATAGGCCGGCACGTTAAGCGACGCGGGCGCGAGGAAGACCAACGCGAGGATCGCGGTGTAGGTCGTGTTTGGCCAGGATAGGTGAAGACAAACACAGCAACAAAGCGAAAACAGAGCAAGTGCTTTGAAACATGTTATCAAAGGCCGCGGGCCCAGGACGGGCGGTTTGCGGTCGGACAGCGACTTTGACGGTTCACGCGTCGCGCGCGGACCATGGTGTAGCCGGGGCCAAGCTGGCCGGTTGGCGGGAGGGAATCGCATTAGCAAACGAACGTTCGCGACCTGAAGCAGCGCCGCAGGGTGAGAAACGGTAAGTTCGGGTGGTTCATGGCGCGTTTCCGCTATAGAGCGAGGAAGTAGAGAATGGCGGTGCCGGGGGAAAAAAGCCTGGCCAGCCAAGCGAGGTACGGGATTGGCCGGACGCCGAGGGCATAGACCGGCAGGTAGAATGATCCGCGCAGCAAGAAGACCTGCGCCGCCAGCAATGACGTTGCATTGTCCGGCAGCAGTCAAGCAGCAGGGATCGCAGGCGCGAAAAGAGCGAGCGCCACGGACGAGTTGTCTAGCGCACGTTTCACCCGGGCCGTCATACCTGTCATCGAGCGGCCTTCCGTCGCGCGACGAGATTCAGATTAGCCCCAAGCTTAGGTTGGATTGGACACCGCCCAGAACCTTGAAGCAAGATTGTCAGCATAACGAAGCAGGCCGTAAGCGGCGAGGATCGTTGGTCTCTGTCATAATTATGTCCTTTCTGGGCGGTGGAATTGCGTGGATTACAGGTCCACAGCAGGGCGCGTGGGCGTCTTCGAGCGCTTTTCTTTGGACGCGCACAAGGAAGGTATACAGCACCTTTGCCTTGTCAACGATACGGTGCGTTCATAGCTCAGCGCCAGATAACATCATCGGGACGGATCACAACCTGACCCATTGATCGCATGGCGGCGGGTCCTGGATCTTGTGCATCCCCAAGATACCCGACTGCGGCGGGTTCAGGATGGGCGACGCATCAGCGAGCCAGTAGACACCGCCGTTGGAGATGGCTGAAAGTGCCGCCTTTTGCATGTCGGCCATCGGGACAGTTTGCCGTCGCGGGGCCTTGGCGCCCGAGTTCACCGATTTCCTTTTCGATGTCGGCAAAAGGACATCGCTGCGCGTCCTTGACCACAGGCACGACCAGACCGGTTGGTGTCCCAGCCGCGATGCCCATATTGACGTAGTTATTTGTTAAACCACATCGGTGCCATCGATTTTCGGCGTTCACTTCGGGGACTTCGTTCAGGGCGTGGGATACAGGCCTGGTGAAGAAGGACATGAAGCCCGTTTCACGCCGTGCCTTTTTCAAGACAGGTCTTTGTATTTCGTTCGCAGCGGGCCATGATCTGTACATGTCGACCTCGTTTTGTAGGTCGGTCAAGCATCGCGGCGGTTGTTCTGGCTTTCTTTCAGGACGCTTCGCGTATGGTCTGGCGCAGACGGGTCATCTGACGCGCTCCTCGCGGGAGGCTCTTGGGGGGCGGAAGGCGCGCTGGCGCGGCGGCTGCGGGTTTTGCCGCGTTGGTCCCGCGGCGACGGCCTTGGCCACGTCTTCTTTCACACACGTCCGTCACGGCCGGTATGCCGGACCTGATCACGGGCTGATGCCTGCTTCCCATTGGCTTTTCTTGGCGGATGGCGCGGTTCTTCGACGATCGCCCGAGGGGGCGTTGGGCCCCTGGCGCAGACACCTGACCGCCGCTTTGGGCTCGGAGGTTTTGTCAGCAGGGGCGGCTGCCGCCTTCGCCCTGGCTATCACCGCAGTTGCCGTTTTTGCTTCGGACGGTGCTGCCCTTCTTCGGCGATTGACTGGGTCAAGTTGCCAGAGGCCGGCGCAGGGACTTCGACGCTTGACTTTGTCGGTTTCCAGCTTCGCACAGCAATTTTCGTCTGCCTTCGACGTGATCGCCGACATTTTTGAACCCAAGTGCTGACGTCGCCTCAGAGGGACGGATTCGCCAAGTGTGGCGGACATGACTCCGAACAATCATCCGCGGCATCGCGGGCGTTTGACGTTCTTCGGGCCACCGGCATCGGACGGGGATTTTCGGCGCGTCATTCTTGACCGGCGCGGCGTCCCCTTCGGAGATATTGGCCAGCAGCCGCATCAACGCCGACGGTTTCGCCTTCGGCAGCAATGATATCGGCCGATTGCCCGGCCACGGGATGAGCGGCACTTCGGACGGTTGACCTTTCCGTCTCAAGCTCGCAGAGCATTTCGTTCAACTGCGACGCTATCGGCCCGGCTTTTTGAAACCATGTCCGCCACGGTCGCTTTCGTTCACGATTCACCCAGAGTAGGGACGCGTACTTCGCTTGTCATGGTTTAATTTCTTCGATGGTCAGCGCATCGTAACGAGGCTGCTTGTTGTGCTTTGTGTTGGGAGGCAAGGCCGCGGTGCAGGGCGAGGCCGAAGTGGCGCGGCCCGACATAGGTCGACGGGTGTGAGGTGGCGTCAATGCGGCCAGAAACCCATTCGATTGTTGGGTTCGATAAAGGTCAGGCCCCTTGGTTCTTGGGTCTTTCCTGAACACCCATACCATTTCCGCATTTCTTAAAGCGTTCCAGCTCTTTTACCGCGGATGTGCAGGGAACGGATAGAATTTGTTCAAAACGCAGCAGGGTAGATGTACGGTCGAGTGCCACGCCGTTCGCGTTCTTCCAGCAGGTCGTTAGTAGACTTGCCCGAACACATCACCGACGCGTTTGATCTTGTCATCTGGCCGGCCAGTGTCGTGTCGGAGTTGCCCTGTGTGCATCCGGTCCCCACAGACGCGTGGAACGAGGAAAACGGTGTGAACTCTTCGGCCTTGCTGACAGCCAGTTTGTGGACGCAGCAAGCCGATTTCGGCGTCATCGCATCAGCGGCTTTGCGGTAAGCTGCGTGCAACTGGCGGCGTAGCAGGTGGAAAGTAAGTTTCGCAGGCGTGGTGCAGTTGGCCACGATCCAGGTTGTCGCCACCACACATGGTCAGGAAGCGTCCAGACGGGCAGGAAGAGTGTATCGGCCCTTGGCCTTCTAGCCGTTGCGCATCAGGCAAACGAGGCCCGGACATTGCGCAGCCATTTTGCTTTCGCCTGAGGGCTGATGAAAACTGGTTCGCAACCATGATCTGCGGCGCCGTTGGCAAAGTCGGCCGAACTGGGCTTCCCACAGGGTCAGGGCGTTGGGGTTCAGCCAGCGAGTAGCCGTATTCAAAGCCCAATACCGCGTTATTCCGACCCAGCATGGAGGTCGATGACTTCGTATTTCTGCCTGACCTGTCGCGGATGTGGTTTACAGCGGGTTAGTAGCGCGTCTTCGTTTTCCTGATTGATCAGGGCGAGTGCCGCTGAGAGAACGCTGCCACGGGAGGAGTCCTGACCGGGACAGACGTACCTTGTTACCCTCGGTCAGCAAGGACCCAAAGGCCAGCGCCTCGGCGGTGGCCCAGTACGAAACCGTACCGGAGTGAACATCTCGGCTTTGGCATCAGCAGAGCGCGCCGACAGTTTTGTTGCAGCGGGAACCCGTCGGGGTGCCGGTGGACAGCGCCTTGCCGACATCGGCCATGGTTTCGGGCGCGATGGCCGTCTTGCCGCGCTGGGTATTCTTTTCTTTCGCCTTGATCGAGGCTGCGACCACTTTGCCATCCGCCAGTCGGCCTTAGATTGGGGCGGTATTCTTTGCCGGCCTCGAATTCGGTGTCATCTTCGCTTTGGAAGCGCGGCCTCTTCCTCGGAATTTTTTCGCCTTCGGGAATCAGACCGTCCTTGACAGCCGCTCGGTATAAGAGCGTCAGCGTTGGTCTTTTGCTTTTTGATCTTTGTTGTACACACCGGGTTGGTGAAACATCGGCTCGTCCGCCTTCGTTGTGACCAAAGCGGCGGTAGCAGATGATATCCGCACCACGTCTTGTGGAACTTTGGCGGAATTCGGGTGGCCACGCGGGCGGCGTGTACGACCGGCTTCGGGATCGTCGCCGTTGACGTGTAAAAATCGGTGCCTCGACCACCAGCGCGTTATCGGTGGGGTAGGGGCTGGAGCGCGGAAATGCGGCGCGGTGGTAAAGCCGATCTGTTGTTTCACACAGATATGCATGGTCCCGCCGGGTGCGGGTGACCGCGCAGACCCGACAGGCGCGGAAAACATTCGGGGCTACAAACACCCTGACCTGCAACCGGCGGCATCGCCGTGCAGCAATATGGGAAGAAACGGAGGTGCGTCCTTGTCGTTCAACTGCGTCCTGCCTTGGCCGGGACCTTGCCCAGAACAACGGGGTGACGGCCTCAAGGTTGCGAGGGGTTGGCGGGTCAGCGACAGGTTGGACGGTGTTGCCGTCGAATCACGGGTCAAGAGGACGCGCCAAGGTGGTATTTCACATCGCCGGACCCATCGGACATTCATCGGTTTTAAAGCTGCCACCCTGAAATTCGTTAAAGACGCGCGATTAGGGTTTCTGCATGACGTTTGCCCAGCACAGACAGACGGCGCGGTGCGGCATACCGATGACAAAACGTCCTGAAATGCCAGCCTGACCACCGCGCTTGATGATCTGTTCCATCGCGGGGATTCAGGGATTTCACCGCCATTCAAGCCGGGAAGCGCTTGGGCCCATGTATTTGACGTGCAGGGAATTTCTCGAAGCCTTCGGCTTCTACCAAGCTTGTTTCAGGATGGCCTTGCGGCCATTACGGGTGAACTGGATTTCCTTGCCGTAGCCTTCGATCCGCTCTTTCAGCCAAAGCGGCCTGGTTCGGGATCAGAGATTGCAGTTATTGGCAGCGCGAAGTGCCGCAGTTAGGTGCCTTTTGACCGATATCGACGATCTGGCTTCATGGTCGCGATCTGCAGGCCCAAGCACATTGTCGATAAAGGATCGGGCGATCCATGTCCTTTGGACCAAAAGCCATAGGCGGGCAAGGTCCAGTTCGGGGTGGGTGTCGCTGTCGCGCATGCCAAGCGGGTCAAGGTCAGCGGCCAAGTGGCCACGGGATACGCGGTAGGCGCGGCAATAAGCATCAACGCGGCGGATTACTGTCGAGCACGGCACGTTGCACCTGCGCATCAGGACAGTTCGATCCCCTTGGAGACGCTTTTTCAGTAATCTCTGACCGGCGGCTTTTGCTTCGGTCGGGACGGGCCATTGGGCCGGTCAGCGCCGCAGTCAGGTCGTCTTGCGGGCATGGTGGGGCCCAGTCGCTGCGTGCCCAGGACGGGCCAGCGGCCTCGGCCTTTCACGTCGGGCGTGGTCGTCATTCCATCGCTTCGAAGAATTGCCTGCCATGCGCATCAACCGCATTGGCGGTCGTCTGCATAGCGGGCATACATTGCCTCTAGGTATTCGCCGTTTCTGCCCCCTCAAGAAGGAGGTTATCGTGGAACTGGGCGGTTTTTTCGGTTGGTCTGTCATTGGCGATACCTCTGATGAGAGCGCGACGTTTTAGTAATAGGCGGTCGGGCCTGACGAATGCAGCCCGGACCATCTGGCGTTAGCCGTTGTTGATGGCTTCCTGAACGGCTTCGCCCAAAGTTTGCGGGGCTGTCCGCAACGACGATGGCCTTGCTTCTTTCATGGCTGCGATCTTGGATTCACGCGTCACCTTTGCCGCCTACGACGATCGCAACCGGCTGTGGGCCATGGCGTGCGGGCCGGGAGGGGCTGTACGGCCCGCGATGAAAACCGGCTGTTGGCTTCCAACGGCCTTTTTTTTTTTCGTCGGCCGGAACTGTTGCCGCTTCTTCTTCGGCGGACCGCCGATTTCACCGATCATGATGATCGACTGATGTCTCTGGATCGGCCAGGACATCTCGAGGATATTCGATATGCTCCGGACCCTTTTGATGGGGTCGCCGGCCGATTGACCAACCGCAGTGGATTGGCCCGAGGCCAAGATCGGATGTCTGTTTCCACAGCTTCGTTTACGTAAGCGTTGCCCGGCGCAGACACCCGACCGGTGCCGCGCTTGTGGATGTGGGCCGGGCATGATGCCGATTTTTGCAGGGCGTCAGGCGTGATCACGCCGGGGGCAGTTTTGCCGCATGAGGGCGCGATTTGGACCCTTCGAGCGCGCGCTTGACGGCGCACATGTCCAGAACCGGGATGCCTTCGGTGATGCAGATGGATCAGTTCATTCGGCGGTCGATCGCCTCGAGGATCGAAAATCCGCTGCAAAGGGGCGGCCGTAGATGACTGTCGCGTTGGTTCCGGTGACGTGGCGGGCTCGTGGACAGAGGTTGAACACGGGCAGGTCAAGTGGGTTGGCCGCCTTGCCGGGGTCCACACCGCCGACCATTTTGGTACCATAGGCGTATGGCCTGTTCGGTTGTGGAAACGTGCCCTGCGAAGCCGGTGAGGCCCTGACAGACACTTTGGTGTTTCGTTTACGAGACGGCCATGTATGTGCTTTCTTTCTTCAAGTTCAATTCAGGGTGGCGCCGGTCTTCAGGGCGCGGTGGAAGGGGGCCGCCGCCGCAATTGCGCAAGGCAGTCGGTATGTCAGATTAAATCGCAACGGGCGAAACATCAGCGGGATGCCAGGTTCGCCGACTTTCCTCGATGACGTAGCAAGGTCGATCTGTTCGCTGGGCGAGCGTGATGCCCAAAGGAGTTCCAGCTTCGCGGGCCAGCCGTCGGTCGCTTTGTAGACGACGATTGAAACAGCAGGCGATTCAGGACAGCACAGCTGCGTTGCGCGCCTTTTACGGGACCCCACGGATGAAGCCCCGCGTTTTCGCGACGCAACAGGATTTCAGACCCGCCACGATGATTGTCAGGCAGAATGATGCCGGCAATTGCCCTTTTCCATCAGGCTGACGCATCGCTGGAAAACTGGCGCGTTTCCAGCAGGACCTTCGTGAACGCTTTTACTCCAGTCCAGCTCGCGGGCATGCGAACAGGGCATGAACACCGCAAAGTCACGACGGCGCCAACGATGCCTTTGGCCACAAGCGCGAACATCATCAAGATGCACAGGCCATAGCCGACCACAGGACAGCGTCTCGAACGGGGCCGCCTTCGGGCCAGCAGGGAGCCCTGCATTGGCAGGGCAGCTTTGCGCGGGACCAACCGGCCATCATTGCGATAAACCAGAAGGGTCATCCAAGGACGTGGGTTTTGCCACCCAAGACGGTGTTTTGCGGGGCTTAGTCATTGGTTTGCCTCGTTTCAGCGGGATCAAGCGTTCGACCCGCGCAAAGGTTTCGAACGCCTTGTGCCCCGTCACGGACCCCCGATTGCACCACAAGCGATGCGGTTGGGTTCAGCATGACGGCAGCGCCGATAGGTGGCCCCGGTCGTGGTGGGGGAACCCGCGGGGGATGTCTACCAGATCAGTCAGGTTTTCCTGTGCAATCCGGTCGTGATCCCTTTGGTGCGCAGCTGCGGTTCAGGCCCCCGTTCAAAGGACACTTCGCAAGCGACGGTCGGTGCCCGCCGTTGCAGGCCGCGCCGCACCGGAGACTGACGGTGCCGAGGAAAGGCGACGCAGGTCATAGGAATCGACCCGCGCCCCTGTGGTGGCCAAGCTTGTGCCAGCGACCGTCCGAGGCCGTCCATCGCGGGCTGAAAAACAATGGTCTGCAAAGGCTTGGGCGATGTCCGCCGCGCGCAGTTGTCTGTGCCATAGCGCTACTGGCCGCCCCGAAAGGGACAGCCAGCAAACGTGGATGGAAAACAAAAAGCGAGCGGATGCATCATCAAGCTTTCCAGCAGTTTTTAGCCCTGACCGCTTTCACGATCTTTTGCGCGCATCTTTCAGGTTCGTCCGCAGCGAATCACGTCCAGGCCGGGTTGTTTGATGGATGGCTTTGCCTTCTTCAACCGTTCGTGCCTTTCCAGACGGACAACCAGGCGGAACCTTCAGACGACTTTCTTTTACGGCATGCAACACGGCCTTTCGGCATGCGTCACAGCGATGATGCCGCCGAAGATGTTCACCAAGGATACCTTTGACCTGCGGGATCGGAGGTTTGATGATCTTGAACGGCTTCGTCACTTTCTCTTTTTGTCGCAACCGCCACCAACACAAGGAGTTCGCGGGTCGGCACCGTAGAGCTTAATGATGTCATGGTGGCCATCGCAAACCGGCACCGTTTCACCATGCAGCGATTTCACCGTCCAGAGCGATGTTAGTTCAGGTCGTACTTTGGACGCCTCGAGCTCTTTTGGGGTCTTCTTCGGTGGTGTGCGGAGGTCGGCAATATCGCCGTGGCGATACATTTGCGTTGCGTCAAAAACTGACTTTGGGTCCAACACTTTCAGGTTCGCCGCCGTCGGTGACGTATCAGCGGGTTGATTTCCAGGCATCTTTCCATGTCTTTTTCGGACGAATGCTTTTTGAAAACAGGCTGGCCCATTCAGGGGTTGACACACTGTTTTGACCTTGCTTTGCCTTCCAAGCCCGAGGGCGAAAGGCAACGCGACGGGCCTGTGGTAGGGCTGGAAGCCCGCGGCGGGTCTACAGAAAACGATGATTTTTCAGGAGTGGACTCGGCCAACTTCTTTCGATGTCCATGCGGCCCTCGGTTGGAGCAGACGAAAAACCGATGCGCGACGTCTTGGCGATTCCACCCAGCAAAACGCGAGGTACATTCGGTCGATTGCCCCGAAACCGTCTTCGATGTAGAAGATGCGGTTGACCTGTTTTGCCCGCGGGGCCGGCTTCTGGTTTTTGCCGTGACCAAAGGTGCGGGGCCCAAGGCATTTTTCTTGGCTTCTTTTTCGGCGGCTTCTTCAACCGATTTGGTTCCAAGTCGGTACCACCGGCCTTTGTTCCGCCAAAGCGTTCGGCTTTCGTTGAAAGAAAACCCTTTTGCCGCGGCCAACCTGGGCGGGATCTGCGCCTTGACGACCCCAAAGAGGGTCCGTCCATTCTCGGCCTGCGGGCTGTATTTTTCGGCATCTTTTCCGGGCTTTCAGCAACGGGGACCCGGGCCTTTCGGATACTTGGCCGCGCCGTAGCTACGCAAAAAAGGGCACTTTTTTTGGCCTTTTGATTTATTTCTGGATGTTCATTTAAAAAAAAACGTCCCCGTCCTTTTGTTCCAGGGGGTTCCTTATTCCCTTCTTTTTCTTTTCCTTTTATGTTAAA
>Ga0163217_1016774_pt1 | contig 12718 bp, 16 predicted proteins | sample SynspAceP_FD_185933 | JGI IMG/M metagenome (GOLD analysis project Ga0163217, IMG submission 185933) | Saline lake microbial communities from Ace Lake in Antarctica - Synechococcus sp. Ace-P (PacBio error correction) | ecosystem: Environmental > Aquatic > Non-marine Saline and Alkaline > Saline ... | reverse complement strand
AGCACCAAGTCCGGGGAAGCGTCGATGATCTCCTGAGCCAGGCGCCGGCATTTCAGCCCGCATTTTCGGTCAAGCATCTCGGGCTGCGGTCATTGAGTGGACTCCCACCACGACGGTGCCGAACACAACGGTGGCTGTGCAATCGCGGCAATGCCTTCGCGGCGGCCGATAAAGCGATCGTCTCATTGGTCGGTCCGGCCTTGAGCCGAAACAACGATCAACCGGAAATGTCGAGAATGCGGGCAAGGACGGCGCATCTCCAACCGTTGCGGGCCGATCTTCGGCTCTTCGGGCAATCAGCGTGACATCCACATTCATGATCACGCCGCCGGCCTCCGCGCACCAGATTTGCTGCATGGGTGAAGAAAAGACATGCGATTGCCATGCCGCGCCATTGCGGGTCGGACGGAGGGAAAAATGATCGCCAAATCGCAGCCGCGCAGGTCGCCAGTAGCGCGTCAGTGCAGCGCATGCAGGCCAACATCGGCGTCGGACATGGCCGTTCGAGCGCGTGGTTCATGCGGGGAATTTCCACCCGCACAAGTGTAACAAAGCTGCCGGGAACCCAGCCGTGCACATCGTAGCCATTGCCGCGTTCGGGACATCGGGAAGGTGATGTTGCAGGGGGATTCTCGTTGGGTCATTGCTATATCCTTTGAAGAGGCAGGATCTGACGATGAGCGAAACTCAACTCGCAACGGTTTAGGGCTTGCGTTAACCGAAAAAAAAGCTCTTGTTGCATTTTTTCTCGACAGCCGAAGCAAATACGCCTTTGGCAATCCCGGTATTACTGGTCTAAAAAAGCGGCAAACAGAGAAAGCTCACGAAACGCATGCAAAATATTGAAGCCAGTTTAGGCCAGCCGCCCTTCAGATCGGACCGGTTGCGGCGCGAAACCGGGTGTTTTCTGGCGCCGCTGTCAAGGTATTTCCGATCTGCCTTTCCGCAATGGCTGTGGCGGCATGGCGCAGGCTGGTGTTCCACCGAAAGGGTTGGCAAGCCGCGAACGGGTTATCGATCATCCCGAGATCGCCACGCCCGGGCCTTGCGTGGCGATGCATTGATCCGCATGTGGTTCAGCTTGCCAGGCGGGAAGGCCGCTGGGATGGGCGAGGCGGCAAAGATCGCCGAACTTGCATGGCGCAGCGATGATTACATCAACATGGGCTGCTCCTGCCAAAAAAGTCACCGGTGGCCTATTCCGGATCGGCCGCTGATGCGCGATTCCTGATCATGCGCTTGAACTGATCGAGGCGACGTCAAGGCCGTCTCGGTGCCGGTGACCCGAAAATGCGTCTCGGCTGGGACCACGACACCCTCAACCGCGCCATTGATTGCTGCTCGCGCGCAAGCGGCGGGCGTGCAGAATGAATCACCATTCATGGGCGCACCCGCCATGCAGTTCTACAGGAGCGCTGGACTGGGACGCCATCGCGGGTGCGCGACGCCCGTCCACCGTCCGCTGATCGCCAATGGGCGATGTCGACTTCACGTGCTGATATTGGCGAGTGTTTGCGCGCGTTTGGCGCCGATGCGGTCATGATGCCGTGCTGCGCAAAGGGCCAACCCTGATCTGCGGTGAACTGGCCGGCTCAAGCGATATTCCCGGCCGGACCGTGCCGCCGCAATGCGGTTTGGCCTCGAGCGATTACCAGTTGATGATCGCCCATTACGGCGATGATGTCGGTTGTCCGCCACGCCCGCAAGCATATCGGCTGTATCTCGAAAACTCTGGCACCGGAAACTCCGCGGCGCTGAAGGCAGAAATGATGACGGTCCAACAGGGCTTTGATGAAGATTTGGGCATATTCTCGGAATTGCTGAAGCCAAACCATGCCGTTTCGCCTTCAATGATGGAAGATTGCGCATTGAGCGACAAATTTGCCGATGAAAATTGCCGCCGCTGATGCGGATAACCGCCGGCTTGGTTCTCAACGCCATTTCAGCATCCGGGTGATTAATGGTGATGAGCAAAGCATAGTGTGTTTTGCAAGGGGAGGGCGGAAGAATCCTTCTTTGCGGCAAGTGCGACGCCATCTTGGCCGGCACCAAGATCGAACGGCTTTTCATTCCGTTCGAAGCCCTCTGTCTCGAAACTATCGAAACAGTCGTTGCGTAGAGCGCCGCGCCGCAGTCATGAGTATCGCGTTGATCTCGTTCGCCCTCGGGCTCGCAGCGACAAGCGGCGTCGATCTTCATGTGGCGCCGTGCGGGCGCGCCCGTAACCGGTTGGTGGTGTTCAGGACGCCGATGGCTGACCAAGATCGACCGCCAGCTCACCCATCGCGCCGCCGCGCGTTCGGTGTCCGGGCTGGTTCGATGCTGGCGCATGAAATCAAGAACCCGTTGTCGCGGCATTCGCGGCGCCGCGCAAACTTGCTTGAAGCGTCGGTTGCGATGAGGATCGCGCTCTGGCACGGACTGATCGCCGACGAGACCGACCGCATTGTCTCGCTGGTCGACCGGATGGAAATTTCTCCGACGCAGCGGCCGGTGGACCGACACCCGTCAACATTTCACTCCGTACTCGATCATGTCAAAGCGGGCAATAGCCGGGTTCGCGCGCGCAAGATCAATTGTCGAGCTTTATATCCGTCTCTTCCATCGGTTACGCCCAATCGCGACCAACTGGTTCAGGTCTTCTCAATCTGGTCAAGAACGCGGCTGATCCATCGGCGACGATCCCGATTGGCGAAATTTCCTGACCACAGCCTATTCGCCCGGGAATAAAGCTGTCGGTTGCCGAACAAGAGAAAAGATCTCGCTGCCGCTCGAGGTTTTGTGTGCAGGACAATGGCCCTTGGCGTTCCCGCCGAACCTGGTTTCGCATTGCTTCTATCCGGTATCACCACCAAGATCAAATGGCTTCGGGGGGCCTCGGGCCTTGCCCTTGTCGCAAAAAATTGTCGGTGGCCACGGCGCGCGGTATTGTTTTGAATGGTGACAGTCCAAAGCCGCAAAACCTCCTTTCCGCATTCTTGATGCCGGTCTCGCCGACGGCCGGCCCATAAAGCCGTTGCCGCCATCCAAGGCAGGGCGCCCGGACCAAAAAGCGACTGAAATAATGGGCAAAGCCACCATTCTTGTCGCGACCGATGACGCGGCTCATCCGCACCTTTCTTATCAGGCCCTGACCCGGCCGGCTGATGAATGCGATCACCTCCAATGCGCCACCTGTGCGTTGCGGTTCGGCCGGCGATGGCGATCTTGGTGATCACCGACGTAAATCATGCCGGGACGAAAAACCTTTTGACCATTGTTGCCCAGAATCCGCAGGGCCACGTCCGGATCTGCCCGGTACTGGTGATGAGTGCGCGAACACTTTTCATGGACGGCATCAAGGCGTCGGAATGTGCCTATGATTATTCTGACCCACCGTTATGATCTCACCAGATGGTCAGGCATTCATCGGGCCGGGCGCTTCGGAGCCACGCAAGCTCGTCGTTCAGGCCCGAGGAAACCACCGAAGGCATTGCGCTTGCGTTGGACGCTCGACAGCAATGCAGGAAAAATCCTAACCGGGTTCTGGCCCGGCTGAGTGCAGACCGACCTGACCTTGATGATTAACCGGCGAGTCCGGAACCGGCAAGGAACTGGTGGCCCGCGCGCTCACGATTACGTAAGCGCTCGCAAGGGCCCGTTTGTCGCCATTCAACAATGCTGCAATTCCCGGCGGACCTGATGAATCGGAACTTTTCGCGGCATGAAGAAGGGCGCCTTTAACCGCGGCACAGACAAATCGACCGGCGCTTTGAGTCAGGCCGATAGGGGCGGAACCCTGTTCTCGACGAGATCCGGGAACATTGCCGGATGGATTGCCAGACCCGCTCCTGCGCTGTTTCTGCAGCAGGTGAAACACCACGTCGGCGGGCCCACCCCGATTTCACGCAGATGTGCGGCATCGTCGCTGCGACCAAACAAGGGATCTCAAGAATGCCTGATCAACCAGGGTCTGTTCCGCGAAGATCTTTATTAACCGGCTCAAGTCGTGCCCTTGCGCTTGCCGGCACTCAGGGACCGCCGCAGACGGCCGATCTGCGTCCGCCATTTTGTGCGTGGGGCAGTGGGCGAGGGGCTTGACGCAAAAACGCTTGACGGCGAGGCGCTGGAACTGCTCAAGCCGTATCCATGGCGGAAATGGCGCGAGCTGGAAAATGTCGCCGCGCGTATGCAACTCTACCCCAGGACGTCATCACCCGGGAGATCATCGACAACGAGCTCAGATTTGAATCGCCCCCGAGCCGGCATCGCCGCAAGTCAAACCTCCGATTGGGCCGGCAAACCATTGCCCGAGTCGGTGGAAGAAAAAATGCGCCGCTATTTCTCCGGTTTCGGCGAGGAACTTCCGCCGTCCGGTCCTCTATCAGGGTTTGCTGGAAGAAAGGTTGAGATATCCACTTATTCTGGCCGCGTTGAACTGCGACCGCGGCAATCAGATCAGGCCGCGATCTGCTTCGGTTTTGAAAACCGCAAACACACTGCGCAGGAAGATCCGGGGAACTTGGCGTGACCGTCTACCGATCCCCCCGCCCGCGTCTGATAACCTGGGCGTGCATCATCCGGTCGCTGACAGGTCTTGTCCGGACGTTGCATTTTCGCCAACATTCGCTTGCTTGTTCGCAAACGGTACAGTCCGAGCGCAATTGGGGTGACAAGCAACAGAGACAATCGACACGGCGGACCGGACGGCCAAATGCCGGTTTTGACAATACCAGCCGGGAAATTCCCACGATTTGGAAAACCGACGGCTACGGATATCGACGGGGAAACTCCGGCGTCGCCGCAACCTGTTTACGCTTCAGCATAGCGTTTGTGATTCGGCATCCTGTGTGCGCTGGTTTGCGTTTGCGATTCTACTGGGGCTGACGCCCATTCGAACCGGTCGATCAGCTCGTGCTTGGCGCGTGTGATCAACCTTGTTTTCTCATCGGGCTGCGTGACGCTGTGTCTTTTCTCGAAAATTCGCACGGCTGCTAAAGGGCCCCGGCGCGGGGCAAGCGGCTGCCAAAACTCCATATTCGGGCATCGTCGCACTGTTTTCGATCGTGGCGATATTTCCTTCCCGCTATTCCTGGTCGTCCATCTGTTCGGTCGATAACGCTTGAGTCCGGGCTTGATCGCTGGTTTTCGATGCGCACCAAGTCGCATCGTCAATCATCGTTGTCCGGCGCAAGCCTATGTGCGAAAATGACGCGTTCTGCCAGGGCCAACGGTGTCCATTGCCAATTGATCTGGACCAATGCGCGTCGCTCTATTCTCTTGATAGTGGGCTTTCCACTCGTTCATACACGTCAGGGACAGGACGCCGTCTTTCTCGGCGCCTTTCTTGGTGCGCGAAGAGCGGCAGGCGTCATCATGCAGGGCCGAGATCGGAGACCGAACGGCCAGCTGCCCGCAAGTGCCTGAACCAAGCGCTCAGGACGCGGTCAAGGGACAGCCGGACGCTTGACCCGCCGGCGTCACAAATCTTGTCGGCGCAATGATGCCGCTGCAGCAGATCAGCGGCGCGCTTTCTCTACACAGGTCCGGGTGGTCGATCCCGAAGTTCATGCGTTCGATGTGCGCTTGATGGAGGATGCGGACACAGAAAATCAGACCCTGGAGCAGCGGGCGCACATCGTACAACTTGCCTCGGTATTCTCTATCTTGCTTTGGCCCTCATCGTATTGCTGTCGGCGATCTGGACCCGCGATCGCGGGTAGCCGACAGGCTGCCGGCCATCCGGTTTTGATCGCGCAGATCGACGATGTCGCCAGCGGTAACTCGATTGTGGTTGGTGCCGGTGCATGCAATCCGATGGTGATGCTGGCTCGCTGGCGCAGACGTCAACAACATGATCGTGCAAAATTCCGCACCCACGCGACGAGATTCCTGTCGGCAAAAGGACCAGATTGACGACCGGCGGCGCTCCACGAGGCGGTGGTTGTTCCGTGGTTCCGCAGGCGATGTTCGGCGTGATCACCAATGGTTGCGGTGACAATCGCCAATCGTTCGGCATGCGAGATGTTGGTCGCGAGCCCGAAAGCGAGTATCGACCATCATTTCACCCAGGCTGACCGAGAATTTAAAAACCGTCATGGCGAAGCCGCTATGCGGCCCGCTCTTGGCGGCCATGGCGGCAGGTGACGCTTCATCGTGGGTCAAGGAGCGGACGCTCAACCGTCCAAGTCGACTCGCGAGGATAAGCCATGATCGGCGCTCGAGATCCTTCGTCGTCACCTCGACGAACATCACCGATCTGGTGATCGTCGCAACGCTCTACAGCCTGGGCCGATTGTCCGCCCGTCGTATTAGCCCATGAAGATCAAAAACCCGTTTGACGCGATCCAGCTCTCCGCCGAGCGCATCCGCCCGCCGCTATAGGCGAAAGCAGTACCGCAGGGATGGACCGAGCCATTTTCGACCACGTGCACAGACACGAGTGTTCGCCAGGTCGAGGACAGACCTCGGGCGCAGGTCGCATAGTTTTCGGTCATTTTACCCGTATGCCCAAAGCCATCAAGGTTCGCACAGATTTGCGCGAGATTACTCCAAGGATTGCCGCGTTTTACGTGAGGTCAGCCGTCCGATATCGAATTATAGAAAAGAATTTTCCCCATTTTCCGCTGGAAGGGAGGTTGACCCGCGCACTCGGTCAGGCCTTTGCAATCTGGTCAAGAATGCACCAGAAAAGCATCGACGCGGTTCCCTCTATCAGGCGCGGTCCGCAAAACCATGCATTGTCCGAGCCAAACTCTCATCGGAATGAGCGGGAGTTAATTTTGGACATAATCGGACAATGGCCTGGCCTTGCCCGGTTGAAAACCGGCACCGGTTGCCGAGCCCTACCATGACGAATCGGGAACAAGGGCACAGGCCTCGGTCTCGCCAACTTCAAGAAAACATTTGATTGACCCACGGTGGCACGCATCCAGTGCGCGACGCGCCGGCTGATTGTTGGACGGAGGCAAAGGCGCAATGATTACCGTCCGCCTCTCCGGTGAACGCGCATGCCAACGAAGAACAAGAAGAAAACGAAAGGGAACCGGCAGATGGCGTCTGACATTCTGGTCGTAGATGAGCGAAGCGATATACCGAGACGTATCCGGCATACTGACGACGAAGGCCACGAAACCCTAAGGCGGCTGGGACAGCGATTCCGCACTGGCAAGCGATATCGGATCGGGTTCCCGCGTCTGATATTTCTCGATATTTGGCTGCAGGCAGCCGTCTCTCATGGATTGGTTGGCGCTGCTCGACGAAGATCAAGGCGCGCTATCCCGAAAACTGCGGTGGTGATGAATTTCGGGTCACGCAAACATGAAACCGCGGCTATCGGCGAATCCAGCGCGGGAGCTTATGATTCATCGAAAAAAACGTCAAGGGCCGAACCGTTTGCTGCTGGTCGCCGAAAGGGCTCTTTGTTGAAACATCGAACCTTCAAGCGGGAAGTCACCGAACTCAAAGAAGCGCTCCGGCGATCAGGTTCGAGCTGATCGGCACATCGTCCGCGGTCTTGTCCGCAGCTCAGCAGAGCATCGAAAAGATTGCGCCGGAACCAACAGCCGGATGATGATCTCGGCCTCGGATCGGGACAAGAGTGGTAGCGCGCGCTTGATTCACCGCAAATCCACGCGAGATAGGGCCGGTGGTCCTTTTTGGTTCGTGCTGCAAACGCCCGGCGATTACGCCCGAACCGCATGGAAGTTGCGTTGTTCGGCCACCGAAAGCGCTTGCGAGCCATGAGCCGAAAGGTCGGTGCGCTGGGTGAGGCGCATGGCGGTATTCTTTATCTTGATGAAGTGGCCGACATGCCGCGCGCACCCAGAGCAAGATATTCGGGTGCTGGTCGATCAGCAGTCGAGCGGTTGGCGGCACCAAGCGGCAAGGTGGATGTTCGCATTCTGTCATCGACCGCGCCGCAATCTTGAAGAACTGATTGCTTCAGGCGCGTTCCGGGAGGACCTCTATCACCGGGCTGGCGGGGTGCCTGTCGGGTGGCCTTCGCCCAGCGACGGCGCGAGGAATTCCCCTTCCTGTGTCGATACCTTCATGCGTCAGGTGTCGAGCAGGCCGGCATCAGAAAACCGGCGGATTGGCGAAGATGCGGCTGGCCGTGATCCAGGCCACACCTGGGGCCGGGCAACATCAGACAATTGCGCAACTAGATGGAACAACGGGTTGGATGATTCTGGCCCGTTCTGATGGGCCGGGAACGATTCTATCAGCGGCCGATATCTGCCCGGATGACGTGTCTGACATGCTGCCCCAAGCACGCGGCCGCAGTTCAAACCACACCCCCCCCCCCCGCTTCCATGACACTCCCTTGCGTGAAAGCGCGAAGAATTGTTCGAACGTGATTATCTGATCGCCCAGATCAAACCGGTTCGGCGGCAACATTTCCCAGAACCGCCGAATTTGTCGGGATGACGTTCCGCTCTGCCATCGCAAATTGAAATCGTTGGCGATATAAGCGCGCGAAGCGGTCATGGGCGCGCAAACGGATGGCGCTTAAGGGGTCGGCCAATGAAGGTTATCATTATGCCGGTGCGGGACGTGGGCTACGGCATAGCCGAACGCCTAGGCAGCCGAAAGACAAACCGACGTCTCGTGATCCGATACTTTCCGACCACGCTTGTTCAGGGATAATCCGTGATACGCTCAGATGTGCGCGGCTATGTCGGGTCACGGCTGCCCATCCTGATTGTGCTTGGCCCAGGCTGGTGCCGATCAGGCTGACATGATCATTGCGGTCACGCTCTATGACGAGATCAACATGGTGGCCTGTTCAGTCGCGCACTCGATCGTTCAATGTGCCTACCAAGATCGGCCCCATCAGGGCCCAATCCTATCGAAATCGCATTGGGCGGATTTTCTTCCCGGAGCCACATGCCGATCGGGACGGATTCATTTCGCCGGTAGTCGATGTCGGCCAGATGGTATTGCGCCGTTATCGCGCTCCTGGTGGCGACTTGATGCGTGCCGGTTTGCGACGACAAGGTTGGCGATGCGTCGCCTCGAATTGTCTGGAGGGACTGACTGCCCGGTGGTCCAAACCACGCCGCTGGTACACTTAGCGAGTTGTTTTTCCGATTCTGCTGGCGACGGTGGGTTGGCGCTTTCTGGCGCAACGAAGAGCCTGTCGTGCCGCATTCGTCCGACCAGCTGGAAACCGGCGATTGCCTTATTCGGCTTGTGACAAGGACCATGCCGGCCGCACGCTTGCCGTGTTTGGTCATGAGAGCAGACGAGCCGGCGTATCGTCATCCGCCGCGGCGGCGAATATCGGCTATTACGTTGCAGCGGCGATTGAAGAGCGGCAGCCCAAGGTACCAAGGTCAAGACATCGAGACCGACCGTGCCCGCGCCGTTTCATCGCCGGGATTCGCGTCGCGCACTGTTGTGCTCAAACGGATCGTCGCTCGATCAGAACATCCTGGTGGGAAGCTGTAACCAGAAACGGCCGATGATGGGGTGGCGCTTGACCAACGATGACCAGGTCAATATTCTGGTCCTCGTGATGCAAGCGGCTTGGCTGCCAAGGCCAACCCTCGCCCTGATTCAACAATCCGTGCCTACCAGTCTTTCACCCAGACGCTGGGATCGGACCGCCCATATTTCAATCCGCGCGCGGTGACCATTCCAAAATTCTTTCAGCAGTCCGCCGGTGCCGCATTCGTGCGGTCTATTCGGTCCGAAGGGGGGCCGCGGAAGTGATCGAGCGGAAGCACTGACACATCTCGCTGGTTGGCACAAGCCGCTGCGCCAACCTTGATCTGCCCGGGACGGTGTTGTGCGCATCGGCCGCCATCTATCGGGACAAGCAGGTGCTGCGTCCGATGCTCGGTCAAGATCAAGGCGAAAGACCGTGTGGTGATGTTCGCGGCGCTCGGAATCGGCTGCGCCATGTGAGCAGATGTTCCGCGTAAGCCTCGAGTTCTTCTGAGCCGATGCCGGCATATTGCGACGTTCTGGCGGTAGCGGCGTTCGCGGGGCTCTTGCGCTCATCGTGCCTGCATGCTGTTGCAAATGCCGGATGGCATGCCGGATCTGGCGCTGTCGATGCTGGCTGGGTGGCTCGCTCGCGGTTTTCGCGGCGCTGATGGTTTAGGTCTATTTCGCTTCAAAACGGCCGTTGGGGCGGGCAGTCGCGGATATGTGGCGCTTGTGCATTGTGGATCTCTGGTTCCGATGGTCGCGCGGTGTCTTTCAAGACCCTCGCAGAGGGCCTCAGCGGGTTGATGCATGGTTCGAGGCGGCACTCGGCACTACCACCTCCGGAGCCACGCTTTTGTCACGCGAAAACGCCACCCGGCAGGCCATCCTGTTCTGGCGTGCGTCGATCGAGTGGTATGCGGCTTTCTGACGCGTTGTCGATCATCCACGTCCTGGCCCCGGGCGGATTTGGCGGTGCCCGCCGGAGACCGCCGGGGTCATCACCGGCAACCCAGCAATGACCATTGAAGCTTGCCGATTTCCGCGAAGTGCTCTGCCAATACGTCCCTCATCACTTTCATCGTTATTCGTCGCCTTTGATGCTGCCGGTGTGAGCGACCCTATTCGGCGTTTCTGTCGATGATAGCGATGCCACAGGTTGGCTTTCTGCCCTTGAAGGCGCGCGCTCGAAAAACCATGGCCGGCCCGATGCGCAGCTGGTTCTGACCTTCGGATTGGTCAATACGGACGATCAGCGGTGTTACTGGCGGCGGCGTTGCTGCGGGGGCGCACCGAAACAGTTTTTCACGGCAATCCCACGTCATGGTTGATTGCGGTTCGGGTGCTGGCGGTTGCGTTGCTCTTGCCAGCCCCGCCTGTCGCAGTGTCAGTTGTGCAGATCTGGTGCCTATTTTTCATTGAAAGCCTGCTTTGCATCAACCTCGCTTGTCGCCACCAGCGGCCATCGAGAGCCGCCGGGGGCTGATTGCCCTGTGGCGGATATAATTGTGCTGATGCCGTCGCTCCTTATCGGCGCGGTTATTTACTCGACAACCGCGGCTTCAGGTCTACCGGATCGTGGCGATGGCGGTTCATTCGCCCCGCTCGAAACTCAATCAGCTGATCTAGCCAGCAGCGTGACAAATGCTTCGCTTCGACACCAGATCAATTGATGAGACAAGCGATCGGGGCGATCTTGACCTATTTTTCGCTTCGTGCTGATCATCGCGTTCCCGCAATGGCGTTGACTTCCAGGCCAGCCGAATGTGAAGGCGGTATCACCATGGCGATCGCTTTCTTTTCCAACAGTGCGCCCGGTTTATGAAGCGTTGATTCCGCCGTTCTATGTCACGGCACCAGCCAATCAGGTGTGGCCGCAATTCCAGGCATTGCCGGTGTCTGCCAAATTGAACCGCCGTGCCAGTCATGACCTTTGGACGGCTTGAAGTCATGAGTGTTTGCTGTGGCTCAACGTTCTGCTACTGGATGAGCCGGCTAGTTTCATAGTCCACCGGTTACAAAATTGCCGGTTGTTGCCCCAAATAAATCCAGTTGTTGTGCGGCAAGAAAAGGTTGCGGCGGAACTGCGCCCGCAAAAACAAAGTGTTTACAAAAACCCTGCAAAACAATGGTCTTTCGGTAAATTGTTCGGACAAAGCGAATTCTGTCACGGCAAGACGAATATATCGTCTGTCAGAGGGAGTGGGAATGTTCGCGAACTTACGTAAACGTAAGCCTATCGGCTCGGTGCCGCTTTTTTCATTTCTGAGGAAGGCGTTTGTGATCAAGGGACCGGACAAGTGCGGTTAATGACCTGCGGTTTAGCGGGCAAGAAAAAAGACGGATATTAAGCGCAATGCCGGAGCGTTCACAAAACCTGCAGGATCTCTGTCTGCAACACGGTTCGAAACAGAAAAATTTCCTGACGATCTTTTGATCAAACGGGTTAAGTTGACCGGATGTGGTCACGTCTTTCAGAATAATTCTGTGTTCTGTTGAGACGCGATGGGCCATTCGCAGCCTTTGATTTAACAAAGCATGCGATCTCCACCCATCATTGCCAAGCCAGCCTGTGCAGATGTTGAAAATGAGGACGCCGCCAACCGGCGCCTGGACAAGGACAACGAAATCGAAACTGTAGACAGGCTCCGAGCAATTTTCACCGGACGCGGACCAGCAAATCCGGCGTCATGCGGCTTATTGTGCTCGTTCCCAACCTTGCGTTACCCGCAATGCGGCGCCCGGCAGTGGTTGAGGTCGACAAGCGTCCCACGCCAACCGCTTGGGCGGAAGCCGTCGGCTCTGGCCGGCGCCAAATCGACTCGAAGGTTGCAGTAGCACTGAATCGTGCCGTTTCCCGCCGCCGCGGGCCTTTCGACACTTGTTCCAAGGGCAAAGATGCTCGAAATCAAGGCGCAGAATCGAATGAGGGACCGGGTCGCCAACTTGTCATCGTTGATCATTCCCGCCTTTCACTCCCGTTCCAGCAGCGCAAAATATGGAAGGAGAATGGGCGGTCTTCAAGGTTCATTGACCGCCCACCAGGCCTTATCCTGGAAATTTTTTCGGGCCGCCGCGGCTTCCACCAAGGAAGCGTTGCTTGGCAGGTCGGACTCGCGCCCATTCTTTTCCCAATTACCAGGAAGGGGGCCGTTTCCTGTTCCGTTAAAAGGCTGGGACCCACCTTGAAACGCCCAGGGCCGTTGGCGTGGCGCTTCATTGGGGCGGCCCCGGCGAAAACCCAGATCGAGGCCGACAGGTCTGTTGCAGCGAAACGCATCATCAAGCTGAGATCTCTCTTCTT
>Ga0163217_1078855_pt1 | contig 12719 bp, 8 predicted proteins | sample SynspAceP_FD_185933 | JGI IMG/M metagenome (GOLD analysis project Ga0163217, IMG submission 185933) | Saline lake microbial communities from Ace Lake in Antarctica - Synechococcus sp. Ace-P (PacBio error correction) | ecosystem: Environmental > Aquatic > Non-marine Saline and Alkaline > Saline ... | reverse complement strand
CTCATATTCCTGACCTTTGGCATTAAAGGTAGGCTTGATACGGGAGTTAAATTCTATTGATGACGCTGAGTTAGTTCTAAACTACTGGTAAATATCGGTAGTACCAAGTCACTGGCATGTCATCCCGCTTTCAACGACACATCGACAGTTAGAGAAGCGGAATTGAAAGCGGCGGGTTGTGACCCCCGAAATGCTTCGACTGATGTATTGGCTATAGAGCATATCAATTGACATTATCGAAGATTTCTGGAACAAGCCTTTTTGGCGCGTTTTTTTAAATTTTAACAATCCCGGTCTGTGTATTAAGGCCGGGACTTTTTAATTAGTTTCCCAGTGAATGTTTCAACCGGCACGCATGGGTACTAGTATCTCACTCAGCAAACTCCAAACGTTGTCGGACCTGCCAATCTGTTTTTTGTAAGGTGATTTGCTCGGTGTTTCTGGGCGCTCCATAACAAGTCTGCACCATAGACAAACTGGCAAAAACCCTTCAATTTTGTTTTAGAGACTCATGTGTATCAACAAACCAACTTTCGGCAATAAAGCTCGATAGCTGCCATGGGCACTGTAAAATTCCGGCGCAAACCACACGCATTTTCCTTCTGCTGTCTCGGCGTATGTGGCAGCACTATCGGTTCCCCAGGAAAGAATTTTGGATTACTACTGTCGCTTGGCGCGATCAGGCTTTTCTGATGGAGTATTGCGTTTAAGCCACTGCGTAAACAGAAATGCATTGCGGACGGCTTCCGCCAACCAACATATTTTCATTACGATTCAGTCATAGATTGATGAGGCGGTAATGGGTGGCGGCTTACAAAAGTACTTGGCCTGAGCCACAAAATCCAGGCTGCATCTTTGCCGGTATACCTCGCTTCCCACCAACGACTTTCTAAGTTCAGGAAATCACGTAATAACCCGGACCAGCTCTTCCTTCCGCCTCAATACCAACTCACTTTCTTCACGACCCCTCAAAAACAATTCCGCGTTTCGCTCAATGTGTCAAAAACTTCGCCCATGAACCGCTACAGAGCCGTATGCAGCATGCCCGCATTCGGCTTCTTAACTGTTTTATCAACACTTTTGGTGATAATCCGTTTACGCGCGGCATCTGAGATTCAGTTGTGGCACCAGCAGGGTAAAGCTTTGACCTCCGCTTCTGATAAAACCCGGCTTACGTTTCGCCTTTCGACAATATCCTGAAGGTTTAGTGTTAGTCTGCTCCAGCATACCACAGAGTCATTTTATATGGTTCAAAAATCAGACCCTGCTGGCCTCTGCATCAAGGATACGTTTCTCGATAGGCGTTTGCCTGTTTCGCATTGGTTAACAGGGAGGACGTCAAGTTGGGCATCCATATTGCGCGATTTTAAACACAATCGCTGCAGTATCTGTAACAGTACGTTGCAAGGCAGTGGACGCTTCGCGCAAGTGAAGATCCGCCAGTCATTTCCGGCTGGCGTAAGCGTTATGGAATTTAATGTTGATTTTTTTTCATTAAGGCAATTATGCCATAGCTATCTTAGCTTTGGCTTGCTGAAAAGATGTTTTTTGAGACAGCGGTCCAGCATTCAGAAGGCGGTTTTTCTTGACCTGGCGGCATTCACAGTAACTTTACCCGTTTGAATATTTTTGATGCAGATCGCGTTAGCGATACGAGAGAGGAACAGACGTGGAATTAAGCGGCGCCGAGATTCGCGTCCATTGTCTGAAAGACGAAGGGGGTTGAGTATTTGTTTGGCTATCCGGCGTGGTGCGTGCGGCATCATAATGATTCGCGCTGTATAACCAGGGAAGAAGGTCAAGCATATCCTTGTGCGCCATGAAACAGGCCAGCAAACCCATGCTGCGGAATGGTTATGCGCGCGCTACAGGAAAACCAGGTGTGGTCCTGGTTAACTTCCGTTCCAGGTGCAACTAATTGCGGTTACCGGTATCGCTACCGGCTTATATGCGATTCCATTCCAGCATGGTCGTTATTACCGGTCACGGTTAGCAACGCGCAATATCGGGTAGTGAGTGCTTTCCAGGAAGTGGATTTCAGTCAGTATTACGCGTCACTGGCGTTAAACATAACTTTATAGTTTAAAGACATTAATGAATCTGCTGAAACCATTAAAAAAGCTTATTTATGTAGCGACTACAGGTCGTCCCGGCCGGTTGTGGTTGATGTACCGGAAACAGATTCATTACTGATTCCAATATCGCTCCCGCCCTCCTATCTATTCCGAGAGGTTCATCATGCGTTCTTATCCAACCACCATACTAAAGGTTTCATCGGGCCAGATTAAGCGATGCAGTGGAATTATTGCTGACAGCAAAAAACCAATGTTATTATTACGGCGGGGGGGGTCGGTTAGGCAATGCCGCTGAGCAGCTACGGAACTTTTGTCAAACTATTTTAGGGTATCGGTTACCTCACGTGAATGGGGCTTAGGGCTCCATACATGGGACGATTAAACAGTTTCTCGGTATGTTTGGGTATGCACGGAACCTATTGAAGCCAAATTATGGCGATGGCATGATTGTGATGTGCTTGATTGCCATTGGTGCACGTTTTTGATGATCGAGTTACCGGGAAACAAATTGCAGAATTCTGTCACACGCCAAAGATCATTCATATCGATATTCGATTCCGTCTTCGATCTCCAAAAACTATTTCAGTAGACGTTCGATTGTTGGCAATGTTGGAGGATGTTCTGGTTGATATGAATCATCTGCTGGAAGCAGTAAACGACCAACCAGATCCAACGGCTGTGTTCAGAGTGGTGGGCTATTATTGCATGGATGGCGTGCGAAAAATGCATGTCGTAATGATATAATATCGGACCAGATCAAGCCTTCAGGCGGTAGTAGAGATGATTCATGAGATCACAAAAGGTGAGCTTACGTAACGTCTGATGTTGGACAGCACCAGAGTGGCGGCTCAATATAATGGTTTCAGCAAACCGATCGCTGGATTTAATTCGGGCGGTTTAGGTTTAGGAACTATGCGGTTTGTTTTGCAGCCGCAATGGGGTTCAGTGGCATTTCCTGAAGAGACGTATTTGTACATTACTGGCGCAGGCAGTATCCAGTGTTGTAATCAGGAGCTGCTCTACCTGTCTGCAAATATCGGTTTGCGGTTAAGTTTGTTGCGATTGAATAAATCGTTACCTTGATAATGGTGCGTCAATGCAGGAAATTTTATCATTCAGAACCGTTATTTCGCATTCATTATAATGAGAATCTTTTACCTGACTTTGTCAAAACTTGCAGGAAAGTTATGGTCATGTTGGTCATCCGCATCGAACGAGGTTGGAAGCATTTACGTCCTAAACTGGGGAAGAAGGCCTTTGCACTGAAAGATCGTCTGGTATTTCTGGATATAGTGGACTGATCAACCAGAAAACGTTTATCGATGATGCCCAAGGGCAAAGCCACAATGAAATGCACATGTCGCCATTAGCTGCGACTTTACCTCAGGACTTCAGAGCCGGGAAGCTGTCATAATTGCGCCATATCATTTCTCGATTTTGATTTGAAAACGAAGTGGTGCTTTATCCTGTTGCCGGCATTATTTTCGGCACGTGGATTAACATCGAATCTTTAACGGTTGGCACCAGACGGAGATGCATCATGTCCACGTATGACTATTGTCACAACCGGATACCGATTCGGATTATTGAACAAATCACCAAACAACTTAACAAGTGATTGATGAGGTTAAGTTGATGGCAGCTGGTTGCTTGACGGCCACAATATCGAACGTGAAATGATTGGCTGATCAACGTCAAAGCAGCCACTAATGGAATCAGCGCGATGACGTAAAAACGTCTGGCGGATATTTTTTACCGCTGGACAATATTATTGATGTGAACCAGCGATCAAACCTATTACGATTGACTGACCCGGTGCGGTTAGCAAACTGGATTATTTATTGAAGCGCTGTCCGAACATTAAAATACTTGAAACCGTACGCAGCGGGTTTCGCATTGCCCGTGGCGAAAAATGCCTAATGCATTGGATTGAATTTTAAAAACGAAGGAAATAATAATGGAGTTTGAATATTTATTACGATAAAGATTGTGGACCTGTCGCCTGGTTCGTGGCATGAAAGTCCACCATTATGGCTATGGCTCACAAGGCATGCACACGCCTGCAATTTGTGAAAGACTCCGGTGTTGATGTGACGGTTGCCTCCTTAGCGTGTGGTTCATCTTCGATTGGCCAAAGCTGAAGGTGCAGGCCTTAAAGTTGCCGATACCGCATCTTCTGTCAAACAAGGCAGATCTGGTTATGGTGTTTAACACCTGATGAATTTCAGTCTTTCATTATATAAAGATGAAATCGAACCGAAATCTGAAAACAAGCGCAGTGCTGGTTTTGCCCCACGTGTTTTTGCCATGTTTACAACCAAATCCTGCCACGCGAGGATCTGGACGTCATCTATGTGCGCCTAAAGCACCAGGGCCATACCGTACGTAGTGAATTTACCCGTGGCGGCGTTATTCCTGATATTTGATCGACTTATCGAAACCAGGATGGCTTCCGGTAAAGCCAAAGCATCGCTTTATCTTATGCCGTCAGCCATTGTGGTGGCCGTACCTGGCATTATCAAACCAACTTTTCCGTGTGATGAACTGAAACGATTCTGTTTGTGGAACAAGCCGTATTGTTGTGGTGGTGCAGTTGAATGGTAAAGCGGGTTTTGAACCTTGGTTTTTGAAGGCTGACGATATGTGAGCCTGAGATGGCTTTATTCGAGATGCTGCATAGAAAACTGAAAACTGATTGATTTATTTGATGTAACGAAGGCGGTATTTGCCCAACATAATTACTTCAATCTCACAACAATGCAGGAATAAATGGCGAAGTATGTTACTGGCCCTAAAGTCAATTAACTGAGAAAGTCGCCTTGAGCGATGCGTGAAGCGTTGGGAAAAAAAACATTCAGGAAGGTAAGTACGCGCAAACAGTTTATTCAGGAAGGTCAATCAGGTTATCCAGAAATGACTGCTATGCGTCGTTTAAAATGCTGAGCATCCCATCGAAAAAACTGGGTGCAAAAATTTGCGTGAATGATGGGCCTGGATTTCAAAACAATTGTCGATAAAACCGAAAAAACTAATTAAGATTTTTTGGTTGTACCTCAAACAAGGGCAGGTTGCTTGGCAAATCTGCCCACTTGTTTTTTGTTTATGCGAGGTAGGATGTCATAAATGAAACTACTTCTTCTGTCTGAATAACAGGGACATTTAATGAGATAAATTCTATTGAAGAACAAACAAAAACGCCGGCATTTAAACCTTTTACCGAACTTATTTACACAGCCGCCTGTTCGCTGTGGTATTCTACGCCATTGTTGCTGCGATAAGGCGGTGCTTCACCACTTGCAGCCCGTTGCATCTTTGTTGCGTGGTGATTGGATGGCTGGATGGCCGCATTGCTCGTTTAAACCAATACCCAAGCGCTTTTTGGAGCAAGAAGTATGGACAGCCTTGCCGATATGTGGCATTTGGTTTTGGCTCCTGCCTTGTCATGTTTGAATGGGCTTGAATGGTTTGGGTTAAGTTTGATTGGAGATGGTGCATTTATTTACCGACTGCCTGCGGTGCGTTACGTCTCGCACCCGCTTTTAATACTCAGGTAGGAATTGCGGATAACGCTATTTTTCAAGGCTTGCCAAAGGTCCTGCTTTTGCCGCAGCCTTATCGCTGGCTGGTCTGCGTAGGACATAACAATCAACTGGACCCTCTTGTTATCATTTGTAGGTGTAGCCGCTGACGTTTTGCACGCTATCCTTAGCGTCGTACGTGCGCTTACACAGTTTTTAAAAGAGCTGGATTTGCGTGGCAATAGTACCATCATTGAGTGAGCTGGAGCTTGGTTTGGTTTTTGCACTTATTGGCAAACAGATCCGCCATGTCCTTATTCACGGCATTGACGGCGATCATATACAGTAGATCTATGATAAGTATTTTCCGGACGCGGACTTTATTACCACTCATCTCAATTTACGTAAGCATCGTAACGAAACGCGCACAATCAAAGATACAAAAGCCAACGGACTGATAGAGAGAGTATATTATATATAAGCGTGGCAGGGTAATAGTCTCCCTCCCGTGCGACATATTCTCTGCATATACATATATCTTCAACCCCTCATCATAATCGCACCTCCTCTCTCTCTCGCTCACTTCAATGTGCTCAGTCTAGGTATGATGCAAACATGGTCGGAAGGATGATGAACGCACAGATAGAGAGAATGCGCTCATAGGTTACTAATATTTGATACCACATTGCCACCCAGCTGATGGCGGAGCAAAAAAAAGGGGGGAAAAAAAAAAAAGGGTTTTTTCCCTTTTTCCCCCCATGGGCGCATCAATAGACCAAGATGAAAAAGGTGAGATTGCCAAATCTTTGGAACGTATGGTGCGTGTCAGATTATTATTTGAGGGCTTGGTTTTCAATTGCCAGTATCTGAGTGACTTGAAGCAGTTACAAGCTGGTTGGCTAAAGCGCGTTAAAGACAGTCGTAGTGTGTGTGAGCTTGCGCTCGTGCCTTGGACAAAAGAGATATTGATCGGGCAGGTGAGGCGCCTTAAATCAGCCAATGGCCTCTTCTCGTATTCATACTTTTATCCGCCCACCTCCACCAATCCATATGCAGATGGAAATTGCGATGCAACCGGATGAAGTGATTGAGATGCTGTAAAGCTGTGAAAGGCACGGACTCTATTTACTGATGATGTTGAGTTTTCACCGGAAGATGCCGGTCGCAGCGATCTGGATTTTACTCTGTCGGGTTGCTTGAAGCCGTGGATTGAGCCGGCGCTAAACCATTAAATATTCGGACTTTACAAGTTGGGTTACAACTGCCACACCAATTTGGCGAAATATCAAAATTCTTGCGAGGAAAGAAATTCAAATCGCGATAAGGCCATTTCTCCGTGCGATTTGTCACAACGATTTGGGGTCTGGCAGTAGCTTAATCCGCTCTCCGCACGTTATGAATGGGTGGCCGCGTCAGGTGGAATGACCACTCAAGGACTGCGGTGAAAGAGCCGCGCAATGCTCTCTCCTTAGAAGAACGGTGGAATGGCCGGCCGAACCCTCGATCAGGAATCATGTCTTCCGACTTGCCTGATACCCGCTGGATACCACACAAATATTAGCAGCTTCCGATTGTTTACAGGTGTGAACCGGTTTTGTAGATACAGCCAAATAAAGCGATTGTCCGTGTGCCAAGGCCTTTGCCCCATAGACGTCCGGATATTCATCAGGCATGGTGTACTGAAAAATCGCGAAAGTATGAAATCATTGCGTGCTGAAAAGATGTGGGCATGGACAACCCAATCGTATAGGTTTTGGTGTAACATTTTCCGGACCAGATCAAGACCTTTCGATCTCGATATAAAAGAGTTGGGATTGAACTGGAGTCGGAGGAAGATTTAAACACAGGCATTTATGCGGTTAAAGAATTTGGCAGATAAAAACTAACGGAAAGATTTGATGAAGATATTCGAAGACTTGTCAGTGATACCTTGACGGAGATAACGAGCGGATCGCTTTGATTTCAAGGCGAGGTCTGCAGTGAACAGGCGACAGATTACCGGTGGGCCAATGTCACTGCTTGCGGATTGACGATAGCGAAGTTAACTGAGATTGAAGGGCAGTGGACCGGTTGATGCGCTTTTAAAGTCGATGAACAATGGTTGAAGAAGCCATACTGAATTGCAATTGTTATTCTGTAAGCCAACTCATTACCAGTTGGCACGGATTCTCAGGGCGAAGCCAGTGTCACCGCAGGGGCTGGAGAAAGGGGGGTATCGTATTGTGTCAGTGGTCAGCGGTACGATACGGATATTGTTATTGCCTTCTGCCAAAGAGCCAGTATATCAATGCATTAACAAAATGCTGCATGCCAGCTGATCGGGCAACATCTCAAGTTTTAATGATTATCAGCTGAAACAATTTTTTGCACTCGAAAACAGATGGGATCCTGTGTGGATATCCCTACAGGAGGGTTCTCGGCTTAACTATGGACTCGAGCAGTGCCATTACGAAAGATAATGATTGCAGCCATTATTGATTTTAACCTAATCATGGTTAGTTAATTGCTGAAACAAGCCCCTTTCAGAGCGAGAGCGTTTGTTGCGGGCAATTTTATGGGCCAGTATAAACTCAACCCTGGCATGAAGGTGGCTGTGCTTTGAGCCACTGCAAATTAAAAGCGTTGGAAAGTTTTTCGGCGGATAGCACATTTGCGCTGTCTTAGGTTGAGGTTTGTCAAAAGAAATTTAGTCTGCAGCCGCATACCTTATGCCTTTGCCAACTTCTTGAAAATAGCTTTTGGCTCATGACAGGTCCTGGTTCATGCAAGCAGTTAATGCAGCAACACAGCGTAAATCGGAGTGTGGCAAATTATCATACCAACTCGGAACTTTAAAGGCAGCACATTCTTTGACTGAGTTTAGCGATTAGTCAAATCAGCAGGCCAGATATTGATTAAAGTCTGGCAGATTGAAAAAGCAGTCGAACCGTTTTCCCTGGACAAAGGTAATTTTTGAAGATGTTTGAAAAAGTGGTTATCGCACTTTCTTATTTACTTCTGGGAGTGACCTGAGTTGCGAGTTACAGCGTAGTACAATCGGTCTTGATGAGTTTCATCTGCTGTAAATATCTGTGTTAAGCCTGTTTATTCAGGCAAAGGTTTTGGCAGGAGATCCTGTCGATGTGATTTGAGTATTTTCTTTTGGAACATCTGCCGCTATTGTTGTGTTAGAGTTGCGAGCAGACTAATTTCGAGAGTTCAGAGGCAAACTTTATTTATCGGAACAGGTTTTCAATGAAATTCAGTACGCGAGGATACTATCAGCGAACGGGCCGGGGAAGATGGTGGTTGATGGGGCTTGGAACTTGGCATGTTATCGCAGCTTAGTCAGCTTGCTATAAGGCATGCCCTCACATAAACTAACGTGTTTTACGTTGGTTATTTTCAATCGCAGGGATTTATTATGGCTTTTGATATTGCCGCCACTGCCATATGCACCGAAGATGCTTCTGGAAACCACACTCTCTGCGAGACGTTGAATATTCATTATGGTAAGGCATCATCAACGTATGTAAATAACCTGAACATCTGGTTCCTGGTACCGAGTTTTGACGGATCAATCACTCGAAACCATTATTACTAATCCAGTGGTGGTGTTTTTCAATAATGCTGCCCAGGGTCTGGTAAATCATCACTTTTTACTGGAATTGCTGCACGGCCCAACTGGGCAAAGATGCTGTATCTGGGTGATTTGGCCTGCAGAGCATTGATGCAAAGTTTTGTTCATTGCGGAATTTAAGATACGAGCTTATCAAAATCAGCTCACCACTAACTTCGGTTTCGGTTGACATGTTAGTTAAAAACGCTATGGCAGGTTTGAAACTCGATCTAATACCAGTCACAGCTGGGGGTCGCCGCTCGCAGATGCTGCATCAGGCCAGGTTTACTCCCCTTTAATGATACTTGTCGATGTCTGGGACACGTCTTAATTATACACTTGGTATAGAAATGCCGACCCTATCAATATGTCCTGGAATAATGATCGCTAGTGAACTGGGTTTAGTGTGTGTGTGTGTGCTCTGCTGAAATTTATTCAGTCATAAACATAGCAATCATGGCCCAGTAGTCTTGTATGACGTGCTGGCTATTCAATATATATAATTTACGATTATTTGCGATAGGCAGTCGTTTTGAACTGCATTTTTCGTTTCAATCCAGCAGAAATAATTGCTGAAATTTCGCTTGAAAACAGCAGAGTTAAATTGCCATGGGCCGAATTGTCATGCCTTTACTTTATGTGTTTGGATATTTTCTTTTTTGCTAACAGGGGGAAGGTGCTTGGCTGGGGACTGGATACCGGGGCGAGCGATATCTGGACTGCATTAAGGGGTATTGCGGTTTGTATCTTGGGGGGCATTGTCATCCTGCAGTGAGGCGTGCGATTTCTGAGCAGGCGGAGACGTGATTTAATACCTCAAAATGTTACCATATCGAAAAGCAGCAGTTATTGGCGGACAAGGTTGACTCGATTTCTGGCATGGAGCAGGTGTTTTTCTTTGCACCCTCTCGGCTGCGCGAACGCATCTGACCGCCTCACTGACGCAACTCAACTCGCACGTTGCGCTCTACGCTCACAGCTCGGTACTCTCATAGACCGAGTCTCACCTATGTGCTCGCTGTGAGTTGGAACGGTAGTTTCACGAGCAAGAACCAATGTCCACGGTTTACATACATGTTGTGCCAGCTTAATGTTAATGTCTTCGCTGGTTCGGTATTGAGCCTTTCGAGCTTCGCTCAGGGTTTTCCCGTGCGCCGTTCCCTATTAACGACTTTGATGCAAATACATATATGGCCGTACAGCCCACTCGGCAGTAACCGGTTGGATTTCTCAGTGACAGGTGCAGGTGCGAAGCGTCATCATACAAGGTGCCGCGAGTGCAATATTTATCTTCGCTATCCGGTGATTGATTTCACACGCTAAATAAATTTATGATGATGCCTTGATGAACGTTCAGGAACCGGTGTGGCGCGTCATACGGTAAATGGTTTGCGTATTACAGCATCTGCCGCGCTCGCTCTGGGCCACCGGAGATGTACATGAACTACTCAGGCCTTGCGGGTGTGGTCTATGCGGGTGGGTTGCTTGGCTTAGTACGCCTTGCGTGTGGCTAAAGGATGCGTGTATTACTCAGCGACTGGGTAATCATGGTTCAACATTTGCGGTAATCGTTGGCCTGCAGTGCGTCTTGAGCAGTTATTAGACACGTATCGAAAGCAGACATCTTGCCTGGACTCATCGTCAGCAGGCTTGGTGAGCAGAGCATCAGCATTTAAACAACAGCTGGCAAGACAGAAGGCGTGAGAGGATATTACGTATTTGGTTTTATGTTTCGTAGTGAATTAACCGTTCAGTTGGGCGGAGCTTAGTCAAACTGGCTTTAGAGGAAATATTTTGATCAATGTGACGGCCGAAAAAAAGTTGGTTCGTCTATTTGCCACCATTGATCCATTAATCTCAGGAACCAGAATTGATCGTATCTAAGTCAGCCAGTTGGTAAAGCATTTTTTAGCGGAACCGCACACGTTGTGAGTGTAGCCTGTTATGAGACATTTTTCTAACGCTTAAAGATTTATCGCCCATCTGAATTGACCCCAGTTAATTACCCGGGCTTCTGAACTTAAAAAAATGCATCTGGGGGGGGGGGCGGGGGTTTTTGGGGGGGGAACCCATTAAACCCCCCCAAAAAAGGCCTTTATAATAAGTACGTGGCAATGAATTTTTGAAATCATCATCGTACCCCGCGTATCGTTTGACATCAGCCAATGGGCAATTTGGCGGTTGGTATCGTCTTTTATCACCGCGATGATAACCCAGCTAGGGAGAGGGTTTGACCTATAGGAAGACTTGCCAGAGTTCATTTCCAGCATGGTAGACTGCGGTGATGATTCGAAGCTTTGAGACATAACAAGTCGAAACCTTTTGCCAAATTATTCGTCGGTACCGGTAATTTAATGCCGTTGACGAGATTATCATCCTGTCAGCTGTTAGCGGATATGCAAAAAAACTATCAGGAGCACCGCGTGTTTGATATTCGCGGGCAAAAACCGTTTACATGGATCGGATGGATGCAAAATAATATGTGTCCATCCTTATATCAATTTTGCTGCTCAGCAATTCGGTCTTTAGCTCTGAAGTATAGCAACTCCTGAAGGTTATGTGAGCCTAAAAACATCTATTGTGAATGCAGTGAATGCTCAGAATCCGCCTGTTCCAATGATCCTTTGCAGCTTTGCAGAGCAAAGCCGATTTAATGGTCACTGATGTCTGGGCCGTATGGGACAGGAAGAAGAACAGCGTAAGCGGGGCGGCATTTTGCTTTCGTTTCAAGGTCGATTAAAAAAGGTGATGCAACAGCCCGCTGATTGCATGGCCTTTAATTATGGACATTGTTCTACCTTGCGCATCGCGGCTTGAGAAGTTGACTGCAGAAGGTCGATTGACGCGTTCAGAGCACAGTGTTGTTCTGGGATGAAGCCGGAAAAACCGGCTTGCATGCCCAGAAAGCCTTATGAGAATTTCTCTGCGCCTAAACTCGAGTTGTTTTGGCTAAGGCGTTTTAAACGCTCGACGTTGCCCGATTATTTGGTACCATTGTCCCTGGTAAATTGTTGCCCGGCAGACCTTGTCTTTTTTTGCGCATGGCCATACACCAGTAAAGGTTTTAAGAGGAAGTTTGATACGGGCGATAATCGGCAAAACATTTCAGGCGATAAATGCCAATTGCCCGCTTTAATGTGAATCTGGGATCCACTATTCGGTCTGTAATAATCCAATTTGATTAAATTCAAGATTGAACAAAATTTTCCCGGTTAGGGGATTTGTGTGAGGGATTATTGGACCATTTATATCAGATGCATTAAAACTTGTCTTCTGCCAACTTGGGAACTCAGCCAATATTTCTGTTAAATGGAAAAATCGGTTCCACATATTTAATCCACCATTTCACAAAAAAACAAAGGGTTCTTTACCTAACAAAAAGATAATGCGCTGAATAAGTTCCCCCGCTGTTTGCCCCAAGCCCTCCCAGCGTTTTCAGACTGAGCGTATTTCCAAATGTGGCCTTCTGTTATAACGACACCATTACCCAGTATTGGATTTCAACTGCCACAAGGATCTCTCTCTTGT
>Ga0163217_1076738_pt1 | contig 12719 bp, 17 predicted proteins | sample SynspAceP_FD_185933 | JGI IMG/M metagenome (GOLD analysis project Ga0163217, IMG submission 185933) | Saline lake microbial communities from Ace Lake in Antarctica - Synechococcus sp. Ace-P (PacBio error correction) | ecosystem: Environmental > Aquatic > Non-marine Saline and Alkaline > Saline ... | reverse complement strand
CCCAGCGCTGCTCTGTTCCAGCGCCTACGGACAGAGATCGGCGTGCTCGGTGACTCAGACGGCCCGCCATCATCCTGTCCCATCGCCCTTTGTTGGTAGCGCACTGACCATTACCTGGCGTCACCGGCCTCGGTCACCTCCGCGTTCTGGTGGGGCTGTTGTGCGACTAACGTCTTGTATGGTGATGCCTGGGTTCCGGACATCATCGCCTGTTCATCATGGGCATAGAGCTGAGGCTGGCAATCGTTTCCTATATCTTTCTGGGCCGTTCACCTGGCCCCGGCGATCATTGAAGGGGCGGGCTGAACACCATCCCGCCGCTGCACTTCCCTTTATTCGTCTACTACGCCTGCTCTCGGCTATAACCCCGCCAGTCAGCGTTGCCGCGCGTTTCTCCGCTGGCACCATCGACGCGTGGCCAACCGATGAAAAACCTCGGTGATTACCGCATGCGCTGCGCATCAGTGATCTACTTGTGATACGCTGTTCTTGCCTGTAGCCAGCCTGCCGTGCTGTTGCAAGGCGACCTGACACCGCTGGTATTACGTGCTGCCATCCATCATCGCCGGCATGTCATGCTGATCTCTGGCGGGCTGAGGGGCTATCCTATTGGGTCGCAGGCCTGGTCAAAACCCTCGGCAACGGCTTGCCGATGGTCGCAGCCGGCTTCGCCGTTCGCTTCCCGAGGGCTGATGATCACTGATTGGTGGGCCTTGGCATCTGCCGCTGCTGCGTCGCCATGCGGCTGTGGGCAGGCAGACCGGATCAAGACGGTGTTGGCATGATGGCTGAAAAGCCGAGGCCACATGAACAACTACGCAGCGATTTTGAGGCTCGTGTGCTCACCATGGCAGGAACACCTTTCCGACTTCGCATGGTAATCACCAGGCCGATGGTTAACGAATACGCCGGCTCACCGGCGACGGCGAAGGTGAATGGGTTCCACCTGGACCCGGAACGCGCGCCAGGACCCCGCCATGCGGGCACATCGTCAGGGATTCCTGCAGGTCTCACACCTTGCAAGCTGCACGCCCCAGCATGAAAGCGCCGGCCAAGGTCATCGACCAAGAACTTCGCCGCCTCAACTACGGATTTGATTTCGTGCGCTTTGTCGGCCGATGCCGGTTTGGGCGAAAATTTTCGGCGCGTGTGCGGCTGGTTGCAAAACGAACGGAGGTTGTTGCTCAAGCAGCAGGTTGCGTTGAGCTTGGAGCACGGGCAGCCTACGTTTGGTGGCTGCGTGGCTGTTCTACTTGGAATTCAACGGGGCGTTTGGGGAGGGTCACCAATGACTCTGCCCCCATGATTGATCACTGACCCCATGATCCTCTTGACGATCTCTTGCTATCAGGTTTGATATCAAAGGCTGATGAATTTCTTCTTGTTTGCGTCCTGGCCGTTCCAGAGTGTCACGCATCCGCTTTGCTGCCTCACGCGTTGAAGCTTGCTCGGCGCTGATGTCTGTGTGTGCTGTTCATTGGTTCGCGTGCGCTCGGCGTCTTCCTCGTTCTACCTTAGCTTTCTTCAGGGGCAGGCAGAATATGAACAAAAAAAAAAAAAATAACCAAAAAAATACATTCCATAAAAAAACAATTAATAAAAAATCATCATCTTTTTGTATTTTTTTTTTATTTTATTTTTTTTCTTCTTCGCTTAACCCCATTTGCTGCAACACGCTGTTGCTTGGACCTTGTTCAGCGACGGCAACATGGCCCATGTAGCGTCTGAATTCTTCAGTGCCCCCGTTTCCAGCGATCTTCGCGGTCTCGACTTCGGCTTGCGCGCTTGCGTTGGCTCGTCAACTGTCTGCATAACTGAGGAATTCCTCTGCAGAGGTGTTGGACTCCTTGTTAGTGGAGTCGGTCCAGCGATGCCTGATGATTGTTTCGGTGACTAATGTTGATAACGCTCATGGTGTGCTCCCTGCGCGTTGGCGATTTATTCCATGCTTCAATTAAAGCCTCGACGATTAAAATGCATTTAAATCAGGCCGCCGCGTATTTTACGCGCAATACCCGTCTCTTGAATAGGGTTGTTGTGAAGATCTCGGTGGGCAAGGCGGGCAATGCTTTCGCCGCATGCGGCCAAAGCAGGAGACATGAGTCGGTCGCATCTAGGGCCTCTTTATAGGCGCTCAACATGGTGTTCGCATTCGCCGGTCCGCCCTGGAACTTCGATATTGTACCTTGTAATCTATTGCCCTATATCAGTCTCAGAATCAACGTGACCCTGCTGATGATATATAGAAAAACCGTGAAGCTGGATGCCCAATCCAATTACCTCCACACATCTCGACGGCCACAGGTTGATAGATCTGCAAACCTACTAAGCACTCCACGTCAAGATCAGCGTCATGATATTTTCAGCGGCATTTCGTTCTGCGTCATGGCAGCCCTCCTCATAACAGGTATGGAGAGCTCAGGGCTTACTGGACTGACAAAATCTTTTTTCAGCTTGGCTTTTCAGCGTAAGCATCCCTACTGAGTCACTGGATGGCGCAACCATCTTCACTCCGATGGGCCCAGGAAATAACAGCTTCAGCGATGGCGCCATTTTCGCCGGGGCCTTGGACACCCGAGGAACGGGAAAGCCTGGGGGATGAATTTGAACTGGCGGACTATCCGCTCTACCTGTTGGCTAAAAGATACCGAAAACCCTGATCAGCAAGACAGAAAAATTCACACGAATCTCTGGATGAGCTTAGAGCAAGCTTTGCGGACACCCAGCTTTTTGAACAAATCCACGCATCAATGACGCAACAGTTTCTATTTTGGCGTGTGCTGATCGTTAGCGATAGCCATTGTGGTTGCACATCAGCAGACCCGACACCTGCTCAATTCCTCAGGGCTCTTAGGCCAGTCGGGACTTGATTGCGGATTCCTGCCAAGGAGGCAACGATGTTTACAATAAGATGGAGGAGAAGGGGAAAATTACACCTCCTGATTACTGCCTTTATTTGGTGAGGGACGCTGCTATCCGGCAGCGAAATCGGGTTCACCGAGGAGAACGGTTTTCTGGGTGGAACCAACTAATCACACGGCAACCTCAACCTTGCACGACGCCATGCAGTCCCTTGGTAAGCGACATACTTTTCAGGAGGCGAGTCCTGGCAAACGGCGTAGGCTGAGATCAGTTCCTCGGGGTGGCATGCGAAAGGGCAGTCAGCAAAGGCAGCTTCAAACGGCGTTATGCTGGCCGAGTGTTTACAGCAAATCAAGATGGAAAAACGAGTAATCCTGGTGTCTTGCATGTCTTAGGCTCGTTGTGGGCTAGATACAGCCTGCATCTGCGCACAGATAGTGCGGGAATCAATGCTTCTAGGCACCATTGATCCCCTCCTACTCGCTTTGGGATTCGGTTGCGCCTTGCTTGGCCGCAATGCCTCTAACGCAGAGGCCAGAGTCCGCGGCTTTTCAACCTATCGCCAACTCACCAATTAAACCGCGTACAAGGCGATTGGCTTCAAAGCCGACACCAGGAATTATCCGCAGACCCACGTAGCTGTTTTCTACTTTATCCGATCAGCGAACCCACCGAATGGTGGAATACGTCTGGATAAGGATTCATTGCCACCAGGTGCAGGCCTGCGTCAATATTCAGGGCGAATTTGATTGGCCGCCGTGCGGCACCGACGCGACGCTGACAACCAAGACCCATCTCTTCCATCCACCTTAGGCGTACGCATGTACTCACCAATTCGTACGAAAGTTGCGCAGGCGAACTGCAGGTTAGTCGCTGATCAGGTCGCATACCCACCATGGCGCCAAGCAAGTTTACGCGCGTCCTTGGATGAGGAGAAGTTTTCACCCGTCGCTCATGGAAGTTCATTAGTGGTTTTGCGAAGCTCAGCCTGCAGTGCGTAGTCCAACGGATCGCCCGACCTCTTTCGTTACCAGAAAGCTACGTATACTTTCTTGATCGCTCGCGTACGGCAATCCGGGATCTCCAGATTCAAACGACCATTTGCATCCCGCCAGGCGACGACCATCGCTTACACTTCAAGTACCGCTTCCGATGCGGCGAGTATCTTCATCCCAGGAGAGTTTGCGCCAATCTTATCTGGACACCACCGTCGTACCCGATCCAGATAGCTCTGGATTTCCAGCTTGAGCTTGGTCTGTGTCTTGCCAGGGTTAGTAATAACCGCCGCGGCGTAGCCCAACCTTGTCATCCGCCACGCCACGCGATAACGGTTCGGCCAAGCAGGCGATACAATGGCCTTGCCTTCAATCTTTGGCCACAAGCATCCCATATAGCCATGTCGATGTGCCTACCCGCGACTGAACGTTCGCCGTGGCCACCCGGCTTCTCGTTGGTCATCAGCGTCTTCATGGCAAAACGGGTCCCAGGTTGTTGTGGTCATGATCGATGAGGTTTCCGACCGGCTTCCATGTACAGCGCCAGGAAACGATCACGCATTCACGCGCGCACTTTGACCGTGCGGCCGTTTGATGTGAAGCCGTAAGCGATAACAGGCTTTCCATCGGCCGGGGGGGGGGGCCCCAAATTTTCCAAAACCAATCCGTTAATGACAGCACTTACCGAGCAGGTCAATTTGGAAAAATCGATTGTAGCGTTGGCAATTGGGGAGGCGATAGAAACGGGGTTTTTTCACGGGATGTCGGACGATACGCATGACGGGTTCCTCTGTTGGTGTTTGCGCCAAGATAGGCTTTGCGCTGTCACCCCGCCCAATGCTATTAATTGCGGACCCTATGCACAGGAAGGCATGCCCTTGCGAACTGTTGTGGCCGAAAGACCTTTCGCGCTTGCCGAGGACGGGCAGCTTTGTTCGCGCGGCTGAAGTCGGCACGTTACGCAGCCCGATTATCGCAGAGTGCGCTCGTTGGAGAACTGGATGGGGGTGCAACTGTTCGTTCGCCGCCTTCAAGCGCCAACCCTGACCGACGCAGGCAGGCAAATTCCTGCCAGCGCTCAGGAGGCTGCCAGGCGTTTGTCAGTATGCGTAATGAGGCCCAGGATCCGTGGGTGGCCGGATTGGCCGCCAGGTCACTGCACTTCGCCGCGACTCACTCCTTGTCCTTCCCACGTTCTTTCCAAAATGGCTGCGCAGCGCAGAAAAAGGCGCCCCCATTGAGCTGTGCAAACTGCACTCGGATGCATGGCGTCTGTGATGCAAATGCTGATCCATGGCCTAGGTTCAGTTCCTGCTCTGCCACAGGCACCCGGACGTTCCACCCTTGCTGCCCCCTGATCAGGTTCTCAGCAAGAAGGTGGGCGAGGACGTTGCTCATCCCTTCTGGCGGGTGCTTCCGCCAACTTCGACGCCTCCGCAGCCGCATTGCCTTTATCTGCTTATAACCCATGGAAATCCGGGCTGGGCGATCGTTTGCGCATCGATTGCACGGCAAGGAAGCTTCCCGCCAGCTCAAGCCCCTGTCAGCAGCCATCTCGCGCGTGCTGCCATGTCCATGGCGCTGGAAAAACAAAGTATTGTCTGGCTACCGGCAAGCTTGACTGAGCAGCGAAGTCGCGACGGGGCGTCTTGTACGAGCGCTCCGCTGAGAGCTGGATATCCCCCTGTGGGAATTCACCTCAACTCGTTCCAGCGGGTCCTATCAGCCGTTCGGCGGAAGCGTTCTGGGCGACGCTGGTAGATTGCTGAAAGGGATTTTGTGCAGCGTTGGCGAAAGCTGAATGATCGATGAGAATACCTTGCGGGGACTAGACGCGCTCGTTCCATAACCCAGTGCTCTTCCCCAGGCATGGAAGGCTCTACATATTCCCATCCGCGCTTCGCCGTAATAAATCATCACGTTCATGCGTATGCAGATACAGCTCGCTGTCATGGACCCTTGGCGTATAGCGCAGAGAGGCAAACGCCGGCAATCGCCGCTCCGGCCAGGCCTCGCTGAGCGGGCATGTGGTGCGACAAGCGACGCATTGCAAAGCCAGAATGCCCAGTTCTAGGGCGATTACAGACAAATCGTCTTTGGACCAAGCTTGCCCCACCTAATAGCTTGGCCACTTTCCAAGGCATCAGGGTTTGCCAATCCCATTTTGGCCCTGCCCTTCGCTAACTCCTCTTCTGCCAATTCAGACGAGCCGGACTGCTCACTGTATTCGTAGGCAAACTGCTGATGCACCCCATTGGCAAACGTCATTATGCTGTACACAAGATGGAACTCGCGTTAATAAAACTACCGCACATGGATAGCCCTTAAAGCTTTATTAGGGGCCGAGATCTTAACAACGACGGCTTTATCCGCCCTCTTTTGTAGAACGACTATGTGAATCGCTGTCGCAACGGCTCTGACTTTTCTGCTCGGAAGAAGCATCAAACACAAATGAATAATCCAATCACTCTGAACCCATTCGATCTTCACGCCTGCTTCAAATTCAATCAGGACGCGAATAGCGGAAGCTGCTAGCCCAGTTACAGGTCTCGGCGATGGATCCAGAAATCCTGAACAGGTTGGCCGCAGCACGATTCGTTAATATCCACAGTTCCGCTGGTTGTTCGATGGCAAGGCGATGAGCCGGGCGACGGAAGCCGCAAGGGATCGCTGCTTGTAGAAGTCCACCACGAAATCCGCTGGTCTGCTGATGCGAACTTACTGAACTTTCAGCTTCAGAGGTCCACCTGCGCCGGGCCTCATGGCTTTGGTGGTACGAATACTGCCACAACTTCATGACGCAAGCCTTTCGGAGAATCGCCCGCACCGCGAACTTGGTACCGCTGTGACAGTGCCGCCGGGGCTTTAAAGACCTTCAGACCCGCACCGAGCCCTCGGGATGTTAGATAAGTGGCCAGCTAGTTTCTGACTCCTGAGAAATACCGTGCAGCGCATGCCGCAACTGCCATAGAGGAGCCCTTGATAATTAATGTCGATCATGCGAAGTCCCCACTCGTCCAACGGGCCTTCGCTAAGCGGAGGCGTTTTGACATCAGACCGGGCATTGTATGACCAGCACATCGATTGCGTCCAAAAAGGTCATTACAAGAGGCACCTGAATCAAAGGTAGCGTTGGAACCTCGTTTGGGAGGTAACGTCAGTTTGATAGGCGAACGGCCTCACCACCGGCGCTTACTAAATCACGCGACCCAGATGCATTTCAGCTTGTCCTTGCGCCAGCGCGCCAACAGCACCACGCGTGCGCCAAGGCTGGATAAGAGTGCCGTTGGCACGTACTTCACCCAAATCACTTTGCTGGCGCCCGTGATCACAAACAACCTTATCGGAAAAAATTATGCTCATGTTAAAAACCCTTCATTCTGCTGAACTTGAATCTTCACCATGCCGTTTATGGCTTAATATTGAGCTCACAGTAGAAGTGAAAAATTATTCTTTAATAATGGAAATAATCTCTAGGATATAGGCTATTCCATAATCTGAATTAATGAATGAGTACAACCTAATGCTTAATCGCATTGAAATGTCAGAATCATTTTTGCGTAGCCGGCCGAAGCGGAGCTTTCCGTGAGGGCCGCCGATACGCTCTGGAGTATTTCGCCACAAGGACGTAACCCGTGCTATTCAGGGCTTGGAGATTGAGGCTAGGGGAGCCCGCTGATTTCATCCGTAATACGCGACCAGAGTAAGTATCAGCCAGCCTTCGGCCAGCGATACGACGCCAAAGATGCCAGGGATAGCCCTTGACAATTTTGACGCGCTCCAGTGTTTCGAGTCAAACAAAAGCCGGCGGCCCTTAGTGCGGATTGCACGGCCATTCAGGACACTCAAGCCACACGCTTGATCGGACAACTGTTTCCACGCTCCAATTCGGACAGGCAGTCGGAAGGCAGCGACGCCAGCGGTTGGACAATTGTTAGTCCGAGGTACTCGGATGCCGTCAAACTGCTTTTTGCTCGACGGCGCATTGATTCGCCCTTAGATTGATCCGGTAAGGCGTTGTGCACCCAAAGCGGTCGAGGATGGCGTCGGGCTAGGGGTTCGGGTCGACCGATACAAGTGTCATGCAAGTTAATCCACCGGCATTCTGGCTTCGGTGACGATGAGTCGAGCGCTGGCCGTTAGCGGTCGTCAAGCAAACTCAGCATGTCGCGGCGATTGTTCGGCAGTGAACGGGCCATGCCCCAGTCATCAAGGAATCAGCAGATCCGGTCTGGCGTAGCCGCTTCAGCTTGGTGAAGCGGCACGTCGACCGTGGACCAGGCCCAGCTCTTCCATTAGCGCAGGCGGCGCACGGTAGCGCCGCTGTAGCCCTTCCCTGGAGCTGGATGGGCCAAGGAAGCGCAGGCACCAGCAGGTCTTAGCCGACGCGGTGGCACCGCCGATTGGATCAGGTTAGCCAGCAGCGCAGCCAATCGACGAACTGTCAGTTGCAGGATCACGCCCTATGTCCAGCACGCGTGGGCATGCCGTTAGTACGAATGCTCGGGCAGGCGTTGTGCTTGAGCGGGCCAACTGGGACGCAGACGGAGCTGCTCAGCGCTTGTCGTCGCGCTCGCGTCAAGTATCGCGGTTCGACCAGCAGGCCGGAGGGTATATCCTCCGAAGCTCAGGCTTGTCGATGCCGGGCGCTTTTCGATTTGCTCGTGCAAACGCCTTGAGCTGCCGTGTGCAAGCGCAGGTCAGGGTCTGGAGCGTTTGTTCCAGTGTATGGATGAGTAGCATGGTGGTTTCCTTGGGGATCAGTGTAGTAGCGGGCGCGCAGGTGGCGTGGTCATCGGCAGCAGAGGGGCAGGTTCTGCTGAGGCTAAAAATGGTAAGGACTTATCCAGCCTTGGCGCAAGGAATCGAATTACAGAGGCTCTTTGTAGCTTGCACCGGCGGGGCACAGGACGCGGCGGACAGGCCAAACTCACAAGCAGGTCATTCAGCATGAGCAATTTTAACGAGACGCGATGCCAGAGCAGCAAAACAGAGCGTAGCATTGCTGCGGGAATGAGACGCGGCGTTCGAGGATATGAGCTGATACTCCGGCGGTGTTTCGGCCCGGTCTGTATCGGTCCCAGACCGATCAGCCGTTTGCGGCGTCCACTACGGCGTGTCACGGTGACTCAATTGGGCATGTGCTCGGCTTGCGTGCTGTGCCGGCCTCTGTGCATTGGCGCGCGTGAGCTGGCGACATCAGCCTGGTTGGCATCGGAAGCATTCAACCGTACGCGGCCGCAGGCGCACCTCCAGCTGCTTCTTCACCAGGTTGGTAGGCCCGAGTAGTAATGCCCATCTAGATCGACGTGTAGATACGATGATAAGCAACACCGCGCCTTCTTTCCATTCGGCATTAGACCATTAGGGGCCTGCTCCGGCAGGCGGCAGCAGCGCCGGGTTGATCCAGAGCTGTCGAAGGTACCGATATGCGAGGAGCCCAGGCAGTTATGCGGCAACAGGTCGCTGATTGAGTCGCATCCAGCAAAGCCGCGATGCGCTGTTGAGTTCATCCAGGACGAGAAGAACTGACGGATTCGCAGGGGCGGCGGAGTATCCAGCGCATCAACCACCTGCCACGCCAAACCTCGGGGCCTTGGCCTTGTCGCGCGGCTTACGTAGCCCGCGCCGGCACCACCGCCAGCCGTAGTTTGCATCGAGACCAGGTCGCGGAAGCTTTGGGGGAGTGGGTTGGGGGCATGTTCCGGCTTCGGTAGCCGGTGGCTTCTTAGCTCCTGCGCTCGCAGCGTGCGCGTGCCTAGATGTGTTATCGAGGCGTCTCCTCGCCAGTGTCCCGGGCCCCCTGGCCGACGGTGCATGCGCGTGACTTACGGGCGGGCAGCTGGGGCCGGCCCCATCATCGACCTCGTCGGCAGTTTCTCGCCTGCATTTTCGTAGTGTGTGGTAGAACCGCGCTAGTACTCGCGCAGCGCGGTCACCGGCTCGGTTCAACCTCGCGCACGAGCACGCAGCGACGAACACCCTGCATCGGTGGATCTTCACCGGTGTGGTGGTCGATCACCGACAACGTCTTTCCGCGCGTGCGTAGTCGGCGAACAGCTTCTCAGCCCGCGCAGGAGGTGCTCCTGACGCATCACCACGTCCCAGCTTTGGGCAGGCCTGCCGGACGGTGTGCGTCGCGAGAACCAGCACATGATACCTTGGGGAAAGCCCTTCTTGGTTTGGCCCAGTCCATTGGTGCTCCTGCCAGAGGCGAGGTGCCAGAGGTTACGCCGGGAGGGCGGAAGATCTCCGGTGTGCACCCGCGCCTAGTCGGGCACTTTGGTTCTCGGCTTGTTCGTGTGGCCTGTCGGGGGCTCGGTGGAACACTGGCGCATCCGGTCGGCATCGGACAGAACAGGGCCATTGGTCAGGCGTTGGCGGACAAAACGGTGCCTGTGTGTTAGTCAGCGGGCGCTGTGCTATGATACCTCATAACGGCCAAGGGCTGCGGAGACGATCTTTGCGGGACGCGGAGCAGGCCGCGAGTACGTCTTGAGGGCGCAAAACACCTCTCGGATTTTCAGCGATGAGATAAACCGCTCCACAATGACCCCTTCGCTTCCGAAAAGAGATGTCGATGATAGGGTGGAGTTTGATCCGCGGTTAGGCTGCCTGCCTGAAAGTGTTCCGGAGATGGCGATGGAAATCGGTTCGTCGTGATGTGGCTCGGTGGAATGCAGTGTCCCGGAATCAGCGTTTGGTCACAGTCCGGGATATCTGCGGTGGAATGGGTGTCCGAGTTCAGCGATGGAATCCGCGCAGCCGAGCACCGATCTTCATTCGGAAAGAATCATTGGTTAATCACGGACGCCTCAAGCCATTAGGTCGGCGCTAATCTGATTCCATTCCTTCCGCCCTTGATAGCGCACACCCAGCACTTCAGTTTGAGTGTTGCGTCTGGAAAGATCAAAATGACGATTCAGTCGCACGCGCAATCTCGATTATTAGGCATCCGTGTGGGACTTTATTCGAGGACCGCCGCTACGTGTTTGGCCCGATTGCACATTAGGCATCAGTGCCGCTCTATGGTTGTGGCAAGCCCGACCCTGATCGAAAAAACGGGTTATTGGTTACCCGAATCCACTGGAGGTGAATTGGATACCAGCTCCCCACTTTCTTGTGTTGATAGACCAGGAAGAACGGCGGCGTCAACTGGCCCTGGATGTTCTGCTAATGGACCAAATCCTTTCAACCAACACAGCCCGCAATTCATTCTTGCGACGACGCCGAGACTGAACTCAGAGAGGCAGTGCCGCGCTGGCAGGGCATTGCTTTTGCTCAGAGTGCCTGCGTTAACCTCGCAGAAAACCCTTTTCATTGCGGAAGGCAAACTTCAGAACCCGTGATTGGCAACTGCTGACTTCTGGCCGCCGACCGGATGGGACCGTGTTTCAAGCTCCTACCGACCGCAAACCAGGCCCAGTATCAGGCGGGTTGCGCCCATTGGTGTAGTGAGTCTCTCGAAGGAAGAGGCATTCTACGGATTCGGCTGCGGTTTTTCCCCAACACACACTTTTGAATTTCCCTCATACTTTCCAGGATGCTATCTTGATTACCGAGTCGCAGCAGCTTATGGGACAGCCTTAGCATAATTTTCACGGCCTGGATAAAAAATGCGCTATTCACGGCGCATGACCCATCACCACAGTGACGATGAGTGTAGGAACATGTACACCATGGAGATAGTCCCAAAGCACAGATGAATGACAACATTAGAGTTGAATCATTGAGGTATCCACAGCTGCCTTGCAAGCCCCTAGGGGGGTGTACAATCCAGGGGACACATGGCTTGCGACATTTGGCCTGCCAGCAACGCGAACACTTTCGAAAAATAAAACCACATACGCGATAAAACGCCAAGCCATATCGACTTTAGAGATGTATGACGGGAGTGCGCTGTATCGCCTCGGCGTCGGTGAAAAAAAGCCATCAATAAGCCGGCGATAAAAAATACAGATCGACCACAATTTCCGAGGTACTCGGAATGCAACCCGCCACTAGCCACGACCTACAAATTCAACAGACTTTTCTTAAGGTGTAAAGTCTTACGAGGCCACATCGTGAATGGTGTCCTGTCAAACCTTATTCTGATCATTGTCAAATCATAGCCATTCAATCCGCCCACTGATCTCAACCCGCAGCCGCACATGCTTCGGCGCTAGCATATTAAATAAGCCTGTTCAAGCCGCAGCCACGGTAAATGTAACCCGCCCCCACGTCGGGTCACTTGCCAACCACTGCCAAATGAGCGCCCACGCGCTAAGTGTGAAAGACCGGTGGTCCGGCCGAAGCGATCGCGTGGGTATTGTTCTGTGTGAAAGGCTCGCGCGCGGGCTGCACTTTGCTTGAGCAAACGCTTTGCGGCACATCGTGCGCCCAGTGCCCCGGGATGACGGCGGCCGAAAACCGGAGTGGTGCCTTGATTTGCGATATATTCATGCCCGTACAGCTAGCACGCGTTTAAACAGGATAAAAAGCGTTTGCCAATCTCTCTTTATTAGTCGACAGTGTCCGCGTAAAGTTATTCTGTCCTAGTTAACGCCAAAACGGCCCCAGCGGCCGCGCCCCGCTCGAACGTGGAACAGGTGGGGCTTTAATGGGCAAAAATAGTGTGCCAAAGGGGAGAGAAAGGGCCGGATGGGCACATGTTTTTTGCGTTTTGCGGGTCTCGCGGAAACTTTTGGGTTAATTTCGTTCCCATGTGGGGGCCATTTTTTCAAGGGCAACCCAATTCTCTATTTTGGCGTCCATCATAGATAGACCATGGCGTGGTTTTGGATAGCCACCAGAGATAAAAAATTTCTCTCTGGGTTTTCCTTCACTTTTTTTTTTTTGGTTTTTTTTTTTTTTCATTTTTTT
>Ga0163217_1035023_pt1 | contig 12719 bp, 11 predicted proteins | sample SynspAceP_FD_185933 | JGI IMG/M metagenome (GOLD analysis project Ga0163217, IMG submission 185933) | Saline lake microbial communities from Ace Lake in Antarctica - Synechococcus sp. Ace-P (PacBio error correction) | ecosystem: Environmental > Aquatic > Non-marine Saline and Alkaline > Saline ... | reverse complement strand
CCTTCGAATGATCGAACCCAAATTCATTTAATTATTCTGATCATTTCGTGAAAAAACATTTTTTCCAGTTTAAACAAGGCACAGAGCCAAACCATATGTACCTATGATTGTATCTGATCTTGCTATTCAAAAAGGATGGAAATTTCACTTTGAAGGGGATATAGCAATCAAAGGCACCTTATTTAAAAGTACAACATCCGTACTGACAGGATTAGAGCTACGCAGGCGGGAGCATGAATAAGCTGCCCCGTAATTACAAAACGAATACAAATCAAGATCTTCAGACTGATCAGTTGAATCAGTTAAATTAAGACGATGAAGTTTGAAGTTGGAGTTTCTTAGAAGGAAATGGCACCATTTTATTACCTTGAAACTATCAAAAGAGATGATTGAGCTTTTTATCATCGCAGGAGGATTTTGGAGGATCTCGATTTTTAGATTTTTTTAAAGCAAAAAATTTTGAAAGTCCGGGCTATTTTTTGACCTTTCCTTAAAGATTGATGTAGCCAGGCCCTTGAAGAGATTCATTCAAAGAAATATTATTCACAAAGACCTCAAATCCCCTCGTAACATTCTTTATAATCCTGATTCAGGTCTGGTTAAAATTATAGACTTCGAAATCCCTCTGTATGCGGATAGGAAAACCAGGATGCGAAACAATAAAACCTGATAGAAGGACGCTGACCTACATCTCTCCGTGAGCAAAACTGACGCATGATAGATCACTGGACTACCGAAGTGATTTCTATTTCTTTGGGAATCACATTCTAGTTGAGATGCTCTGCGGACTTCCACTCCTTTCACATTTTTTTTTTTTTCGGGAACAGCTTGCAGTCTCCATGCGCTATCGCGATTCCGCCAAACCGCTTCATCGGGTAAATCAAAAAAGTACCTGAGGCCGCTATCCAATTTGATCATGAAGCTCTTATCCAAGGACTCTGTTTAGAGGATCGCTATAAAAGCACGCGCGGGCATCATTCACGATTTTCGGAAGTTTGTCAAAAAACCCTTTCCTTTAACTCGGGTTCAATCCCGATTATTTGAATGGGTCATTCAACAAGATTTTTTTCTGGAAAATTTTCATATTCACGAAAAAACTTTATGGGCGGAGAAAAAGAAATTACTACCCTTACGGAAACCTTTTAACCGAGTTGTCTAGGGCATCGAGAAATCCTCTTGGTCAGTGGGGATTTACTCCGGGGTGGGAAAACTGTGCTGGTCAAGGAAAATTCAGAAGCCCGTCATAGCAAGAAAAGGTATTTATTTCAACGGGGAAATTTGACCCCATATCATTCGTAATATTCCTATAGTTGCGATGATTAAGGCTTATCGCCAGTTGATTCAGGCAGCTATTGACGACGAGCGATTGTAAGGATCGAAATGTGGAGAGAAAAATTTCTTCTAGCATTCGGACAAATGGGCAACTAATCATAATGTAAGTACCAGAAATAGCGCTCTCATAGGGCCCCCAGCCGAGCCTCCTGATCTCCGGGGGAGAAGCAGAGAAGAATCGCTTTACCCTGCTATTTAGAAATTTCAATCAAATCCTTAGGCCTTCCGCTAACATCAATTGGTTGTATTCTTGGAGATCTTCAATCGGCCGATTTGGCCACTTATCAACTTTATTCAAGATATGATGCAAGGTTGCTGCCATTACGAATCAAAAAATATCTCTACTGATCGGTGCCTACCGTGGTGAAAATGAGGTCGATGAAGCACACCCACTGATGGAATGATGTCTAATCAAAATCAAAGAATACGGAGCAAAAATTCAAGACAATCAGTATTCAAAGCCAATTGTTCGGAAGAAAACGTTTTTTCAGTTAGTTCTCCGAACCATTAGGGAGTAGACTTCAAAATGTGAAGGAGCTAGCAAGCTATTTACACCAAAACCAATGGGAATCCTTTTTTTCTTGACCCAATTTTCAAATCGCTTTACGATCAATCATTTTTAAATTTCCAACCCAACATCTGCCAAATGGGAATGGAATAAACCAAGAAATTCAAAACCAAGACTTTACAGGAAAATGTAATTTGAGCTGATGCCTTCCAAAAATGTTGAAAAAACTCAGCTTAACACGAAGTCTATATTAAAGATTAGCTGGCTGGCAATAGGAATGAATTTAATCTTGGACTTGTTTGCCCAATTGCAGAATAAATCCCCTGTCAAGAATTAAAGAATCACTTCGTGAAGCTATTATAGGAAGCGTTGGATTCATCCCAAATTTCAGTATAGTGAGGAGGTTGTCACAAGTATAAAATTCCTTCACGCACAGACGGATTCCAGCAAGAGCCTTATTCAACTCTTGATGTCTTGATTGGAATTGATTCAAGTTACCAATTCATTAGAATAGGGGAATCTACCTTTTCAAAAGCAAATCCCATATCAAAGAAGATGTCATATTCGATGTTGTCCAACCATTTAAATTACCAATTTTTCAGAAAATTCTCCACCGGGAAGAAACGCTACAATTTGGCTAGTGGAACTACCAAGCAGCCCTAAAAGCAAAATCATCCAACGCCTATTCTGCTTCAGCAGAATAATTCTAAATACGCATTTCTCGTTTGCCCGAAACTTCACAAGACTCCAAATTATGAGCTCATCCATTCTCTTTATTCGAATGGAGTCGAAGTGTCTTTTCTCAAAAAGACTCAACAAATGGAAGAAACTAGGCATGGGGTAAAGAAGAATTTCCAAGGAAGCTTAATGATAAAATCCCTCTATGGAGATTTAAATTCAATTTCTTTTAGCGGCGGATCTAAACTAATTGAAGCAAATTGAGCAGGCGCTCCTACTTCGGTACTTATCTTCTTGGCAGTCCACTACCAAAAACCTGGAAAGTGCATGTGATGAAAGGATTGATCAGTGCCAAAATTGCACTAGAAGGAAAAACCTGATCAGTACTTGACCTTCCAGAAATGCAGATCCTTTGAAATTAGCAGACAATTGCGCGATTTTAATCAGTACCACCTCCTCAGCATATCTGCAATGCCGGATATTCCAAAATAGTGTCAGCTTTACTAAAGTTCACTCAAATATGGAACTTGAAATATTCTCCTATGGTATGCGTACTTATGCCTTGGTTCTTATGTGGAGCTTTAGGAGACATGAAAGCGGGAATGAATTTGGAACTTGGACTGCTGTTTCTAAATAAAATATTGATTGCCGATTGAAGCGTAAAGCAAAAATATACTTCGCTATTATGCCTTTCATCTATCAATGGCAAAACCCGCTTTCGGATGGCAAAAGTCAAAATTTATAGAAGGATATAAAAGCGGCCTCGAAACTGGGGATTTAGAATATTGGGAGGTTGGAATGCGCCTTTCATATTTGTTCGTATACATTTTCTCAGGTGGTCCCTGAACCAAAACTTATTGAAACCCATACTCACTATGAAAGGACCATGGTGAGGAAAATTGGGGATTCTTACAGGTGACACTATTAATGGATGTCTTTTATTCCAGTTATCGCCCTTTTATTCCCTAGGCAAAAACCGAAAATTAAGGAGTCTATCTTATCTGAAAAATTGAAGATGAACTGCTTGCCAGTTTTCAAAGAACTCAATATTACAAACCCGCCATGTATGAAGCGGGCTACTTACTTTCTAGGGATGGCGCATTATTACTTTATGAATATGAAAAGGGCGGAGCAATATTTGACTCAAGCAGGCTTTGATGGAATTCAGTTGTTGGGAATGGAATACACCTCAAAACAGTTTTATTTTTTTCGCTCTTTTAGCCTCGACCAAAATTAAAGGAAGCCAAAAATGGGAGTAAAATAAATAAATACCAGGAAAAAAGCTTAAGAAATTGGGCCATAGGATTAGCCCCTCTAAACTTAAACCTTGCACAAGTTACCAATTAGTGTGAAAAGCAGAGATATTTAGAAAAAAGGGAACTTTGCGAAAGCGAAGAAAAGTATTTAAGTGCAATAGCGAATGCACGAACAGAAATATTTTGAATGATTGAGGATCGCTAGTGAACGTGCTCGATTTTTAATGTTACGCTTCAATCAAAGAAAGACTATTGCTGCTAACCTATTTGTTCAAGTCAAGATTATTCCTACTTTGAAATTGGGGGGGTCTGATCAGAAAGTACATCAAATTTGATTTCCGGGCAATCAGCAATTACTCCGGAAAATCAATCAAAGTCAGGCTAGACCGTCAAGATAATTTTTTGATGGTTCTAAGAGTATTTCCTTGGATTCATCCACCACAGGATGCAGTTAGGATCGACTTATTAACGGTACTAAAAGTTTACCCAATCCATTTCCGGTGAGATTGTGTTAGAAAAACTTACTTTGAAAAATTACTTTCTATAATCATTTCAAAATGCCGGAGCAGAAAAGGGAGTTCGGAGGTAATTGAATCCCTTCATATAAAGAATTGAGAAATTATTTCTTTTAGTTGCCGAAAGCGAAAAAAGAAAACGGGGTAAAGGTAAAAATCTTTGAATCTACTCCCCTTGAGTAATAGTGGTAGCTTGCCGAATTTCCTATCGTTCAAATTACGTGGTCCACTTTAAAAATGAGTCTTTCTGTGATCTGAAGATTGCTTCTGAAAGCCTCCTTATTGCAAAATGATGAACTACATTAGAAAATACACAAACCAAAGTCTATTCATTGCCTTCCATTTTTTAAATCAGAATGAAATTACGGGGGATCTCTACTTAGAAAATAATCTTTCAAAAAGGTGTTTTCACAGAAAAGCGTCTGGCCCTTGTTAAAACTATTAACCGGGCCCAAATTGCTATTTCTTTAGGAAAATGCACAGTGTTCTTGATCAATTAGTAGCAGCGAGTAGCAGATCGAACCACAGAGTTGGACTGCTGAAAAGAGAAGTCAGATGGACCTTCCCTTAAATATTTTGCCTCCTGATGTTGCAAATGATTAAAAAAGAAACAGAAAATCGAAAGCTTAAAAGTTATGAAAGGGTGAGTGTGATGTTTACTGATTTTAAAGATTTTTACAAGGCATATTTACGGAAAATTTAATCCCGAAGAATTGGTAGATTAAAATGATTACTGTTTCAGGAATTTTGACGAGATTCACTACCAAAGTTACCAGCTTGAAAAAATCAAAAAACCATTGGATTGATTCCTTACCTCTGCGTTTCCGGGAATCTACCAAAATTTCATTGAAAAAAAGTTGGAAGAGAACATCATACTTTTGCTGCCCTTGAGTGAGAATATCGTAGTTCATAGAATTGCCTAAAATCAAACACGATGCTTAAAAAAAGGGGGATGATTTTGAAGTTAGAATTGGAATTCAACACTGGGCCCTCTAATAGCGGATCTGTTTGGGATGGAAAAAATTTGCTTTTTGACATTACTGGGTTTCGACAACTGTAAAATACCGCAGCAAGAATGGAAAGCAAAATAGCGAACCCTGGAAGAATCAATATTTCTCAGTCCACCTATGAACTGGTAAAGGACAAGTTTAATTGCACCTACCGAGGAGAGATAGAAGCTTAAAAATAAAGTTGAAAGCTAAAGATGTATTTTGTGAACCAAGAAATTTATATAAAAGCCCCGAAAAAAAATCCGAGCCTTTATACTTCTTAATTTTGTCTTCTGAATTTTCTAACTTTCCCCTCAAGATCTCCATTGGAGGTTGATTGATGATCTTTCGGCCATTGAGCCAACCCAAGAACTATCGTCAAAAAGGTAATGACAGGGAAATTATAGCATTAAGGCCTTCAAGCCAAGCTCCACGAATTGGATATTAAAACACCAAACTCGTGAGGAGCCAAGTCGCAAAAAAGGAATAAAAATAATCCCTGACACCATGGAGGCCTAAGCTTCCCAAAAAGAAAGACTCCAGGCGTATTGATCTTAGTGACTTCGCTGATGCTTGCGCCACAGCGTCCGGAGCAAAATAACTCTCTCCGCATCCCGTTGGATATATTTGCTGATGATTTCAAGGGAACTGATCAAAAGAACAAATTATACAACTTAGCGTAGGCAATGCTGAAAAAATGCCATAAAACTGAGAAATACACAAAAAACATATACATTACCCAGGGACATTTTCTTCGAGCGTCCTCTACCAATCGTCCAGGTTGATAATGTAAATATTAGGAAACTCCGGGCGATCGAAACTTGTACATCTGCATGCTGTCGGTCATTTTTGGTTTGGTGATCAAACACGGTGGATTTTGGATGCTTGCTCCAAAAACGCCCGGCGGGAAAATACCAAGAAAATTGGTCGATACCTTTATTGAATTTTCCACATCCCGAAAACTTCCCCACATAAGTTTTTATCGGGTCTTCCTGAACATTGAAGACTACCTCATCTCAATTTGTCAGTCCATTTCTTCTTCCAAAACCCTTTTTCAAGAGACACCAAAAATACTATCTCCCGGCTCACACTAGACCTCTCCCTCTGAAATGGTCTCTGAATCTATTAAATGGTGTGTCTCGGTTAAGTTCCACCCGAAAACTCGCGGTTGTATAACCCATCGTGAATATTCTCCTCATCAGAAAGGTCTTCCATTTTCCTTTTTATCAATTCCCCGTTAATTTCATCGAGTTATAGCATAGTGACGATCGCTACCCTTGCATAATGGGAAGATCTGAGGCTTTAATCGTTTTTTTCACATCTTCAATTGAACAGTTTGTTTTATCAAAAAATCAGCATATTCGGCTGATTTCCTCTTTGTTCTTGCAAAGCGCGGCCCCTGTAGAGCAATTTTTGTTTTTCTAAGTATGTAGTAATATAGTGTTCTAGAAATCATCGCAGTCCTAAGAACCCAATCGATCAATAGACAATAAGTGGATAAAATACACGCGTTGGATGAATTTATTGGGGCGATACAATTGGCCAATGATTGTCTACATACAAGTATAAGTATATAAGTAAATCGGCAAAAAAACTCCCGAACAGCTCCCAAATGATCAAATTGTGCTACTCCCCAGAGAATCCAAAAGAAAATACCACAAAGCCCGATAAAGCCAAAGGCAGCTTCACATTCAGACTCAGCAGGTAAAGCCATAAATATTCCCCAGAATAAAAGGCTAATAATTCCCCCGTATTACTGCCCAGCGCATGGATCTTTAAGGAATTGGTAGAATCTGCAAAGTCTCCCGTCGAAGTGTGGGCCAAAGGCGATACATTCTCCCGAACTTCAGCAAGGGTAAGAAAACCTCATAATTAACACCGAGAACAATATAATTTTCCTTATTCGAAAACCCAAGTGTACGTTCCTGAAAGAAACCCAACTGATAGCCAAGAGGAAATCCCGAAAACGGACACCTTCTACCAGGAAAGAAAAATCTCGAGAATAGTACTGCCGGAAGATAACAAAGTGGTAGTAATGTTCCTGAAATGCCGCCAAGAATAGCTACACGTCGGCACAGGCCTGCCATTTTACTAGTTTCCGCGTGCGAGGTAAAATCAAGAGGTGAGCCCCCTTGGAAGAAATCCCAGACATCTCATGGCACTGCTACAGAGCATAGTTTTGGGGCTTTACACGAAACCATCGGCATTTACAGCACTCGGCCACTTCCCACCACATCCAAAAGCAAGGCAATAAAGGCCACCAAACTCAAGAGAAATTCTTGCAGATTATGGCTAAAGGGAACTTGACCTTCGCCCCATGTCGATCGCTTTCGATCTTTACTACCCGTACGGCCAGTCGATTCCGGCTCGATCTCCAATGTCCTCAAATGTTTGATCAGGCCTCGACGTCAGTTTCGCTCCGCAAAAAGAAAATAGCGGTGAATTCACCCGCGCATTCCATTTACTGTACCAAGCCAGTTTCTCAAGATTAAGCCTGCAGGGAATGTAAACTGCAGGGCGCCACAGTAGCGGTAATCCCAGTTTGTCCAGGTACATTTTTTGAAAGCTTCACCCGCGATTTCAAATTCCACTTCGCCGACCCTTGATTAGATTCGCGACTTGGCGCCATTGAAATTTTGCGCCCATTAGGGGTTTTATTCCACAAAGCTTTTTCCCTCCAGCCCGTAAAATCAGCATCCCTGAGCTGGAATCGTCTCAAAGAAACCCATAAAAAAAGGGAATGCGCCTTCTAAAGCTCTACTTGTTGCATCGACTGGAATCCTAGTTTGAGGAAGGGCCTAACCATAGGACGCACAATTGACTTCCGAAGCCCTGTGCTCTTATTAGCCAATGAACTATCATTTCTTGATCCTCCAACCGCTTACTATTTCCAATACCAAATCTGCCTCCAAGGAGTTTCTGAGCTTGATATCTATGTCAGCAGTAAGATTTTCGCCAAGGAGGCTTGATCGCACCCAAAGCAGCTATTCCCACTACTATAGAGGAAACAAAAAGCATTTAAACGGGAAATGTCTTTTGTCGGAAATCCGAAAAGCCATCTTAATGACCATCAAAAATCAGGCATTGAGCGTCCTTCCTTGTCTTTTACCGCCTTTGATATGAATGATTCGCTGCGTTTTGGCAGCCAGCTCCAAATTCATGCGTGGACTAGAACTAGGGGTAGTCCCGTTCCTCTTGTTTAAATCAAAAATCAATTTCTCGATCATTCCCAGTCCTCAGTATTCCAAGTTCCCCAGTAGGCTCCCATCTGCGAAAAAGTATTTTTGGTTCATGGCAAAAGCTTCGTGCGATCGAACTCGCTCGATAGATCCCCACCAAAGTTGCGTAGGGTAGTGGGGTGGCTCGATCTCCCAAAACCCACTTTTATTTATACATTCTGCATCGCTATTTGACGAGCATCTTGCGCCCTTTTAAGTTCGAGTCGGCCACCCATCACATATTTTCCAATGCTGTAAGACGCAATCAATGGAAATTTGAAAACAATAAATCCCACTATTTTTGATTTTTTACCGCAAGCCCGCGTGATCTCGGAGAGGGCTTTCCAGTGCATTGCCCGTTCAGATTTCAACCGAAACCCGGTTAGAGCCAAGAATCCAATCCCGCCAGCAAGTCCCAGCAAGGTGGTCTTTCAGAGAGGAACCGGAGGGCCGACAATCGCACAAATTCGCCAGCTTCAATATCGAAATTTAACCTTCGTCCAAAACAGTTCAGTTTTCGACTACCACTCATGGTAGGTTGTAACTCAGGTTTTTTATAGAACGTATAAATCATTTGATTTTTATAAGTTATAAACACATTCTAGTAGAAACTGCAGAATTTAGCCTTGTTAATTGCATCGAAAATGAAACAGTTCAAACCTAAATAACATTCAATTCAGAGAATGTTCAAATAGAAATTAGAGGAGTGGCAGAATATTTTGTTTTTTTTGATTTGCAATTTAAGCACCAGCTCAGAAGCATTTAAAAACAGATGACCTGAAACTTTTTTCCCAATATTTGCATTACTTATGCTAAAGTACACACCTATTGATTTCCTTCTTAAAAACCTGATCCTCTGTTTTATTCATCAGCTCACTTGGCTTGATTTCCTGCAATTCTGAAAAAAAGGAATTAGCTGAAGAACCAGTTAGAAGTGACTGATTCTATCGCTGTTCAGGACTGATCAAAAAAATCCATCCTTTTCTTCGGAAAAACAGTCTCACAGGCACAGGTTATGGGATTGATCAAGAAGATGCCTTTGCTGGTTTGACGCAACAAAGAATTGACCAGTCTGGGCTGGATTTATAAAGTAATTCAATGGAGGCTTCTTTCCGGCGAGACCACTGCTGTGGATTAAGTCGATTAGATTGGTTTTAGAAGTTTTCAGCCTGAGATTTTCATTTAGAATTTAGGAGGAAATGATGGGTTGAGGGGATCGCTTTAACCGAAACCAAAAAGTAATTCTTCTGGCGATGGGTTGATAAGTGAGAGCCCAAATTCCCGGAGACTACAATCATGTTTTAGCAGGCATGCAGATCCCTCCAAATATGGGACAAGAGTATTCGACCGAATTTCAAAGAAATCTAATCCAGCTGTCGCCAAAGAAAAAAATGTGACGCTAATCCCGTTCCTTTTGGAAAATGTCGGGCGGCATCCTGAGCCTGAAACCTTCCCGATGGAATTCACCCGACAGAAGAAGGACATCAAAATCGTCTTTGAACCATAGTGGCCATACATACAGCGGTCATTATATAGCTGAAATTAATCAAGTGTGCTTTTTTTAAAACTCGTTACAATTTGTTTTCGGTTTGTAAGTTGGACTGGTAGGACAATAACATTTTGAGCCTTATCAAGTGGCTAGTGCGTTCTGCCGTTATCAAACTCGAGTTTTAACTTTTTCCTAAAATATCCCCACTTCAAAACACCAAATTCCAATTTCCTTCATCCCTTATGTTTTCTTGGATCGATTTTTTTTTACGCTTATCTTGAAAGGAGTTCCGTAAAAAATTTATAAATTGAGTTTTCAAAATAAAAAGATCAGGAGAAGCTTATGATGTGAATCAATCGTAGCCTCCGGTGCTGGGAGGTGGTTGGCCCTCCAAAATACTATTCAGAAAGCTGGTCACCGTTGGCAGTAATAGAAGCTGCGTGGTGACTTTGATCCGGCCAAAGAGGAAAATATCGGACGCAGTTGAGGCCGCCTTTGGGAATTCCGTCCGCCCAGAGGAGCAGGTACTCTGAATTCGTTTTCCTTTTTGGAGATTGTTTACGCAAGCAACAATCGGCGGAATGGGACACGAGGTGAGAACCTTAACCCGAAAAAATGGAACTCAATTCGACTGGTTAGATCAAGACATGGTCGGTGACGCACGAATCACTGGGGAAGAATCGTCCTTACGATTTGCGCCCAAATGATTTTCAAAAGAGGTGGCATGCGATGCGCTTGAGGTGAAAGTTGCGCCCATCGGTACGAAATGTCAAGCCCCTATTACGACAAAGTGGATAAACTTATTGGCGTCTTTGGCACGAAAGAGGGATTTACAAACGAAAACCGGATGGCTTTTTCCTGTCCACCCCCAAAACCAAGACTTCACGAAAACTTTAATAAAAAAAGGAACAAGGGGACAAAATCTAAGTTAATTACGATGATCCCTCTCGATATATCAGATGCTTGACTCGGCCCGATTAATTAACGAGCGAGGTGTTTGCTTTTTTTCTGTGCACCAATTGTTAACGAGCTTGTCAGGCCTATGCTGACTTTTCAGCAGGAACTTGCCTTTGCATCCGGGCAATGGGAAAAAAGGTAAAAGTAATCTCTACACGAATAGCATGGTACGGAAAGTGACCGCAGACGAAAAGTGGGAAAGCTACCTGGAGTATCCTTTGTGAACAAAGAGGACATTGAAAGAATACCAAGCGAAATCCAGAGTCGTATACTTGAGCCTCAGCATGTGATCTTCAAAGAATCTGATGGAATATTCAAAATCAAAAGCTTTTCAGGACGGGCATCGGCGGGCAAGTTCGGGAACACTAGGACGCTATTTTACACGACTCGACAGCGCAGATCGATGGGATAAATGCCCGATTCTTATCAAACTGAGACGATACAATGAAGATGGTGTCGGTGGCTTGCATATGTACACTCCTTTGGTGGCTAGACAATAGGAAAACTAGACTTTGCTCGTGGCTATCATATCGAATACTTGGGGGCGGAATGGGCCAACCTTCTTATGGCCTCAGGAAATGGAATGAAATACCATGCGAAGTATGTAATTCGAATTGAATTGGCAAACCAAGTCCAAACGAGTGGCTATGGCGAAGCGTCTTGAAAAAAAGACGTACGCGCGCTTTATTGGCTCCACACTCGGAATGTCCGGCGGGGTGAAAGGTATTCATCAAATATTGATAATTCGTGCGAAATCGACCCAAATGTGCGTCGATAAATTCGGAACCTGCTCCTTGAGATTCAAACTACAACTGGAACGGATCAGGAAATCCTTCAGGCAGGGCATATGCAAGACACTTTCGTGAAGAAATTTCTGACTAATTTTCCGGCGCAAACCTTGTTGGGAACAAAACCTGGGCGCGGGATACCAAATACGGACTTGCTGCTCCTGGACGAATTATTTCACGAAGTAGGAAAACTTCCCGAATGGGAAATGATTGCCAAAAACTTCCGTTTGTAATTCAAACTCACAGGTACACGGATTGTAAGAATGTTATTGTGGTGGATGCTGGACTTTCGTTTCTCAAGCCGCATAAGAATCCGACGTGGACGATTTTGGGCTTTGAGCTGGAGAACTTCAGATTTTATCTATTGAGCAATTGAACAAAAAAATATCTAAAGGCCATGAACCAGGAAGAGAAAATCTAAAAACTGCTTTTACAGGCTCGATAGGGCACCGGTTACTTTTTGACCAATTGTACTCCAACGACGCACAGAAAAAGTTCCCACCTTCCACCTGCCGTTAGGTACATTGAGGAGAACAGCAGAAGAAAATCTCCGTGATCAAAAGCTCATGGGCTTGAGCATTTCTTCACTGAAGGAAGAAAAGAAAAAGATGCACCATCCTCCGTGGATATCGTGATGCCAAAAGACTTCAATCTCCTGCCGCTTCGAAGTGGGCACGGTGACTTCATTCGATTTTATGATGATTCGATCAGCCTTCTAATCAACTCCGATGCGAGGTGGATTTAATGTGGCTTGACTACGAGCGGACCGAAGCGATTTTGGGCAAAACCTTCTGGAAATCAGCCAAGACACAAAATTCATGGAGATTCATTGATTGACTCGCTTGGCCAGATACTGGCCCTAAGCCAGAATTTTGAAGGTGTTGTAAAATGGTTTAATCTAGTTCGGGAATTTTGCTGCAACTGCTGTTTTTCTCAACAGAGGCAGGCTGGAAATACATGATTACCAAGGGAATTAAAGCCAATGTCTG
>Ga0163217_1012912_pt1 | contig 12719 bp, 18 predicted proteins | sample SynspAceP_FD_185933 | JGI IMG/M metagenome (GOLD analysis project Ga0163217, IMG submission 185933) | Saline lake microbial communities from Ace Lake in Antarctica - Synechococcus sp. Ace-P (PacBio error correction) | ecosystem: Environmental > Aquatic > Non-marine Saline and Alkaline > Saline ... | reverse complement strand
GGAGCACGCCAGGACCAGTTCCAAGACCGAGATTTGATTGGGCTATTGCCACGATGCGCCGGTTTGCGTGAAGCCTGACCCCGCCTCGGGCCCTGATGCGATGATTCTGGTGGCAGGATGCCTGCACAACGGCGCTGCAAAAAATGAATCACTTACGACCTGCGCAAACCGCTTGACCGCTGGAATGTTTCGCATCATCCGGCAACCTCTGGATCAGCGAGATCCGGCAAGCCAGGTTTCCGTCAAGGCCAGAGGTCATTCCGCAGAAGAAGCGACAGAGCTGCAAGACGCGGACGCCGATGATGCGCTTGCCGGCCAAAACAGGTTCAGGGCAACGTCAGCGCTCTGCCTGCAGAGCTTTCCCAGCCCCTTTGATGCTGGTTTGCGCGAGGGTGTATAGTACCGCGAAGTCTCGGAGCTTTTTTTGGACATCCCGGTTCGGGAACCGTTATTGAGCCGCATTCACAGGGCCAAGAAAAGCTGCTTTGTATCTGCGCTTCGGGCCCAAGAGAGAGGGCATTACGCGACATGAACAGACCTCTCGATCAAGTTAAGCGCCTACCTGGATGGCGAGTTGGAAAGAGGCCGATGCTTCAGCTGATTGAAGCCTTGCTTGCGATCCGACCCTTGCCGCGCAAGCCGAACTGGATGCGCTGATGGCTGCCGATTGCTTGTCGCACATGGAAAACAGTTCGATGCGTTTTTAAACGATCCGGTTTCCGCTGGCGCTTGCGCAAAAGATCAAGTTAAGCCCCAGTCGGGCTTTCCTCCGGGGCCTACGCGCGGCGTCGCGCCCGAATCTAGGGGTGCATGGCGGCTGGTCTTGCCCTTTATTATGCTTCGGCGGATGGGCGGGGTTTTATCAAGGACCAGATTCGCCCGCTGCCACTGTGGCGGCCAAATGCTGGCTGGCAAGCGACAATCGCCGACTACACGCAGTGTATGCGGGCCAGCAACGTCACCTGGTCGAGGTTGCCGGCTGAGGAGTCTGCCCATCTTGGTCAAATGGCTCGGTGCAAACCGTCGGAGTTGAAATTCTTCGGATTCCGATTGACTGGTTTGATTTCTGACCTTTGAGGGTGGCGGCTTCTTGGTTTTGCCAAATGGCAAACCTGTTGCCCCAGTTATGTACACGCCAGCCGGACGGCCTCGTCGTGGGGCTCATAGCCTGTGCCTGCAAAGCGGCATTGAGCGGCGGCACCATGTCAGGTATCCCGAATTCAGGAGCAAACCATCAAAAGGTTTCGATTTTGTTTCATGGAAAAGCGGATGGGGGCAGTTATGTTGTTATCGGCCCCGGCGGGAAACCCGGCCTTGGCCGATATTGTGCAGCTCTGGCGGCCGCGAAGTTTGAGCGCAATCCGGACGCATTGATTTGCCCTGCAGCACGGGCCCTGATCCCTCGGTGTTCAACTGATCGTAAGGCTGTTTTCCTCGGTTTTGCTGACAGCTTCCGGGGCAAAAATACAGGCGCCGGCGGTACTGCGCGTTCTGTTTATGCTGGTGCGAAAATGTCACCGCATTTCCCTGTTTGCCTGTTCAGCGCGGTGGAATTTACGGCAGCATTTGCAGCGTCAATCCGTTCGTTGCAGAAAGCGTAGGCGTGAGGAGAAATTTCGCCTCGGTCCACATAACAGCCGTTGCAGATGCCGGGTAGCGGTGAGGGATCGGGAACGCGTCGCGCCCGTGCAGCACCGACGGATTGTCAAACGCCCCCATCTTCGCCAGCTATCAGCTTCAGCGTCAGGCGGTATTCGGATCGGCGTGTCTATTGCCATATAGCCGCGTAGGCACGGTTAATAGCTGGCCATGACTCGGGGCTCATGTCGAAGATTGCCGCCAGATGCGGCGTTTGTAGCGGATCTCGAGACCTCTCCTGCCTTATCAAAGCGTGATCACCGGGCTCGTGCACCCTGAATCGGCCTTCACGATCATGAAAGCGGAAAAATGGAATGAGGCATTCGCTGAAGCAGGCGGAAGGCATCCGGATCCTAGTGACGAAGGTCTTCAGCCATGGCAATCCATCGGCAAATTATCGAGCCGCCGCCTGCGCCTTCATTGGCGAGCAATGCGGAATGATAGCCAGGCGGGAACCTCCTGGTTGGCAAATCGGTATGCAAAGGGCAAAAGGCCCACGGAGGTATAGGCCAAGATTGTTCGGATCAGGACTTGTTGATGACCTCAAAAGTGGTGCCGAAATTAATTTGACGCAAAAAGCCGATCCGTTCGGCGAGATTCAAACCCGGCACCAAACCCGGTTCCCTCCAGATGCTCGACAATGGAGGGCGAAAAAGGTGGCCGTGTCGCACATCATGAATTGAGCGCCACCGTCATCCACCCCGATCTGGCGCCCTCTGTGCCGCGGGATTTGCCGGATGGGCTCAGATCGGCTCCGCCCAAAGCTGAAGCCGAAAAGTGCGCCGGGATCAGAATTCAGGCTGGCGGGGCGATTGGTGTTCAGAAGAGATCATGAAGGAATGCGGCTGACATGCCCGTCTGCGTAGGTGAGCTTCGGCGATTCTCCGTCACGTCGTGCCGAATTGAGGGACTGCGCATCATTTCAAGGGGTGAGCAGGATCCAGAAACCCCGTTCATGGGTTTGCGGGCTGCAATCCGGAAGGGCAGTTTTATCGCGCAACCAGATGGTCGGGTATTGAGTTGAGGTGCCGTTTCTGTCCAGGTCACGATAGCGTGCAGCACGGACCGAAAGGTCGTCATCATTATGGGAATCCAAATTGTTTCAGGTGGGCAGGGTTTCGATCACCAAGGTTCGAAACGGGGATCGATCACAAAGGCGTCAAAGGCCGGGGGGCGGCCACCAAGCCTTGTGTCTTGCATAGGGCGCACCTTTTGGCGCGCCCACCGAGTGAAAACTTCTGATTTCATGCGGGATGCTATGCCTGTGGCGATTCTCCCGGCAAGCGAAAATACAGATCGAATGCTGGAAAACGAAGAAGCTCATTGGCGCTAGCAATCGGAACAGAAGCCGCGCAGGCAGAACGGGTTCAAAGGCCAACCCATGTTAATTCCTATCTCTTCCTGCAATAATAGAGATGGCCTGCAATCGGGCAGGCCCTGTTCGTGGCGGCGATGATGTCCGCCGCCTCTATTTCTCGAAGCCTGCGGTGGCTGAGTGCCTGGCGGACATAGTCGCAGGCTGATGGGGAAAAGCGCTGAATCCGCCGAAACGGTTGTAAGGGCGGCCTTCAAAATTCCTCGGTTGGGCAGGGTTTCGCTTGAAAAGAGTGAACAGCGGCGTTGGGAGTTCCGCATTTTTCGGCCGCCGCCTCAAAACAACGCTCGAGCGCGCCGAGGTTAGGGGCAGCACATCGGTTGGCGGCAATGACTGTCGAATGTCTCGGTCGTCATTGTCTCGAGGTACGTCCGGACGGCGTCGGCGAACATAGAGTGTGTCGTAGAGGCCTTTTTCGTGGGCAATCTCGACCATGTTTTCTGCCACGGTCGAGCCCGGTTGTCGTTCGTCAACCATTTCCTTCGAGCGCCCCGCCGGTGAGGCCGGTTTGCCGCAGCCCAGATCAGCATTGCGCTCGAAGGCTGGTTTCGCCGAGCTTCGATCAGCCGCTCGCCGCGCCCAGCAGCAGCGGCACATGATAGCCCAGATCCTCGACCAAGACCTTGTCGGAAACACCTCCGCATGGCTGGTCGATAGCGTCGCTGGACATAGGCTTCTGAAAGCGCGGGTCTGGTTACTTCGCCTGCGCTGCATCGAGGCAAGCCGGTACTCGGCGCACCATGGTCATCGGGATCAAGTGCCAGCACTTCGGCAATAGGCCACTGCGGCCAGATCAAAATTCACCGGATTTCTCCAGCGCAGAGGCACGGTTGTAGGCTTTCCCGCCAAAAGCATTATCGCGGTCTTGCCAATCGGGAGCCTTTCCATATTCTGGTGTTGCGCCCCTTTTTATACAAAGGACGCGCATGCGGCAAGCAGCGATTATGGTCGGCTATCGCTTGAGATGCCGGGTCAGACGCTGTTCCATTTTTCGCCAGATGTTGCGCAGGGCCTCGAACAATGACAAGGATAGAACCACGCCCCGCCCATATATAGATCTGGAAATTCAAAGGTTGCCGGGAATAGGCCCGTCGCGTTTTCGCCATTGAGGGTTTCAAATACCGTTGACGATGGCGACAATCGCCGACCCTGGATCATCAGGATGATCTCGTTGCCATCAGGGGGCTGAGTGCCGCCCACCGATCATCGCCTGCGGACAGGGTGATCTTGATGAAAATCTTGGAACGGGGTCAGGGCCGAGGGACGCCGGCCCCTCATGCTGGGGCCTCGTGGCACGCTCTCGATGGCGCCGCCAGGATTCTCCGCCTGATGGCGGGCGGTGTTTGAGCGTGAAGGCAAACAGCGCGGCAATTCCAGGCGGTCGCGAAAAACACCACAGACCCAGCGCTTCGAGCTTGATCGCGAAAGCTTTGCCCAACCGTAATAGATGAGGAACAATTGCGCGATCAGCGGGGTGCCGCGGAAAAAAACTAGACATACCCGTAGGCGATCGAGGAAAGGATTACCGTTGGATGACATTCGGGCCAAGGCGACCAGGAAGAGAGAGGAGGCGCCCAGTGTGACGGAGATTCCCGACCGAGGGTCATGCGTTGTGGCGAGGCGAAAGCAGTTTGGGGCCGTTAGGTGAACGACCTTTGTCGCAATGTCCCAGGCATCGATTTCAAGCCACAGGAGACCCAGAGCAATACCTGCAAACAATCAAAATGCTCAGCAGAGGTGCGCCGAGGATGCGCAGGCCTGTCCAGCGAATTGGCTCTCGCGGCTGGTGCGGCTTGCGGTGCAATGAGGTCCTCGACGACACTCATTGGTTTACTCCCGAACGGGCGCACGCGGGTTTCGATCTGAGAATACCCACAGAGGAGACCATTGCCAGGGTGAGGGAACAGCAGGACCCGACGGTTGCCATAGAAAAAGAACGCCTCCTTTGTGACCTTGGCGAATGCCGGTCTGGCGCAGCGGTGTCGCCAAGTCGATCACCAGAGAATCAGCGTCGGTGTCCTTGTCAGGATTCATCCAGAGATTGCCGAGGCCGGGGAGGGAGATACGGGACAAAAGTTGCGGCAGGATGATCAGCCGCATTGTTTTGCCTGGGCGCAAGGCCCCAAGGCATAGCCCGCTCGTACTGGCCTGGGGATTGCCTTGAACGCCGCGACAGAACCTCGAGCATTAGCCGAGAAAAACCAGTGACAGAGGCAATGGTGCGGCAAACGAAGGACGTTGCATGTCGAAGCCGCGCTTCGTAGCCCAGCGCGATGGCGGCTTCGCGGACAGCGATCTGCAGACCGAAATAGCATCATTGTGAAAATTTGGTCAGGAAGTTCGGCAAGCCGCGAAAGATGGTGTGTAGATATTGGCCGCATGGGGAAGCGTGCGGACTTCGGTCTGGCTTTGCCAAGGCGAGAAAACAGAGCCGATTATCAGCCCGATCGGCAATGTGCCACAGCGCCAGATTGATGGTGGACAAAGAAGCCCTCGGCGATTCGTCGCCCCGCCGGTGTTCTCCGCATGACAACAGGGAGCCCTCGCGGCAGAAGATTGAGAAGGCCGAGCGGGCCCACAGAATGGATCAAACAGCGCATACAAGTGAAAAGCTGCTTCTCCCAGGCGATGCTGGTCGGTTCCATACTGTCCTTTGTGCCTTGCCGTCTTGTTTTACGGTTTCGTGTGTCAAAAACGGCGACAGCCTTCGCCCCGCCGTTTCTCAGCATCTGTCTATCGGGTGCATGTCAGGCTTAGTTCTCCATAAGACATCACGTTCAAAATACTTTGCGTTGATGCGTCTTGGTAAGTGCCGTTGGGCGCGGATCGCTGCGCATGGCCGTGTGGCAACATGTCGCGCAGTTTCGGTTCGCCTTGCGGATGGCGACTGCCGGGCGGCTTCGCCATTTGATACCGGATCGGGTCAGGGGCGGCGAGGCAACTTGGCAACAGGCCATCCGCTTCGACTTGAGCCAATCCGAACAGCACGCATCACGTCGTCGATGACGGCATTTCAACGCGTTCCCGACGCAATGTCGAGCTTGTATTTCGTCAGGCGTCGGATAAGCTTGAGTTTCGGGCAGACGAAAAAACTTGCTTCTGCAAAGTGGCAGTGAGTGGTCGAGGACTGCGCACCAATTCACCTTGCCGGCAAGCCCGGCGTCGGTCTGCTCAGTGATCGTGCTGTCCTTTCCGGTACGGCGAATAGGCCGGCCCGTGTTGTAGTATTTGTTGGTGAGCTCGACCTTCTCCTTGCTGCTCGTCCGGTGATCGACATCGAGCGATGATGGCGTCGAACTTGCCGGCGAGAAGTGCTGGCAATGCATGCCGTCCCAATCCTGGGTGACAAATTCGCACTCGGACCTTCATTTCTTTCGCAAAGCTGCCTTTGGCGATTTATCGACGTTCGAAAGCCGACAAGACGCCATCGGACCTTCAAGTTTGTTGAAAGGCGGTAGGCGCCCTCGGTGCCGATATGATTTTTCTTATTGCCGCCGATGTCTGGCCGGCCCTGGGCAGCAACGCCCATCGGACAAAATGAGTTGCAACGGCCAGGAAACCTGCCAGGGGTGATCGTGGGAAATAAACCCATAAAGGTGTCCTCTCTGTTGGCCGCGATGCAAGCTTGTTGCCGCCGCATTCCGTTGATCGCTGGTGATGTTCACCGCGCGTGGGATTGAATATTCCACTGATGTTGCGGGGATTGCAACAGGAAATGCAACTTACCAAGAGTCTATTGCAGGGTCAGCTTCGCTTAAGTCTTCCGGTTCAGACATCGGTTTGGCGCAAACAGGACGTTTCGCCTGATCCAGATCAGCAGGTTCGTTGATGTTGTGAAAAATTGGGATCCGATTGGCCCGGTCTGCGTAAAGTCGGATTTTTCGGCGTCCGGGATTGATCGGAGGTAGGCGCCATTGCTTCAGATTCGTCTGTGTCGAGAGATGTTTGCCAATTCCGGCGGCCAAGCAGACCGGCCAAAGTGCAACGCCGGCATGGGTCCGCGTCATATGAGAGCAATCCGCCACGGTATTGTCTTTCCAGATCGGATGAGGATAGCCGCGTTTGCCAGGTCTTTCGGCAAGACGGTGTGTCCGCGGGTACCCCAGCACATGGCTGGCGGCCGCGCGCTTGTGCGGCTTGCCATTTCAGCGTGGGAGATGCCGGCCAGAGGGCTCCACCTCCAGCCCTCGATTGATCGGCAAACCACATCCAGGGCCCAAATGTTCGAACCGGGCCAGATCGGCGTTTGGCGTTGAGAACAATGCTGATCCGTTTCGCGGGGGCCAAGACGCGCAATTAACATCGCGGGCGGATCAGCGGACTGGCGGCCAAGGAGAAGGGAGCTTGCGATCGCCGGTCCATGCGGCGCCCGCGGCCGCCGGCAAGAATGCCGCCAATGATCTTCATGAGGGTTTGCCCCATCTTTGCATCGGCAGCGAGGCTGTTCTTCGACGCGGATCACGCTAAGAGCGTGGCAAAAATGCTGAAAGTTACAGGAGACGATGCATGACCGATGATCAAGCGGGTAGGGGCCGCTCTCTGTGGACAGGATTTGCTCCCGCAAGTGCTGACAACGCCGGCCCACCGCGATCATCATGGCGCCGCCGAGAACCGAGCTTGATCGGCCAGATGCGGCGAACACTGACGATGCGGCATTGGCGCTTGGAGCGTGACGCCGTTTTCCTGAGGCCAAAAAAAAAAGATTAGGGCCGAAAAAGGACAGCGGATTGCCACAGTCGCCAAGGAACAGCAGCAAGGCCAAGGAGCCATGCCAGGTGGCATGATTGCAGCCGCGTCACCAATCATGCGGTTGATTGCGATCTGGGCTTGGCAAAACGGCCCGACGAAGAAGTTCCCGGTCATGTATCCCAGCGCGATAAAGGACAAAGTAGAAAAGCCGAGTTGGGAGGGCTGCATTGCCAAGGGATTGTCGTTGGCCACAAACGGCCGCTCCGCCTCAGAAAAGAGAAGAAAACGAGCCAGAGGCGAAAGTCGCGTCAGAGATAACCCCAGAAAGCGGCGCGAACGTAAAGTTCGGGATTAAAGCGCCAAATTGCTTCGGCTGCTTGGAGGCGTTGAGGTTGGCTTTTCGCGAGGTCGGCCGCAATTAGGATGAACGCTGCCACTCCGAACACGAACAACGACCGGAAGGTTGGCATGCAGCGAAACAGCTCCTCCCATGACGCCACCCAGCGCTCGGACCGATCATCGGCGCAAGGTGGTCATTCCATGGTGACGTAGGCCGATCATCGAGGCAGCTGTTCTTGTGCCAACGATGTCACGCCACGATGGCGCTGACAGCACCTTGGCCTGAGACAACGGGCTGCCTGCAGCATTGCGATTACCAGAAATGTCTCGATGGTCGGGTTTGCGAATGGGCGGCCAGCGCGGTTGCCATCGAGGATCGTCAGGCTGACAATCTCACCGGGCCGCCGCCCGTAGCCGACTCGGACAGCGGGACAATAATCGCTTGCAGGGCAAGCCGATGGTTGATTGCCAGATAGCCGGAGGAACTGCCAAAGCATGCAACCAGGTTAATCTGCCTGGTAGTAGGTGGCGATGCCCGCAATGAGGGGCAGAATGAGGTTCATGTTTAACGCACTCAACCCGCAATCACGACAGCGTGGCAATGTGGGGCGGGCGTCGCGCGATTGAGCTAATTTGGTCTTTGTTCATTGGTGCTGTTCTCTCTGTCAGGCGCGCCGATGCAATTTTAAAACGGCGGCGAGACGATATCGGTTGTTGCTAGGATTGTTGACGAAAAGAGGAAGCGGAGGGTTGCGCGGCAACGTGAATTAGGATTTACTTTTGTGATTCTGACGTGGAGACTTGAATAGTAAAATCTTAGAGTTGTTTTGCTAAGAATTATTGTTGGATTGGGTAGAGGTGTATGTCGGCAATAACGGACGTGGGGGACCAGTGTCCATTTTGCAATGCTGCATTGGGGCGATTGCTTGATTTTGTGCAGTTTGCTTGAGAGGAATTGGACGCCGAGGCGATTTAGCCAGGTCAACTCCGGAGGCTTGGAACTTCATTCAGTTGCATCGAATGTCAATGTGCAATCAGAAGCAAAGTCCCGGTCCGCGGGTGCTACTCAGCAACAAGCTGCCAGCACACCGATTAAGCGGGGGTTACGGTGAATGCGCCGGTTGCGAGCGGGCTTGCGGGCTTGGCCGTGCTTGACCCGTTCGCGATACAGCGTGCTAGAGGCCTGACCAATCACAATTGGCCGCCGCCGTTACTTATGAAGGCATCAGGGTACTCGCCCAAACACCACCATTCCAGGGCACGGCAATGCCCAAAATGTAAGCCTTTGTATAAGCGGTAAATGGGCGCGATGGAATGATATTTCGCCCTCGCCGCATCGCGACATGATGATAAACTTTGGTAACCGACCCAGGAAACCAGCAGGCCGGCAAGGCGATTAAAGCCTGGACAAATTGAACTGCGCTAACCGGTTTCCAGCCTCCATCCGCGCAAAACGTTCAGCGCCAGGCCTGCAACCCGCTGCCACGGCAGCTGCGGTTGATTGTCGACAGGAACAGCGACGGGGAATTGCCGAATTGAATCTTTCGTGCGGTTTGCGTAGTATCTGCGCGACAGACGCGAAAACATCACGGTTGCCAACAATCATCAGCGCACGTAGGGCCTGAGAACCCTTTCGAGACCCGGCCCTGACGATGAACAGAACGCCGGCAAAGCCAACCAGACATTGGCGCCCCATCGTCTCCAGCCAAACTGGTTCGGACCACAGGGAACAGCGCTGCGCCCCATTGTACACGCCAGCGGCAAGGCCTGGGAGGATTGCTGATGCATTGGCGAGCGGGAATTGTGGACAGGCCAATCAGGAAAGTCAGCGTGCCCGCACATTTCCGAGCAGGCGGAGCGCAACCAACGGTCGACCAGGAACCCGCATCGGACGAAGCGCCACGTTTTGTGGCGGGCCAAAGGGAAGATCAGCAGCGTTGCGATAACTCCGCGAAAGGAAATTCACCTGGCGCAACCATGATGTCATCGGTTCCAGCCAGTTTGACGATTTGGAATCATTGAACGTGACCCTGCATCGACAGGGACATGAACAGGGCGCCGCGCATGTTGGGGGAATAGCCATTGTACATCCGGAACTGGCCGCATGGAATCGTGCAAAGGTTGGCAAAGTAACATTTGTTGCGGATCCGCGACAGCCGGGCGGGGTTGTCTGCCCATCAGCAGGAAACTGATCAATCGCGGGGCTTCGATCCACTGGATCATCCGCAGTTCATCGCCATCGATGGATGCTTCGCGCCGTTCGTCGGTCCCACGGCCAGCGCCAAAGAATTTGTAGCCATGGCCCGAGAAGGGCGAAAAACACTGGGATTGCCGAAGCGCCGCGCCAGGGAAGTGGCTCATCATGGGTAAAGGTGTAGGCGCAGGACACCACATCGATGATGCGGTATTCGTCAAGCCGGGGCGAAGCTTTGGCAAAATGCGACAGGATTTGCCGGCCTTCTTCCGGGCTTGGACCTTCCCGGTTTCGTCCGGGTTTCGGGTTTTTCACTAAGCAAGTTGTGCATGCCGGTACCGAATTTGAGGCCGGCGCCACGAACCGGCGCAGAACGTTATCCGTCGATTGTTTCGGCCGGTTTCCAGGATGACGGGAGAGGTGGCCCAGGCGTGACCAGTCGGCCGGTTGTTCGAGATAGGCCACCGCAGTTCGCCAGCGGGTCAGTTCGGACTGCAATTGGGGGAAACCAGACCCGGGAGCCAGGCGCAGCGGTAATTGATGATTCGGTCGAATTCGAAGCGCTCTTCGGTTTCCGCGGTTCAAGAGGTTCGCCTGTGTCGGTGGTCCAGCGAGGGTTTCAGTGTGATCGCGAACCCACGCAGCCGTTGGTTCTGATGCCACCCCACCAGATCCGTGGCGATTGTGGACGGCACATCAAAACGCACCACCCTCGGGCGGCTGAACGTGACTTGGGAGACTTGCTTTGCCGCATCAAGATAGGGGATAGCGCTTGAGCGCTTCCTCGGTGGGCCAGGGGTTTCATGCGGGTCGCCTTGATCGGCAAGGCCCTGCCGCATCTGCGTCACCCATTGTTCGCGGCATAAAGCAGACCAGCAGAAAGCCCGTGTTCGACGAGCATTGGTCTTGGCGATATCGTCCCACATCTCGGCCCAGGCATCTAGGCTTCGGTGATGCGGCGCTGTAGCCGCCCTGGCTGCCAATAGGGGCGCGGCGGATGATGCGGTGATGATACCTGATGCGCAAGCGGGTTGGGAATTGCTCCTCGCTCGAACAGCGGTTGTTTCGACGCCGGATTTGGTCAGGGCCCAAGCGTGGATTAATCCGCGATCCGGCGCCAATTGACTGCAACGCGCATGTTTTGGTGCCCCGTGAGAGTTAAGCTCGCGTTTTACCGCTCATGTGGCGGGAGACAGCTGGGCTGTTGGTGTTTCCGGTCAATGGATGAAGCCGTGGCCCTTTGGGCTTGCGGCCGATGGCTTTCATCGATTTGCACGCGGACAACAGTTCGTTTGCCTTCGGAGGCACGGCAGCGGCGAGCGCAAATCTTTGCCGCATCGTTCTGGCCCGAGACACATATAGAAGGCGTGCCGGTGCAGGTCAGGCGCGACACGGTTTTTGCAGCTTCGGCAAAAATTGTGGGTTCATCGGGTATTGAAAGCCAAGCTTGCGCCGGTTTCCTTTGACCGTCACATTAGCGGGCAGCGCCACCGGTGCGGAACGGGAATATCCTCAAGCGTTTAAACTGTTTGGCGAGGATTGCTCCGCGCAACGAAAGCGGCATGTATTTTGATTCGGTCCGGTCTTCGTCGATTTCGCCCATGGCATTGTCTTCGATCCACCGTCATGTCGATGCCCTGGCATGAGCCCACTTGAGATTTTCGGGGATTTCTGTGTCGTGAAGCCTTGAGCCCCGGGCATTGATTTTCTTTTGATTCTGAAAGGACCGGCAGCCTGAGCGGAGCGAACAACCTTCCAGCAACCTTGCCCAATTCGCCCCAAGCGGGTGATCTTGCGGAACTTGTCCGGATCGAGGGTATCAATCGAGAACATTGATGCGGCGAACGGCCGCAGTTCATTAAAGCTCGGACGGAAAACGCGAGAGCTGCGAGCCTTTTGTGGTCAGCGTCAGTTCATCCATCGGCCGGCGTCGATGTGACGCCCAACCTGACGGGGGACAAAACTTCCATTGATGTTCTTGCGCAACCAATGGTTTTCGCCGCCGGTTCAGGCGGGATCCTGCGCACGCCCTTTTCAAACAAAAAAACGTGGCAAATCCGGTCAAAGCTCTTTCAAGTGTGAGAAGGTTCTTTTTTGGGCAAGAAATGTCATGTTTTCCGCCATGCAATAGGTGCAGCGGAAATCAACCAGCGGGTCCTGTCACCGATCCGGAGATAGTTCACCCGCCGCCGAATGGGGGTCGATCATTGTGCGGGGGGGCAGGGTGTCTTCCATCGTTGGAATTTTGATCTTCATTTTTGTTTTATGGCTCAATGTCGTGGTCCGCTTGATGTTCGCGTCCTAGGGGGCGCGGGTTTCAGCGGGTCCGCGTTTAAAAAAGTGGACTTGGGGCCCCACTGTTTTGGCAAGATCACGTTTTGAAGTTCTGTGTCCTTGTTTGAAGCGCTGAATCGGATTTTTTTCTAAGAATTCCAGCCAATTTTTCCAATTGTGAATTTTTTAAAAATTTTCCTCTTCCATCCT
>Ga0163217_1094846_pt1 | contig 12721 bp, 19 predicted proteins | sample SynspAceP_FD_185933 | JGI IMG/M metagenome (GOLD analysis project Ga0163217, IMG submission 185933) | Saline lake microbial communities from Ace Lake in Antarctica - Synechococcus sp. Ace-P (PacBio error correction) | ecosystem: Environmental > Aquatic > Non-marine Saline and Alkaline > Saline ... | reverse complement strand
CATCGTCATACCGAACGACCTGTGTCGCCTCGGTCGCCAGAGATCGGGGGTTTCTTTCCTTTTCGCATGTCGGGCAGACTGAACCGCTTGTAGACATTCCACCGGAGGCATGAACGACATTCCACGGACCATTTTTTTCAGAAAAGTTCGGACGTGTTGGATGAAAAAGTCTTTGATTTTTTCAGGATTGTCATTAAAATGTTCCCGTCGAAAGTGAGGCGTCGGGGCCCAGCTGAGGGAAGTGCGTGAGCTTTCTAGCCCGACACGGCCTTTGATGTTCAGCCTGGAAAAGGCTGACGTACTTTTGATGAAGCGATCAGGAGGCGCAAACGGGTGAGCACCGCAAGCATTAGGTTGTAGCGGAACCGCCGGGGACAACGCCTGGTTTTCTGGCCACTGGTTGGCGCAGGCGGCCGCGGCGTGTGCTTTGGGAGTTGGTTGCAAGGTGGCAGGCGGCGCGTGTCGGCGGAACGCTTCAGTCGCCCGGTGGCTCGGCGATTTCTCTCAACGGAGGACTGGTGGTTTCCGGCACGGGGCGGCAGCGCAAATCTGCGCGTACCCGGCGCACGCTAAGTTTCCACGTTCTTTTCCTTTCTCCACTTGTTCGCTTGGGTATTCCGCCGGTCGATCACGTATGCGCGTCTCAGCGAGTGATTTTTTGGTCGACGCCTAGCTTTCCCGCTCGGGTGATGGCGTTGTAGACGTTGATCAAGCGGTAGACCTCCGACCCCGTGACTATTCGGCGGGAATTTGGTCGCTTCCCGATGCGGTGGAGTCATCTCCTCGGGTCATTCCCAAGTCACCTCGCCCCGTTTCCATTCCCGTTCCATTCCATGTCCATTCCCCATGTCCATTCCCCATTCCCATTGCTCCTCCTCTCCTCCGGTTCGCGATTGCTGTTCCGGCATTCGGCGTACAGACCGGGTTTTTGGGATGACTTTCCATCGTCGACCTAGGGGCGGGGCACGTGCACAGGTGGGCGAAGCAGTTCCGGAATGGCGCAGTGGTCAATTGAAACGCCAGTCATTGTCGGACTTCGCTTGGCTACTTTTCAGTTTGCGTCCTCGCCGAATCACTTATCGAAACGCTGCCCGCAATTGCGCGGCGGTGATCGGTTCTCGTTTGTTCGGTCGACGTAATCGATTGCTCGGCCCGGGCTCGATTTCAAAGTGCACCCGCTTCCATGCCCCATGCCCATCTCCCAGTCCCATTTTGCCTGGACTTCCATTCAGGACGAATCCATTTCCCATCTCCCATTCCCATCCCCATCTCCATTGCCCATTCCCCATTCCCATGCCACGGCGCCGCCACGTCGGGCGGAGAGTTTCTGCCAGCGGTGAATCGGAACTTTTTCGGCCCATCGAGAGCTGTTTGATCTCCGGGGATTGGGGCTCGAAAAGGTTGTTTGGCATCGTCCGTTGAGTCCGCGATAACGCGAGCCAATTGGCTGAGAATCCAGAGATTTTCCTGACTGTTAGTAAACCTCGGGGTGGGTCGGTTCGGCGCTTCCAAGGAAAAGCTCTTTGATCAAGTTGGTGGATTCTGGGCCGTGGAGGGACCAAAACCGCACAGCGGGCCTGTTTCGACCCCGGTTGTCCCGACCGCGAGTCCCCCCCGAAAGAACTGTGCCGCCCTCCGCCCATGCCGCCTCCGCCCATGCCGCTAGTCTATCCCCGATCCCATCCCCATCCCCATCCCCATCCCCCATTGCCATGTCGCATTCCACCTCCAGCCATCCCGGGCTCGCTGCACCACCGAATTCCGCGCTCCATTCGGCCTTGGCCGATGTCCGCAATGCCTGGGTAGCACGTTTTCAATATAGGACGCGTATTGTTCGCAAGATACCGAGTCGGGCCAGGCTCTTCCTCGGTGAGGATTGGATTTAACTGACGTACTCCTCGATTTGGAATCTTGTCGCCCGGGTAGTGCATCGATCACGCTTTGGTTCTCAGTCGCTCTTTTCGGGCCAGACCGAGGATGTCTTTTGAGTTGTTCGTAAAACCTTCGTCAAAGCCTCGAAGCACTGATCTTCCCGGGACTCCGATCATCGCCTCCATTCGCTCGTGTGACGTGGATTAGATCAATTTTTTTTTTGGTGTGTGGGAAGATCGGACTTGAACACTCTGGACACGACTGATTGTCACCGCGGATCGCGGTTGGCTCGCGATTCACTTTCGGCAATTCAGTTCACCGGCTGACCATGAACCAACGCGACCGCGGACCCAAGCACAGAATCAGGACGACGGAGATCCAAAAGCCGATTGCTGAGGAAGTCAGATAGCGGCGTTTGAGCTTTGTGATCCATGAGAATGCCCTGGTTGGCGGTTGGCGGTGGCGGTTAGGCGGTTAGCGGTTGGCGCGTTGGCGCGTTGCGGTTAGCGGTTAGCGGTGGCGGGTTTGGCGCGTTGGCGGTTGGCCGGTGGCGGGTGGCGGGTGGCGGTTGGCTGTTGGCGGTGGCTGGTTGGGGGGTGGGCGGGTGGCTGGTGGGGGTGGCGGGTGGCTGGTGGCGTGGTGGCGGTGGCGTCCGCATGTTGTTGAGCCATCGCCAAAGCCAATCGCAATCGCCAAAAAGCAATCGCCAAAAGCCAATCGCCCAAAAGCCAATCGCCAAAAGCCAATCGCCAAAAGCCAAATCGCCAATCGCAATCGCCAATCGCCAAAAGCCAATGTTTAAACGGGGGACTTCCGTTTGGCGGCTTGCGGCCCGCAGCGGCTTCCGCTTCCGCAGCGCGGCTTCAGCGGTCTGCGTTTTTCTGTCACTTTCGAAAGTCGTCTTCTGGTAATGGAACGGGTTTCCAGGACGACGTTGAAATACGAAATCAAATTTCTGTTTCATCAGTACGGTGGTCGTACTCCAGTCTTTTCGCCATTCGGGGTCCGATCAATTTCCTGTCCGGGCTTCATCCGTGGGCGGGGAACCATGCGGGGCGGCGAGACTGCGGGGTCGGTTAAAGGTCCGGGTTTCGGAATTGGACTGTGTTTGCGGTTCGCCTCATTGAGTTGGAAAGCGGTAAACTTGAATCCGACTCTTGGGGCGTGGAAAGTTTCCTCGGAGTTCTCGGTCGGGCAACTTCAGTTTGATCGGTTTTTCGATGGAAATTCTGTGGGCGTGTCCCGGCGGACATGGTTCTGCCTTTTCGAACCCATCTTCTCGGCGCTGTTTTAATAGTGGAAACCCGGTCAATTGGATGACCCACCTCTTCGGTCGGTCCAGCAGTCGGACCACACGTGGCGGCTCCGAGTTCAGATCATCAGTCGGAGTTTCCGGAGGATTCGCTCCATTTGGTCGGGCCCAGTTACCATTTCCTCGTATATAGCGTTGGGGCGACCCGTTCGGTTGTACAGGTGCTTTCAAGTTCTCGAAGAATTTGGTATTCGGACTGCCGTGAAATATGAATGTCCACGCGATTCTTCGAGCGGCTTGTCCTTGGGCGACGGTATTTTGCCGTCGGGATATTTCATCTCGCGGTATCTTCGATTGGACCAACTGCAGGACTTCCAACCAGATGAAACGCTGGTCGTTTGTCGCGTAATTTCTTCACTCGAGTCGGTTCCAGGAAACCAGCAGCCGCAGCCTCAGGTCGGCCACGTCTTTGCTTTTTCTTTTCGCCGGAAACTGTAATGCCCATTTGCTTGAACCGCAAGTTTTTCGGCCGGTTTTCCAGACTTGTGCGTGCTCGTGGTCGCCCACGAACGCCTGGGTTAAACCGTACTGGATCGATGTTCCGACGAGCAAACCGGTTCAACCGCCCCGAGCAACGCCCAGGGTTTTCCGCCCGAACATTGTGAGTGAGAATTTCACGCCGCACGAGTTGTCTGTGTGGACTTGGCCTAAACCGAGGCCCTTGCAGGCACAACCCTCGTAAGCAAACCGCGGAATGTCGGCGCCGTTTGTCACGGGAACGTCGGTGATCGTTTAACCGTCGTCGCCCGCGAGCCGGTTGAACCGACTTCGGAGCAATGTGAACTTCGGTAACCGAGGTTCTTTGCCGAGATAGGCCGCCAACCCTTGGCACATTTTGACCGTGTATACCAGGTGCACGAGCAGTTCGGGTGATTGTTGGCTTTTTTGTCGATGCTGCGAAGAAACCGATCGAGCGTTGCACCTCCGTGACGAGTCGTTAAAAACGGCTTCGCTCGTTTGGAAAACGAGTTTGGGATCGACCGCCTCGCGAGCGTTTCGTTTGAGGTGCTCTGCCTTTGGCGAACGTCAGTTTCAAGTTTCTTTCGTCAATTGGCGGGTGAAGTGATTCCCGCCGATCGCATACTCCGCTGCCAAATTCGGCAAACCCGCTTGGTGGCATGATCAAATCGCTGCTATCGGTCTGCCGATCGACAAACATCACGGTCGCGGGCGGGCGGTTCATCGGCGTCGAATCTTCGCTTCGAGTCGTTCGTTGCATCCGGTTCGTAGGCGATCGCGTTGTACAAACGCGATCGAGAGCGAGCTGACGAGATCGACCTGAATTCGGCTCCTCGAACGGGGGCGAGTGGCGGTAGGGCCTGCTCGCGTTTTCATCGCGATAACCCGACTCACTTCTTCGCAACGCGTATGTTCCCGTCGGTTGATATTCGCCCCGCATCATTTGGTAACCCAAATTCACCGTCGGACAGTTCGAACGGGATCTTTGTGCCATTTGGCTTCGTAAGCGAAACGATGGTGGTCGGCGTTTTTTTCAGGTCGACCGCGGCGGTTTTTAAAAAAATTTCGCCAAACACGCTCTGGCGGGCACGCTGATGCCAAACTTGTCAGCGGGACGATTCCATGCGGTTCGAGCAATTGGCAGAATCGGGGCCTCGGCAATCATTCGTCCGGACATTCGCATCGGGTGGCTGCGAATTTTTGGGATATTCGACAAAATCGAACTGGTTAAGCGATCAACTTCGTTCCCTTTTTTGGACGCAGTGAAGTGCTTTCAGCGCCACTTTGGCCGATTCGATTCCCCAACGCCAGCGGAGGCCTGCCATGGGGTCTTTCGCGAGATATAGTTAGGAGAGATTAAAGGGAAACGCAGTGTAACTACGGTTTCAAATTGATTCTGGCTTTCGCTGGAGCGGGAGGTGCCAGCGAGGGAGTATTCCGATGGAGTTATCACGTTTTCTTCCCTCTACGTCAAATTTTTAGTCGCTCATGCCGTTTTTGCTGAGGCTGCGTCATTAATTCCATGCAGCCACAATCGAAGTTTCCCTTCGCCGTTTGGATTCTTGACCGGTGCGCGAAGCCTGCTCGGAGACGGAGCATGACGCTGCCTGGCACCCTGCGTTAATCGCGTCGACGGGCCCCGGCACGCCGGCGCTTGGCAGCGCAGACGACGAAACCCAGTCAACCGACGGGTCGCCGCTCGCCTCCGATCGGGGGCGATTGCCGGATTCGCCCGGACAAACCCCGGTTCGCCCGCCAACCCCGGTTTCGCCCGCGCGGCCGCCGGTTGGACTGCTGATCATTCCCGATGCTTGGCGTCTCAACGCTTACCGTTTGAAATCGCGCGAATTCGGTTTGGTGCCAGCAGGAGACGGTTCTACCATCACACGGGTTTGGACAAAGATGAAAAACGGGAACCGATTCGCCGAGGTCCGGGTGCGAGGTCAGCCGCCGCGACGTGCGATCGGAAAAAATCGCTCCGGCCCACGCGACCTTGCTCTGGTGATTTTCGGGCGGTGGGCGCCAGTCGGGCCGTGAATCCGATCGGCGTGTGTGGAACCACGCCGCGGACTCCTCCAGGCCCGATCGACGAGCGGGATTTCTACCCGCGCGTCGGATACATGTGGTGGCAAACGCAAATCCTGGACCCGCCGCCTGCGCTACACCAAGCAACCTCGAGTCAGATTCATTCTCGAAACCGGCTTCGTTGCTGCCGCCGAGCGCTATTGTCGCTGGCCGAAGACGGCGCCGCGGATCGAGGCGTTGCACGATTGTTCGACGCGTTGGCCGTAAAGAACGGCGATCATTACTTCTCGTCCGATCCGGGCGATCATTGACCTGACCGGCTTTGTTGGACGCCGGCACCCGTCGACGATTGGCCGCGGAAGTCGGACGGGCAAGTCGGCGAAAAACTCCAGTGAAGATCTTGGCGTACTTCCGCCGAGAGCCACCCCGCACCCAGTTTCAACCGAGGACTGCCGTGTTGGCGGACACCGGGCAACGTTTTGACGATGAAACCGTCGCCGACGCGATGTTCTCTCGTGGTTACGCAGGCCGCGCGGACGATTCCGCGACCAATTGGAACGAGGTCGGTTTGGTGTTAGGTGGTGACCGGCGGCTGATTTTGCGATTTGACGGATCACTCGATCGCGAGTTCCGAACACGCATCGCCCGGCGCAGACCGGACGGGTTGCAAACCTTGTGCGAGACGCCGTTGAAAGTTTACGCGAAGGACTCGCGGTTGGCATCGCCGTCGCAATGGATGGCCCCGAATCGCAGCGGCGGCGTTTTTCAAGGCATATCCCGATCACTTTCTCGGCGGACGTGATTCGACGAGGAAGCCAAAGTCATCTTGGGCGAGGGGCGCGAGGATCGAAGCCCTGACGGGGCGAAACGATACGACGCCGACGACGAGAGTTTCACGTTTTCCTTACACTTATCGACACAGCTCGGCGACGCAAGCGATCGATCGAGGTGAACGATCGCCACGGCGGCTGCTGGGTGCAATTGGCCCGGCGGCGGCTGCGATAGTTTCACGATTGTCTCCGCCGGGCGGCCTCGATGGTCCGCGTGTTTTGGGCAGGTTTCTGGCGGCGATCGACGATTACTTTGTCGACGCAGAGACGTCCGTTCCATCACGGTTTCGGTACTTCCCAAAGGCGTCGCCGGCGAACTGCGAAAACGCCGGGCGAAGTAACGCGGCGTCGCCAGCGATTGCTTTCGGACCTCGGACGTGGCACAAACGGCCAACAAACCTGCTGCGGGTTTGCGGCGTTTTGGAACCCGACCGCGTTTTCAAACGATCTCCCAAGAGGCCGGCAATGATCTTCAAGAGGCCGGGCGACCTCATTCACTCGCCGCTCCATCGGGTGGAGACGGCTCGGTTTCGAAACGATGCCGCGACGAGTCGCTCCGGTGCAAACGGCCGGTAAATATATGTGGTCCTCCATCCCTCGCAACCGGCCGTTCGAACGGTGATTGACCGTCGCGGGCAAAGGGGGCAAAGTCATCCGCCAGCTGGTCCCGTGTTTTTTCATGCGTCGGCGTCCGGCAGTGCGGAATACGGTATTTGATTCGTCGAAACGTGCCGCCTGGGGACTTCCGCGTTGAGTCGGCACGCAGCGAAAAAAAACAAACGAGCGAAAGAAACCCGGCAGGCGGAACTCTCCGCTGAAGAAATTTGACGCTGTGGATTTTCCGAGTGGGGTTCCCCGAGAGATCGTCGGCATGCGAACCGGTTGTTTGAGCCAACGAGTTCAGGAGGTGCACGGTCCATCACCGAACACGGTGGTTTGGGAGGGTGGTGGTACAGCGGACCCGGAACGCGGCAAACGCCGGTTCTCCACTCGCGTGCTGTGGCACCGTCCGGACAGCGTCAGACGCCGATTGGGAAATCCGATGGCACGTGTCGCGTGGCGCGGCGGTGTGTTCGGAAAACACCAACGGCTCGTCGACACCGAGCTTCCGGAGTGATTCAAGATGCACCGGCGAGTTCGTTCGCGTTTTTGAAAACAGCGGCAGGAAAACATGAGACAACGCCAAAGTCCACCAGAGACCGCGACCGCCATCGGTTTTTGCCGCTGGCCAGTCGCAGTTACCGACTCGATCGCGGCAAGCCGACAATTATTGGTTCCGCATCCGGCTTTCGCCGGAATGAAAGGGTTCCGAAATCACGGGGCGATGAGGTGTCACCCTCCATTTCCGACCGCATTGGAAAAATATCCGGTGCTGCGGATCGCGACGGCCGAAGCCAATCCGATTGTACGCACCGTTTTGCGAAGAAAAAACTCGGTTCGTCAACAGCGCTCGGCGGCTTCTTCAAACGTCGCTCGGGTATGTCTATTGACGAAGGCAGAGCGGACGACGTTGGTCGCGAGTGATTCGTCGACGGTTTCATCGCTGTTCGGCGATCGGTTTTTCGATACGTGCTGTTCCGCACACCGCCAGAAAAAAACGACGAGGACCAAAATGGTCGGGTGGCAATCGTTTTGTTTTCGGGTTGCGATGTGCGACAAACCGTTGCCACGGGCTTAAATCGTTTTTGCCGCTTGCGAATCCGTTTTTACCTCTCTCAGTGCAGTCGAATCGGTGCCCCGGTCCGAGTGACGGACCGGCGGACCTCGCCAGCTTCCGGCAACGGGGTTGGTATGATCCATTCCCGTCGCCGATGTCGCTTCGACGTTCAGGTGTTCGACTGTCGGACGGCGTGGTCGATGACGGGACGGGTGGTCGATGACGGCGGACGAGGGCCAATCCCGCGAGAGTTTTTGGCGTTGCAATTGCGGTGATTCAAACCGGGGGGGAAGCGTCGGCGGATGGTTTTGCGGGTTTTTGTCGGTTGACGTGGAATCGGCCTACGAAATTTCCTTCCTCTATCGGCGTCCGTTCGCCAGCGAACGGATCCTTAGGCCGGATCACGCGGAACGGTTACGAGAAATTTCCAAGCACCGACTCGCTGATTTGTAAAGACGACTCGGTACGTGTTCGCATACGCGAGTCATTGGCGTGCGTTCACAGGTCATCGTTCTGTTCGCTGATCGAGCACACGACTCCGAACATGAGCGGACCCTTGCCAGCCGATTTGGTTTTTTCTGCGAGGCGCGTGTTGAGCGAATTGGTTAGCGAAGACCAATGGGCGGACCGCCGTCAGCTAAGTCAAAACCGGCAAGTCGCAAGGAGGCCCGGCGTGGCCGCCCGAAGACGGACGGCGACGCGAACGGCGGCGATCTGTGATGACGTGCGATCGTCCTGCATTCGCGATGAGATCATTCGACGCCCTACCAGGCACGCAGCTCCGAGCCCGGCGCAACCAATCACGCTCGGACCTTACCTCTCCCGAGTTTTCTCGGCCAGGGCGGCATGGGGACAGGTGTTCGGTTGGCGTTCACCGAGCATCATGGGCCCGTCGGTGTGCGATCAAAGTTCTGCCGTTGGACAAATCCGATGACCTCGCACTGCGAGAAGTTTTTCACCGCGAAATTCGTTTGCAGGCGCGCTCGAATTGGTCCGTAACTTGGGTCGCGCCGTTTGATGCGGTTCGCGAGGGCATGCGTGCATTTCTCGTCACCGAAATACGTGCCCGGCACCGAATCTCCGCCGGACTCGTCCAAAGAGAGCGGCTCGCGTTGTCGATCCAAACAAAGCCTCTTCGATTCATCGCTCAAAGCCGCTGCGGAGGTTGGGGCCTATGCTCAGAGGCACGGCCCGTCATTCACCCGCGACATCAAAACCGGCCAACCATCATGGTCACGCCCCGACGGCTCGCCAAGGTCGCGACGTCGTTTAGCCGCCGTTGATGGTTCGTGCCGATGACGGTACCAGCGGGCGGGCAAATGTTCGTGGGAAACGGCTGGGACTATCTTCGCACCCGGACAAATCCGTACCGCCCAACGATGTCCGGGCCGCAATGCGCATCTATTCTTTCTTCGGTTGCACGTTGTATTACGCGATTACTGGGAAGGTCCCTTTCCCCTCGTGGCGATCGCGGAGTAGTGCAAACGGGCACCTCAGTGAAACACCCTGGGACCCTCGAGGAAATTTCGCGCCCCTGAATTGACCGAGCCGGTAATGTCGAGATCATCGCCGACATGATGGGAAAAGATTTTTGAGCAAACGCATCCAATCGGCGTGCCGCAGGTCGTCGCCGGCTCAGCCCATGGGCCGTCGATCCATCCGACGAAGGCCAGGCATTGGTTGGCGGACACTCGGGATTTCAACTGACCGAATGGAAAAACCACGCTCGCGGAAACCCCCGATTCCGTTCCACGTTGCAGCCGGCTTGGGAAGCTTTCGTCCGGATAGCGAGAGCTTCGTGGAAATCCTCCCTCCGGTTGCATTCCGCTGGTAAACCGGACCGGCACTCCGAACGTTTTGGTTTGACGACTTACCGGCTCCTCGGGTGCCGTTGTCGAGTATCACGATCGAGGCGGCGCCGCCACCACCGCTGCCAACCAGAGCGGCACTTCGCTTGATCCAGGAAATCGCCGCAGCGGCCGGGAATCCCCACGATCCCGCCACCGATTAAGGGAGAATGAGGCGAGGGAAGTCGCAAACGAACGAAAGCCCGCGCGAACATCGGCAGGACGGGCACGCGTCTTCACGAACAACGTTCATTTTCGTGGTTCCTTGCCGCCGCCTGCTCAGCGGCGCGCCGGGATTCGCCTCGCATGGGTGTTTTTGAAGCTATGATGGCGAGGGCATCGTTGATCCGTGATTCCTAACCGGACGCGTTAAGCAGGTTCATTGCCCATTCATTCGGGAGTTGGGGTAAACAAAGATGTTCGTGAATTTCCAAAGTAGGGTGGGTCAAGCGCAAAGCCTCCTTAAACCCCACCCACATCTCGGCTCCCCACTCCCCACTCCCCACTTCAAAAGCCTCCATCCATTCGTTGCCCATCCCATCGATCGACGAAATCTGTTCCGTACCTCGGGCCGCCGCCATCGCTGCGGCCGTGCCCAGTGCCTGCTCAGCCGGACGGCCCATGCGGCGCCAGCCCCCGCCACCGATTTGGCCTGCAGGGGCCACGATTTTTGTTCGCAGGGCGGACTCGATCACGACGTCGGAACGCGACCGCAACCGGGGCCAAGCGTAACGATCCCGATCCTCGGGCAACGGGTACCCGATGCTGTCGCCAGCGGTTTGCTGCGTGCCCATGCGGAAAAAAAAAAGCTCAACTGGCTCAACCGGGGGCATCAGCGGCAAACAAAAGTCCGATTTGCGGGCACGTTGGCAAGCCGAGTGCATCGATTTGAAAAACGAACGTGCTTAGGCATTCTGATCGGCGTCAACGATTATCTGGCACATGCTCAAAACGGGCCGTTACGAGGGCACTGTGAAAACCTACGCGAGTGCTACCCAAGGCGTTGCTCGAAGGAACACGATGGCGAAAATGCCAGGACACACGAATCGTGAGTTGCGACCCTTCGTTGCTGCGATGCGGGGGGGGGGCCCCGGCCCGTCGGAGACAAATGGTTCCCCGAATTCACGAACCGGCTCGAAGCCGCCCGCCGGGTCGCCGCCGATCTGTCGCTGCAACGGGTCGCGTTCCAAGAAATGTTTGACGAAGCGATCCAGGGTCGCCCCGCCGGTAGTATTGGGCCGAGCGACGGCGTTCACCCGGACACTCGCCGGACACGCGTTGATGGCGAAACGTGGCGAAAACCGTCGATCTGTAGGCCGCCACGACCGGCACCTACTAGAGCCGCGACGAGGCGATTATTCTGGCACGCTAGTGAACACGCTAGCCTCCCGCATCGATCCGAACCGAATTCCCGATCCGCTCCATCGCGTCAATCGGATTGGGCCTGCTCGGCCGGTAGCGTTCGCCCTGCGCGATTTTCAGGCATCGAGATGCGCCTGTGAAAATTCGTTTGATCGGGTACGCCCGGACGTAAGGAAAAACACCGTGATTTTGCACTCGAAACAGGGCGGTTTCGATGCCGTTAACGACGATTTTCCTCGGCACGCCGCCAAACCTCGACCGATCTCGTCGTATCGCCACCCCCGTCGGACCGGATTGGCCGAGTACGCGGTCCAAAAATCGCGGCAGCCTGTCCCCACGTTGTGATGGACCCGACGTCGGCAGTTACCAAAGTTCGCATCGTCGAATCGGTCGGTTAAAAAGCCCCGAGGCCGCGCCCGGTCGTCGCCCCCACCCGATCGCCGGCAAAAAAGCCCCCGGGGCGAAAAGAACCGGCATCGAACACGCCAACGCGAAATCTGTTCGACGGGCCAATAACCGATCGTCATCCACCCCGTCCGAAAAAGAACGCCCCGGCGCACGTCGACGCTGTCCCACCGTTCTGGGAGTCGACCGGGCGGGCCGAAGTCAGCCGCATGACCCCCCGCGGCGGTACGATGATCTGTTGGCGATGACTCGCACATTTGCCGCATTTGATTGTCGGCACCTCGTCGCGGAAAGCAGTTGCCCGACCGAAGCGATTCTCGATGGTCGGGCACCGGTTTGGCTCGACACCACTCGTTATCGCCCGCCGGGTGACGAAAAATTGTGGACCGCGAATCGGTTGTCGCGAAAACCGCCCCGCCATCCTCGCCTCGCTGCAATCGCGCCGCCGCCCGGACCTGGACCCATATTGATCGACATCGCTGCAAAATGCCGACGGGACCGAATTTCCACTCCACGAGTAGATTTGCATCGCCCGAAGACGAAAAAACGAACGCCATTTCCTAGCTAAAACCCCGATGCCTGTCAATTCAATCTTGCGCCAGCAAACGGTTAAGGCCGATTGGGCGTTAGTGCGTTGCGTAACAACCGCGGTTATTGAAATGGGCAGATGGAATAAAGATGGCCAGAGATAATTAAAAACCGACACTTCGGTCCCTCAAAAAATTCATTTCTGCCCCTAACATTCTGCCCCCCCAAATCCATTTCTGCCCCCTTAATTCATTCTTTGGCCCCCCTAAATTCATTCTGCCCCCTATTTCATTCTGCCCCCTAATCATTTCTGCCCCCCCTTAAATCCATTTTTCTTTGCCCCCAATTTTTCATTTTCTGCCCCCCTTTTTAAAAAATCAAATTCTTTTTTTTATCCCCCTTCTTTTTTTGTGTTGGTGTTGGT
>Ga0163217_1077711_pt1 | contig 12722 bp, 11 predicted proteins | sample SynspAceP_FD_185933 | JGI IMG/M metagenome (GOLD analysis project Ga0163217, IMG submission 185933) | Saline lake microbial communities from Ace Lake in Antarctica - Synechococcus sp. Ace-P (PacBio error correction) | ecosystem: Environmental > Aquatic > Non-marine Saline and Alkaline > Saline ... | reverse complement strand
AATCGTTCAAAAGTAAAGATTACTTTCTCAACCCTGAAGTCTGTAAGACGCCCTCCAGTAAGGCGTTTCAAACGACAACCCCTACTCAGAATCCTGTCCGGGAACGCTCACAGTTACCGTCCGACTACCCGTAGGGGACGGCCATTCCGGCAAGCAAAGTACGACGGGCCCTGCGGTGGGTGGCGGCGTTTTGTAGGCTGGTACAAACACTGCCACGCACTCAGCGGCATTCAAAATTTCGTCACGCCCCATCGCGTCACTTCGGGAGCCGCCAGCACAAATCTGCAAGAGCGAGCGATATCTACGAGAAGGCCGTCGGGCCCATCCGCGCACGCTGGAGCAAACCACCCGATGCTGGCGTTCCAAGCAAGATTTTGGATCAACACATCAGAAAAGCCAAAAAACGACCCTGGCGCTACCATCAGCGAGGGCGGACCTGAATAAGCGCCAAGGAGTGACAACCTTTCTTGAAGAGTCACGCCACAAGCCATTAATTCAAATCGAATCAACTTTTAAGGACAGAGACTTGGATCCACAGCAGGACCATCGGCACTCTCATCAGCAAGTGATATAAAAAGATGCATAGAGCAGGTATTCCAAGTAGAGAATTAGCACATGATCAAGGCCTGACTCGCCCTCACTATTACAGAGGAAGATTGTTGCTAATATTCACCTCGGGGTTAATCAGCACGTTTTGACGGCGTCGAGGCCTTCATCCTCCCGCGCACAACGGCTTTGTCCGTTATCGAGTAGGGACCCTATGGATCACGCATCAGCCTTTCTTAGCGACTGAAGTGATAGAGCTTGCGGCTGCGATACTACGTTCATAGGAAGAGGTCCTTCGCCGCGGCACCACGAAATTGCGCTGGTACCTTGCCTAAACAATATACCACGTGCAGACTTCAAGCCTTTTGATCAGCCTTTTTCATAGAGCCCTTAAAGCAGCCTCGGCAACTGATTCAAGTCGAGTTTTTTCAACAGCTTAAAACATTCTATTTTTTGACCCTTTTCTGAATGGAAGTTTTCTATATCAACCTTAGTCAACGGCCGGCATGGCCTCAACGCATGGAAAGAAGGTGTAACTCCCAGACGTTGACAAGACCTCTCCTGACCATTTGCCAAATGCCCCTAACGCTTAGGAGATTCAAACGCAATTATGGGTTTTGCATTTCGGAAGTCTTCCAGGCCACCACTTTTAGCACGCTGGCCTCGGAGCCCTCTACATCAATTTTAATCAGATCCGGTGGCCAAAATTAGATTGTTTTGCCGCTAGGTATCGTCAATTGCTATTAGGACGGTGACACTTGTTGACTCTTTTTGTTTTTTGGTGTATGTAGTTTCTCATTGGATATAGGCTAGCAGCCCGGTCGTGGGCGAAGTTTGAGCGAAGCTCGGCGCTACCTTGCACACTCTCCCAGTCGGCTTCAAATAGTTCGAATGTCTAGGGCTGAGTTGTTCGTCTCTATTGAGATTTCAACGCCTTTGCATTCCGCCTGGGCTCGAATGCGAAGCTAGTTGGCAAGAGGCATGGAATGGCTAGCTCGATACACATTGTAGCAACAATTATGCGCAATAGTCATAAAATATACCCTTATAGGCATAACCGCATCTGCAGTATCATGAAACCAGTGCTCCCATAGAATCATTCCAATTCTTCATGGTGTTACAAAAAAATCAAGGCCAGAAGGGGCAATCGCAAGCTTTCGCCCCCATATCTAGTGGTTCAGATAGCTACTTATTAGTACTCTCCTCAGAAAAACATGGCAGATCGAGCCAAAGCCTTTTCCGGCGAGGGGCAAACAACTATCGATGCAATCAGCAATCAAGTTAAGTTAATCCACGGATCTTCATGGCATTTTGATGAAAGAACCAAATATAATCTAAAAGTTTACTGAGGCTGTTACTGCGTGATTGCCTTGTAAAGTTTCATGAAAGGATGCGGGAGGCCTCAGGCGCGCCTCGGCGGTGAGGAGCTCATCGGATGGTGCGTTAGAAGGCGGGGCAAAACTCTATCGCAGAGCACCGCCGCGGGACAGCGGAGGGATCGAAGCCATAGCGGCTGGCTGCCAGCGCTCCAGCAGGGCACGCAGGGATGGTTGGGCCAGGGGCTGATCGGGGTCCACAGGAAGCCCGAAGCGCCAAAGCGTCCAGGGGATCCAACGAGCATCGCGGGGTTGCCTTGCAGCACGGCCGCCTGCAGCCGAGGGCTTGCAGGGCAAAGAGGATTGGCGAATCCCCGTCCTTTCTCAGCTGGCAGGAGACGAAGACGCTGGCCAAGGGGCGGTAGTGATTCAGCATTCTAGTCGGCAATGCGCCCCGGCAAGCAAACACAAAAACCTGCAGACCCAGATCTCCACCAAGCCGGAGGACCGCGCCCGGTCGTCCCCGTTCGCCGCGATCTAGCAGCATTCAGGTTGGGATGGATCGGCGCAACTTCACCCATAGGCGGTGTCTACGGGCGATCAGTGCTTTGCGTTGATCGCGCGGATTCAGACGGCAGGAGACTGAAACACACGAGCTGACTAGGAAAAGGCCATAGCGGTTCAAAGACAGGCTTACCGACGCAGCCCGGGAGAGAAAGTCTTCAGCGTCGTAGGTTTCGGCAGCAGGGTGAGGGAAGGGCACTTGAACACCGAGCTTGTGAGCGCAACCGGCGGCCGTGATGCGGCTTCACAGCAACAGCAGATCGGCACGGGAAAGGGCCAAGCGGCGGAGTCCCCGTCTAGCGGCGCCATTGCTCGATGCCGTTGAACGCTGATCCACAAGACGCGCTTCGGGAAGCTGGCGCGGCAGCCGATCGGCGCGAGGTGCAGGTGGCTGCAGGAAGCACCAATGAGGGGCGACGACGGTTCGTAGCCCAAGGCAGCCACACAGGGGCAGCCAACAACGAGCCGTCCATTAGCGCTGCACTCCCGTCTGCACTCCACACCTGGGAGCAAAGGCACCTGGCACACGGGCTGGCAAGCAGAGCTCATGACGCACCAGTGGACATGCGCTGCGCAGGCAAGAGTTAGCGACTATCGATGCACGACCAGAAAAAAAGCACCTGCCCCCGTGTGCGGAGACTGAGAGCTTGCTGCGAGGGCATCGAGAGAGACCGGAAGTTGCGCGCGATGGAACCGGCACAGACGGAGCAGAACGGGGTTAAGTTGTTCTTCATCGAAGGACAGTCGCAACTGCAACATCACCCAATTATTGGTTGCCAGTCGCCTGGCTTTATGAGCATCCTTAATGCCATGGACATTGACGCTTACGTTTGTAGATTTCCATGACCCCGGACTGCGGGCCGCGTTGCCCATGGCATCTGCCCTTTCTCGATCCTCGCTGAGCCAGTGCTTGCGCCTGCCAGTGCATCAATATCTCCAAATGGGAAAGGTAAGCCCTGTGTGCTCATGGACACTGAGATCTTCCGCCGCACCAACTTGATCACTCAAATCGTGGAGGACACATGCATTGCCTTCATCACGACCCAACCCCAGGTTTCACCAGAGTTCTGATGGGAGACAAGTTGCGTCTGCTACTACATTAAGCTTGAGTGATTTCAGTCTGCGTTGAGAAAAACCCGCAAGATCACCGCCAGGTCATGGTCTGAGCATATTGTCGACATTATAATCTCAATTCACTCCTGACCCACGAAAGCACATGAATTCTTCTCGACAACCCTTGTTCCTGTAGGCGCTCACATAGGGAAAGGAGAAGATCGAGAGGGTGTTTCTTTTCCTGAAACTGCCACAAAGAAAGGCGGGAAGGCCTACCAGGGAATTTTGGCCCATTGCTATCGCTAGGCTTCTTCTCGCGAATGCGGCGATGGTCTGCCTTGGCACGTTCGGCAAAAGCAAACTGGTTATTCCACAAATAAGAGAGAGAAGAACAGAGGACGGTCTGCCTGCGAGCTCCCGTTTCGGGCGATAAAGCGGCATTGGCTCTCTTCGATCGGAACATGTGCCGGGCTGCCTGTTGGGCAACGATCAGCGCGATGCGGCATGCCTCACAGGGCCACTGACCTGTCCGAAGTCATTGGCTTCGGAGGCCGCAAAATGAATCGAGTAAGCAGCGAGCAGCCTCGCAGGCGAATCAAGCATCTGGTGGAAAGCCATTGCAGCCGGTGAATCACCACCGCTCATGCTAGGCATCACCCGCTCTGGCATAAAGGCCAAATTCAGCCATAGGCTTGTTTAGCCAAAGACGAAGGTATTGTAGTGGCACTCGGTCCGCGCCAGGCTCCGGTTGACTTCCACTCCCAATGGTAACCATCGAGCAGCAGCACATCCAAGTGAAGGCAGGGCCGGAAGCCCACGCCCTGGACTGAGCATCGGGGCAAGGGTGTGAAGAAATAAGACCCTCGATTCGCACTGGAGCCATCGGAAGCCAGTGCTCGAAATAGAGGAGTCTTGATACTGAATCGGATTGGGTCGTGACATATCAGCAGACGGACGTACCTTCGTCGACAGGGCAACCCTTGGGCCTTTTACCGATACCCAAAAAGCACAGATTTAGGGCCCGCGCAACTCAGCCATGGGAGGTGTGAGGGGGATCCACACAGGCCTATGCAGGTGATGCGCGTGTGCGAGGAGCACGAAAGAACGCAGCAGCATGAGCGATACCATGCGAGTGAAATTGGTACGGTACATTGTGGTTGGTATTAACGACCAACGGGCATGATCCGGACGCGAATGTGTACGAAGGGTTCTCCATAGCTGAGTGTTCACCACGGGAGTATGGCAAATGATTCAATCAGAGGCCTCTGGTATGTAGCTGATTGATAGCTACATTGCCTCCAGCGATTGGGGCAAAATCAGTTTCATTAATGCGATAGGCTACACGCGTGAAGGTTTTCGATCAATAACCCCCCCATTCGAGCGCCATTTGGCGGGGGAGGGCAGGAAGTTTAGCCGGCCCTGACCAACTCACTGCACGGGCGGGGTTTTAAGCTGTGCTGAACGCGGAATGGCTTGCGCAGTTTCCGGCCATCGGGGCTGACCCTGGTTACAGGGCTGCAGCACCCTGCCGGTCAATCCAGCTGGCTTTCCAGGCCAGTGGCGTGTGAGCCGTGCCAGCATGGCGGTGCTGAATCCTGGCGAGGGAATGATGTCGTCGTCGAGGAAACCACGCTACGCTGGCCTTGGCTTCCAGCAGGCCTCGATTCATTGGCAGCGGTAATCGACGGTTGTTCAGGCGCGATCAGCGCAGGCCGTCCTTGATGCCAGTCTTGTAGGTCGCGCTTCGGTGCTGGGCTTCGTTGATCGTGGCGTTCTGATCACATGACCCAGCAGCTCCTCGGGCGGCGGATTCAGAGCAAGCAAGGCCTTAGATGGAATCGATCAACACCTGCTCGCGGCGCCATAAGGTGCCGCGATCGCCACCGAAAGTGCAGTCATGGATGCAGCGGTAAGCACGGTGGAGCGATTAAGAGGGTCCAGTTCGACTAGACCAGATCTTTCGGCAGCCAGGAACTCCGTGGCGAAAAAGCTTGAGGCACACACACTAGCAGACGTCTCAGCGCGGGGATCACCGTTGCGGCGCAGCTATTCGGCAATGAATAGCGCGCTTCGTAGACTTGGGACTCGATCGAAAAGGCCACCAGTTCGTGGCGGAACGCCAGCTTGGTGGTCTGGGAGCAGAAGCCGTGCTCGCTTTGGAGCAGCAGAGGGGGTCTATCAGGGCCATGGTTCGACTGCGGCGGGCACTGGTTTAGCACGCTCGGGAAGGAGGCAAGCCACTGGCACGCTGTTCACGCAATCGACGCTCGAAGGAGAGCCACAGGGAAACAAGACGGCTAACCACGTGTCAGCATTAGGGATCTGGAAGAAGGATCTGCCTTGCTCCGCTGTCAAGCGGTACCAGAGATCACACGTCGCTCTGCCTCGTCAGTAATAATTTCATCTGCCGGGTAGGCACCGGACTAATGCATAGGGCACTTCGGCGGCACCATCACAGAACGCATTGGTGTGGGAATGTCGATAGACAGACCAGCCTCAGCAGACAGCGTGTCGGCCCGCTGGGGCTGCTGCATTCTGGAAATGGCACTTTACTTGCAGTGGTTCTCCCAAAAGGTCGCAAACCTCAACATCAACTGGTGACCCAAACGCAGCCGGATGCTTTTATAGCACTCTGAAATTGGCGATCGAGCCCCGGGAGGGGGAGTCATGCACAATCGGCCGACTCGAGGCGGCGCGATAGGTTCTTCCTTTCGCCTAAAGAGCAGCCCTTTGCGATCACGGGCCCCGGTGAGCCCAGCCTTCTCCTAGATATCAAGCCGAAAGTACAAGGAGCTGCTTGCGCAAGAACCGCAACTTGCCTTTTGATATCGTTTGCGGCAACAGCCGTTAAAACCACCACGATGGAGCTCCAGCCCACTCTTCGGGAGCTAGATTAACACTCGCGGGGTTTCGACCAATTGTTTCGACTACATCATATGGGTCCAATTATACAGAGGACGCTGGCGAACATTTTTGGACAGGGACGAGCTATTTCATTCAAAAAGTTTTGAATGTCGTCAATTTCCACTTCCGAAAACAGAATCGAGTACATTGTGGTGTGATTGCGGTACTAGGACAACTGAGAATGGCTGGGAAAGGGATTCGGCTCACGAATAAGGGCTAGCCGAGATTGACGCGTGTGTGTGTGGAAGATATCAATTTCGCTCTACTCTCGTTCTGACTTTACATGGGTTCCTTGGAATTGCTCCACAGGCTCTAAAATCAAGAGATGTATGTGTCTTCAGGCTTGATCCATGAAGATTGATTCAATAGATGTCTATGATTCGTATTTCGTGCTGTGTGTTGGCAGAGCTAGTGGCGAAGTGAGAGGGTGCAAGCCATACTTCGCTGACAAGTGAAGAACTTGCGCAGACTAAAGTTCATATTGTTCAAGGTAGCATTGATGCTGGGATGCTAGTTTGCTGGTTCTTGCTCAAACTGTTTGCTAGCTAGAGAACTTTGAAGCAGGGTATTTGTGTCTAGATCGCCAATGATTTATCTGTTGCGACCGTGAGTTTCGACAACCACACTCTGAAAGCTATCGAAGTGGTTGGAATGGAGTGAGGACAGAAAACATAGTTGGCAACTTTTATGCTCCTCGTCTCAGCGGACTTGGCGGCCACGTAGACCATAGAGAAGTAGTACAGGAAGGCGAAAGATTTGTCGGGGAGTGGGACGCGCATCTAGCGAAGTTCGAAGTTGTTATCGATCTTTGTCTTACCCTGCCAAGCCGCACTGGCGGCCAAGCAAGAAGGGTCGAGCGAGCACAAGAAGTGGGCATCTCCGGTGCTTCCCACTCGGAAATCCAGCTCGGCTGCCTTGCGCCGGGCGCTGATATTTAGATCGATTTGGCGCTGCATGCTCCTCGATCCATAAACTTTGCAAGAGGATCCACAGCTGCCCCTATGGGGTGAGGTGGTCATTGCCGACCGGGTGTGATGCGCCCGCTCAGAGTAACAGGGGATCCTCACCCAAGCCAGGCCGGGTGGGCGTTGGCACCGCAAGCGGACGCTCATATTCCCAGTTTCCCTCGGTTGATCACGGCTGCCATGGCCGATTCTGATCCAGCAGGGTACGGCGTAAGAGGGAGCTGGTGCGTCCACCACCGTTCGTCAAACAGCCGGGGAAGAGGTGATCGATGAGCTTCACCGGTGGGCTCCCTCATCGGGACAGTCCGGCGTCTTGGTGGGTTGGAGGCATTGATTCTCTTCAGCACTGGGTCTCGTGAGATGCCAACTCAGGCCGGCGCTGCGCGCAAGTAGCAACGCTGGGCTCGGAAAACTTTGCCGGCTAAGAGCAGGTCGTCGCTGTCGAGGAATTGTAATAGAATTCGCCTCGTGCCTTCATCCAGACCCTCTGCCGGGCTGCGCCTGGACCATGTTGACCTGGCGAATCACCTTGACGGGGATGATGCTTCTCTCGAGAGTGCGTAATCGGGCAAGTGCTTGCAGTGCGGTCAGTGAGGCATCGTCCCGATCACAGATCTATCGATGGCGGATAAGTTTTGCTCGCAGCACGGGAAGGAACGAACCGTTTCCGCAAGCAGGCCGTGGCCGGTTGTAGACGGAACAATCGTACTGACGAGACCTGATTCATTGAGAAGGAGAACGACTACGATATGGGCGCGGACCAGGAGACCCCGGTTCCTCACTGGCGAGAAGTACAGGAATTCCCACTGATTAGGAGGATCTGAGGAATCCTTAGGGCTCGAGCAACAATGGCCTTTGGTATGCATCGCAGCGCTGCCAGACGTCAGCGTTTCATCTTCACAGGCGGTGTGCTGCTCGATAAGCTTGCATCGCTGTGCGCACAGCAGGATGCGATCGTTTCAATGATCGGATCAACGATTGGAGGATATAACAATGTAGCGGTGCTTAGACCAAGGAATGGCCGCAGAAAAAATCCGGCACAGCCGCTCTTGCTGGGCCTGGGTTCGGTCGCGCCCAGGCTTTCCCCAGTGGGCATAGATTAAAAAACATCGATGAACACGCGCTCTCACTCGCAATAAATTGCAACTACCTCGGTTGAGAAGGTTGCGAAGTTAGAGATCGGGAAGAAGGCATTGCTTTCGTATCTCGCCAGAACTCCTGGTCAACAAATCTGGGCGGAAAGAACAGCCCGGTGGGAGTAGCCCTTATCCGCAAGGACGGCATCGTGTCACCGGTGTCAGAGGGAAAACCACACGTCGGCCGATAGCGACTCGCGGGCAACTGGTGCAGGCATGCGCACTCTGATATCCGTAATAATGTAGGAGGTATGCGCGGGTAAAAAATGCTTTGAACTGAATGGCTACGATCGTTTTCGAGGCCGACGGGATCACAGCACGGAGAGGTGGTCGATGCTCTACCTTGGCTCAAGCCAGTCGTTCCGTCGCGTGTTAGGATCGAACAGATGCAGGGCCTTGATTCAAGAACATGAACGGATACTTTTCGCGAACATTGCCGAGATTCACGGATTGAGAATCCATATAGAAATACGCAGGGATGGCTCAATGGACAGATAAATAGCTGGCATCGCTCGTGATTCCATGCTTTTCGAAGCGTTCGTCTGCGAAAATGAAGCGTCGCGAGCCTTGCCGGACAGTCCTGGTGGGCTCTGACTGACGACAGAGGCGCGAACTTTGCCTCGAATGGGCGTCCTTCCTTCACGCTGATAGACGGGAACGAGCGATGGCAAGTCGCGCTCAAGGCCTTCCTCAGCGGATGAGGCCTCGGTGAGCAGTGAGTATGCGGAGCAGCGCAGAAACGGAGTCCGCTGCATCGCATCGAGAATGATGTGTTCAGAAGGGGCGTCCTCGGTAGATGCGCAGAGGCGCTGAACGATGAGTTTCAGATGGATGATGCGGGTTGCGATGACCGAACAACAACACCATGTCATGAGTGATTCCCTGGTATTGCTCGAGACGGGTTGCCCGAAATACGGTGAGTTTAGCAGTAGTGGCGATCATACGGTGGAAAGGCTCGTTCTTTGCTTAACAACGGTTCCAGGAAGATCTTCAGAAACCAGTCTGCGTCGGCAGATGGTCGTGTAGACAGGAAAACATCCATCGTAAAGACCGGTATTAAGTTTCCGCCGGATGCTGCAAGAATCGCAGATTTACTAGGCGACGGACTTCGTCTTCACTACTTTCATTGGGGTGCTCGGATATGTATCGCCCTGCATGGCGAGCAAAGTGCTCGCGTATAACGCTGTTGCGCCTCAAGCTCGGATCTCACTGGTTGCAGGCGCGACACTTTGCTGCACTCCATGGCCTGAGATGTCGGAGAGACTGTAAGGGCTTGCTAAGGAGCATCAAGTTCCACATGACACCAGGACTGGGCTTCATGTGGCTGTTTTTGATTTCGAGATGAATAGATAGTCCGCGGCTTCTTGCCGATCCCATCTCTTGCTCAATCATATCCTCAAATCCACAAGGCTGAGCAATCGTTCGCCTGGACGCGCACTGCCATCACGGTCGGCGCTGTGCGGGCCCAGTCACTGATAGTGCTGTCTGTTGAACAGCAGAGAATTCAGCCCGCGCGTGCTGCCCTTCAGGCGAAACAGCTGTTGGACCTTGTTCCCCTTCAGGCCGAACGGTTGCATCATTGCAGTCCGCTACGTGAGCACTCTTCGATCGTTTTTTTCAGCATAGAGCACTGGCCGAAATCACTGCTGCGCAATGCATCGCCCAGACCGGCTATCCCGGAAGGACTTTCACAAGGGACTAGCACCGCGATCTGCAGGATGATTGCACAGACATGACTAGGCTTTCTTGAGCGCTCGCTCAAGCTGGGACTCCAACATAAACAATTGTGCTCTCGCGTTAGCTGGGATCTATACAACGCTTCTTGATCTCAGGGAGAAGAGATGCAGATTTCGGATTCTTGTGAGGAATGCCGCCCAGACGCTTGAAGGTAGATGCGGGTCAATTGATCACGTTCAACAGCGACAGAAGCAGCTGATCAAGTAGGGCATCAGGAGAGTGGGCGAGACGGGTCGAGAGGAATCTTGATGCTGTGCCTGCAGGAATCGGGCTTTCGAGCAGAGCAAAAAAATGTAATTTGGGGCCCTCATCAGCACGCCGAAATTCGTGTTTTGCGCTGCTCAATCAGTCTAGATAGGTCGCTCTATTATAATTTGCCGACCCACCTCGATGCCTAGAATAGTCTCACGCCTGATAGGATGCCGATCAGGATGCTGGGATTTCGCACGTGATCTCAGCATATTACCGATAGGCTTGTTGTGTGATATCCCGCTCACGATAACGGAAGATCTTTCTTGATGACTGGAGGCCTCGCAGGGAGATTGGCGGCATGCTCGAACACCCAGTCTCCGGCACTGATTCAATGATCCAGAGGGACGCGTTGAAGCGTGCTGGGTGGAAGCGTCCGCCATGAAATTGTCTCATTTGAGTAGTTGATCCAGGACAGCACTGCAGAATTCGCCTGGAAAAACGACTTAGAGACAATTGCCGGCACAACAGCGGTAAAGGCTCAATGGCAGAAACAAGCAACGCTTAAATTCGGTGTGTTCGGGTTCACCGGCTATCGGACATCTCCTGTAGTACTCAATGACAGGACAAGGGACAGGATATCATGTTCGTATGACAGAAATCGTTCAGGGCGCAAGTAGGCAAACCAGCCGGTGAGAGATCTGGGATCGCTGCCCCGCAGTACGAGAATCATTTTGCTAAATCATTTTCTTCCCAGGAGGATATTCTTTCTGTTTTCTCGAAACGGGTATTGGCAGTCCCAGTGCTGGAATCGGCTCGAGGTGATTCCCCTCTGCCCAACTCATTCCAGGCATTGTTATGAAACAGTATGGGCTCGGGAAGCTCCGCTTCGGCAGTCGGGCTTGACTTCATGATCCAGCCAACTCTTGCGTAGAGATCCGGGCGTGAGCCATGAAGGGAGGTTGGCATTGGTTTGCTATCGTGCTGAGTTGTCAGGAGGGGTTCACGCAGGGAAAAGCGGGGATCACGAGGGGATCGGCTTTCGTACGCATCGCCGTCCACCACACACCGTTAGGAGAACACGCTTGAGTCTTTGCACCAAAGCTGGGACTGGACAGTCAAGCCCTCATCAAAATCGCCATCGTCTTGCTCCGGCGGAAGGGAGCGCTGGAGACAAGGTTCAGTCCGGCTGTGAACTCACGGCGTAGCAAAGGGCCGATCTCTCGCGGATCACCAATGGCATTCCTGGATCGATTCCACAGTCAGCAGGGAGATCTCGCCAATTCCCAGGCATGGCATTCCTGTTCGCCAGCGCCGCTGCCGGTAGCGGCTGGTCAGTGGAGTCTGCTCACCGGTAGACCAGAAAGATGGCGCTTTGCATCGATGCGCAGTGTAGCGGCGGATCCCGGAACGCAGCGTGTTGAAGGCTGCCGGATTATGGACGGAATGTCGTTCTTCTGCTGAATAGGTCTGGTGGATCAGCCAGCAAACACATCTCTGTCGCGTTCCGTTCCAGCTTCTTGTCCAGCCTGCTTTCCGTTGGCCAGCAGAAGGCAGAAGGGAACAGTTCTGGACTTTAATCCACGCGGACACGCAAAATGCATCGCTCTTGAAGGGCCTTGCAGAAGCTAGGACCTTACCGTGGAACCAATGTGGTAATAGCAAGGGAATCCACTTGATTTCCATGGCACGGGCAAGATTATGCGCTGCGCGCCACCCGGGATTCAGGAAGGGTCTCAGGTCGTAGAAGCACCAACGGAATCGGCCGGGGAAAGGTGGGGCTTGAGATGTTCGGTAAATCGGGGGACGTGCCGCCCGTGGACATTTCGTTTCCTTCCGTAAAGCCTTCTGGCCCCACCAGGCATCATTTTCTTGGGGTCGGGGGAATGGATGGGTACTGGAAGTAGCAGAATGGTCAGATGGTTGCGGATCTGTGCAGTGCTTTTTGGGGCTCCTTCCATTCCCGGGCTCTGCGTTATTAGAAAGAGTCGTGTGTGCGCGTGTCCGTCGGCGGCGGACCGGCGTCGGGGCGCTTGAAGGTCTGCGCCTGGATGTGTTTCGGTTCTGGGGCCATTTGGTGTTGGTCCAAATGGTTTTTGCTCCCAAAAAAGGCGGGATTGGAAAGAGGTGGCAGAAGGCCGTGCAAATGGTGCTCCTCCGCAAGAGAAAATCTTGGCTTCGGTTATATCGGCGCAAAAAGCAGGGGGCAGTGGGCCGGCACGGATTGAAAACCCCAGTTGGCCCTTCGAGCAGACCCACCAGCCGGTAGCTGACCCAGCGGCATGCAGGCGCGGCTGGAGATCTCTCTCTTT
>Ga0163217_1006659_pt1 | contig 12723 bp, 8 predicted proteins | sample SynspAceP_FD_185933 | JGI IMG/M metagenome (GOLD analysis project Ga0163217, IMG submission 185933) | Saline lake microbial communities from Ace Lake in Antarctica - Synechococcus sp. Ace-P (PacBio error correction) | ecosystem: Environmental > Aquatic > Non-marine Saline and Alkaline > Saline ... | reverse complement strand
TTAACCGCAATTGATTTCTGGCATTAGGCTACACTCCTCGTATTAGATTTGTTTCTTTTGCAGAAATGGACTATGATCGAGTTCACTATGAGGGGAATGCCATCAGTATGAGAAAAAGAGTTGAATAAGCAGGGTGAAGGACTAAGAAATCAAATAGTTCAATTTACAATTCGGGAACTATCCAGCCCCAATATTTCAAGGAATTGCCATGATATGTTATAGTTAGGCCATAAGATTATCAAAAAGGTAGTTGTGGAGCTATTTCTGCAATTTAAATAACCCTATTAATATGTACAAAATTGTTTTATAAAATAAATGGGGTTCATTGGAGCTTTAATAGTTTTTCTCCTAGTATCCGTGTAGTACCGATAAAAGTAATAAGCCCGTATCACTTAACAATAACATTGGTTATACAAAAACCTCGAATTCAACAATCCGGGCTTTAATTAGTGGATCTGGGATGTTGGGATTTAAATCGTACCTATTGCCAATGGATTTTTGGATGGGATGGGGATTTAGATCTACTCATATTCCCAATCGGAAGCTATGTGGAAATCTGGGGTTTGGTCTATTACGAAAACATTTAGCGGAAATGTGGAATGCCAATTTTTAGATTTATGGAACGGGTTTCCAAAACAGAAAGATTTCGACTTAGGGTATGATGGAAATGTTTTGAAAGTATCGAAGTTGATGGGCATTATCATGTTTTAACACCAGACAAAATAAATGATCAATTACTGATGTACGTAGAATGTTCCCGAAAATGTTTTTGGAACGCCGTAACATTACAAAATTACCAGCCACAGGATATACAGGACACTAAATATAATACCTGGAAATTAATCGACTTGACGATGATTCCAATTTATGATTTAATGGGCGGCCTGCCTCAAAGTATGGAGATTACCTACTTTTTTTTAGGAAACAATGGCAGTAATGAATCCCCTGAAAGAGGTACCCAAAAAGTGCTAACAGCATCTGGGGAACCCATAGGAAATCATCTCTAATTTGGAAGTCCCTTTGGCGGATTTCGATCCATGACGGGGATCCTGGACTAATTTGCTATAGTGATTTTTCAAAATTTATACTTTACTTTGAAATACAGGGGAATTCCAAAAAAACATAGTTATCAAGAGGGACCAAACCTTAAAATACAAAGGATAACCAATACAAAATTGTATTCACTATATGAGAAATTCTACTAGATTACGGGCAGTAGATTTAAAACCAGGATGGTTTGGTTGGATTATTCCTTGCAAGGTGACGAAGAACGGGAAAAGTTCTCCTTTATTGAAAAATACAGGTAAAATAGTGGATGGCAATCCAGAATTCCTACACCGCCTAGGTTCTTGCAACAAGAAGCCAAGTTCGAGACGTAGGTGCTTTTGGCCCACGCCCGTGTGTTTATGACTGGGATGGGAGGACCTCCCAGATATTATAAGTGGCGAATGGGCTGGCGATATTTGCTTTATCAAAAAATTTGGGAGGATAACTCCCTAAATGGGACGCCTCTAAACCCTTAGAGTGCAGGAGTTCCAAATAAGGATAATCCCGGGACCGAGGGCACTACCAAAATACCGAAGAACCGGCATTGGGGCTTACCACCATAGATGGTAGGCGATTGGGATGGTGATGGATTAGCGGATATTCTATGTGAACGAACACAACGGAAAAGTTATCGTGTTGGTTAAAAACACATTGAAGTAGGAAAGCGCCAAAACTTTCTGCTCAAAACCTATTGAGAGAGTGGAAGGAGAAACACAAAAACCGCGGATGCATGGGACACCAGGGGAGTTTCCGAAGGAAAGGAATTACTTGCCACCTGTGGCGGGCATCTCCCGCTTCATAATGACTGTTTAAACAGGATGGATTAACGATTTGGTTTATGTGGATTATGAAGGATATGCTGTGTTGTTTACCCCAGGTTTAAAGGAAGGGGCGTTCCATTAAAATTTGGGGCACCCTAGGCGCCAATTCGTATCCCTGATGGAAACCCAAATTTTTACTAACAACTAAGCGGTTTCCAGTCCACGGCAGGTTGAAAATTACATTGCCGAATTTGGGGATGGGGATGGCTGGAGATCTTGCTTTTCCTCTAAACTGCAGTGGATTGGATTGAAAAACATGGAATGAAAGACGGTTAAAAATGGTTCTGCAATACATGGGGCCGGTAGTCTCCAAACACTTATGGGCATAACGATGTCCGGTAGTGTTCGACTTTAACAGACGATCGTTCCCGACCTATTGGTAGGAACCGGAAAACTGGCGCGTTATACTTATTGGGGAAAGACCTAATTATAAGGATAACGACTACCATGACCAAAACAGGAAGAACAGCAACCGCAAAAAATATAAATTTTTAAAACGTTAGTCCTTAATAATTTTTAGAACCCTGGTTTAAAAGGATTAATTTAGCAATACCAACTCCTGATAAAAATAAGATTCCAAGCAGTTGTAGGCTTTAAACAGTAATGACCAAAGAACAACAAGCAAAGAATTTGTGAGGGCAGGCCCTAAAAATTAAAATCTACCTATCTAAAATAAGACATGATATCAAAAAAAATACTTTATTTATTAATCGCCTTGGGTTTTCCGTACAAATTATATCCCAGAAAACAAAGGTGGTACATCGCTCTGCACATGCTTGCCAATTCCGTGAGTGGGATTTCTATTGCACGATGGGACAAAAAAGTAAAAATGGACAAAAATAGATGTTCTTCCAATGGGGGAATGCAAGGTTTTGGCACTATACAAAACTGATGGGCACGATTGGAAAACAAGGCATAGGAAATTGGGCTTGGAAACACGGGCTGTACAAACTACAATTTGATTGTTCCCTCAAATGGAAAGGTAAGACATTTCAATATCGTTTTTGATGGCTCCAATGACGATACCAAGGTGGGCATAAGAAACGAAGTCCGCAGGGCAATTCAATCCAGGGAGGTTTTACCAGGTTTAAATATGACATCAGCAAATTAATTGAAATTATTGGTGAGGACGAATTTATTGGAAGTTTGATGTAGCCAACAATCGAAACGAATCGATAAAGAACCGTGCCGAAAGACAGGCAGACTTTGGATTTTCGGAGGCATTTACCGTCCCAGTTTTTCTAGAAATACTCCCAAAAACTCCATATAAGCCCGGAAAGCTATTAGACGCCAAGGCCGATGGGTCACTAAATGTCCTTATCGCCATTAACAAACCTAAATTCAACTATACAGCACGCCCATAATTCTATATAGATTTAAAAAGGCAAAAATCCATAAAGGAAAAATTAGGCCTTTTGAAAGAAAGGTGTTTCAGAAGAAATTTTTTCGACGAAGTTTAACATTTAAATCTGGAATTTACCGAAGGCTACTTGTACGACATTTACATTGAATTAAAACATGAAAGATTCGGTTTACATGAAGTTAAAAAAGGATTGGTTTTCGTACTGTAGACTTCGCATTCATTGATGGGTTTTATGTAATGAAGAAAAAGTAATCTTCAAAGGCGGTCAATCGACCACCCTTCTTGGCCAGAAACAGACGCAGTCTAAGTGAAAAAAATCACCTCGAAGACATTAGACTAAGAAGAGATGAATCATGAATGCAGTGCGCATATGTCACATTATGTTCCCGACAAAGGTTTCTTGAATTGTGCGATCCTTGGGAATTTTGTTATTGGATTGAAGTTACCGTTTGGCAGGGATGGTTACGATTACCCGTGTAGTGTCCCAAATGATAAAAGAAGTTATTGGAAGGATGAAAAATCACCCCAGTGTTAAATAATTTTTGGACCATGGGAACGAAGGAGGCTGGATTTTGCCAATGAAAAAATGGATTCACTCTTGAATATCCAAAAACCGCCCGGTAATTTATCCATTGGGTTACTCCGTTAAGGAGTTAGATACCAGTTCATTACCCCAAAGTATAATTATGTTACTTGGAAGGTTAGTTTCATGGTAAACGGACCCCTTTATGGCCACTGAGTTATTACATGGCCTTTTGACTGGCGGGGGCTAGGGCGGGCTAGAAGAGTATGGTTCTAACTATGAACAAGTCCATTGTTTGCAGGGTGGGTTTTATGGGTATTTTCGGACGAGGCCCAGTTTACGAACAGATAAACCTGGGCCATGTATTAGATGGTGACGGCAACCATGCTCCTGCGGAATTCCTAGGGCCCCATGAGAAAAAAGAAGCCAGTTTTTATACCATAAGGAATTTTGGTTCCCTGTTCAAATTTCTCCTGTACCATTAACAAGGAGTGGAACGGACTTGATTTTTAAATAATAAATAATTTTGTATACCAATTTAAGCCAATGTACTTTTTAATTGGAAGCTTTAAAAACAGGGGAAATAGGAAGTATTAAAAAAACAAATTTGGCACGGCAATATTTAGGCCGGCACTGACCAGGTTACGGCCTCAAAAATAAAAATAGACTGTCGAAGGCCCTGGTCAAGATGCCGAATATTTTTGACATTTACTGCCAAAGTCACAATGGAAAGGAGACTATATTACATGGAGCTGGCCTATTGTACAGCCCCGATAAAAAAAGCCACAAACTTTTGCGCTTATTTCCAATATTGCCAACGAAATAGGCATAAAGAACTGGATGAACAATAAGTGCCTCTGCTAATGGATACAAAATTGTATTTAACGAAAAAGAATGGCACCCTTCATTCCTTAAAACATAGTAAGGGAGAAATCTCAATTACCGGAGGAGCAGTTCCGGCAGGAGCACTGCTCAAATTAACAGATACGAAATGGGGAAAGGCGAAGATGGAACTTCGATTTAGGAAATTTTACGCGATAACTATCCAGAACGAATAATCTGAAATTTCACAGAAACGGCCTTATTAAAATAGAAAAACCAAGTCTCTTCAAAAAAGATGGAAGCAAGTTGATTAATTCGAATTTCATTCGATATATCCCGAAGAAATTATTGGCGTAACAGGATTGGGCAGAGACCTTATCGTGTATGAAGTAATAGGAATTAAGGGCAGTAATTTTGGGTGTGGGAAAAGCAGTACAATTAATACGGTCACTGGAAAACCTTTAATATTTTGATTTTTATCAGAGTTTAAGGATATCCACGGTAATTTGTATTGGGCGCGACTTTAAAACTACGGAAACCCTTTACCAGCTATTTCTGAAACCCAATTTATATCTTTCAAAACTCTTTTCGCCCAAAAGAACCGGAGTATGTTTCCAGTTAAAGGCTCCCCCCATTTCAATAGGTAAATCTTTCTTCTTATATGAAATTCCAGCCATAGGGGACCAAATTCAAGGAGCCTGGTAAGCTCGGTCCAAAGTCAAAAGGTTTTTAATTCAGGGACGAACAGGTGACGTAAAAACTATCCTATTAAATTAGCTCGATTTCAGGGCCGAAAATTAAAAACATTCACAATCCCTTTAATGTTTACACAAAAAAAGGAAAAATCTCAATAAGAAAATACTATGCAAAATCAACCTTATCAATTATCTATTTTTTACACAGCTCTTTCTATTGATCATACCATAAAAAAACCATGTAAAAGTTGAATTAACCACAAAATAATAAAGTTGTTGTTTTAAAATATCATTAATTAATATAGCTTAATCGCTTAAAGCACCCATAAAATTATAAAACCTACCTCAATATCTATAAAGATACAATTGCGGCCAACATGAACTTGATCGACTAGGCAATCTTAAACAAAATCCAAAGTGGCAATAATTTAAATTGCCCTCTAGAAACTTTAAATATTATGTCAAAAGAAATAAGTAAGTAGACGAAAATTTCATGGTTGAAAACCGTTTTATTTCAGCATCAGTTACCTTATTCCAAGCTTGATTCCAGTGAAATTATTTGGTAAACTCAAAATTTTAATCTAAAAATATTTGTATTCACCATTTTGTCAACGGAGGTGGAAAAGTTACTATCAGGATGAAAGAATCGAATACTATTCGAAATGAGTGCCATGATGAAGGTGGTGGGGGTTGGAGTAAAATCTGGTGGCCACTTTATTGTTGAGGGAATTAATCTAAAAGATGAATTTTCTGGAGTTGAAATTGGGGCAGGGCTAATAATCAATTGTTTTTAGTTATGACCCAAAAAAATTGGGGACTTACATTTCTGGGATTATTAAAAACTATAGACGGCAAAGACTTTATTTGTGTAACATATCATTAGAGGGGAAAAAAAACATGGTTTTCCTATGGATTTGCCTTATACGCCGAGCACATTAACGCTATTCTGGCCGAAAAGGTTAAAGGAACTTATCCGGGACATCAAAAACTCTAGATTTTTTGCAAAACAAAAAAAAAGGAAGACAGTCACGCATTTTTACTCAAAAAATACAGAGCCCTTGTCAGATTTTAAGATATGCATTTGGCTGCAGGCCAGAGCACATGCCTTTTGATGCGGGAAAGTAGTTGTTGGTTTGCATGAACTTATGTGCTGGTTAATTGTCCAATGGCACAGAGGCCAAAACATTAAGGAGTATTTCAAAATATTTATTTGCCCATTGTAGATGCGATTCCTGTTGTGGAAGGTAGAAACAGGAAAAGAATAGAAACCACACGAACCATAACCGTGGATGGACAAGAACCATCATTCTGGCCTTTGAAATGACCGAATCTAAGTTAACAACTAGCGCAATGGGCCAAAATGCGAAAAATGGATTTATTCATTGATTTTCATGTGGTCCGGGAAATTCTAGCCACCCTACTTTATTGTGCCTTTAGCAAAGATTTGTCCAGTGCAAACAACGAACAAAAATAGGTTTCAATTTTATTCCAAAGCTTGGATTTGCCAGGCCATCAATGATCATGAAACAAAGTTGGAACAGTCTATGACCCATTTATTGCAGTGAGCGTCTGCAGAAATAAAAGGCAAGGAAAACGCGGTTAATGCGGTAAATGATAAATACAAACGGACAATGTTGTTTCCTTGACCTTGGGAGGTTGAATATGGGCACTCCTTTTAAGTACACAATCCGGGTTATAGAGGCGGAGGCTATTGCAATTAGGAGAGGCAATATCAAATTATTTCATAAATTAAACACATCAAAAATTAAAAAACAGAATAGCCAAAAATCTATTATCTCTTATCAAGAGAGATCTAATCTATAATGGTCAGTTAGTCTGTTTTTGGTCATTGGTTGGGGGCTGTAAAGATGTCAGCAAAATTATCCCGACCCAAACACCAATCCTTACTTTCAGATTTTGATGTTGCAAGGCGGACTGTTTAAAAGTTCACATGATATTATTTAGTGATCTTCCAAGGATTCCTTATGACATAGTGGTTGTGAGCAATGTGCAGGGGAAAGGCAATAGTGCAGATATATTCTTTCAGGTAAACCTTAAAGGAGGTGTAAATCAGCACAGTTTATTTGATAGTCCACTGCGAATAAATTTTGGCTATGTGGAGTGGGGCCAGGTGTGGAGGACCGAGTTGGGCAAGGTGGTAAAATATGCCACAAGTCAGACGAATCGAATGGACCGAGCCTAAAATAATGACTCCGTATCTATCGAACTCAAGCCCTACCTCAGAATATCTTATAATTACTAGAAACCCTAAAGGAGATTGCGCTGGATTGCAAGAGGTTTCTGGCAATATAACGGAGAATTCTGCGTTGGCGGGCTTCAGATGAGGGCAGCAGGATTTTTTGACCGAGCCTTGAGTTAAGGGCGGTTTTTAAATGGGATGAAACTGCCCAAAATGGAAAGATAATGGTTATTATATGGATGACGTAATAAAGTAACTTCCCCAAAAAAATTCCATCTGGCAGAATTGGATGGTCAAGAAGATCCATGACTACAAAGTTAAGAGTAACTTTTTGGTTGGAGGGATCGACGGAAAGATAGTTGGAAAGTTTTTTCCAGTTTTGGGCACGACTAGTGATTAGCCGCAGAAGAGCCTATTTGGTGGGTTCTTCCGATGAAAAAAAGTCTCATGGCGGCTGTTTTCGCGAAATCGGCAAAGCGGATATTGATATAGGCATTTTCCACAGATAACGGCCGTACTTGGTCGAAAAACCTTTCAACTAATTTTCCCGATGCAGATCAAATTTCATGGTATCAGATTGGCAATGGCAAGTACATATTGGTTTCCAAACCTCACACCAAAAACGAGGATCCATTGCCCTGTCAATAGCGATGATGCATGGTATTTACCAAAAATGGCTACTTAATGGGTGGGCACAAATAGATTACCCCAATGTAATTGAGCTGAAGGATATATTTTGATTGCCTTTTCTGGAACCAAACAGAAATAGAAGTCCCTAAAAATAAAAATTTTTGATTGGAAAATTAAATATGCAGATTTACAATTCAAACAATAGAAATGAATTACACTAAAATACATCCTTCTATGTTTTCTACTTCAAATGCTACGACCACAGGTGCAGGGCAAAACAACTAGTAAATACGTTCTCATATACGAACCGCCATATTATTACGATTCTTCTCTATTACTAGGGTCATGGGGGTTGGTATTTATTTTCAAAAAGAAACAAAGACCACAGAAGAATATTTTTGGGAAAGCAGACCTTCTCAGGATGGGTTTTAGGCTTTTCCATGCTCGGCACTATTGTCAGTTCAGCTACTTTTTGGCCCTTCCCGCTGCTGCCTACATATTGACCTGGCGGCAGTTAACATAAGTTTAGCGGTACCTTTTTGTGCGTACTTGCCGTTTTGATATTTATCCCTTTTTTTCGTCTTGGAAAGTTTACTTCTGCTTTGAAATCTAGGCGAAGATATGGCCAAGGTTCGAGAATGTATGTACGGTGAGTTTTTTATTCACACTCATAAGATGGGCCAATCCTATTTTAGTAATTCACTTGTCATTCAGTTTTGACAGGGAGCTCCTATAAGTATAGTCATAATGGTAACAGGATTTTCATAGGATTTTATACTATTTTGGGAGGCTTTGAGCTGTATTTGGACCGATGTTGTGCAGGCAACATATTTATTTGGTTGGCGGTGTCTTTTGTTGCCATATGGGTATAGTGGATCTACCAGGCAGGGTTAGACAAATTTTGAGGTCGGTTCGGCCAATAATAAATTTAGGTTTGGCGAAAATGGATTTTGACTTGTGGCAGACGTGACATTTTTACACAGTAGCAATTTTAGGGTCATCAATTGTTGGGCATCTATTGCGGGACAAAATGATGGTACAACGCTTTCCGCTTCGCTAAATCTACCCGCATGAGCCAAAAAAGCAAACAATAGTATTATTCAGGCATTGCAGTCCCAATGTTGGATTATGTTCTTTTTAATAGGCACGGCCTTTTTGTGTACTACCAGAAACTTTCCATGCCTTGATAAACAGCCCTCGAAGCAGATCAGATTCTTCCCTATTTGTATCTTACGAGATTCTCTCCGGTGATTTACGGGCATAGTTATTTCGGCCGTTATTTGCCGCCGGATGATGAGGTACGATGGATTCTGGCATAAACTCGATCTCAACTGTCACTGTAATCGATTTGATGAACCTTGGGTTGAACCAAAAGGGAAATCTGATCCGGTTCTACTTAAAATCGGCTCATATAATCGCTTGTACAGTAACGACTTATTTAGTCACTTTAGCGGCGCCGTTGTTTTTGCATTATGGGAAAAAGAAAAGCATGAATGATTATTAGTCTGAGTGGTCGCTAGCATATTTGGGGTTTGTCTTATGGCCCTGTGTTATGATGGGTTTTTCACCAAACGTATTGATTGGTTTTTTCTGCCACCGTGGCTATGGGTGTTCTCCGTCATTTTTAAACACTCTTACCTTGGAAATGGGGGTGCTCGGAGTTTTGCGATTCAGTTACAATTCCATACATAGTTATTGGGTAGGCGCTATGAGTCAAACGGTACATTCATGATGTGGCCTATGCAATCAGTTATGTTTAGAAAAAACAATTTAATGATTTTAAACGGGGCTTACAGTTTGGACAATGAAGAAAAATTAATAAAAATTGAAAAGTTACTTCATATTATAATATTGACAATATAGAGAGAATGAATTGAACAACGAAACAAATTTGAATAATTAATAATGGGAGGAACCCCTTGGAGGTATTTTGCCACGGCAAAACTTGCTGCCAAGATTTAGGACACGAAGTAGCATTGATCGAACCCTTATAACCATATAGGAGGCATGACTACTAGCCGGTTTGGGGAAAAGCGATGTAGAACAGAAAGAATTTATAGGGGGATTATTTTAAACAGTTTCACTCAAAAAGTTTTTGGAATTTTATGGAAAAATAATACGGCCCAAACTCCCATGAATGTAAAGCTTTTTGCCGGGAAGGATTATTTATTTTGAAACCTTCTGTGCGGGTAACATAACTATGAAATGGTAAAAGGAAACAGGAAAAATAACAAAATTTTCAAGGGACATGTACTCAAGAAGCTTAGTTGAAGGAAGTAACTGACAGGCCTTATTATTTTACAAAAAAATCTACAAATGAACCAAAAAGCAGTTGGATGGAACTATTTTTGTAGATTGCTACTATAGGCGTGATTCTTTATGCTGCAGGCTGGCGCGAATACTCCTAGGGCGGGAAGGCAAGGATGAATATAAAGAGCCTCATTGCAGGCGTTAATCTATTTTGATTATGATAAAGGGTTTTTCTTCCCGCATACGGGGCTGCAGATTGATGGTTTCTACCGGCGTACACCTACCGTTATTGCGATGACCACTGAATCCAATAACGTAGGATTTTAGAGAAAGGAAACCTGAAATTACAACCGCAGTCTTTTAACCTTATTTTGGACGATCTAAATTCGGGAAGATTAAGGTGCACTACACTTTCCATGAAGGCTGGGGATTACTATCCGGAACATTTTGATACTATGGTTTAGGGCATTGTAAATAACCATCTTCGAATTCCAAAAGTCGATTGGCAACACTAACCCTAGACCATAGCCTTTCCCTACCCTGAAGAAAACAAGGCCTATATAGAAGGAAAGTATAGAAAACGCGAATCGGCATGCGATCGCCAATTAGGGACATCTGCTTTAGGGAACTTATTTGGTTCCTACAAAACATACCAAAAATACCGGAGGGAAACATAGAAAAAGGCCGGAAAGTTACAATTTCCACGTAGACGAATTTACAGATTAAACAAAATTTTCCCTTTCATTATATGTTAGGGAAGGTCGCAGTGTTGAAGGGAGAATATCCATCATGAACCACGATGTGGCAAATTACGGAAAGAAAATTACACCTGAGTTTTTCCCACTACGATACTATTGCGATGGCGCGAGAATTCCAATGGACAGTTTCCCGTACACAAAATACCAGTAAGGGACATATTGTCTTGAGGGATATTTGGCTGCCTAGCCATTTAACCGGCCTTTAATGAAATTCCATACCGGACCATGATTCCTAAAAAAAAATTAGACGGTCTAATCGTTCCTGTGGCGTTATCTGCCACGCATTTGTGCATTTTTCTATTAAGATGGAACCTACCTGGATGTCCCTAGGCAAGCTGCAGGGAGGAGCTGCCCATGTTATGTCTCAAAAAACAGTGGAAAACGCAAGGAAAATGTGAAAATTGCCGAATCAGGATATTTTAGAACCAAGGTCAGGTATTAAAAAATGGAATTGCTAGTCAAGTAACTACTTATATAAGTTTAAATTGGAAACGCAACAGAGCGAAGACCTTAGTTACATATTTATCCACAATCGTTGAACTACTAGAAAAACCCATTCAAGGATGGGATAATAAGATGGTAAAAATAAGATTTTATGATTTGGACGACTTAAAAATGAAATTAGATTTTTTAAGTGAGGTTGCATTACACCTAGGTGGAAAATTATTAAATACGTACTAGGAAACATTAAAAAACTTATTTAAGATGAGAATATGGGAACACTTTTTTGGGTGTTTTGTTTTTTCTTTTTATTATGCTCAAGTTATAGCTCAAGGCAAAAATGAAAAATTAAACGTCGTATTTATCTTGCAGATGGACTTGGGCTGGTCAGATTTTAAGTGGATTATGCAGTAATTTCTCTGAAACACCTAATTTGGATGGATTGGCTGAACAGGGATTGAAGTTACCAATTGGCCTATGCAAGCGGCTTCATTTGTACTCCTACCAGAGCTCATAATTACGGGAAAATCTTTTCCCGCCACGCTCTTCGTAATGGACTTACTTGGCATGGAAAACGCAGGGAACTGGCAAACTCCTAACAGCAAGATTAAATTATTGCCCCAAGCTACCATGAGCAATTGCCATTGGAGAAGTCCAACTATTGCCGAGAATTTTTCAAAGAGTTCAGGCCTTATTTCCACAGCAACATTCGGCAAATGGCATTTTAGGAGACTTTGCCGCCCATTATCCCTGAGGCACAGGGATTTTGATGTCAATATTGGAGGTAACCAATGTGGGGGAGTTTCCTGATAGCCTATTGGTTCTCCCTTCTTAAGGGGTCAAAAAATTTCAGAAAAACAGTATAGATATATTCCAAAAATTTAATTGCAGAATTCATTCAAATGACAAGAATAAAGAAACTAGCTTACTTTAACCGATGTGCTTCACGGGGATAAGCCGTGCAAATTATTTTAAAAGAAAAAAAGCAGTGCCCCATTTTTTTCTGAACCTTTGGTATTAACACACAGTTTACATTTACCCCTTATTTGGAGGGGAAAAAGCCAAAAAAAACTGGTGATGGAATACTTAACCCCCAAAAGAAGGTTAAAGCCGTGGAATGGGAAAAAAGATCAGAAATACGGGAAAAAAAAAATTCTTTTCTTTCTTTTCTGC
>Ga0163217_1107546_pt1 | contig 12725 bp, 17 predicted proteins | sample SynspAceP_FD_185933 | JGI IMG/M metagenome (GOLD analysis project Ga0163217, IMG submission 185933) | Saline lake microbial communities from Ace Lake in Antarctica - Synechococcus sp. Ace-P (PacBio error correction) | ecosystem: Environmental > Aquatic > Non-marine Saline and Alkaline > Saline ... | reverse complement strand
GCGAACAATGCCGAGACGGAGTACAAGGACATAGGCCGGTACAATTATCAATCAAAACTCGAGACTTTACAGCCGATGCAAACCACCCATCGCTAGTAACGACCGTGCCAAACTGGACGTCGTTTAAACATACCGTTCGCAACACCAGACTGCCCCTGAAGCCGCGCAAAACACAACAGGGAAAAGAACCCAGATGGACCAGTCGCGTTTTGATAGGCGACCCCACCAAAAATTGAGCGCGCGCAGCAAATGCTGGCAATCCCCGCCCACGTAACGCGCGCCCCACGGCGCGCTTTCGTCGTTCCGATCCTATAGGGATTTGGCCGCCATCTTTCAGGGAATTGTGGCGGGGTAATTCATGGATCAGGACAGGCAGGGTTGCGTCCCCGCCCAATCTAATCATCCAGATTAGGGCGGACACTTCGAGGGCTGTCGATAACCAAAGGCGACCCAATTTAAAATGCACTGAAGCCCATAAAGGGCTCCAGCTTACCAGATATTATGAACCCGAAGTTCCGATTGCTGGAGAGGCCGTCATTCTTATGACAAGGCCGCGCCATAAAAGCGAGATCGTCTTGGGCTCTTTTTCGGAATCAATATTCATTGCGGGACTGACTCCAGACTTTCCAGTTTTTCACGAACGCCGCTTCCGCCGTTAGCACGCCACAATGAAGGTCTGTAACGGACAAGAATGCTCGTAAACTGATCAGCATCAAGGGAATCGGAGCCCATATCGTGACGTATTTCAGCTCGGGGCGGCCATTGCCATTTGCGCACCAGATTGCGGCGCATGACGATCGGGGAGGCTGGGATTATGGTTAGAGCCCAACTATGAGGGCATCCGCGATGAGCGGGACGAACACCGGACTCTCCTTCGACCATGATCTTCATCATTACTACAATCCGGTCAAACCAAAGGTCCACAGCCAGACAGGAAAGCGCATACGCGCATCGGCGTAAGCTGTGCGGAGTCTTTCGGCACGAGCGGTTGATAATAGGGAAATCGCGTCCCCACCACGCACAGGGCAATAGCCACTGAGCGCGACCGCACCGATGAAAAAATAGGCCAAAGTTTCGTCGCCGCTCAGATGCTGATGGGATCCTCTGCAATCAGCAGCCAAGCCATGAAGGCGGCCGGCCATAGGCGATGACTGGTGGCTCCGACCGGAACCGAAACCATAGTCGGGTTGGGGATTCCAAGAAGGCGGTGCCAATTCGGTATGGTTTCATTAAGCGCGAGGGCCGTCGGCACCGCGATCAAGAGCGGCAAGAGGCACATCGGTGGAACCCATTGCCAGACACAGTGTCGTCGGAGTTTTCCCACCTACTTTTTACGCGCAATAAGGGACAGAAGGCCCGCGACCGTCAACATACGCGCCATATAAAAGGAGCAAGGACAATTACAGAAACCACTAAATGTGTCAGGCGGAGTGTCTTTAAAGTCAAGGCGGACTGGGGGGGCTGGTGGGCTTTTCCGGCATCGCAGCCGCCATTCGCCACAATCACCCCAAAAATAGAGAGTGGCGATGATGCAGGACATAATGATTCGGCCAGAACACGATCAAGGAAACGCCGCACCCGCTTCAAAAAGGGGGGGCGGGCCCCGGGGTTCACGCAGAAGAAACCGTATCCCAGTTCCCAAACGATAATGTCTGCATCACGACCGAAATATCCGGCCAGCAGAAAGCAAGATCGTCATCGAAAAAAATGGTGCAGAACAAAAGGTCCCCGCGCTCACGCTGGCGGATCGCTGTACAATCCATCACTAACCATAATGCTTCCGAGGCAAAAAGGAAAAAAGCGGCGTTAGGAAAGGAATATGCCCAGCAGCAAGGCGCCCGCCGCGCAAAGGCATCCAAGGCACATGCAACGACCTGCATGAAACCGTAAGGAAACATGATCTGTCCCCTCCAAATTGAAGGCGCGTTCATATCCCGAAGGGTTGTTTATATGTAAACTAGTTTATGCATCACCAAGACATCAGCCCGATTTTTGGTCTGCTCTCATCTACGCCTCCCCCTTACCCCCCAACCACATCTAGGAACACTTGCTCAACTTGGAGAAGTTGCCGATCCAGGACTGCTGTCTTCAACCGTACAGGAAAAAGCTTTGCAAATCATCAATTTTTTATATTGACTTGACAGAACTTCGAATTTCGATTGTATAATACACACACATTATGATGCATACCGAGATCAAAGTCCTTCGCGTTTGAGAACAGCTGTCACGTCAAAGATTTTGGCCGATTTGCCGTCGGCGTCCTGTCGAATTTCAAACGACGGCTACTTTAGAACGTGGAGATTATAATGCGTCAACTAGAACTAGCTTTATAGATAGCCTGTGCTTACTTCAGATAGTTACCGTTGAATGATTTTTCAACCCCAACACGTCAAAGAAGCGCAACCGTGGGGCTAAGAATTGGGCTGTGAGACAAGTCGGCCGAATAGAACTTTCTGATGCATACAAGAAAATGGGCATACAATTGACGTGGCGAAACGCTATTCGGCTGCAAACATGAATCGACTGAAGTGGAGCACAACACTCGCAATAATCGGACTACAGTACTTACGCAGACGCTTGGAGCGAGTTGATCCTTGTTTTTTCAGATCAAGTACACCCAATCTAGCTGTCCATTCCAAGCCCTTACGCTGTAATGGGGCTCCGATGCTGCAGTTTCGCCAGCTTGGGATTCGCAGCGGAGGGTGAACTATATGCCTTTCGCTAAGTAAGCTCCCGAGTTTTCTCCGCTTTCTCTATGGGCCTAGTCCAATGGTTGGAAAAGAACTGGGTCTCCTAGACACAACATGATGGCTTATTGTTCATTTTTCTTACACGCACTTAATTGGTCAATGTGTGCAATTTCTGGCTTGTTGGCCGGGCATTTCCTTTCCTGGAAGCCATTCAATTTGGGCATTTTGAATGGTGTTGGGTTCGAGGCTGGAATTCTTGGATTCCGTTCACATTTCGTTGAATGTGGCTTAATCCATTCGCCGCGGCTTACGGTCACCTCTGACGCTATCTAATCCTATTGTTTACCACCTGTATATCCGGCCCTCGGACTCCAGGCTAACACGCCTAAGCATAGGAAGAGCGGGAAGCAATACTAACTTACCTTCTTGAACCCAACAAGTCATAAAAACATTGATTAGTGGTGCCGACCTAAACTCATTAGGCGATGAGGTAAGCGCAATACAGATTCAGCAGACAGAATCACATAGCACATATATCATCAATGATTTTAAGGAAACAAAATTGCGCACTGGGGAAGGAGACAAACCGGGAGATACCTTAATTAGAGATATATATTTTACATTTTATTAGCCCCGCGGAGTGTGTGACCGGGACGTATCCCAGAGTGTAACCCAGTTTGCGTGCGCGAAACATCGTTGTCCCGTTATGTGACTCGACCAGATCGTGTGGTCTTGTATCGCGGACCGTGACTTAAGAGCACATATCGTTTAGGCGTCGGATCTCATTGAGAGGGAGGTCTATTTCAGAAGGGCCTAGCTTTCTCCCCCGCTGATGGCGCTGATTATTACTCTCGTCGGCATTGTCTATAGATATATCATAGACACTACCTGTCGCGGTTCTGAAATCACGAGGTGAAAAGTAGCTCCTAGCAACATTCAGAACTTGCATCGTCGCGCTGAGACGCGATGTAAGCTCAGACAGTTCCGGTGTGTGAAGGCTATTTCTTGCTTTTATAGCCAAAATGATAAAATCCAACACTACGAGGACACCTGTCCTATCCATGAGAACTCGCGTGTGTGCTGGATCTTCAGTATAAATCTTCCGACATTCGCTATCTCGAAACGCGGATTCTGCTCAATTAGTTATAACATTATAAATATTGTCGCGCTCAAGCTTGGTGTTCTATGGAGCGAGTGCGTCATGCTTATCGGAAGACTCGCGCCCCATGTTTATTCTCTCAATTGTCCGCGGTGACCTTCTTTCAATAGCGTGATTCAGAAATAGGCAGCTTCCCGGCTTCTCTTATACCTTTCAGGCGTAAATAAGCTCGGTGCTCCGACCGCTGCGCAGCGCCAATTTTTCGACTTGTTCCGGACCGGTGCTCTTCGTGGTTGTCATTCCGGCCGGGATGCTTTTTACGAGACAGATGTATATATCCAGAGGCCAGGCTCTCTATGTTACCTTTTTGCGATGAGAATTCGCGATTTTTTATACTTCTGATTCTGTTTTCGTCACGCGGACTCCCTGGTTGTCCCCGAAAACCGATTTTGCGTTTTTTAATTCATGATTACATGAGCGGGACAGATGTAGTTCTGTTAACCTATATCTATGCGGTGGCCTTTTCTGGCTTTTGAGAGAGAAGCAGTATTTCTGCAAGGAACTTTTCTACAGTAGCTCCATTGTAGGAGTCCCTTCGGCCGCGTTCCCAAGAGCTGGGTCCAACAAGCTATAGATGCTCAAAGATGATAATTTTGTTGAAGGTCCTTCTCCAACACATCGCGCATTTCAGAAAATAGCTTTGAAGTTTCCGAATTACTATCAGCCGCATTCTAACAATTGGACCATAGTCCTAGACTCAAACTCAAGTTCATCTACATCCTTAGCAGATGGAAGGAGCGCCTTCCATCTTATCGACTTGATGTCGTCAAGAGGACATCAATTGATCTCCCTCGTTCGGGAACTTTTCGAAAGCAAGAATTGAAGCCTCCAGAGCAATTCCTTCTTATCGTTAGTGGTCGTCTGCCCTGATCGTATTTGAACGTCCCATCCAAACGTTCGGCTTTCTTCTTCGTGTCGCCAGTTAGGTTTTCAAGCCCAATCGTTTCACAGCGGGAAACTGGTGGATTTCGGCAACTCAGAAAGCTTCTTAGAGTTTCGTAGATCCCGGTCCATGTTGTGTGCGTAGCGGTTCTACTCCTTCTATCACTCGCTCTTTTTAGGCACCGTCAATGAGGCCTAAGGTACTGTGGATCGTCCTGTTTCAAGGACTGCCGGGACTGCTCGTTGCAACATTTCGTCTTTTCGTTCTTGAAGATCAATCGCATGGAGTTCGCCAACGAGTGATAGGTCCGCGGAAAGGAAATTTCCTTATTGGCCGATGCTGGAGAGCACATCTTCTTGTGCGAGGCTTGGCCTCGCATAAAAATGGCGCCACCGCACGGTTCAGGTTGGTCCGACGCCATCGTCAAATAGCTGGTAGGCTTTCTAACCGTTTTCTATCCATCTGTCGCTTTTTCATCCATGGGAGCCAGAATATCGTTTAAGCTTCGCCGTTCGTTCTATCGCCTTCTGTTTGCAACTTCTTACTTGCTCGCGATCTTAACAAGCTCGATATGGTCTCCATAAAGTCCAGAGATATTCAAGCATAAGGTGATAGCCCGCGATCTGAGACGGATCATATCGCCTCACCGTTCTTACTTCGACTTCGAATTTTTTTTGGGCCGATAATGCGAGAACGGTCTGGCAATGCGTTTTTTTCAACGCCCCAGTTAGTCAACCAGTGATGGATTTTGACAGACTCTCCAGTACTGATACGCGTACCCGCTCAGGATCGTTTTGTCAATACGTATAGAAAGTGATGTCGGCTTGTAGCGCTCCACTCCATGCGACTTTGACTGTTCTTTATTTCCTCAGCACCTCCATTTGAACGCAGTCTGTATCTCCATTCCCTAATCGTGAAACTGAAGCAACCTTGCAAATCGAGAAAATCGGATAATTGCCTCCGATCCTTCCGCCCATAGGTTGACGTTTAGCTTTTCGGATAGAGGCCGAGTTTGGTCCCGGCGCGATCGGAAGCCAAACGGTCATCAAGAGCGGTCGATGACCTGATCGCGAGGTCATCCACGTTACCAGTTGTCCCTCAACGACTAATAGTTCCTTCTTCGGCAGGTCCTGTCGCGTCACTTTTCGTCGCGTCGGGGCATCCCAATAGCAATTGGCAACGCATTTCAAGGACAGGACTGCTGCAACATTGCTTGTAAAGTTTAAGCCAAGTTTGGAGCAAACTTAGACTAATGACTCATTTCAAGAGGCGGTCCATTTGTAGTCACGTGTTCTCTCAATCTATATGAGAGCGAACTAGCTTCAGCAAATTCGAATAGGCGCAAAAGTCACGGGCACAGCAATTGCCAATATGCGACCCATCCGCTCACGGTGAATTTCTTTTCACCCGGTATTCACGAAACGGTAGTCTTTCGGAAGCCTTGCCAGATTGCACCTTCTCTCAAAGAGAGCGCCTCTGTGCTGTGTGGTATGACCAAAGCGTCCATTTCCGAATCCGCTAGGAATTGTGTCGTTAATCGCGGATGCATGGCTTGTCTTTACCGCATACGCCATAACGACCGTAACTTTTACCTCGTGTTGACTTGTGACAATCTCGCGACCAAATTGCGTTCGGCAATCCCTCACGAACCACCATGGCCTTCGAGTGTCAACATACGCTCCCATATTCTTCTCATTGAGCGATGCTCACTGACCTTATGCAGGGGATTCGTCGGATTAGTCTGTCCTTGCCTTCCACTTCGGCCAGGCCACCCCCGACTATGCATTCTCGACTGTCGGAACGATCAATAATATGGGTCTCGCGGAGGACAGGGACTGGATGGACCCCAGGTCGAGGACCTACGAGAACCCACCGAAGATCGAAGTCTGGGCAGCACCCAAAATCTGGTGGCCGTAACGAGGGGATACCGACATCAGGCATCGTAGCCATAGGACGGTCTAAACGCTCAAAGGAAACTCGATTCCCATACACGGCGTCTGCGAAATGCCGGGCAGATGGGGCACGTTCTCCATAGATACGGATATTCAGGCAGAGTTCGCTCACACTCAAGCTCGCCGACTTTTGCCGACAGCGGTGTCCATTTTCGGATCACCGTTACTTGTGATTGTAGGTCGAAAAACGTGCTGACAAGGAGCGACCCCAAAACCCCCAACAAAAGGGGGTTTTTATTCCGATTCCGTATTTCCGAAAACGCTATCCGCTCAATATCCAGCTTCCTGCAAAGCCGCCAACATCACATGCTGTTTGAAATAGCGTCAACGTTGGTTAGTGTTCGCTAACGGCGCTATCGGCATCTTTCGTCGAATATCCGTACCCTGCCCCAAAACAATACGAACCCCGCAATTTTGAACCCGTGGGAACAGTGGCCGCCCGACGCCGCAAAACAAGTCTATGACACCGCGAAGCTTTGACTTGTTTTGCACCTCATGGGCGGTTTTTGCCAGATGTTGACGAGTTTAGCCAATCGGTCGCAAAGTTCGGTTATCGTTCACCCGCCAGTAATTTTTGATATTCAGGAACACGCGTACCATGCCAACATCAAGTTCACCTCTCATCGTTTTTAACCTAATATAAATTAGGAGCGCTTCGATAAAATGATTGTTTTGTTCAAACCAAAACGACATTCATCCAGATTCGGAAGGGGGAAATATGTTTTTTGGAGGTTATAGATGAATTCTGCGCGACGGATGCCTTTTCAGGAACTTCGGACTGCAATCGATCATCAAGATTGGCTGAAAGAGCTTGTAGAAGCGATCGACTTTCAGGTTTGCGTTGACTGCAATGTGCAAAAGGGAATTAGATTGCCACCTGATTGTGCGCGAGGCCCTTGGTAAATGGGCAATCGCTATCGCTCGGCGACAGGCGCAAGAGCATTGCATTCAATACATGGCCTCCCGGTTAATTCTTAATTGCGTTCTATGCACGCGGTGGAACAATAGATGGGATTAGCCTATGTCGCCACTACTGAAGAGGGCTGCCACAGTCATGATCAGTATCTTCGTCTCCGCTGCATCGGTGCATATCTTCGGAAAGATCAATTGAGACTTGTGACAGAAGGATGATGTCTTTCGAAGTCGGCGAAGGCATTTTACATTATTTTTGACTAGGTCTCACAACGATCACGTTTTAGGACGCTATTGACTCGAACTGACGTTTAGGGAGCATCAGGAGTTTGAGTATCTCAAAGATTTTTGGAGAAATTCCTCTCCTCGTATTCGTCCGATGGTTGAGGCGAGAGATTTAATCAAACGTTTCAGTCCCTGGCACGACAGAAAAGCAAAACTTTGGTTTTTACAAAACAAAACTCGGCTTTACCGAGAGCACCACCAGTATCGACGATGTTTTAGGCTCATTGCGATGGCTATTCCCGTCGTGCATCGACAGCGATGTCTTCAGCCCTGACGCGGAGTTCGGCGGGGATCCATACTCTGAATATCACCATGCAGTGCGAATGCAGCAGGATGGTTTGCGCTCAAGGACACGATCTATTCCGCTCGAGAAGTTACATCGGATGCATCAGAGGTTTGTCTTAACGTGACTGCCTATGACGATCACGATCTCAAGAGTTCGCAATCCTTCATGCGTTAACGTGTTGGGTTCGAGGACATACGGTATCGACCCAGAGATTACGCGCGTTTCTGAAGCGCGCCGGGATATCCTTTCGGTCATTTCTGTGGCACCCAAATGGCTTCGCAAATCGCTCGCTCAGGCGATCCAACTACCGCTCTGATTGACACACACTCCTTCTCTTTTTTCGATACGGTTTCGGGTTGCCCTCGACAATCCCTATGGAGTTTTGCGGCAAAAGTTCTCTCCATACGCATTCCGCGGTTACAGCCGTGCGCAGTCGGCGACGGGAACGTTTCTATCAGATTGAGATCATTGCGGCAGGTGTGGTCACGTTAGATTTCCTGACTGCAGTATGGGGACAAATATTAAAATCAGACGGAGTGGATGTCCTGACAGAAATTGACGTTATGCTATTTGCATTTAGATCGTGAGGAAATCTATTTTATCATTGAGCATCAAGACACTTACGGCGATCGGACTGGAATCTTCGTCGTGCCGAAAAGAGGAACTTCATTGTAAGAGAGTTCTCAATTGGCATAAATGCGGATACAGAGCTGGCCTTACCGATGCCAAATCTCTTTGACGGTTCGCTAAGATGCAGGGTTCAAGGTTCCGTTAATCGATAAATCAATTTACGCCGAAGTTACTCGTACGCGTGAGCATGCACCCACGCTCATCTTTCTAGAAGACCTCAAAGGACATACGATTCTTGACATATGCACATGGCATTGCCTCTTGTAGGGATTGCTTCGGCCCACTGTAGTTCGTTTCATGAACGGTCTCAGCAACTCTCCGCATTCAATGAAGAGGTTCGATTCCGACGCTTCTCTCCGACTTACTTATTTTCCGCCAACTTCGTTTCATGGGTTTTGATAATTCGCAATTTTCAGCACGAACGTTTACGAAGTTTAGAGGTGGCTTTAGCATCCGCTTAATCTCCCGATCACTCTTAAGGAATACTTTATTTGAGATTGGTCTTCTGTTGCACGAATCGTGAGCGGGTCTTTCTTGCTAAGCTCGGGTATGGAGTTTTAAATCACAAGTGCTGTTAATCGAAGTTACGTCTAGAGTTCTCGGACGAACTTATCTTATCAGTCGTAACGATATTTGCCGGTTGACCCACTCCACGATCATCTTCCAGCGCGCAACCGGGTCTTACGCGGAGTGAACCAGATTTGCGGATGGGAATGCGACAAGGCCAATAGTTCCGCCTCTTTTCTTCGGACCGATGGATGACTAGGCCCCACAGCGCCATCATCGAGTAGCCTGGAAGCTAGGGGCTTGTTCCGGCTGGATATGCATTGCGGGATCTTTAGAGAGTATGTCGCTATCAACAGAAGAATTTACGGAGATCATAGAAGCTGCCGATTTAAACCTGCCACAAGGCTCTGATAGACGACCTCATACTTTCAAGTATCGAATGAAACCAAGCTCGCGCGTCGGTGATAGAACTTCCATCGATCGCAGTGAGAATCGTCGCGAGTAACCTTCAGTTACATAAGCCCCGCGCGTGTCTGTTCTCGAAGAGCATTTGTGCCGGTGCGGGGTTGGCGGTAGATGTCCGAGTTCTGATATATGTTCATCGATGTCGCGCGCTCTCTTGGGATCAAGGGCGGGGACGGCTCGATGTGAGCTTAGTCGAGCGAATTGGTCAGGCTTCGCATTTCCGCGAGGATCAGTCTCGTCTTTGCAATCATCGAACTAAGAGCCGCAAAAAAGGCGTGTTTGTAATACGCCATACGTTGCGGATCCCTAATATCGAGCCGTATCAGATTTCGAAGATTGTCAGCCGATTGGGAAGGTTCGCTAATATGGATCACGCCTCCTCGAGAGCGCATAACATTGGCCCCGCCGCATTATTTTGCGCCTCTCCCCAGACTTCCAACTTCTGGTATTTCCGCTTTTCGACCATCCTCCGCCACGGCGTACTCCTCCCCGAAACAAAAGGCCCTTCTCATTTAGGGCAAAATTCACCCCAGCGGTTGGCCGCTCGTCGCTGAAGTAGAGATGAAGGCCTTATAGGGCCGTCAAGCAGCTGTCCGGGTGAGCTGATCTCTTTTCGCTGCCCGACCATGTTCCGGTCTTCATTGCGCCGCCCACGTCGCGCCACTACATCATCAAATTGATGCCTGAGCATTGTTCGAGCTTGCCAGATCTCGCGATACGCGCATTTGATGCTTTGGCCGCAACACAGCGCGACCCGTGGGGATTCGCCGATGCGTCCACCGTGTTTGGATACGGTATCTTGTCTAATGGGCTTTCATTTGCCATGATATGTTGTCCTTGCCATCTGGTCCTCAAATAATAGAGACAGTGGCAATGATTGCAAGGCTGATTGCATCGGGTATTCTACGGTTTTCGCCGACACAGGTAAACTTCGAGGAGACGCACATTCGCAGCGGAAACATGCGGCTTGGTCCTTGGAATATAAGCTAATGAGCGAAACTCTTTTTTTTGGCTTCATTGGTATGCATCTATATCCATCACAAGGCGCACGGAGGCGCTCCGCCCGTGATTTGGCGCGCCCTCAAGCTCTTGGCTACCAACCGCTCAAAGATCGGCAGATACTTGTCCCGCACTTAGCCTCAATATTAACTGAGCCACGAAATCGAAGTGCCGCGACTTCGTATCCTGCTGAGAGACATATGTGGGTGGCGTTGCCATAGCAGGATTCATTGCTGGCTCAAGTTGGCCTACTGTTCCGCTTGGTTGGGCCTTGACCAAAACAAGATCGGCCTTTACCATCCTCTTTCGAACATGGCAGCCCAGACCGGAGCCGCGGTGCGGTGTCATCGAGGAACCATCTTTGAGGTAGTGGTTTCCCCGCTTCGCCTTTGGCGACGGCCTTTGCGGGGCGAAGCCCAGGTTCGCACTGACCCGTCTTCACAAAATATAGTGGGCTGTCGTTGTGCTTTTTGCTGTCATTTAGGCACGAGCCTACCTTGCGCGCCATTCGGTGAGCGTGGAAATTGTGCCTTCGTGCCGTCGGTCGTGACGCGGAATTGTTACCAATGGTTGCATGATAAATTACCTTTTCAAAAATGCGCTTGGCGAATTGTTGAGAGTCAGTGGAATGAGTTGACCGAAACGTTTCAGCGCCTTACGCGGCTTCTTGAATTCCCTATGGATCTGACGCTCGAAGAAAACTCGCCAGCATGGACGGGACGAGGAGAACGACACGGCGCAACCTCTTTTCGCCGTAGCGCTCATTGTAGATGCGCGCTAGTCATTCCAAACTTGACGGCTGACCTCCGGCTCAACTGAATGGTCTTTTGACCGGGGAGGTCCGGCAGCTTGGCCTACGCAGTGAGGTTGGCTTTGGGTCTGGCATGAGCTCAGCTCCTTCCATAGGGTTGCAGGACCACGTCCGATTGACCGCTGTTCGCGCAGTGCCGCTCAAGCCGCGGGCGACGCGCAAGGTGGGTTTGCGGATAGGCTTGGGCCGAACCTTGTGCCGGCGCTGATTGATCGTGCTCTGACCGCCGTCGCGGATGGCTTCGCAAATTTCATTTTCTTTCGTCTGAGCAAGGTCGGAGGGCGACAGACAAACGGATGACAGGAGCGCCGCGCCCAAACGAAGCTGCGGATACTGTTCGGCGATCGACTGCAGAGTAACGGAGGCCCGCCTGACAGGACAGGTCCACTGCTTGGGCAGGGCTTTTCGATTAACGAGAGGACGAGCGTCCGGCGCCGGATCATTTCTGGTTTCCAGACCACCAGGCTCGCGACCTGTCCCGCGTCGATCTTCAGCTGTCATACTTGACCAGCAGCGTGTGCCTTCGGAATCGAGTAGGTGCTGGGCCCGTCGGCGTTATCAAAGACATTTTCTATCACTCTGGTGGTGCGGTATCAAGGTCGGAGTTGAGGCCTTTGTTACGGAGGGTAGCGGGATGATCGTGCCGGCCATAAACCTGAATAAGGCGAGACGGGCATCTGCAGGCATTGCGGATTGGTTAGATATCGGCCCCGGCTGGCTGTGAATGCTGTCAAAGGTGTCGGGTGTCTCACACTGCTCGCCGGAGCAACAGCGCTTGCAACAACGCCCCGCCTCGCCGAAACAGCGTCTGCAGAGCGAACAAGACCCGGTCTCGGAACCCTCCATCACTGCAGACTCGGATGGGGCTGGTGGTCCCTGTCGTCTGTCCCACCGCTCCTTGGTCATGAAGAATAGCTTCGATGTTCGGGAAACGGCGCCTTGCGTCCTCCTTGGCGCCTGTCCTGGCCGTAACCAGACACGGCGCATAAATTCGTAGCGGGCGGCGGCTGATAGCGGAGGAAGGATTGCCGCGATCGGCTTATTCAGTCCGCCCACCGATAAGAGCCCGCACCGTGTCGCCGCGGGCCAGAGGCGGACCGAGCTGGGGGGATACGAAGACGTTTCCAAGTCACATCGCCATAGGTG